>ERZ1066136.271-NODE-271-length-48656-cov-16.462995_pt1 | contig 48656 bp, 50 predicted proteins | sample MGYA00382783_ERZ1066136 | MGnify/ENA primary metagenome ERZ1066136 (study PRJEB33369, sample SAMEA5778366) | biofilm metagenome | biome: Industrial cooling water; feature: Water cooling tower basin; material: Biofilm | place: United Arab Emirates | collected... | reverse complement strand
ACCTGTCGCATTTTCAGCCGCCAGGATCTGTCGCGTTTTCGCCCGCCGTTGACACGCGGTTAGCAGCTCGGATCCCGCCACCACCTTCCATCCATCGGGCGCCGCATGCGGCGGCACCTCGGCCCGCGGAAGCCGCACTTCGCGTGGGTGCCATGGCCCCCACGCCCGAGACTGCGGTCATGCAGGCGCCTTCGAGCTTTCCCCCCCACCACCAATCAGCGGCCGGGCCGCCGCCCACGGACGCGTCGCCTACCGACACTGGCTGCGTCTCTGGAGCCTGCTCACGTCCTATGCGCTGGCACGGGGGGTTCACCGGACGACGTCTCACCCCGACGCAACTCCGGGTAGCGCTCTCCCCGCCAGATACGGCGTGGTTCGCCCAGCCATGGAGCGACGAGGAGCTCGAGGCAGCCGTGGACCGGCTCGCCGACAGCGGCTTCGTCGAGCGAGAGGAGGAGGAGGGCGAGGGTGGCGAGGGGTGGTTCCTGACCCCGGCCGGCGTCGCCGAGGCGGAACGCCTGATCCTGGCGCCGGAGGCCCCAGCCGCGGACCTCGCCGGGATGCTCAGGCGGGCTGATGCCGCCCGCGGGGGGGCTGCGCAAAGACTTTCTGACGGATCTGCGCAAAGACTTTCTTACCTCGGCATGTGAGGGAGCGACCCGCACCATCACCACGGTGGGTGCAGCCGCGACCCTCAGCCCGCCAGCCGAGCCTTCCGCGCCGTGATGAACGACCGCACGCAGAGCGCGAGCAGTACCGCGCACAGCAGCATCATTCCCGTCGTCGCCTGGATCATGAGCGGCGGAAAGCGCGTCGTGCCCCCCATCGCCAGCGGGCCGATGCCGGCGAGCGCGCCGAGCAGCGCGATCGCGGCGGTGCCGTGCATGGCGTGCTTCTTCATCGCCGGGTTGCGCGCGAGCAGACCGAGCACGACGAAGACGGCCCCGACGATCGCGGGGATGAGCGTCATCGGGCTGCGCGAGACGCTGCCCGTATAGGCGTAGCCGCCGAGCGCGACGAGGAGCGCGCCGATGGCGAGGGTGATCGTGGGCATGGGCTTGTGTCGTGGCGTGGCGGAGGTGCGCGAAAGCTAACGTGACGGCGACCGTGCGCCCTGCCATGACGTATCGTCCGTACGCACGACCACGGTCACGCCTTCGATCGTGTGCCGCTCGCGCGGCAGTCGATGCGTCGTCGATGCGTCGCCGATGCGCGCGCCACGCGACGCGCCGTCACCCCGCACGCTCCGCCGCCACGCGCAGCAGGTCGCCGAGCACCCCCGCCGCCGTCACCTCCGCTCCGGCACCGGGGCCCGTCACCACCAGCGGCTGCTGCCGATAGCGCGCCGTCGTGAACGCGAACTGGTTGTCGGTGCCGGTGAGTGCACCGAGTGGATCGGTCGGTGCGGCTTCGACGAGACCCACGTCCACGCGGCGCCTGGTGACGCGCACGCGGTAGCGCAGCACGCGCCCGCGCTCGCGCGCCTCGCGCACGCGGGCTTCCCACGGCGCGTCGCATTCGTCGAGTCGCGCGAGGAACGCATCGAGCGGCAATGCGGCGAGCGCCGGCGGCACGAGCGACTCGACCGGCACGTCGCGCGGGTCGCCGCGCCAGCCGAGTTGGCGGGCGAGGATGATCGCCTTGCGTGCGACGTCCATGCCCGACAGGTCGACGCGCGGATCGGGCTCCGTGTAGCCCGCGGCCACCGCGGCTCGCAATGCGTCCGAGAAGCGTCGCCCGCGACCGAGCTCCGCGAAGAGAAAGCCCAGCGTCCCCGACGGACACCCTTCGACGCGCTGCACGCGATCGCCGGCTTCCTGCAACTTGCGGAGCGTGTCGAGCACGGGGAGCCCCGCGCCGACGGTCGCCTCGTGCAGCACCCGGCCGCCACCGGTCGCCGCGGCGGCGCGCAACCGGTCGCACGCCGCCTGCACACCGGCGAGCGGCACCTTGTTCGCGAGCACCACGTCCCATCCGGCCGCGAGGGCCTGCGTCACCACGGCGGTCGTGTCGGCCGCGGTGACGTCCACGAGCACCGGCCGTGCGATCGTCGCGTGCACGAGCTGCGCGACGCACGCCGCCGCGTCGCCGTGCACCGCGCCGTCGAACGTCGAGAGCGGCGCACCCGTCGCCTTGTGCGTACGGAGCGCTGCGAGCGTGCGCGCCGACAGCCCCGACGGATCCACGACGAAGCCACTCCGGTCGGCGACCGCGCACACGCGAAGCGCGGCGCTCGACGCACGCGGCGCGCGCACGATCTGCGACAGCAGCGTGCGGCCGATCGCACCGGCGCCGAGCAGCACGACGTTCGTCGGCGCCGTGTCGCGCGTCGAGGCGCCGACACGACCGTCCGCGCGCGATGCCGACCCGCGCACGTGCAACGCGAATGCCGCATGCAGCACGCGCTGCGCCTCCGCCGCGCGCGTCGCATCGACGACGAGCGACAGCCCCGACGCCGATGCGCCGTACGCGCTCGCCAGCACGCGGATCTTCGCGGCACCGAGCGCACCGAACGCTCGACTCGCCACCGCGGGATCGTCGGCGATGCCGGTGCCGATCACACCGATGACCGCCACACCGGCGCGCACGCCGACGTCGATCGCGCCATCGCGCACCGTGAGCGAATGGGGCTCGCCGACCGCACGTGCGACTGTCTCGGCGGCGCGTCGTGCATCGCCCGCGGCGACGACGATCGCACACGCCGCACCCGCGGCGCCTTGGGCGGCGAGCGTGATCGGGACACCGGCGCGATCGAGTGCGCCCAGCGCGCGCGTCACCACGCTCGGCCGCGCGTCGAGCGGATCGCCGCCGACCTGCACGATCGCCTGATCCATCGCGGCCGCGATGGCACGCACCGTGGCCGTGCCGGCGGTCGCGCCCTCGTGAGTCCGCGCGCTCGTCGCACGCGCACGCACGACCGTTCCGCTCGCGACGCCGTGCGGCGTGACGAGTGCGTCCGGCGACGCGAAGCCGCGCACGACCAGTCGCGCCCGCGCGCCGAGTGCGGCGACCGCGCGCGGATGCAGCACGCGCGCCCCGTGCTGCGCGAGTTCGGCCGCTTCTCGTGCGTCCACCGCAGCCAGGCGACGAGCACCCGGCACGATCCGCGGGTCGGCGGTGAGCAGTCCCGGCACTTCCTTCCACAGCACCGCTGCATGCGCGCCGAGGACGCGTGCGAGGAGCGTCGCCGTGAGGTCGGAACCACCGCGACCGAGCGTGACCGGCGCGCCGTCCGCGTCGCCACCGACGAAACCGGCGAGCACCGGCAGCCGGCCTTCATCCAGCAACGCGCCGAGCGCGCGCCGCGCGGCCGTCGTCGTCCCGCGCACGTCGATCGTCGGCGCGGCACCGCCCGCATCTGCGATGCCGACGGCACGCGAGGCGACAATGCACCGCTCGGCGTCCACGGCCGTCGCCGGCAGTCCGGCATCGGCCAGGACGAGGGCGAGCAGCGCGGCACTCAGCCGGTCGCCGTGCGCGAGCAACCGGTCGCGCGCGTCGGGCGGCACGTGCCCGAGCACGCGTGCTGCGCGCACCACCGCCGCGACGTCGGCGCACGCCGCGTCGATCACCGCGAGCGCGGTCGCGCACGCGTCGGCGGCGAGCGTCACGTCGGCGATCGCGACGTGGATCGCGCGCAGCCGCGCGAGTTCGAGCGTGAGGCGCGCCTCGGTGATCGTGGGCGCGGCGTCGGCCAGCGCGACCAACGCATCGGTGACGCCCGCCACCGCGGACGCGACGACGACCGTGGGACGCGCACCGCGCGCGGCGAGGATCGCGGCCACGCGCCGCACCGCCGTCGCATCGGCCAGGGCGGCGCCGCCGAACTTGTGCACCTCGAGCCGCTGCTCGGCGCGACGCGTCGTCGATCGTGTCGTCGATCGTGGTGTCGAAGCCGAGGCGATCGCATCGCGGCGCGTGGTGCGCGGCCGCGGGGCGGGAAGGGCGAGCGTCGTCATGCCGACGCGACCAGTACGGCGTCGGCCGGACACGACCGCGACACGCGCGGATCGTGCACGGTGTGTGCGTCCGCCTGCGCGAGCGCGACCGCATCGAGCGCCTGCACGAGATCCGTGACGAGATCGGCCGCATCCTCGATGCCCACGCTCAGCCGCACCATGCCGTCGGTGATCCCCGCCGTCGCGCGCGCTTCGCCCGTCATGCTGGCGTGCGTCATCGTCGCCGGATGCGCGACCAGACTCTCGACGCCGCCGAGCGATTCGGCGAGCGTGAAGTGCGTCAGTGCCTCGACGAAGGTCTGCACGCCGGCCGTGCCGCCGGGGAGTTCGAGCGTCACCATCGCGCCGAAGCCGTGCTGCTGCGTGCGCGCGATCGCGTGCCCCGGGTGCGTGACCAGCCCCGGGTAGTGCAGCGCCGCGACCGCCTCGTGGCGTGCGAGTGCATCCACCACCGCGGCCGCGTTCTCGAGGTGCTGGCGCATGCGGACGTGGAGCGTGCGCACGCCTCGCAGCGCGAGCCAGCTGTCGAACGGCGCGCCGGTGATGCCGAGGCAGTTCGCCCACCACTTGAGCTCCTCGGCCAGAGACGCGTCACGTGCGACGACGGCGCCGCCGACCACGTCGCTGTGGCCGTTGAGGTACTTCGTGGTCGAGTGCACGACGAGATCCGCGCCGTACGCGATCGGTGTCTGGAGCGCCGGCGAACAGAACGTGTTGTCCACCACGAAGAGCGCGCCGGCCGCATGCGCCGCCGCGCCGACGACCGCGAGGTCGGTGATGCGGAGCAGCGGGTTGCTCGGCGTCTCGGCCCACACCAGCCGCGGGCGCGCCGCACGCACCGCTTCGGCGGCATCCGGTGCGGTGAGATCGGCGTACACGAGGTCGAAGTGGCCGCGTGCCGCGAGCGCGCGCAGCAGGCGGTGCGTCCCGCCGTAGCAATCGTGCGCGGCGAGCACCACGTCGCCGGGGCGCAGCAGGTGCAGCACGAGCGTGACCGCCGACATGCCGGTGCTCGTCACCACCGCCCCCGCACCACCCTCGAGCTCCGCGAGCGCACAGGCGAGCAGGTCGCGCGTCGGGTTGCCGCTGCGGGTGTAGTCGTACGGCCGCTTGCGACCGAACCCCTCGAACGAGAAGGTGCTCGACAGGTGGAGCGGCGGCACGACTGCGCCGTGATGCGCGTCGCAGGCGATGCCCGCGCGCACGGCGCGAGTGCTCGACACGTGCGACGGTGCGGTGACGTCGGAGCGGCTCATGGAACGACCTGCGCGAAGGCGGTGGAAGGGTGCGGCGTGTCGACGTGGCCGCGCAGCGCGGGCGTCGCGGTGAGTGCATCGGCGATCAGACGTCCGATCGCCGCCGGTTCGGTGAGGAAGCCGTCGTGCCCGCAGCGTGTCGCGAGCGTCGTCAGCGTGCACGGTGCGCCGAAGCGCGCGGCGAGTTCGCGCAGCTGCGACTCGGGGACGAGCTGGTCTCCCTCGATCGCGACCAGCGTCGCGGGGACGTGGATCGACTCCGGCACGACACGATGCGTGTCGAGCGACTGCGAGAGCGCGAGGAAGCGCTCGGGGGGGCAGTGGTCGGCCCAGCGCGTGCCGCAGTGCGCGAGATAGTCGCCGACGGCGGCGGCGAGTCCGTCGGCGTGCGACGCGTGCGTGAAGCGCGTCGCGAACTCGTCGGCCGTGCGATAGGTGGTCATCGCGATGCCGCGTGCGATCGCCAGCGCGTCGCGTGCGCGCCCGGTGTCGAGGCCGAGCGTGACGACGCGGCGCTGCAGCACGCGGAGCGCGGTGCTCATCGGGTGGCTCTCGTGCGCCGCGCCGATCACGATCAGTCGGCCGACGCGTGCCGCATGCCGTGCACCGAACGCGAGCGCGACCATGCCGCCGTACGACGCGCCGACGATCGCGTGCACGTGCGGCACGTCGAGCCGGTCGAGCAGGTGCGCGAGTTCGTCGGCCTGATCGGCGGTGGTGACCGCACAGAGCGGCCGACCGTCGGCGCCGCGGCCGCCGTCGAGATGGTCGATGCCGAGCACGTGCCAGCGCGTGGTGTCGATGCCGGCGCCCGGGGCGACGACGCCGTCCCACCAACCCGGCGACGGATCGTCGACGCTGCGCGCGACGTGTCGCGTGGCCGAGATCCCGCCGAGGACGACGACGACGGGCGCATCGGCAGCGCCGTGCCATTCGTGACGGAGGTCGGCGTCGGGTGCCCGCACCGGGCCCCCCGTGCAGCCACCGGCCGGCGTGCGCGACGCGTCGGCGAGGGACGATGGATCGGGTGCTGCGAGCGGTGACGAACGGGACACGAGGCGCACTCGAGGCGAGGGACTCGCCGCCGGTGCGGACCCCGTGTGCCCGCGTCGGTCGTGAAGCGACCGATGCGAACCGCACGGAGGCGCCTGGCACAGCCGGGCACGAAAAAGCCCGACGGGAATGGCCGCCAGGCGCTCGCGTTTTAGCTCCTTGTTTAGCGTGGCGGCAATAGGCGGCAAATCACCACGGGGATCGATTGTAAGCGTGAGGGTAGGGGTGACGGGGGCGGTTGTCAAGGGTGTCGCACGCCGACGCCCGACTCATGCGCCGGGCGCGATCGGTGCTCGGCCACCGCGCGCCGGCGGCTCGAGCGTGCGCTCGGTGTGCCCGGTCGTCGTGGAGCCGCGGGCACGTGGTGTCGCGCGCGCGACGACGCGTGCAGTCACCGTCCCCGCCACCAGCGCACCGCTCACGTTGATCGCGGTGCGTCCCATGTCGATCAGTGGTTCGATCGCGATCAGCACGCCTGCCAGCGCCACGGGGAGGCCGAGCGTCGAGAGGACGACGAGCGCCGCGAACGTCGCGCCGCCACCGACGCCGGCGATGCCGACCGAGCCGAGGGTGGCTGCGACCACCACCGCACCCACGAACGATGGCGCCGACGGATCGACGCCGGCGCTCGGCGCGATCATGACCGCGAGCATCGCCGGGTAGAGCCCCGCGCAGCCGTTCTGGCCGAGCGTCGTGCCGATGCTGGCGGCCAGACTGGCGACGACCGAGGGGACGCCCAATCCTGCGACCTGCACGTCGACCGTGAGCGGCAGCGTGGCCGCGCTCGATCGCGACGTGAACGCGAAGGCGAGGGCGGGCCACGCCCGTCGCACATAGCGTGCGGGGCCCACCCCCGCGACGGCCGCGAGCGCGAGGTGCACGACGAGGACCGCTGCCAACCCGACGTACGACGCCACCACGAAGGTGCCGAGCTGCGCGATCTCGCCGGCGCGAGCGGTGGCGACCACGCGCGTGGCGAGTGCCGCGACGCCCCACGGCGTGAGGCGCACGACGAGACGCACCAGCCGCAACACGAGCGCCTGCAACGTCTCGACGCCGCGGACGACGCGCGCGCCGGCCTCGGGATCGTCGCGGCGCAGCGCGATCGCGGCGACACCGAGGAGTACGGCGAAGAGCACGACGCCCGCCACCGATGTCGGGCGCATCCCCGCGAGGTCGGCCACCGCGTTGGTGGGTACGAGCGACTGGAGCAACGCGGGCAGCGTCAGTGCCGTCGCGTCGTCCTGTTTCGCCACGAGCGCGGCACCGCGCGCGACTTCGCGTGCGCCCTGCACGAGTGCGTCGGCGCGCAGTGCGAACAGGTGCGCCACCGCCACGCCGATGCCGGCGGCGATCGCCGTCGTCACGAGCAGCGTGCCGACGACGCTCGCGCCCGCGACGCCGAGCGTGCGCGTGTCGCCCGCGTCGTGCAGGCGCACGACGGCCGAGAGGATGGCGACGAACACGAGCGGCGAGACGACGAGCTGCAGCAGTCGCACGTAGCCGACGCCGACGACGTCGATCCACGGCAGCACGGCGCGGACGATCGCCGCATCGGCGCCCCCGGCGAGTTGCAGCAGGCCACCGGCGACGGCGCCGATCACGAGGGCCAGGAAGACCCGCGTCGAGAGGCGCGCGGTCCACGCGGGCGGCGGGGCGGCGGCGTTCGCATGTGCCTGCGTGGTGGCGGGATTCGTCGTGCGGTCGTGCATGGTGGCCTCCGGCCTGATGACGGGGACGGGGCGGCTGGGCACCTGAAAACGACGACGCCCACCCGCGAGTGGGGTGGGCGTCCGCTGCGCGCGGTCTGCGACCGCGGCATCGAAGACGGGTCGTGACTACGCGGTCAACATTCGCCGCTCTTCACGCACGCTCCGCGTCGCCGACCCCGGGAGGACGGCGGACAACAGGGCAGAGTGGTGGCCGGGCGGCGGTGCACGTGTGCGATGGTGTGGCGGACGGTCGAGGCGCGACGTGCGTCGGTGCGTGACGATCTATCGGCGAACGGGGGAGCGGGCAAGGGCGTGCGTCGCGGCACCGGCGTGAGGGCGACGGTCGCGCTCACGCGCCGACGCCATCGCGAATCATCGCGTCGAGCTTGTCGAACGAGCCGGTCCATCCGAGCGTCACGCCCGCGCGCGACGCGACGAAGACGGCCAGCTCCTCGTCCGTCGTCGAGACGTCGGGCTGCCAGCGAACGGAGACCCGTGTCCGCGACGGCCCTTCCTCCGCGAACTGCACCGTCGCGTGCATGTAGGCCGGCCACGCCGGCATCATCGGCGCACGCGACAACCGTTCCTCCGCGTCGGTGAAGCTCTGCGTGTACTGCAGCCGGTGTGGCCGGTCGATGTGCGTGTACGCGATCCGTCCATGCATGGTGACATCGTCGTTGCCCATGCTGTAGAAGGCGTCGCCGCCGGGCCGGATGTCGACGCGGTGGAACCGCATCGTCATGCCGGTCGGTGGCAGCCACCGCTCGAACGCGGCGGGCGTCGTCCACAGGTCGAACAGCGTCTCGATGTCGGTCGCGAAGCTCCGCGCGATGACGAAGACGTCCGTCTGCGCGGTCGTCTTCTCGAGGAACTCCGCGAGCCGATCCCACGTCGCGTCCCCGCCCGCCGACTTGACGAAGGCCCGCGTCCGCGCCGCCGCCTCGGCCGACTCGAGACGCATGCGCAGGTCGAGCTCCGTCCGCGCGCCGAGATCGGTGAAGGTCGCGGTGACGCGGAAGAGCGGACGCGCATCGGCCGCGGTCGCGCCGTGGTCGTAGACGAGTCGCTCGTGCGGCACGACCTCGTGATAGCGCGTGAAGTTCGGCCAGTCGGTCCCGTCGGGGCCGTGCATGGTGTAGGTCCACGAGCCGCCCGGATGCAGCGCCTTGTCATGCGTCGTCACCGAGAAGCCGCGCGGGCCCCACCACTGCCGCACGCGGTCGTCGATGGTCCAGGCGTCCCACACCGCGGCGACGGGGGCGTCGTAGATGCGGGTGATGCGGAGTTCGTCGGGGGCTTCGTAGGGAGGCACGGGCGGATGGGGTCGCGGTGATGCCGGGTGCGGCGGTGCGGTCGCAGCGGTGCGTGTCGGGGACGACAAGGGCGCACGCACGCGTGATGCGTACTCCGCGACGCGCTGCAGATGTGCGCAGCGACCTCCGGAGGCTCGTCCTGGCGGCGTGCGCCCTAGAGTATCCGCGGGACCGCGGTCGGCCAGCGGCAGGTCGGGCACCGGACAGGACGCAGGCACATGCGCCACCGGCGTCATGCGTCCGGCATGGAGCGCGGACCAGCGGGCGATCCGAAACGCCCACTTGCCACTCACTCCACGGAAAATCAGATTTTCCGAATGTCGCAACCCCGTCGAACGCTGTCCGTGACCGAGGCCGCCCGCCGCTTCGCCGACGTCGTCAACCGGGCGTTCTACCGTCATGAGACGACGGTGCTCGTGAAGAACGGCGTCGCCGTCGCGCACGTGTCGCCGATGGCACCGACCGGGATCCCGGCGAGCGAGCTGGCGCAGCGGTGGCCGCTGATGCCCCACTTGTCCGTGTCCGACGCCGAGGCCTTCGGCAACGACGTCGCGGCGGCACGGAAGGGCGTGTCACCGCCGATCGATCCGTGGCGCTGACCCGATCATGATCCTGGACACCAGTGTGCTGATCGCCGCGGAACGCGGGCGGTTCGACATGCCGAGCTTCCTGTCGGCGTTGGGTGATGCGACGGTCGCACTCGCGGCGATTTCCGCGTCCGAGCTGCTGCACGGGGTGGAGCGTGCACGTGATGACGCGACACGCGAGCGACGCGGTCGGTTCGTCGAAGGCGTCCTGGCGAACCTCCCGGTCATTCCGTTCGGCCTGAGCGAGGCGCGTGTGCATGCACGGACATGGGCTGCGCTCGCCGCCGCAGGGGCGCCGATCGGGGCGCACGATCTCCAGGTTGCCGCGACGGCGATCGTCGCCGGTGGTGGCGTGGCGACGTTGAACGTCGACGAGTTCGCGCGAGTGCCGGGATTGCGGGTGGCGGAGCTGCACTCGTTCGTGCGGAGCTGAGACGGCGGCGTCGGAGCGCGCCGTGTGTGCACGGATCCGACGCGCGATGTGCGAAGCGGTCGGTCAGCTCTTGGATCGATCCTCGCGCGGCCGCACATCGTAGGCGCCGAGGAGCGAGCGGCGTGTGGTGAGGCGAAGTGCATCGGTCCGCACGAATCCCCACGTGTCGGCGTCGAAAGCGAAGGCGTACGCGATGTCCGCGATCGGGTCTGAGACCGCCATCGTGAGCGCGACCACCACGTCGCCGACGACGGCACCGGCGTCGGCGACTCCCCGACCACGTTCGCGCCGTGCTCCCATCCCCGCCATCTTTCGTGCATGTCCGCGGACCTCATGCCGTCGAACGCCACGCGCACGCCGTCGCCCGACGGGGAGACGGCGCGCCGGATTGTGGTCGCGCGGGTCGTGCGCCTCGGGGAGGCGGGCGCATCCGATGACCTGTCGGACGTGACCACTGCGTCCGAGCGCGTCGAGCTGGTGCAGGTGCTGTCCCGTCGGATGTGGGAGCTGACCGGACGACCCTGGCCCGATTACCCGCGCAGCGCCATGCCGGGTCGCGTCGTCCGACGCGCGACACGCGATCGGTGACCGACGACTGGTTCGACCTGCTCGCCGCATTGACGGCGGGCGAGGTGCGATTCCTCGTCGTGGGTGCGCACGCGCTCGCGGTGCACGGGGTGCCGCGTGGTACGCAGGACCTGGATGTCTGGATCGATCCGTCGGCGGACAACGCCGAGCGAGCGTGGCGGGCGCTCGCGGCCTTCGGCGCACCGCTCGCCGCGCTTGGCGTCTCCCTCGACGACCTGCAGCGCCCGGACACGGTCGTTCAGCTCGGCCTGCCCCCGGATCGGATCGACCTGCTGACCGCGATCACGGGCGTGCCGGAGTTCATGGTGGCGTGGCGGGAGCGCGTGGAGCACGTCGTGCGCGGTCTCTGCGTCCCCTTCCTCGGGCGCGCCACGTTGCTGCGGAACAAGCGGGCGACCGGGCGCCGCAAGGATCTCGCGGACATCGAAGCGTTGGGCGAGGATCCCGAGGCGCCCGCGTCACTCGGCTGACCGGCCGCACCGCAGTCGGTCGGTGCGTGTCGGTCGACCGCCAACTTCGCCCGCGTCATCGGCGACCCGCTGCACGCGGCCCGAAGCGCGTCATCATCGAGCGCGAGCAGCTCGCGAGCGTGCGTCGCCGCATCCTTGCCCGCGATGACGTCACGCGGCGCGAACGGCGACACGTCGCGGAGCACGCATGCGAACGTCACGTTTCTCGGACACGCCTTTTGGGCGGTGTGTCGCCTCACCCGTTGTGCGGTTGCGCCCGGATAGCGTTGATCAATGACCGTCTGCGTCCGGCGGTGAGCGCACGGTGCCGTCCGCGGGTGCATCCGGGTCGGTGTCGGCGGGACGGCGCCCTCCACCGAGCGCATCGCGTCGGTGACCACCGAAGTGGGCGCGGCACCGCAACACCCGTTGCGCTTGACGCATCAAGAAAAATTGCTACGTTGGCCGCATGGCCCCCGCGCTGACCACCGACCACGCCCGCGCCGTCGCCCTCTTCCACGCGCTCTCGGACGCCACCCGCGTCGCGATCCTCGAGATGCTGCGTGGGGGCGAGCGCTGCGTCTGCGAGCTGCAGGACGAGCTGGACGCCGCGCAGTCGCGCCTGTCGTTCCACCTTCGCGTGCTCAGGGATGCCGGGCTCGTGGCCGACCGGAAGGAGGGGCGCTGGTCGTACTACCGCGTCGTGCCCGACGCGCTGGCCGAGGTCCACGACCTGCTCGTGGCACTGCAGCCCGACACGCGCAGGCGCTCGATTCGGGCTGCCGGGGCGTGCTGCCGCTAGTGTGGTGTTCCAGGGATTTCTCGTGCACGGATTCTCTGGGACAGCACCCGAGGCGGTTTTTCTGTTCGCCAGACGCATCAACATTTCCTGATGCAAGAGCCTCCCATGACGGCTGACCGTTCCACTACGCCAGCCATTGTCGTTCCGGCAGCGATGCCGACCTCCCTCGACGCGATCCGCGCCAGCGTCCAGCAACGCTATGGCGCCACGGCCCTTGCCGTGCTCGATGGTCCGGCCGCCGATGCCACCTGCGGCGCGCCCGCCCCTGAGGGCTCGAGCGGCTGCTGCGGCACCATGAGCGAGAACTGGGACCCGATCACGGCCGACCTCTACCACGCCGGCCAGACCGCCGGCATCCCTGCCGAGGCGCTGCTCGCATCGCTTGGCTGCGGCAACCCGACCGCGCTCGCCCGGCTCCACGAGGGTGATGTCGTCCTCGACCTCGGCTCGGGCGGCGGGATCGACGTCCTGCTCTCCGCGACGCGCGTCGGGCCGACGGGCAAGGCGTATGGCCTCGACATGACCGACGAGATGCTCGCGCTCGCGCTCGCGAACAAGGCGAAGGCGGGCGCCACGAACGTCGAGTTCCTGAAGGGGCACATCGAGGCGATCCCGCTGCCGGCGAACACGGTCGACGTGATCATCTCGAACTGCGTGATCAACCTGTCGGGCGACAAGCGCGCCGTGCTGCGCGAGGCATTCCGCGTCCTCAAGCCGGGCGGTCGCTTCGCGGTGAGCGACGTCGTCACGCGCGCGGGACTTCCCGATGCCGTGCGGACCAATCGGCACCTGTGGACCGGCTGCGTGGCGGGCGCGCTCGAGGAGACGGAGTTCGTCGCGCTGCTGCACGAGGTGGGCTTCGAGGAGGCGAGCATCGAGCCGACGCGCGTCTACACGCGCGATGACGCGGTGGCGCTGCTCCAGGGCACGGGGCTCGACGCCGCGCTCGCCGACGAGATCGAGGGGACGATCATGAGCGCGTTCGTCCGCGCCCTGAAGCCCGGTGCACCGGTTCACGCGAAGGCACCGAGCCGTCAGCTCGCGCCGCTCGCCACGCCCGCGGCCCCATCAAGCCGAGCGTGCGGCTGCGACGACGTCTGCTGCACGTGAGGGCGACCGGCATGCGGAGGACCGCCACACCGACGATTCGCGCCGCGGCGCCGGGGGACCGCACGCGGATCGACGCGCTCCTCGCGGCGAACGCGCTTCCGCTCGACGGCCTCCCCGACACGCTCGACGGCTTCGTCGTGGCCGAGGACGGCGACGCGCTCGTCGGCGTCGCGGGGCTGGAGCCGTGCGGAGACGATGCCCTGCTGCGTTCGGTGGCGGTCGACGCCACGCGGCGCGCGCAGGGTCTCGTGGGCGCCCTCGTCGCGCGCGTCATCGCGGATGCGGAGCACCGTGGCATTCGCGCGCTCTACCTGCTCACCACCACCGCCGAGCGATGGTTCCGGGCCTTCGGCTTCACGACCCTCACCCGTGACGTCGTCCCGGACGCCGTGCGCGCGACCGCCGAGTTCCGGGAGGTCTGCCCGGCCTCGGCGACGGTGATGATGCGACCGCTCACGGCGCGCACCGACCGCACCGCCTGACGCCGGCCCGCCCCCGCACGCAGGCGCCTCGTCGTGCGCCGCCTGCCGACGCGTACCCCACGACGCGCACCACCGCGCACACGACCGTCCCGTTCCCTCGTGCACCTCACCGCACCGATGCGCTACGCCCTCATCTCGGACATCCACGGCAACCTCCCCGCGCTCGATGCGGTGCTCGCCGACATCGATGCCAGCGGCGACGTGGACGCGATTCATCACCTGGGCGACCTCGTCGGGTACTCGAGCCAGCCGAACGAGGTGGTGGCCCGCCTCGCCGAGCGGGGCATCGTGGGCGTCGCGGGCAACTACGACAGCACGGTCGCCCTCGCGTACAAGCACTGCGGGTGCCGCTCCGAGAGCCCGCGGCAGGAGGAGCTCGCGCACATCTCGTTCGAGTGGACGTGCGCACACACGACGGTTGCGACGAAGCGTGTGCTCGCCAGACTTCCGTACCGCCTCGACCTGCGCCCGTTGGGCGGCCATGTCGCCGGCCGGACGGTGACGCTCGTGCACGCGACGCCGACGAGCAACCTGGTCTACGTGACCGAGGACCGGCCCGACGCGTTCCTCGCGAAGCAGGCGCAGGCGGCCGGCCTTCGCGCGGGCGACGTGCTCGCCTTCGGGCACACGCACGAGCCGTGGTGGCGCGTGGTGGACGGCGTGACGTTCGTCAACACGGGGAGTGTGGGCCGCCCCAGGGACGGCGACTGGCGCGCGGGGTACGTGCGCCTCGACGTCAGGGACGACATGCCGCGCGTCGAGGTCGTGCGCGTGCCATACGACGTCGAGGCCGCGGTGGCCGGCGTGCGGGCGGCCGGGCTGCCGGAGGAGTTCGTGGCGTTCCTGCGCACCGGCGGGAGGCCCGCGCCGGCGCCGAGCGCGTGAGCGGCGGCCTGGCCGAACCGCCACCGTTCGGCCTCTGGACGATGCGCCGCTTTCCGGTTCGCGTCGTGGCGCTCGACGTGCTCGCCTTGTGCACCGGCACGGTGCGGGCGGCGCTGCTGCTGCGTAGGCTGCTCGGGAACACGGCCGACATCGGGGCGACGGTACCCGCGGTGGACCCCGGACGCGCGTTCGTCGTCGAGGCAGGGTACACGGCGCTCCTCGGTCTCGTGATCATGGCGGTGGCCACCGATGAGCGCTGCGCGGGCATCTCCGTACCACTGGTGCTCGGCGTCACCGTCGCCGCTGGCGCGATCGTCACGGGGCCCCGCACCGGCGGGAGCTTCAACCCCGCGTGTTCGCTCGGCCCTGCGGTCGCGAGCGGCGTGTGGACGGCGCACCGGCTCTACTGGGTGGAACCGGCCACCGGGATGGCTGGCAGGAGGCAGTTCTCCGAGATGTCACGCGATGTGTCGGCGCCGCGCGCGCAGCGGATCGAGCCCACGGGAGTCGAGGGACCCCTCCGCGCGCACGACACCTCAGCGGGGTCAAGAAGCACGGCCGTCATCGCATGAGGTCGCGAGCGCAGGCCGAGCCGGCGCATCGCCGTTCGACCGTGCAGCGGACCACGGCGACGTCCTGGCGGCGCAGCTCCTTCCACCCCTTCATCGCCCCGTAGACGCCGTGCTCCGTCTGCCAGAGCGCGGCAATCTGCGGGCAGAGTGCGTCGTCCCGTTGGACACGGGCGGAGCGCCGCGCCGGGTCGGCGACGGCGGCCCGGTGGGCGTAGTAGGCCGAGGGAGCGACCGCGAGGACCTCGCAGATCGGCGCGACCCCGAACTCGGCGCGATGCGCGCCGAGGAACGCGTACATCACAAACTGCGGCGGTCGAGCTCCGCCTGCGCGAAATACGCCGACGCCTTGCGCAGGATCTCGTTCGCGCGGCGCAGCTCCGTGTTCTCGCGCTCGAGGTCCTTGAGGCGCTGGAGGTCAGCCGCGCTCATCCCCGGCCGCTCTCCCGCATCGCGCTCCGCCTGCCGGAGCCATCGTCGCAAGGTCTCCCTCGTCATGCCCAGCTTGGGCGCGATGGCGCTGATCGCGGCCCACTGGGACGGATACTGATCACGCTGCTCCCGGACCAAGCGCATCGCCCGGTCCCGGACCTCAGGTGAGAAGTCGCCCCGCTTCGGCTTGCCCATGCCTCCAAACCGCCCACAGGTGGGAGTCTCCGGCAAACCCGGGGCGGTTCACGTCCAGGTGCTCCGGATCAGCCGGAGCGGACCGCGTGCGCATGCGCGGACCTGAACGGCGCTCTCCACCGCGCGGACACCGGCGCCACTTACCCACCGCTGCTCTTCGGACGCGTCCCACGCAGTGCTTGACATGCCGCGGCGCAGGAGCAAAGTCTGTGGAAACCGGCGTCGCTTTTGCCCTCGCATGACTCAAGGAGCATCCGTGAGGCGTTTCGCACCGTGCGGCATCGCGCGCGGCTTGACCGCCTTGGCGCTCGTCGTGGCGTCACACGCTTTCGTTGCCGTCGATGCGGTCGCGCAAGACACCGTATTCGTCAGCAGGGATTCCGCGAGGATCAGCGTGAGACTGCGGGGTGCGACGAAACGATCCGTTCTGCTTGCTGACGCGGTGCGCATCCAGTCGCCGCACACACTCGTGTTCGCGGTAACCGACGTGCTCTCGACATTCCACACCTGTTCCGTAAGTGAGAAAACCACGACCGTACCGGAGATTTCGGCGCTTCGGACGTTCTTTGCGGACATCGGGCCGTTGCTGACAGATCCTTCTCTGGCGCAATCGCGATTCCAGAAACTGAAGAGCGAACAGTTTGCGGGACCGGGAGACACGGACTACAGCCTTGCCATGACGTTGGATTCGCTGACGCAGGTCGAGTCCGAGACCCGTCGCGCACGCCGACTGGCGGCACGGTCTCTTGCCGACATCGCCGCGGAGCCGAAGAATGGGCGCGAACTGGCGGCCGACTACCGCGCGTTGCTACCGAAGCATCGTGTGCAGTGCGATTCGATCACGACGCGCTGCATCAGCGTGTTCGGGTCCGCGCTCGTGCGGCACCTGGCCGATGTCGACCGCCTGGTGCGCCAATTGCAGCCTCCGGCGGACAATCACTCGGTGGCACGGGAGCTCCGTGAGATCGCCACCGTAGTGCTGGCCAGCGACAGCGACGTCGCCATCGCGCTCGCGTACGACACCGATGCCGTCGTGAATGCCATCGTCAACACCGGCCCGGTCACCTGTGGCGCACCGACGCGCATCGGCTGGGCACGCGGCGCCACGGTTACGGCGACGATCGCTCCGCGGACGCACCCGATGTTCGCTCGACTCGTACCTGCCGCCAAGGTAGAGCGAACGCTGTCGGTCCTGCCAGATTGGTTCGCGCGCCCAACCATCGGCGTGTCGCTCCACGTCACCGACGATGCACGCTTTCGAAACTACGGCACGACCACCCCGGCGAGCGGCGCGCGGGGACGCGAGATCTACGCACTCCCCTCACCGCAGGATGCCCGGCTGCAGCTCGGCCTGACGTTGGGAACCACGTGGCGCGGGCTCGACTGGCGGAACGACGCGCGGCATCTGGGAGTCGCCGTCTGGCTCCCCGAGCTGTTCATCCAGCCGCTCGAGTCGAATCGGACGCTCGGCGTGGGCGCCGGTCTGTCCGTGGGGTTCGTCAAACTCGGCGCCGGCGTGGGGTGGGTTCGGCACAAGGAACTTCGCGGTCAGGTTCTCGGTCAGGTGATCAATGACGGCAATGAGCTGGCGACGGACAACGTGTGGGGGAGGCGGCTGCCGTACTGGAGCATTTCTCTGATCGGGGTGCCACCTTTCCTGCGCGGTACGCGATAGGCGAGTCCGCCACAGTGTGATCCGGGATGCCCAACCGCAAACACTCCACGGCAAACAGGGGTGCGCTGTACGTGCGGACGCACCGCCTGTCGCCGCAGTGTGCATCAGTATCGTGCCATGACCGCCGGCACGATTCGGTCGACCGCGCGCCGCACCCGTTCATCCGCGCCGTCGTGTGATGTCACCGTGACGTAACCGACGCCCGCTACCGCTTTCGTGTGGACACGCGGTTCCACGACGTCGGTGTCGCCACTGGATGTCGTGGCCAGTACCTGTCCGTCGGCCACGCGAATCGCGCGGAGTCGAACGACGTCGCCGGCGGCGTCATCGCGGCGCGTGTGATGGATCGCCTCGACCAGGATGTCTGCGTGGCGAGCCAATGCGGCCATCTCGACCTGCTGACGCGTGGCGCTGCTGTCGACCACCGACTGCAGTCGCAGGAGATACGCCTTGTCGAGCACGTGCGCACCTGCCCTCGATAGTCGCTCGGATACGAGCGTCTCCGTTCTGGCACGTGCCGCGACCGAGGCTTCGTCGCCCGTCGAGGGTCTCAGCGCCAACTCCGTGCGCCGGACCGTCCGCTCGTGCAACGAGGCGGTGTCGTCGCGCAGCGCGTATCTCCCGCCAAGCTCTATCGTCTCCCGTTCCGTGGCTTCCCAGTCGCTCGCCGACTCCGAGACACGACTGCCGATGTACAGCACGACACGCAGCGGGACGCCATCGTGCACGAGTCGGATCGGGGGCTCGCGCTCGGGAGAAACCGGCGCATTCACGACGCGATCCGTCAATGCACTGCCATCAAAGGGCGTTGTGACGATCGGGGGCGGCAGCTTCCCGGCGGGCGCTCGCGTGTACGTTCTGCGGCAGCCCGCGACCAATAGCAGGAGGACGCCGACCGTGAGGCTGCCGCGTGGATTCAGGTGGATGCGCATCAACGCCCCCGCGAGATTTCTATGAGGTAGTAGGCGGCGTCGCTGCGGACGGACAATGCGGAGTACGTCTGCAGGCCGCGAGGGTCGAGGAACAGCTCGCGCCACGTGGTCTCGTCGAGCGGTTGCTGCCGATCATCGAGAAAGCGCGTGCGCGCGACGAGGCGGATCGGCGCATCGTGGCGGCTCCGCAGGGTGACCAGCACCCCGAGGGTGTTCGTGGCGGAGCGCGTCGCTGTGTTGGTCTCGATGGTGAGTGTCCTACGCAGCGCAGGATCCAGCAGCGTCACCGAGTTCACGGGCATCCGGTAGCCCGCGTGACGTTCCGCCACGAGCGCTGCCATCTCGTCGGGTGGCCGGCGACAGGCGACTGCGGCCTGTGCAAGTACGCCGAGCATCAACAGTCGGCCGTGGCGCTGCCACCGCCTCTTCCAGTCGGGTGCGTACGACATTCTTCACCGCCCTCGGCTCAAGTAGGTCGATGCGCGGGTGCGCGACGAGATCCAGACGAGTTGGGAAGCGGTTCGACGCGGCAGAACCGTGACCGTGGTGTCGCGGCTCAGCTCGGGCAGGTCACGCCCGTCGACCGTCCGGAAGGTCACGCGAAGACGGTGAGGGCCGGGCGGGAGGTCGAGTGGGAGCAGGTGGACCGCGTCCGGCAGGTTGTCCCAGTAGCGCACGTCGGCAGCGGCATTGACCATCGCGCCGACCAGCTGCGTCGCGGCACCCACGCCTTCAAGAACGCTCCCGGTCGTGCGCATCGCTCCGCCGACGCGTAGCGACGCCTCGCTGCCGTTCGACTGCTGCGCCAGGCCTTGGAATGCGAGCGCCTGACCCAAGCCACCGAACGCCGACCCGTTGTCGGCGCTCGCGTCGGCGAACCGTGCCTTGCCCCTGAGCACGAAGTCGAACGGACGGCCGCCTCGGGACGTGGCCTGCCACAGGACATCCTCCATCGGCCAGAGCTCTTGTACGTCGCCCGTGCCCGTTTGCACCCTCACCCTGCGCTCCTCGAAACCGCGACCACGAAAGATGCGGAGCCGGTCGGCATTGATGCCGTCGCTGACCTTGCGTGGCGCGGTCCCCGTCTCGACGATGAGTAGCAAGCGAGGCGACGGCGCCGTCGCCTCGAGCCGTGGCAGGTCGGGCCGCAGTCGATGGAGCTGGGAGAACGCCTCCGCGGCTGCACCCGTGCTCCCCTGCGCCTGAAGCGCGACGCCGAGCAGGTAGAGCGGCGCCGCGACGTCGCTGCGGTGCTGTTCCTCTTCGGCGAAGGCGTCCTGCTGTACCGCGAGCCGGAACGCGGCCTGCGCCACACCAAGATCGCCATCCTGCAACGCCACGAGGCCACGATAGAAAAAGGCCATCATGCGCTCCCATGCCTCGCCGCGGAATGGCTTGTTCGCCTCGGAGCCCCAGAGGCGGCGAGCGCTCGCGGCTTCAGCGCTCCCACCCCAGATGCCCGCGATCGCATCCGTGGCCAGGGTGAACGAGGAACGCGCTCCCGCCGTGTCGGCGCTCGCGAACGCGCGCATGCCGTGCAGCAACGCCCGCAGCACGGAGTCGTCACCATGCTGCGCATGCAGTGGCGCGGCGAGCAGCGTGCACGCGACGATCAGCCCTCGTAATTGTCTACTGCTGGTGATAGATGCGGTCATCTGCGCCTGCCTTCTTGAGGTCGTAGAGGTTGCCCCAGATGCTCAGGGACGAATTGAGGTCGACCATCTCGAACGTGATCTGGAAGTAGTTCGCGCGAGCGCCCGTACCGCTGCTCGTCGAGGTCTGGCTCGCGATGCGTCCGATGAGCATGTAGTCGGCGCCGGCGATGGACCGCTTCGTGGCGTCCGCACCATCGACGCGACCGGTCGCTTTCAGCGTGCGCTCCCGCTCGACCAGATCGACGTTCTGCCGCGAGACGAACAGCAGGCGCCCCTGGGCGGCACGCATCAGCTCGATCCGCAGCCGGTCCACGACGAGGGCCAGATTGAGCATCTGGTTGGACTCGTTCCTGAAGCGGGTGTCGTCGATGATCACCCGTGGGGGGCGCGTCGTGTTCATGAAGGCCGGTGTGGCCATCAGATCACGCACCATCCGATCGCTGACCTGCACCAGGTCCTGTGACTCGATGCCGATGCCGGACACCCCCGCTACCGTCGCGGTATGGTCGACAGTTCGCGGGGCCGCGTACCCTCCCGCGTACGACGCACCGGAGGCACACCCCATCGACAGCACTGCGAGCGCCGTCAGCGCGACGGTCGTGTGTCGTGTGTTCACTGGGGTGCTCCTTCCTGCGCACGTGCGGCGGTGGTCGACGACGCGGACGACGCGGGCGCCGCCGGCAGCTTGGCGCGACGCACGGCCTTCTCCCAGACATTGGCGACGTCGGGATAGATCGTCTGCGTGAGCTCCACGACCTTCGCCTTCAGCGTGCGCTCCTCTTCCGTCGACGGCTGGAAGGCGAACAGGTAGACGGCGAGATCGTCGGCGGTCGAGAACGAGAGGTCGGAGCCCTGACGCAACGCTGCCTCGCCACCGACCATGCGGAGTGCGACTTCGCGGCCGATCGAATTGCCGATCCGTTCGCCGAACAGGCTGCCGAACACCGGAATACTCTTGACCAGGCGCTCGCCGCCCTCACGCCCGACGAAACTGCCGACCGCTGCCCCGGACTGCGCGACCCGGGCCTTGCGCACCCATGGCGCGACGGTGCCGTCGAGCGTGTACGGCGACATGTACTTGCCGGAGTTGTTCTGGATCGGGACCGGAACACGAACCTGATCGATGCGCGGCATCGAGGCGGCACACGCCACGACCGAGAACGAGACGATGGCGGCGAGCACCGTGCGGCGCAGGACGAGATGGGACGACATGCGACTCCTCCGTGGGCTGAAAGACTCGCCATCGTCGCGATGTGCGGCAGGGCGGTCACTTCCTTGGAGGGCCGCGCCCGCGCGCTTTCCGGCCATGCCGCGCGTCCGCCTGCCTAGCCGATCCGCCGACAGGGTTGCTAGACTCGAGGAGCCGGCTCCTCAAGCACCGTACGCCGTGACCGACTCCGAACCGCTTCCGTCGTTCGACCCCGCGTCGACGCTCGTTGCCCGGCTCCCGCTGCTCAGGCGGATCGCGACGCTGCTGTCACGTCGGCATGGACTCGACGCCGCCGACTGCGAGGAGTTCACGTCCTGGGCGACCGCGCGGCTCATCGAAGGCGATTACGCGATCCTGCGAAAGTTCGGCGGACGTAGCAGCCTGGACACCTATCTCACCGTCGTTGTCCGCAACCTCTTTCGTGACTATCGCAAGGCGGAGTGGGGACGCTGGCGTCCCTCGGCGGAGGCAAGCCGAGGCGGCCCGTGGGCGGTGCGGCTAGAGGAGTTGGTCACGCGAGACGGCATGACGGTGAGTCAGGCCGTGCGCATCGTCGGCGACCGGGACGGTGCACCGTCATCCGACGTGCTCCGCTCGATCGCGACGAAGCTCCCGCGCCGCCTTCCGACTCGGGAGGTCGCGCTCGACGCAGTCATTGGCTTCGAGTCTCTCGTGACCGCGCCGAGCCACGCGGATACCGCGGGCGGGACCGAGACCAGCGTGGTGACGGCGGCACTGGAGGCCGTGGTGACCACGCTGCCCCCCGAGGATGCCATACTCGTGCGAATGCGCTTCTGGAGCGCGCTGAGCGTGGCGGCCATCGCACGTGCGCTGCAGCTCGATCAGAAGGCACTGTATCGACGACTCGACAGTCTGCAGGCCCGACTCCGCGGCGAGCTCGAGGCTCGAGGCATCGATCGCGCGGCCGTCCTCGATGCTTTCGGCGGAGACCTTTCGTGGTGAAGACACATTCTTTCGGAAAGTCGGCCGTCGCGGTCATCCAATGTGGAGATGACACGTCGGACTCGCGACGCGCGCCAAGCCGGCGCGAAGGAGACGGAGCATGAGTGCCGAACCGGTCGACGCCGAGATGTTGGCGGCGTTGCTCGACGGTCGGCTGCACGGCGCCGAGCGCGATGCCGTTCTCGCACGAGTGATGGAGGATCCGACGGCGTACGCGGCCTTTCTGGAAACTGCCGAGCTCCTCATGGAGCTGGAGGACGCCGAGCCGGCCCCCGGCATCGCCGTCACGCCTGCTGCCGCTCCCGAGGCAATGCGCGAGACGGATGGCGTGCGTTCGCCGCAGATCGTCACCCCCGCGGTCACCGCACCAGGGTCGACATCGATCTCGCGTCGTTGGCGCGTCGTCACGCCGCTCGCGATCGCCGCCGGGCTCGTGTTGGTGTTCTTCTGGTCGCGACCCGCGTCGGAGCGAAGCGCTTCGCCGATCATGGCGGAGATGCTGACCACACTCGCGGTCGCCACGTCCGAGCGAGTCGGCGTGGATCGTCCGACCCCGTTGGCGTTCGATGTACTCAGGGGAGCCGAGGCCACGAGGTCGCCGGTCACGACGCGTGCCGTGCGCATCGGAGTTCGAGCCGCAGAGTTGACGATCGCCCTGGGAGCGGATGATCCGGTCGCGGCATCCTCGGCATCGAGCGACCTCGTTGTGCTGTCGCGCGAGATCGAAGGATCGGGACTGATCGTGGCACGGCTCGATTCGATCCGGGCGACTGGCAGTGCGGTTGTGGACGCGCGCGGTGTCACGGGCGACCTTCGTGCCCTTTGCGGTAGGGCGCACGCCTTCGATCTGGGCCAGTGGCTCGTCGTGGCGACGCGCGTCCAGGCGACCCCGCGTGCGGCTTCGAGCGAAGCCGAAGTCCGCAGAACACTCGACCGCCTCCTCGCGTCGATGGATCGATTGCCCGCTGAACAGCGGAGGGAGTTGCGGGCGGTGGAGGCGTACCTGCTCGCGTGGCGTGCGGCGACGCCGGTACGGCAGGCTGCACTGCTGGATTCCGCGCTCGTGAGCGCACTGTCGCCCTGACGGATTCGGATGATCGTATCGGCCGTGCTGCGAGCGCGAATCAAATCGTGCCTGGGATTCGTGGCGCGCGCGGCCGGTATGTCCGGCATCGCTGTCGCCATGGCCGCCTGTAATCGAGAGCCGTCGCACGCGAATGCCGATGCGGCACTCGAGGCGTTGCTGGTTTCGCAACGGGTGACGGCGGGACGCCTGGCGGTGACCACGCCATGGAGGAGGTGCACGGAGCATGCGAATACACTGCTCGTCGTCGCCGCGTGCGGCACGGAACGAGCGAACACGGATGCATTCGGCAGCGAACTCGTCGCTGCCGCAGCGAGAGCGGGCGTCATCGGGCGCGACGATTCGACCGCGTTGTGGTTGCGTGGGTTGCTGGCGCTGCACGATGCCCTCACTCAACCGCACGCGGGCTCGCGCGCGGCGCTCCTGCTGCAACGCGCGGTGGCCACGTCGTCCGGCGCGGCCGACAAATGGAACGCGCTCGCCGTCGCCTACATGCGCCAGGCGGAGCAGGAGCAGAGACTCACCCCGCTGCTCGACGGGCTCGAGTCCGTCGAGCGCGCACTGAGTGCATCTCCCCGCTTTCGGCCGGCCCTCTTCACGAAGGCGGTGGTTCTCGAGCGACTGTCGCTGCGGGGTGCATCGCTCCGTGCGTGGGATGCAGTGCTTGCGGTCGAACCCGAGGGGGGCTGGGCGGAGGAGGCGCGGCAGCGACGGGCGACGCTAGCCGCCGGGTCGGCGAAGGCGATCGTCAACATGACGACCATATCCGGACGCGGCGGGGCCTCCACCGTGCGCCCGGAGCTTGCCCGGGACTCGCTTTTCGTCGTCCTGGGACGCTGGGGTGAAGCCGTGCTCGAGCATGACTCGGCCGGGTCCGAGGTCGAACTGCGCAGTGCACGACTGGTGGCCATGTCATCCGACAGGCCGGATCCCACGCTGACACGGATGCTGACGCTGGTGGAGCGCAGTGCGACTGCACCGACGTTGCGAGTGGCACTCGCGCACGGACATGTCGCCCTGGCGCACGGGTTCCGCGCCCAGGCCGTCGCGAGCTACGACGACGCGGGTGCCTCGCTTCGGTCCGCGACGACACACCTCTCGCGCGCCGGCTCACCCGGTGCGCAGTGGTCCCGCATCTACGACGCGATCTGTGCCGTGTTCCAAGGCGACTTCGTGCGGTCGTCTGCACTGCTCGACACCGCAGCGGCAACGATCGATCCCGTCGCCACGCCGGCACTGGCCGGCAAGCTCGCGTGGGCGGCCGGGTTGAGCTGGGTGCGCCGGGGTGCCTACGAGCGCGCCGATTCCCTCTATCGTGAGGCAGGCCCGTTGTTTCAGGCGGCCGGCGAGTACGAGAACGCCGGAGCCGTGTCGTACCTGCGCGCCGACGGCCTGCTGCTCAACGGTCGGCACGCAGAAGCGGGTGACGAGGTACTGCACGGCCTGCGGCAGCTCGCGGGACATCGCGATTCCCCGTATCTCGGCCTGCTGTTGATGAAGCTGTGCATCGCGGCACTCGCCGCGCGCGCACCACTGGCGGCACTGGCCATCGCCGGCGAATCGCTCGACGTGGTGCGGGACACCCACCGTCCTCACCTCGTGGCATTCGCGCAACTGTACACGGCCGACGCCCTGCTCGCGCTGGATCGGCGCACCGAGGCGCGTCCATACCTGGACTCGGCCCGGCTGCACGTCGCCCTCATGCGTCCCGGCGACGGTCGTGACCGGTTGGCAGCCGAAATCGCGGTGCGGCAGGCGCGCACTGACCTCGACGCACTGCCGGAACGTGCCGACATCCCGATCCGCACGGCCGTCCACACGTTCAGGCGGCTCGGTGTTGACGGACAGCTTGCCCAATCGCTTCATCTGGCGGCACGCGTGGCGCTTGCGCGACGTGACTCGACCGCCGCGGACGCCGCGCTCCGTGAGGCAGCTGCGGTCGTGGAACGGCAAGGCACCACATTCGGTCAGACTGCGGGTGCGTATTTCGCCGAGACCGTGGAGCAGGTGTACGACGACATCGCGCGACTGGCGCTGGCGCGCAGGCAGACGAATCTCGCGTTCCAGGCGATCGAACGAGGGCGACTGGCACGGTGGACGAGCTCGGCGGTACGCGGTGGCGCGCCCGTACCGTCACCGGCCGACATCGCGCGTCGGCTCGACGGATCGACACTCGTGCTCGCGTACGCGGTGCTGTCCGACCGGCTGGTGCTCTGGGCCATCACACGTGACACGACGAGCACCCACACGGCTCTGCTCACGCGCGGCGCAATCGCCCGGATGATCGCTGACACGGGTCCGGACACATGGGGTAGCGGGGCAGCCGTCGCCTTGGAAAGGATTCTCCTCGAGTCGGCGCAGGATGAGATCGACCGCGCGCGTCACCTGATCGTGATTCCGGATCGTGAGCTTGCGAGCGTACCATTTGCGGCGCTGCGAAATCCTCGTTCGCGCCGCTACCTCGTAGAGGATCATGAACTACGCTGGCTCGCGTCGGCGACACAGCTGCGTGCGAGGCCACCGGCGGGGTTGTCGCAGGGTCGAGAACGCGGCGCACTGTTGCTGACGTCGGCCGCCAGGGGGAATGTCGCGGCCGACGTGCCGCTACCCGCACTTCCCGGCGCCGCACGTGAAGGAGCACGAGTCGCCTCGGTCTACGCCGAGCGGCACTGGCGCGTGATCGGCGCCGAGCATCGGCATGATGTCCTCGCGCGGCTCGCGGAGGCAACGGTGTTCCACTTCGCCGGTCACGCGATCGAGAACATCGATCGCGCCGAGCGTTCCCTGCTCGCCCTCAGCGACAGCGCCGGGCGACGGACTACCATAGAAGCGTACGACCTGGGCCGCCTTCGACTGCGGCATCTGCGGCTCGTCGTGCTGTCGGCCTGCAGGACGTTGAACACGCGCGCCTCCCGTGCAGGTCCGGTTACCGGGCTCGCATACAGCTTCCTGCGAGCCGGAGCCGGCGGCGTCGTGAGCACGCTCTGGGACATCGATGACGAACCGTCGGCGTCCGTTCTCATCGACTTCCATGCCCAGCAGGTCAGGGGGACCAGCCCCACGGCGTCGCTCCGCATCGCGCAGCTCCGCGCGTTGTCATCGCAGGATTCCCGAGCGCGCTCGCCACGTACCTGGGCTGCGTTCATCTATACAGGTCAGTAGCAGGCTCCTTTCTCCTTCAACCCCGGAGTCGCCATGTCGGTGACGATCAACGTGACGTTCGCAGGTCTCGCGATGGCCATCCTGCACCCCGAGGAGGACTGTTCGCTCGCCGTGCTCCCGGATGCACGGAAGCCGGCGGTGCTCGACGACTTCACCGTCGGCGCAGAACATCAATGCTACATCCGCTCGCCGTTGGCGCACTTCGCTCACAAGGATGGCGGAACGCTGATTGCCGACAGCTCTGTCGTCCACCGACTGGGAGGCGACCATGTGTCGATGTACCTGGCTGTGCGGCGCCGTGGCAGCGAGGAGTTCGTTCCACTTGCCGTGGAGTCTGGGGCGCACGGCCCTGCCAACAGCGGCAATGCACTGCCGATGCCGTACTTCGACGAGATCGTCACGCCGACGGTCGCCCCGCTCCCGCAGATCATAAATCCGACGGCTCACCAGAGTACGCTGTGCCGCATGGTGCTACCGAGCGGAGCATGGCGTGGCTCGGGTATACAGTCGCAATGGATCGTGTCGTCTGCGCTGCAGACGGCTCCGAGTGTCTCCAACCCGTGTGCGCGCACGCCCATCTTCGGGTCCTACGTCGGACGAATGACGTGGACACGCAGGATCGAGGACGACATCACACACGTGGCCCTGATGGTGCACTCGCTGCATGGGACGAACACCCCGGCAGCGTCGCTCGTGTTCGCACCACTGCCAGCGGGAGGGGAGGAGACCGAGGTGAACATGGAGATCGCGAATCTGTGCGCGGACGATCCGCTCGAATGGAAAAGCAACCCCCGTCGCCGTCTCGCGGACGTCGATTTCAAGTGGATGTACTCACTGCTCGAACTGCCGCAACAGCAGCGCTTCACGACAGCACTCATGGGCGCGGAGTTGCCCCACCCTCGAAAGGTCGTGCAGCCTGGAAGCATGCCGGGTGGGATTTTCGCAGCGCTCGGATCGGAGGGCTGTTCGACATCGGCGCTTCGGCATGCGTTCGATACGACGGCATACCTGACAATGCCTGTAGTCTGAGGAAGTCGGATCCAGCGTGTCCTCCAATTCGCAGGGATGCACGACCCGGTGCGCCCTGCGGATCGGAGGCGCGCGGGGCGCCGCTGCCATTCGCCCGACGGTCGCGCCCCTCGGCAGTGCACACTGCCGGAGGTACTCGTGCAGGCATCGAATCCGTGGCACCACGCCGCCCGAAAGCGTGGACGCTGCCTGACCACGCTCGCACCGCTGTTCGGCCTCGTGCTGCTCGCGGGCTGCAACGCCGGCGAGTCGGACCCCGACCCCGGTGAGATCACCCGCCCCTCGGTGCCGACGCTCTATCGCGGCCGCATCGCGGTCGGAATGACCGGCGATGCGAGATCGCCTGCGGTAGCACTGGGGACAGACGGCTCGTCGATCGCGGTGCAGGCCGACCCGGTCTCGGGACGCCTCGTCGGCGGCATGATCGGCGGTACCGGCAGGATGCCCGTGCGCGTGGAGCCCGACAGCAATGGCTTCCCCGCGCGCATGGTGGTCGGCAACAACGCGATCCTTTTCGCGAACTGGCGTGCCGACCGTGTCGACCTTGCCTTCGTGGACAGCGCAGGGCGTGCGACGGTCCGTCGCGACGTTCCGATTCCCGAAGGGGCACGTCGCTATCGGGCGGCGATCGCGGCGGCGCGTTCTGGTGAGTACTTCCGGGCATCGCTGCGCGTGGCGAACGCCGGCTCACCGAGCCCGTCGATCGCCGCCCGCGATCCCGCTGCGACAGCCGCCTACCTGCGACTCGTCGCGTCGACCGGCGGCCTTGCCACCTGCATGGGTACGGCGCTCGGATGGGTGCCCACACCGGCAACACCTCTCCTCCTCACCACCTTCGCGGCGTCGTGCGCGTCGAGTGTCGTCGACCTCGTGTCGCAGGTGCGCGGCGAGGAGGTACCTGCACTGTGGCAGACCGTATCGCTGGTATCGACCCTCGCCGGCGCCCACGGCTGCGTCGCGCGCGCCGAGGAGTGTCTGCAGGCGGTCGCTTCCACGTTGAGCCTCGCCGCCGACGTCGTGGCGGCATGGTCACGCGCGCGCGACGCGGAGCTTGTGCTGGCGCGCGGTGCCCTGTCGCTAGGTGGCGGAGCCGTCCAGATCACGCTGACGTGGCAATCCACCGCCGACATCGACCTTTACGTGACCGACCCGCGTGGCAGCGTGATCTCGTACAGCCGCCCGTCGTCGGCCAGCGGTGGACGTCTGGATCGCGACGACACCGATGGCTTCGGTCCCGAGAACATCTTCTGGCCGAGTAACGGCGCTCCGGCTGGCACCTACCGCGTGCGCGTACAGCATTTCTCGGGCGCACTCCCGACGACGTTCTCGGTGCTCGTGAGCACCGGCGGCGAGAGCAGGCGCTATACCGGAACGCTCACGCGTTCCGTCTCGGCGGTGGACGTCGTGACGTTCACACTCGGCCAGCCGCTGCCTCTCGTCGCTCGTGGCGAGCTTGTGAGCATCAGCCGTGCACCGGCGAAGCGGGTTGCGGGTGCCGCTCACTGAACCCGGACGTCGGGCAGTGGTTCTCGCCCGCACCCGCCGGGCGGCGCTGCGACTCACCGCGCGACCGACAGGCGCCCCGGTGGCGCCTGTGGGTGATCGAGCGCGTGAGTCGCAGCACCGCGGCGTCCGGTGTCGGCGGAGTCGAGGTTCGATTCCATCCTGCGCGGCGGCTCGTCGTCCTCTCGCTGCCGCAGCGAATCGCTTGTCCCCTTCGGCCACTCGGCACGCGGACACATCGCCCGCGTCCCCGGCTGCATCGACGATGTCACGAGCATCGCGCGCGCCTTCTCGTGTGCGAGCCACGGAATGTCGCGCGCCAGCGTCTCTGCATTCAGGCCGGTGAGAAACGCCCGCGCAATCAACGACCTCTCCGCGCAGTGCCGTCCCGATTCGCGTCGTTCGGCGCTCGTCACGCGATCCGCGACCGACAACGGGGTTCGACCTGCTCGCCGTCCTTGTCGCGGGCGAGGTGCGATTCCTCGTCGTCGGGGCGCATGCGCTGCCGGTGCGCGGCGTGCCGCGCGGTACGGTTGACCTCGACGTGTGGACCGATCCCGCGCCAAGGTCTTCGCGTCCTTGTCCGCGCTGAAGGCCCGAGGCACGAGCGGCGACCCGTCCCGCCACTCGCGCGCGAAGGTCACAGTCCACGGACACGCCTCCTGGGAGGTGTGTCGGGTTACCCGTTTCGCGGTGCCGGTCGGCCCCTCTGCGTCCAGCCCCACTGGCGTCATGCGTCCGGTCGGCTAGCCTACGAGAAGGCGGGCACGCGGCTCGCCGGCCGACCGGAGTCCGAATGCGCCTGTCCCTCGAACTCACCGAGGCCCTGGAGGCCCAGCTCGCCGCTGTCGCGGCGCGCCTGAGCGTGCCGGCGGAGGAACTTGCGGTCGCCGCGCTCCGGGATCTGCTCGCGCAGTCCGACCCCGGGTTCCGCGACGCGGCCGAACGCGTGGTCGCCAAGAACCGCGAGCTGTATCGCCGGCTCGCGTGAGCGGGCCGACTCCCGCTCGTGATCCGCGCTACCTGACGCTCGGTGAAGTTCTCGAACTGCACCGGCTGGTCATCGCGTCGGCCGGTGGCGCCGGTGGGCTGCGTGACCTGGCCGCCCTCGAATCCGCAGTCGCGCAGCCGCGCGCCACGTTCGGCGGCGCCGACCTGTACCCCGTCGGTGACGGCGAAGGCCGCCGCGCTCGGCTATTCGCTGGCGCCGAATTACGCGTTCGTCGATGGAAACAAGCAGGTTATCCATGCCGCCATGGAGACGTTCCTCGTGCTGAACGGCCTGGAACTCGATGCGACCGTCGATGAGCAGGAACGCGTGATGCTGTCGCTTGCTGCGGGCTCCTTCTCGCGAGGCGAGCTCCTGGCGTGGTTGGACGCTCACGTGGTGCCGACGACATCATCCTGAGAGCGTCCGATCCCTGCGTCGAGGCACTCTCGGTCCATACGTGCCCGCGATCCGGCGTTCCCCAGCACCACCCGCGCATTCCGCTGCACCCCCGCCAACTTCGCCCGCTTCATCGGCGACTTGCTGAACGCCGCGCGAAACGCGTCATCATCGAGCGCGAGCAGATCCCGCGCGAGCGTCGCCGCATCCTTGCCCTCGACGACGTCACGCGCGCCGAACGGCGACCCGTCCCGCACGTCTCGCGCGAACGTCACGTTCCACGGACACACCTCCTCGGAGGTCTGTCCGGTCTCCCGTTTCGCATGCCGGCTCACCATCGGCGGCAGCAGGGGAGGGCGACCGGGGTGACCGCCGGGGCGCCCGAAGAACAGCGCGGGGCCTTGGCACACCGGCCAGTCCGAAGTATATACCCGTATATCCACGCATGGAGCGCCGCATGCCGACAGCCCGCACCCGCACCTTCCGCAGCGGCAACAGCGAGGCCCTGCGCTTGCCGAAGGACGTCGCGTTCGGGGACGACGTCGAGCTCGTGATCGTACGATCCGGCGACGTGCTCACCGTCTACCCGGCGATGCGCACCGTGCCGGAGATGATCGCGCAGCTGCGCGCGCTGCCGGCCCCGCCGACGGTCGAGCATCCTGAGACCGACGACCTGCCCGAGCGGCCGGGGCTCTGAATGGCGTGGCTGCTCGACACGAACGTCGCGATCCACCTGCGTGACGGCGATCCGGCAGTGCTGGATCGGGTGGCGACACTCGACGGCGCGCTGCTCATGTCGGTCGTGACACGTGTCGCGCTTGAGGGCGGGGTGCACCGCGAACCGGCGTTCGCGGCGATCCGTCGGGCCCGTCTCGATGCGATGCTCGCGGCGATCCCGACGCTCGCCTTCGACGACCTCGCGGCCGACGCGTACGCGGGCATCGTCGCGCAGGTCCGCGACTCGCGCCGCACGCTCCTCGACCGCATGATCGCCGCGCAGGCGCTCGTGCATCGCGCGACGCTCGTGACGCGCAACCGCGACGACTTCGCGGACGTGCCGGGGCTGCGCATCGAAACGTGGTGAGCTGCGGTGTTGGCGTGGCCCATCGTCCGCGCCACGCCGTTGCCGACCCTACACGTACGTGGAGCCGGTGCGGTCGGTGCCGTCGCCAAGCACCACCCGCGCATTCCGCTGCAACCCCGCCAGCTTCGCCCGCTTCATCGGCGATTTGCCGAACGCCGCGCGAAACGCGTCGTCATCGAGCGCGAGCAGATCGCGCGCCAGCGTCACCGCATCCTTGCCCGCGATGAAGTCACGCGGCGCAAACGGCGACCCGTCACGGAGCTCCCTCGCGAACTTCACGTTCCACGGACACACCTCCTGACACACGTCGCACCCGTACACCCGTCCCCCCACGCCCTCCCGCAACGCCGCGTCGATCTCCCCTTTCAACTCGATCGTCAGGTAGCTGATGCACCGCGTCGCATCGAGCACGCGTGGCGCGGTGAACGCCTGTGTCGGGCACGCATCGAGACAGCGCGTGCAGCTGCCACACCGATCGGCCTTGAACGGCGCGTCCGGCGGCAGGTCGAGCGCGAGCAGCAGGCAGCCGAGGAAGGTGAAGCTGCCGAGCGTCGGGTCGATCAGCATCGTGTTCTTGCCGAACCAGCCGAGGCCGGCCCGTCGCGCGAGATCGCGTTCGAGCAGCGGGCCGGTATCCACGTACGCCTTGCCGTGCACGGGCTGGCCGAGTGCGTCCTCGATCCACGCGTGCACGCCGCGCAGGAGGTCGAGCAGGACGTCGTGGTAGTCGTCGCCGCGGGCATAGCGGGCGACCGGACCTGACGGCGCCTTGCCGCCGTACTCGACGGCGATGACGAGCGCGGCGACGGTGCCGGGATACGGGCGACGCGTGTCGTCGCGCGCCTCGGCGCCGCGGTGCAGGTAGTCCATCGTCCCCGCATGGCCGGCGGCGAGCCAGTCGCGGAACCACGGCGCGGTCGGCGCGGGACCCAACGTCGTGATCCCCGCGCGATCGGCGCCGCGTGCGTACGCCTCGGCTTTCACTCGCTCGGCGAAGCCCGGTGGCGGCACCAGCACGTGCGGCGTGGCGCCGGGCGGCAGCTCGCCCGGACGACGGCGGCGCGGCGTAGGCGGCGGCGTGGCTCTGCGGGTCGCGTCGCGCACGCCCGTCGTACCCCTCAGCGCGTCACGCGGCGCATGTCCCACACCCAGCGCGCGTAGCCGGCGACGTCCGCCGCGGGCGGGATCGCGTCGTCACGACCGTACGCGGTGTGCATGCGCCAGCGCACGTATGTGAACGCGGGAATCGGCAGGAACGGCGCGCGCGCCCACCACCGGCGCCGACGGAAGCGCCAGCCGACGAGCAGCAGCTTGGGGACGAGCGTCGGTTCCACCACACAGCGCCCGACGAGCAGCGTCACGACGCCCACCCATGAACGCGGGGCGTGCGGATCGTCGGTGCGAGGGAGCTCGGCCATGGCGCAAAGGTATCGTCGGCACGCGTCACGGGATCGGGCGCGCCCCGTGCAACGACCGCCGTCACGATGCCCACTCGCCACCCCGGTCGCGTCAACGCCGGCCGGCGTACCGCCGTATCGCGCGACATGAGAGGCGTCGAGTGGTCGATGACGGCGTCGCAGGCGATGCGAAACGCGGATGGTCGGCGTGCGGTGTCGCGCGCACGCCACAACGATTCCGTATTTCTCCGATTGTCGAGCCGGTTTGCGCCCGGTAAGCTCATCGGTCGCGTGACGGTCTCGTGCTTCGGGCCGACATCGCGCCGCTGTGCGGTCGCGTCGTCCCGTCGGGATGTCGTGCCCTCGCGTGCTCGTCACCCCGAGCCCCGCGCCATGACGACCTCCGCTCCGAACGCCCCGCTCGACGTGCCCGGGACCGATCCGGTGAGCGCGGGGCTCCCGCCCGAGGAAGCGCCGGTCATCCTCTGGACGACATCGCGGGCAGGGGCCTGTCACTTCGTCGATCATGCGTGGCAGGCGTTCACCGGGCAGCCGCTCGAGGACGCACTCGGCGACGGGTGGCTCGACGTAGTGCATCCGGACGATCGCGAGGCGACACGCCAGCGGCTGCAGGACGCCACCGAGGCGCAGCGTTCGCTGCGGCAGCAGTATCGCGTGCGTCGCCACGACGGCGCCTGGCGCTGGTGTCTCACTGCCGCCGCGCCCCGCCGCGCCGACGACGGCACATTCCTCGGCCATGTCGGTGCGGTGATGGACGTGCACGCGCAGGCGGCGCGCGAGGCACAGCTGCGCGAGAGTCTCGTCGCGCTGGAGCAGGCGGGTGCCGAAGCCGAGCGGCAGCGCGCGGCGGCCACCGCCGCGAGCGAGGCCAAGACGCGCTTCGTGGCGACGATGAGCCACGAGCTGCGCACGCCGCTCAACGCCATCCAGGGACACGTGCACCTGCTCCTGCTCGGCCTGCAGGGCGCGCTCACCGGGCAGCAGCGCGAGACGCTGCATCGCGTGCAGAAGGCCGAACGCCACCTGGCCGTGCTGATCGACGAGGTGCTCGATCTCGCGCGGCTGGAGGCGGGGAAGGGTGAGTTCGCCATCGCGCCCGTCGCCGTCGGCGACGTGGTGCGCGCGGTGTTGCCGCTGATCGAGACGCAGGTCGCCGCCGCGGGGCTCGTGCTCGCGCTCCCGTCGCCGGACGAGGAAGCGATCGTCGTGCACGCCGATCGCGAGCGGCTGGCGCAGGTGCTCATCAACCTGCTGTCGAACGCGGCCAAGTTCGCGCCGCTCGCGTCGCGTCCCGGTGAGCCGGGGCGCATCGCGGTCTCCGTCGATCGGACGGGCGACGGGGCCCGCGTAGCGATCCACGTCACCGACACGGGGCCGGGGATCGCGCCCTCGGAACACGAGGCGATCTTCGAGCCGTTCGTGCAACTGGATCATGGCGTCGCCGCGCCCCGCTCGAGCGGGCTCGGGCTCGCCATCAGCCGCGAGCTCGCGCGCGGCATGGGGGGCGACCTGATGGTTCGCAGCATGCCGGGCGCCGGCAGTACCTTCTCCATCATCCTCCCCGCACCACCCGACGATGTCCGCTGAGGTCGCAGTCTCCGCCCGATCGTCCGTCCGAACGTCGGCACCGCGTGTATACCGCGGCGCGACGGCGCATCACGCCCGCCGCACGAACGTGTGCGAGGTCCAGTCATGTTGAACGATCCGGCGACGTCCGCCATCCCGCGACGCGCCACCGGCGGCGGCCCCGCGGGCCGCACGGTCCTCATGGTCGAGGACAACGAGGACAACCGCATCATCTACGCGACGATGCTGCGGCACGTCGGCTACGTCGTGCACGAGGCCACCGACGGCGAGCAGGGGCTCGCCATGGCCCGCTCGACGCGTCCGGACATCATCCTCATGGACATCTCGGTTCCGCTGGTGGACGGCTGGGAGGCGACGCGCCGGCTCAAGGCCGATCCGGCGACGCGTGACATCCCCGTCGTCGCACTCACCGCGCACGCGCTCCCGTCGGATCGCGCGCGCGCCGAAGAAGTCGGCTGCGACGCGTATCTCGCCAAGCCCTGCCCGCCGCAGGATGTCGCGAGCACCGTCTCGCGGCTGCTCGGCGTCGCGGCCTGAGCGCACGCACGCCAGCTCGAGCATCGTGCGGCACGTGTCGGTCACGCCGACCGACGCGACACTTCCACTCGTGAGCAGCGACGCATGACCGACAGCGCCCGCAGGATCGTCATCGCCACCTGGACCGGCACGAGCGGCGCCGAAGCGGGCTTCTCGCGCCTGCGCAGCGCGAACGTCTCGCTCGGCAACGTCGCGATCGTGACGCGCGACGCGTCGGGCAAGGTGGACTTCCGCGAGACCGACGACTGGGGCGTCGGCAAGAGCGCGATGATCGGCGCGATCGCGGGGCTCATCCTGCCGGGCGTCGGCTCGATCACGCTCGCCGCCGCCGGTGCCGCCGCGGCGTACTTCATCGATCTCGGCTTCCCCGACGCGCTGCTCAAGCAGATCGGCGACGGGATCGCCGCCGACAGCTCGACGCTCGTCGCGCTGGTCGCCGCACACGACGCCGAGCGTGCCGCGACGATCCTCACCGAGCAGCTCGGCACGGTGATCAGCAGCGGCGCCGAGTCGGACCTTGCGGCGGCGATGTCGAAGATGGGGCGCACGGCCTGATCCGGCGACGCGTGCGTGGCGGCGTGACCCGCGGCGACGCACGCGACTCCGCACGACACACACGCACGCGACACACCCGCACGGCGGGACACGGCACACGGCCGCGTCCCGCCGTCGTCACTTGAGCGCGAAGGTCACGCGCACGACGGTCGTGATGTCCTTCTCGATCGACGTCACGTCGTTCATGCCGTAATCGGAGACGTCGGTGCTGAAGCGCGGCGTGATCTGCACGACGCCCGACTCGGCGCTCCGGATGTCGCCGACCTCTGCGCCCGCGGCCTTCGCGATCGTCTCGGCGCGCGCGCGGGCATCGGCGGTCGCCTCGCCCATCATGCGCACGCGCAGCTCGCCGAGCTTCGTGTAGAGATACTGCGGCGCCTCGGCCGAGACGGGGACGCCGTCGCCGGCGAGCGCGCCGGCCTCCTGCGCGAGCGTCTCGATGGCGCGCGGATCGGCAAGGCGCACGACGACCTTCTGCGTGAGCCGGTAGCCGGCGAGCTGTCCCGTCTCCATGCCGGCGTCGTTGACGACCATCATCCGCACCGTCTCGATCGGGAGATAGGTCACGGCGCCGTTCGGGAGCTTGCGTCCGTCGAGCCAGCCGCGGAGGCGCTGCACGTGGCCCTGCAGCTCGCGATACGCCTGCGCGAGATCGGGGCTCTGCACGGTGACGGTGCCGGTCCACTGCCCGAGGTCCGCGGTGATCGGGCGACGTGCACTGCCGGTCACACTCAACACGTCCGTGCGACGGCCCACCGCGCGGACACCACCGGCGAGGAGCGCCGCCGCGACGACGAGCGCGCCGGCGATGAGGGCCAGCCCCACGGTGGTCGAGCGCGGACGATCGGTGGTCATGGTCGCGGGGGCAGGGGACGTCGAGTGCGGGGCAACGGTGCGCGGCGCTGCAATGTCCGTCGGGTGCGTGCGGCGCGCAAATGCCCGCACGTGTGCGTGGCCGCGCTACCGCCCGAGCGCATGCATCGCCTCGTCGAAGACGTGCGTCGTACGGCGCATCTCGGCGTGCGGTGCACGGTTCACGAGCAGCGGCACGAGCATGTGGTCGCGGTGGAGCGCGCCGTGCGAGCTGCGGTGCGGGATCGGCTCGTAGCGGCCGCGGAAGTCCCAGTCGCGCGTCGCACTCAGGATCACGTCGCCGCACCGCTCGGACGCCGCGAGCGAGAGGAGCTGCACGGGCGCATCGGGCCAGTCGGTGTCGCGGCTCGCACGCCAGGCCGTGTCGTCGTCCACGTGGTCGAGCGTGCCGAGTGTGAGCGGATCGCCGGTGACCGGGCGGTAATCGAGCGTGCCGTCGTCGTGTCGCACGAGCATCGCCATGCCGCGCCCCGCGCCGCCGTGCAGCTCGACGGTGCGCGCGTCGTGCGGAAGCGCGACGAGATCGACGCTCTCGCGCGCGAGGAGCTGCTGCACGAGCGGCGTCCAGTGCGGCGCGATCGCGCGCCAGCCGGGACGCGTCCGCGACTCGAGCCGCATGAAGAGATGCGCCATCGCGTTGCCGCTCACCATCACCGCCACGTCGGCGTTCCGCACGAAGATCCGCGGGTGCGCGAGCACGCGATGGCCCAGGTCGCGCACGACGTCGGCGAGATCGTCGTGCCCCGTGACGGGGACGTGGCCATGATCGCTGACGACGAAGATCGCGAGCGCATCGGCACGTCCGTCGCGTGCGGCGTCGTCCTGCACGCCGGCGACGAAGTCGTCGACGATGCGGAGCGCTTCGATCACCAGCGGCGACGCGTGCGTCTCCGAGTGGCTCACCTTGTCCACGCCGCAGAAGCTCGCGAAGACGAACGGCGGACGATCGGCCGCGATGCGCGCGCGCATGCGGCGGCCGAGTGCGCGATCGACGTCGAGCCATCCCGCGACGTCGCCGCGGAAATGCGTCCATCCCGCACGGATCGCGAAGCCGGGACCGCTCGTGAGCCGGTTCCGGAGCGGAAGGCCGCGGCCGATCATGTTCATCATCGCGAGGCCACCACCGGCGCGCTCGAACGCGGTCGGGATGTCGGGCGCGAGATCGCGATCGACGTGCTGCATCTCCCAGCCGACGTAGCTGCGCGCGTAGTGTGGCCACGACGCCTGTCGGCGCGAGCGGTCGAACCAGCGGAGTGCGGGGAGCCCGACGTCACCGGGAAAGCGGCCGGTGAGGAACGGCGCGTAGGCCGGCCCGGTGACGCTCGGGAAGACGCTCGTCAGCACGCGCATCCCGTGCGCATCGCGCAGGCGTGCGAGGGCAGGGCAGTGTCCTGCGTCGAGCGCCGCGGCGAGCACGTCGGGGCGGGCGCCGTCGGCGACGACGATGAGGGCGGTGGTCAATGCGGTGACGGGGTCGGCGGACGGAACCGGAAGCTACCCGGACTACTCTTGTCTGCAGCACTCGGGTGCCCATCCGCTCCCGGTCGCACGCGTGCGTCGACCGGACGATCGTCTCCTCCCGCTCCGCTCCATGCCCGCCAAGCGTTCCTCGTCCCGCGCCACGCCGCCGACGCGCGGCACGCCATCCACCGCCACGAAGACGCGCGCCGCGAAGACGCCTGCCGCGAAGACGCCTGCTGAGCCACAGCGCGCGGCGAAGAAGCCCGCCGACACGCCGGATGCCGCCAGGCCGCGCCGCCCGCGCGCGCGCACCGTCACCGGCAAGCGCGCCGATCCCGAGGCCCTCGGCCGCGCCGGCGTCGACTCGCTCAACGCGCTCCGCGAACGCCACGAGGAGGGTCATCGCGCCGCGGGACGTCCGACGCCGGTGCACATGACGACGGTCATCGGCCAGACGATGCATCCGCCGTCGGTGGCGCCGATGGACTCGAAACCGCTCGTGCGCCCCGTCGTCGACACCGACATCCGCGACGTCGTCCCGCTCACCGAGGACGCGAAGCTGCTGCAGCTGCCCGGCCCGCGCGACGACTTCACGCGCACCGATCCGTGGCGCGTGATGCGCATCACGAGCGAGTACATCGACGGCTTCGACGCGCTCGCGTGGATCCACAAGGGCGTGAGCATCTTCGGCTCGGCACGCACCGGCCCGGACGATCCGCAGTACGCCGCCGCCGTCGAGACGGGGCGCCTGCTGGCCGAAGCGGGCTTCACGGTGATCACCGGCGCGGGGCCGGGCATCATGGAAGCCGCCAACAAGGGCGCACGACTCGGCGGCGGCCGCAGCGTCGGCTGCAACATCGAGCTGCCGTTCGAACAGGGCGCCAATCCGTACGTCGACACGCTCGTCAGCTTCCGCTACTTCGCCGTGCGGAAGACGATGTTCATCAAGTACTCGAACGCGTTCATCATCTTCCCCGGCGGCTACGGCACGCTCGACGAACTGTTCGAGGCGCTGACGCTGATCCAGACGGGGAAGATCTTCCAGTTCCCGGTGATCCTCTTCGGCCGCCACTACTGGGCCGGCCTGGTGCGCTGGCTCTCGAGCCGCGTGCTCGGCGAGCGCAAGATCGGAAAGGGCGATCTCGATCTCATGCTCCTCACCGACGACCCGCGCGAAGCCGCCGACGCCGTGATCGCCGCGCATGCCGCGCAAGCCGAGACGACCGCGCGCGTCGAACGCGAGCAGGCGCGTCGGTGATCGTCGCGTCGCGTGTCCAGCGGGGGAAAGCGGGAAGCACGTAGGACACGTAGGGCACGTAGGCGTCTTCGCCATGGGCGCGGTGCAGGGGCGGGGATCAAGCAGAATCTTGTGGGTGACAGAAGGGGCGTCGGAGTCGATCCAGTCGCTTCGGATGCTTCCAGTTTTTCCATTCCTTTCATTGGTTTTCGTTGCTCTCCCACGACCGAACGCGGCGATAGCGCTGAGATGCCTACGTGACCTACGTGCCCTACGTGCTTGCAGCTGTTCGTTTCGCTCGGTGCCGCACGCCCTCCGCTGCGCTTCGAGCGACGCACGCGACAAGACCACATCAACTCGTCGAGCGATGACCTCCCGTCCTGCTCTCGCCGCTGCGCAGCTGTCGCTGCGGCTGCATCCGCGCACGGCGCTCCTGGTGGTGCTGGTGACGGGGCTCACGCTGGTGGGGGTGCTGCCGGTGCTGGCGATGGTGGGGGCGGTGGGGGCACCGAGGGTGTCGGTGCCGTTGCCGGAGGCGCTGGGGCTGGTGCGGGAGTGGAGTGGCGGCGTGGCGTGGACGGTGCTGCAGGACGAGGTGCTGCGGCGGCTCGCGGGGCTGGTACGTGGCGGGACGGCGCTGGTGCTCGCGATCGGGATCGCGACGGTGCTCGCGCTGCACGTCGCGCGGGCGGGGGCGCGGCACGGCGACGTGATCGTGGCGCGTGCGGTCGGTGCGTCGCGGCGCACGATCGTGCAGGCGGCGATCCTCGAGGCGCTCGCGCTGGCGGTCGTGGCGTGCGCAGTGGCGTTCGTGTGCGCGGCAGTGGCGGGCGTGGTGTTGCGCACCACGTGGCCGGGTCATGTCGCCGCGGGGCTCCCGTGGTCGGTGGTGGCGGCGACGCTCGCGGTGTCGGCGACCGCACTCGCGGCACCGCTGCTGCTCGCGCGCGCCGTCACCACGCGCCGCCTCGTCGACGACGATCGACGCCCGCTCACGCTCCTCGTCCCGGCGCTGCAGGTCGGCGCGGCACTCGTCGTCCTCGCGGGCGGGCGCACGATCGCGCGCGCACTCGAGCGGCCGCTCTCGGCACCGATCCCCGCACTCCACGTCACCACCGTCGCCGACGACGGCACCGATCGCCTCGCGCGCGCACAGCGCATGGCCGGTGCGCTCGCACGCGTGCACGAGCGCGATCCCGCCGCGCTCCTCGCCGTGACATCGCCCGGTGCGCTGCTCGGCCTGGGCACGTCAGGCGACCTCATGACCGACTGCGGTGACTGTCGCACGAGCGGCGTCGTGTCGCGCTACAAGGTCGTGCCCGCGGTGCATCACGCGGTCAGCGGCGACACGTTCGCGGTGGCGGGCATTCCGCTCCTCGCGGGGCGCACGTTCACCGCCGCCGATCGCTGGGACGCACCGCTCGTCGCGGTCGTGAGCGAGCGGATCGCGCGCGACTTCTTCGCCGACGGCGACGCGATCGGCCGACGCGTGCGACTCCCGCTCCTGGGCGACCGCTGGTTCACCGTCGTCGGCGTCGTCGGCGAGACGCGGCCGCGCACCGTCGGCGCGGCGATGCAGGCGCCGTACGCGGTCTACGTGAGCGTGCTGCAGCATCCCGTCTCGCGAGTCGACGTGTCGCGCGGCGCGGCTCCGGTCGACATGGCGACGGTCGCGCCGCTCGGTCGCGTCGTCGCGCGTGCTGCGCTGACCGAGCGTGCGTCGCGGCTGCGCGCGCCGCTGGCGTGGTTCGCGCGAGCGCTCGCGGCGCAGGGTGCCATCGCGCTGCTGATCGCGATCGGCGGGACGCTCGTGCTGCTCCGGCTCTGGCTCGATGCGCAGCGCCGCGAGCTGGGCGTGATGCGCGCGGTCGGTGCGACGCGCGGCACGATCACGCGGCGGCTCGTCGGTCGTGCGGCACTCGTCGCCATCGGCGGCAGCGCGGTGGGCGCGTGGGGTGGGCTGATCGCGTGGGACGTGCTGCCGCGGCTCGTCCCCGGTGCACCGCCGTGGGACGCACGCGTCGTCGGCGAATCGGCACTCGTGCTCTCGACCGGTGTGCTCCTCGCCGCATGCTGGACCGCGCGCCGTTTCGGTCGCACGCCACCGGTGCTCCTGCTGCAGGCGGACGGCGAGTAGCCTTCGTTCGTGCACTCCGATCTGCCGCTCGACCGCGTCACCGCTCCCGCCTGGGACGACGATCCCACCTGGTCCCCGCCGTGGGCGCTCGACGGTGACGCGCACTGCGATACCTGCGTGATCGGGCTCGGCGGATCGGGGCTGGTGGCGGTGCACGCGTTGCTCGACGCCGGCGTCGACGTGATCGGCCTCGACATGGACGACGTGGGCGCCGGTGCCGCGGGTCGCAATGGCGGGCTCCTGCTCGCGGGGATCGCGCACTTCCATCACGACGCGATCCGCCTGCTCGGCCACGAACTTGCGCACCGCTGGTACGTCGACACGCTCCGCGAGCTCGATGATGTCTTCGCGTCGATGCCCACGCTGACGCGGCGCACCGGCTCGCTCCGCATCGCGCACGACGACGCCGAGGTGGTGGACTGTCGCCATCACCTCGCCGCGCTCCGCCGCGACGGCTTTCCGGCCGAGTGGTACGAGGGGCCCGAAGGCGAAGGGCTGCTGCTGCCGACCGACGGCGTCATGCAGCCACTCGCACGGACACGCCATCTCGCACGCACCGCGATCGCGCGCGGCGCCCGACTGCACGCGCGCACCGCGGTCTGGGGCATTCGCGGCGGACGCGTCGTCACCGAAGGCGGTACGGTGCACGCGCGCACGGTGATCGTCGCCGTGGATGGTGCGCTCGAGCGATTGCTCCCCGAACTCGCGCCGCACGTCCGGACCGCGCGCCTGCAGATGTGCGCGACCGCGCCGACGCGCGAGATCACGCTGTCACGCCCGATCTATCGCCGCTTCGGCTGGGACTACGTGCAGCAGCGCGACGACGGCTCGCTCCTCCTCGGCGGTTTCCGCGACGCCTGCCTCGACGACGAGTGGACGCACGACGCGACGCCCACCGCCGCGGTGCAGGGCCATCTCGAAGGGTGGCTCCGTGCGGGACTCGGCGTGAGCGCCCCCGTCACGCACCGCTGGGCCGCCCGCGTCGCCTACACGCACAACGGCGCTCCCATCTGCCGCGTCGTGCGCCCCGGTGTCTTCGCGATCGGCGCCTACTCCGGCACCGGCAACATCGTCGGCGCCCTCTGCGCCCGTCGCGCGGTCGCGTGGGCGATCGGGGCGCGATAGGGGGGTCTCGCTCCCTGAACTGCAACTGAAACTGCTGGGGAACGGCAGGCAACGACAGGGACGACAGGCAACGACAGGACTGCCGAGCAGCCACGCGTTGGGAGGGCGTCCGTGCGCGGGGCCATTCCAACATTCTTTTGTGGGCTCCGTGGAGCGCGGGCGTGCCGTGCGCGCAGCGAACTCCGGGGAAGTCCTGTCGTTGCCTGTCGTTCCTGTCGTTGCCTGCCGTTCCCCAGCAGTTGCCGTTGCCGTTGCCGTTCACGATCTGGAACGAACACTCAGATCGGCGGTGCGCCGCCCATCCGCTGGCGCATCTCGGCGGCGCGCCTGGCTTCTTCGTCCTGCATCGCCTTGAGGTTGGCGTCGAAGGTCGGGCGCTGGGCGTCGGTGAGGACGGCGCGGGCGTCGGCGTGGGCCTTCGCGCGGATCGTCTGCATCGCGTCGCGGGCCTTGCGCATCTCGTTCACGTCGGGCTGCTCGCCGCTCTGGCGTGCGGCCATCATCACGTCGCGAATCGCGCCGGCGGCCTCGGTCAGGTCCTTCTTCATCCGGTCCTCGATCTTCGTCAATGCGGCCTTCTGCGTGTCGGTGATGCCGTCCACGTTCTGCAGCGGGCGATCGAGCGAGGCCATCTGCATCATGCGCTGCATGTTGCCGGGACCACCCATGCCGCCACCCGGGGGGCCACCCTGGGCGGACAGGGGTGCGACGATGGCCGTGAGCAGCGCGGCGGCGGAGAGCAGGCGGGGCAGGGCACGCATGGGGGCCTCGGGGCAGCGGGAGAGAGGTGGGGCCGGCACCGGGACGGACGTCGGTGCCGACCGGATGTTACGCCCGGTGCGGGCGCGGGGTTGGGGCGGGCGCACGCGTGACGGCCCCACCGCCCGGTGCACGTCGTCGTGCCGCGCGCTCACTCGGTGGTCGCGTCGCCGCGCGCCTGTCTCACGATCCGTGGACACGCCGGCGTCGCACCGCCCCCACGAGCGAGGCGCGCGAGTACTCGCCGAACGACGCACGCCCCGTCGTCGACTCGCCACCGAAGAGCTCCGTGACGATGCGCGCGTCGTCGTGCCCCGCGTCGATGCGCCGCGCGATCTCGGCCAGCGTCGCGCGATGCCACGCGGCCTTGGCACGAAGCTGCGCCGCCGCGTCGGTGACGAGGCCGCGATGTGCGCAGAACATCCGCACGGGCTCGAGCGCGGCCGCACGCTCGAGCGACGCGACCAGCGCGTACGGATCCTCGTCGCGGTGCGCGATGCGGACCTGCACGCCGAGGAAGAGGTCACCGGCGAAGAGCGTGCGTGAGGCGGCGTCCCAGACGACGTGATGATCGGCGCTGTGACCCGGCGTGGCGACCATCTCGAGCGGCGCGGGATCGAACGGCACGGGTGCATGGTCGAGCGGTGCCATCGCGTGCCACGTGACACGGCGATAGAGGCCGATCGGCTCGTGGCGTCGCAGCGCGGCGAGCGTCGCCGGTGCGAGCCACACGGGAACACCGGCTGCCACGAGCCATGGCACGTTGCCGGCGTGATCCTCGTGGTGATGCGTGATCACCGCGCCGCGCGGCAGCCGTCCGCCGAGCGCGCGGGCGAACTCGCGTCGCACCGCGGGAATCCCGCTGTCGACCAGCACGCCGTCGCCGGTGAGGAAGGCGCTCACGGTGTACCCGAAGACGCGGCTCGCGAGCGACGCGACGCGCAGCTCGGTGACGCCGTCGTGTCGGATCAGCCGCAGCATGCGCGGCGTCGGTGCGACTCGCGTGTCGTGCGTGGTGGCGTGCGACGCCGTGCAGGCTGCGGTGCGCGGTCCGGCGCACGGCTCGCCACACGGTCCGGCGTCACCGGGACGTCACGATTGCGCGCGCCGCCGGGCGCCGGTAGGATGCAGCGGCGTGTCGCCCGGCCCACCCCGGCCGGGCGGCATTCGTTTTCTCCGGGGTGGCTGGGGTGCCGCATGCTCGACGCGCTGAAGGAAAAGCTCTCCGAAGAGGTGGCCAAGCTGCGCCACGAACTCAACGTCACGCTGCCGAACGAGATCCGGAAGGCGGTGGAGATGGGCGACCTGCGCGAGAACAGCGAGTACAAGGCCGCCCTCGAGCGCCAGCAGTTCGTGCAGGCCCGACTCGGCCAGCTCACGCAGCGCCTGACCAAGATCTCCGACATCGACTTCTCGCAGATCCCCACCGACAAGGTCGGCCTGGGGTCACGCGTGACGGTCGAGGACGAGATGACCGAGGCGCGCGAGACGTACGAGCTCATCTTCGGTGACGCGGCCGAGTTCGACGAGACGCAGGTGACGATGGCGTCCCCCATCGGCCGCGCCCTCGCCGGCAAGGCCGTCGGCGAGACCGTGGTCCTCAAGCTCCCGGCCCGCACGCGCCGCCTCAAGATCGTCGACCTCGTGACCATCCACGCGCAGGTCGACGAGAGCTGAAATCGGCACCAGCCGAGCGTCGGCGACGGCAGCACGAACCGCGTCGAACCACGGCGCGGGCGCGGCACGGCTGAACGCCCCACGGTGACACCGCCCACGGTGTACGCTCGCTTGGCGAGCACCGGTAGGCACCGGGGTTTTTCACATCGGAGGGACTCGAATCCTCACCGCGTCCCACTCGCCATACGCGCTCGCGAGCCGTGGGCAGTGTCACCGTGTGCCGTTCCGCCGTGGCGCGTTCGCGCCGTGGTTCAGGTGGTTGATCCACCCTGCGGCACGACGGCGAAGAGTCGCTCGGAATCACGCGCGTACTGCGTGATCGCCGCCTGGCGGCTCGCGTCGTCCCAGTCGTGCACGCGCGCGAGGAGCTCGGCGACGTCGGGTGCGAGGGCGCGGCCGGCGTCGCGTCGTTCGTAGGCGACGGGGATGCGGCGCACGAGGACGTCGGCGACGGTCCATGCCCCTTCGGCGGCCGCGGCCCAGACGACCTCCGCGCGGAGGTAGGGGAGCGTCGGGTCGAGGCGCTCGGCGAGCGATGCCTCGCGCGTCGCGAGCCCCCACGGCAGGCGCCAGCGGGCGCCGTGCGCGCGCACGAGATGCGCGGCGACGTCGGGCGGCGCACCGGCGGCACGGGCGGCGGCGTCGAGCGCGGCGGGCGCGTCGTCGCTGCCGGGGAGCGGGGCATCGGCGGTCAGTGAGGCGACGAGTCGCGTGCGACCGAGCGTGCGCTCGACGGCGTCCACCACCTCGGCCGCCATGCTGCGATACGTCGTCAGCTTGCCCCCGGTGATCGTCACCAGCCCGCTCGCGCTCGCGTCGATGTGATGCTCGCGCGAGGCATCATTGGCCGCGGTGCCCGCGCGCGGCGCGACGAGCGGGCGCAGCCCGGCCCACGCGGAAATCACGTCGCCCGGTGCGAGCGACGCGTCCGGCAGGTGATGGTTGGCGGCGCGCAGCAGGTACGCGACGTCGTCGTGCGTCGCGCGTACCGCGTCAGGGCCGGCGTCGGCGGGCGTCTCGGTGGTGCCGATCAGCGTGTGCACCGGCGACGGGAGCAGGAAGAGCACGCGCTGGTCGTCGGGATGGAGGATCGTCACCGCACCGCGCACCGGTGCCCGCTCGCGCGGCACCGCGATGTGCACCCCCTTGCTGCCCAGGACACCCGCATGCGCGACGCCGTCGTCGAGCGTGCGCGTCGCGTCGCTCCACGGGCCGGTCGCGTTGACGATCGCGCGCGGCGCGACGGTGCACGTCTCGCCGGTCACCATGTCGCGCAGCTGCGCGGCGACGATGCGTCCCTTCGCGTCGTGCGCCACCGCGGCGAGCGTCACGTGGTTGCATACGGTCGCACCCGCTTCGGCGGCGGCGACGACGTTCGCGAGCGTGAGCCGCACGTCGTCGGTGCCGGCGTCCCAGTACTGCGCACCACCCACGAGCCCCTCGCGACGGAGCGCCGGCTCCTCGGCGACGATCGCCGCGCGCGACAGCCCACGCGCCGCGCCGACGTTGCGGAAGAGCGCCAGCGCATCGTACACCGCGAGTCCCGCGCGCAGCTTCCAGCGCGGCACGCGCGCACCGGCGTACACCGGCCAGGTGAAGCGGAGCGGCCGCACGAGATGCGGCGCGAGGCGGAGCAGCGTGCGCCGTTCGCGGCTCGCCTCGAAGACGAGATGCAGGTGCCCGTGCTCGAGATAGCGCACGCCGCCGTGCACCAGCCGGCTCGAGCGGCTCGACGTACCGCTCGCCCAGTCGTCGCGCTCGACGAGTGCGGTGCGGAGCCCGCGCATCGCCGCATCGCGTGCGACGCCGGCCCCGGTGATGCCGCCGCCGACGACCAGCACGTCGACACGCGCGTCGACGAGCGACGCCCACGCGACGTCGCGGCGCGGGAGGCCGATCGTCGGCGACGCGACGGATCCGGGAACGAGGGCGGGTGCGGCCATCGTCGCGGAGCCTAGCGTACCGCACGCGGGAACGGCGAGTCATCCCGCTATCTTGCACCGCATGACAGCACCGGTCCCGGGCCGCCGCGTCGCCATCGTCGCCGGCGTGCGCACCCCGTTCGCCAAGGCGGGGACGTCCTACAAGTCGCTCTCCGCCATCGACCTCGGACGCCTCTGCGTCGCCGAGCTCCTGCAACGCACCAGTCTCGAGGGACGCGAGGTGCAGGCGGTCGTCTTCGGCACCGTCGTGCCCAACGTGCAGGCGCCGAACATCGCGCGCGAGGTCTCGCTCATGCCGCTCCTCCCCAAGGGGGTGGATGCATGGAGCGTGAGCCGCGCCTGCGCGAGTGCGTCGCAGGCGATCGCCGATGCGGCCGACCAGATCGCGCTCGGCCATCTCGACTGCGCGATCGCCGGCGGCGCCGAGTCGCTGAGCAACGTCCCGATCCTGCACGCGCCGGGCTTCGCCGATGCACTCGTGCAGGCCAACAAGGCGAAGAGCATCGGGCAGAAGCTCGAGGCGTTCAGCCGCGTGCGGCCGCGTGACCTGGTGCCCGTCGCGCCCGCGATCGCCGAGCCGACGACCGGCGAGACGATGGGGCAGAGCGCCGAGAAGATGGCGAAGCTGAACGGGATCACGCGCGCCGAGCAGGACGAGTTCGCGCTGCGCTCGCATCGCCTGGCGGCGGCGGGAACGCGGGACGGGCGGCTGACGGCGGAGATGTTCCCGGTGTACGTGCCGCCCAAGTACAGCCAGGTCGCGACGAGCGACAACGGCATCCGCGAGGAGACGTCGCTCGAACAGCTCGCCGCACTCAAGCCGGTCTTCGATCGGCGCTACGGCTCGGTCACGGCCGGCAACGCGTCGCCGCTCACCGACGGCGCGGCGGCGGTGCTGCTCATGAGCGAGGAGAAGGCGCGTGCGCTCGGCCACCAGCCGATCGGCTGGCTGCGGTCGTACGCGGCGGCGGCGCTCGATCCTGGCGAGCAGCTGCTGCAGGCGCCGGTGCTCGCCGCGCCGCTCGCGCTCCGTCGCGCCGGGCTCGCGCTCGCGGATCTCGACCTGATCGAGATGCACGAGGCGTTCGCGTCGCAGGTGCTGAGCAACCTGCGCGGCTTCGAGTCGCAGGCGTGGGCCGAGCGTGCGGGGCTGACGTCGCCGCTCGGCGAGGTCGATCGCGCGAAGCTGAACGTGATGGGCGGCTCGATCGCCGTCGGCCATCCGTTCGGCGCGACCGGTGCGCGGCTCCTGATCACGCTGTGCAACGAGCTCGGTCGCCGCGGTGGCCAGTTCGGCATGCTCACCGTCTGCGCCGCGGGCGGGCTGGGCTTCGCCATGGTCGTCGAGCGCGCCTGATCGCACGCAGGACCCCCGGTACCACCGCACGCGCGATCATCCGATCGCCGTGGCCGTCGATCATCCGGACATCACGCGAACTTCACGCGGACTCCACGCATGACCGCCACCGCTTCCGCCACGTCGCCCATCACCGTCACGTACGAGGACGGCATCGCCGTGCTGGTGCTCGACGTGCCCGGCGCCCCGGTCAACACGCTCGGTGCGGCGGTGCAGCGCGCGCTCGTCGACTGCTTCGACGCCGTCGAACGCGATCCCGCGGTGCGCGCGATCGTCTTCCTGAGCGGCAAGGCCGACAACTTCATCGCCGGCGCCGACATCGACGCGTTCCTCGAGTGGCGCACGGCCGCGTATGCGGAGCGGGCGAGTCGCGACGGCCACGCGAAGTTCGCGCGCATCGCCGCCGGCAAGCCGGTGGTGGCGGCCATCCACGGCGCGTGCCTCGGCGGCGGGCTCGAGTTCGCGCTGCACTGCCACTGGC
>ERZ1066136.267-NODE-267-length-49326-cov-26.543667_pt1 | contig 49326 bp, 34 predicted proteins | sample MGYA00382783_ERZ1066136 | MGnify/ENA primary metagenome ERZ1066136 (study PRJEB33369, sample SAMEA5778366) | biofilm metagenome | biome: Industrial cooling water; feature: Water cooling tower basin; material: Biofilm | place: United Arab Emirates | collected... | reverse complement strand
CCTCGGCCTGCTTATACCAGACCGGGGCTTGTCCCGAACCAGCTGAGCCAAAACAGCTCGCCTCGGTCGTGTCGCTCGGCGTGGTCGTCACGGTCTGGATGCCACTGGTCAGGTCGACATCGGCCGCCCCGCTCGTGTCTGCGGTCGTCCCAACGTCGGTCGACGGCTGGGCCGCTGTCAGCGCGTTCCAATCGTCCAGGGCAGCCTGGAGGCACCCGGCCGGCAGCAGCGCGGCGAGCGAGACCTGCCAGCACGTTCGTGTGATCCGCTTGATCATGGTCGCTCCTAGAATTGCCCCTGCAGCAAGAGCCCCGCTCCTTGAGCGCCTCCGTAGGGGCGCAGCGCGGTCCGCCGGGTGAATCGCTTGCGCGTCGCCAGGAGAATGACTCCGGTCGCCAGGCTGGCGCCGCCTGCGACGCCGATGCCGATGGCTAGAGAGCGCATCCCCCTCGCCTGTGCTGCGCGGTCGTCGACCCACGCCTGATCGGCGGAGGTCGGAGGTCGGTTCTGTGCCGAGACGAGGTCCGTCTGCTTGCGGATCGCCTGGACCTGATCGACCTGGACGGCGAGGGCACCCGCGGAGAGTCCGAGGAAGCCGACGCCCAGCCCCGTGAACGCGGCCCCGGCTGCGGTGTGCGCTCGTTCACGGCGCGAGGGGATGGGCGGCGCGAGATCCCTCGCAGGCGCCGGAGTCTCGGGCGAGGGCATACGGACCCGCGGCGCGTCACTGTCGGCGAGCAGCGGGACAATGGAGCGTGGACCGCCCGAGGCCCCGAAGCGACAGTTGGGGCGCTGGGTCTTGAGCGCGTCCTCACGCAGACGCTCGAGGTCTTGATCGACGAGTTCGCGCCAGAACAGACCCATGTCCTCGTCCTTGAACCTGTCCTCGAGGACAACCCGCTCGGCGACGACGAGCGCCCGGCAGAGGTGTCGGGGCTCGCGTGAGGTCAAGAAGGCTGCCTCGAAATTCGTGTGCGCGTTGAACATCTCCCGGATGCGGTCGACCTCCGGCAAGCCGGCGAGCGTGACGTAGACCTCGCCAGCCTCCGCGTACGCTCGCTCCCTTGCTTTGCTCTCGGCGTGTGCGCGGAGTTCGGCCGCTTCCGGGCCGGGCCCATGGAACAGGAGGAGTACGGACAACACTACGAGAGGCGTGGACAGCATGACCACCTACTTCTGCTCCGCGAAGAACGTGTACTGCCGGATCGGCTCGCTTCCGAGGGGGGGCGCCGCCCTCCGGATGGCCGACTCGAGGCAGCTCGTGAACCGAGGGCGACCGCCGACACCGATGACGCGCACGGTCGAGATCGTCTGTCCGTCGCTGATCACCTGCACCTCGAGGGGCTTCTCGGCGACCCCCGCTTCGCGGGCACACACGCGAGCCAGGCCCTCGAGCCCGCGCATGGCCCGCTCGAAGGTCGGCGTGCTCTTGCTTCTGCCGATGCTGGCGGGGCGACGGAGCTCCGGTGAGGGCGGAGCCTGGGCGGTCACGCTCGTCGGCAGGATGGGCTCACTCGGCGCCTTCGCGGCCGCCACCGCGGTGGGGCCCTGGTCGCCGCCCGGAGGGGCGGTGGAGGCATGCGGCGCTGTCGTGTCGGTGCGCGCGAAACCGCTCGGCTCGGCCGCGGAGCCGAGCCCGCCCGGAGGGCGCACCTCGAGGAGGAGTGCTACCGCCGCTCCCCCGAGTACAAGACCGAGGACCAGCGTCGCGGCGAGGGCCCAGGGCCGTCCTGTCGATGACGGGCGGAGGGCCGGCGGAGCCACGGCCGTGGTCGGAACCCCCGGGAGCGAACCGGACGCTGACGCGGTCCCGGAGGTCTCCTCTCTGCGTGCCGCGCCGGGTGTTCGGTCCTCGGTGATGAGCTGGCTCGAGAGACCAGACGCCGACGAGGCCGCGCGGCTCTCCGCCGCGATCGCCTCGAGGAGCGCTGCGCGATCCTCGGCCGCGATCACCTCGCGGATCGCCTCGGCCATCTCCTCCGCGCTCTGGAAGCGCGCCTCGACGTCGCTCAGGGCGCGCATCACGATGTCGTCGACCCCGGCCGGGATCGTCGGGACGAACGCTCGTGGCGGCGGGATCGTCATGAATTCGGGATCCGCGCTGATGTCGGGCACCGCCTGCGTCGTCAACTTGAGGTACATCAGCGCGCCGACCGAGTAGAGGTCGTTGCGCGGCTCGGGCGGGAGGCCGGCGAGCAGCTCCGGCGCGATGAAGCCCGCCGTCCCGTACACCTCGCGCGCCGGCACCGGCGCCCCGGTCAGCCGGCGCTCCGGCGGCACCGACGCGCAGCCGAGGTCGAGCAGCGTGACGTGGACCTCGTCGCCGAGCTTCTTCTCGACGATCACGTTGTCGGGCTTCACGTCGCGGTGGACGATCCCGCGGCGGTGCAGCGCCGCGAGCGCGTCGAGCACCTGCAAGACCACCCGTAGCAGCTCGCGCCAGGGCATCAGCCGCATGAAGTACATGCTCGCGAGCACCTCGCCCTGGACGTAGTCGAAGACGATGAACGACCGACCGCCGTCCTCGCCGAATGCGTTTGCGCGGATCAGGTGTGGGCTGCGGATCCGCGCCGCTAGCCGCCCTTCCTGCCCGAAGAGCGAGGCCACGTGCTCGCGCGCCCCGGGGTACAGGACCTTGACGGCGCACAGCGCCTTGGTCTCGAGGTTGCGGGCCTTGTACACCGCCGCCATCCCGCCCCACGCGATCGGCCCCAGCAGCTCGAACTTCCCCTGCAGCACCGCCCCGGTCTCGTTCTCAGCCGCGCGGTCGCCGAAGTAGAACACGACCACTTCGGGATCAGGCGCCTGTCTCGGTCGAACCCACATGGCGAGCACGGCGAGCGTAACGCTCTTCCGCGGGCGCTACCAACCCGAAGGGCGTTCGCCGGACCGGCCTCGAACTCCTCCGGACCTTGCGGGAAGGCTGAAATTTCTGTGAGATCCTCACAGAAGTTTCTCGCTCGCCCGCATGACCGGTGGTGGGTCCGAAGAGCCCCGACGGCGTCGACGCTCGTGTGCGGCACTGCCGGCGAGCCCAGGCGGTTCCGCGGCGGCGTTCCTGGGAGACGGTCGGACCCTCCCGCGATAGTCGCGGCTCGGCCTCGGGGCGGCGGGTGATGGACGAGCAGGCTGTGATGCTGTACGTTCCGGTGAGCAGGAGTTCTTCTATGCGGCGAACCATATATGCATTGATTCTGGCCCTGGTTCTTCCAGCCTGTGACGGGATCGAACGCCCTGAGCAGGACGGGAAGGGTGGGGTCTACTCTGGCAAGGGGGAACTTAGGTCCCTGGATGCCCCCGATGCGGCGCTCCAGGCGGAGCTGGATGCGTGCAGCGAGGAGGACGACGAAGGCGTGGCGGCGAACTGCGTCGAGGATGTCCTGGCGGTCTTCGGGGCCACATCTCGTTCGGCGAGCGGGCAAGCTGCGCAGGACGGTGGGGGGACGGGCGTGGGGACAGCTCAGAAAACGCGCGAGTTATGAGGGCTCCTGTGTGCAGGTGATGTTCGAGGTGAGAGCCGCGTGGCTGCCTTCTCGCCTCTTGCCGGAGGCCCGGGCATCCGCGTAAGGTGGCATCCCGAGGCCCCATGCCTGTCGACGCCGCCCGCAACCTTCCGCCTGCGCCGCAGACCGCCGAGGTCGATCTCCTTCTGACCGCCCAGATCGCGGTCGCGTGGGCCGGGGAGGGGCACGTCGGCGAGGAGCCGCGGCTCGGGTGGTGGCGGTCGGACCTGACGTCGGAGTTCGGGGGGCGCGACCTGTTCGAGCGGCTGCTGCCGCGGACGCACCGGTGGGCGGTGCTGCAGGCGGTGCGCGAAGCCGCGCGCCGGACGGATGCGGAGCTGCGCGAGCGGGCGAGCAACCCGGACGGGGTCACGTCGCTGTACAGCCTCGGGTTCGACCTCGACGAGCGGGCCGAGGAGCGCCTGTTGGAGCTCAAGCGGGCAGGGGCGCCGCCGGAGGTGGCCCTGCCGGGGCTCGGGGCGGTGATCCGGGATTCGTGGGATCCGGCGGGGTTCGCGGGGTGGGTGCAGTCGCACGGGAAGGTCGAGCACAAGGTCGAGCCGCTCGGGCGGCGGGTCGTCGGGAACCCGCCGCCGGCGCTCGGCGACCTCGTGCGGAGGCTGGTCGCGGCGCTGTACCCGCTGGCACCGGCCTATCCGCTGCCGCACTACCGGAGCGGGAAGTGAGCGGGCGCCCCGCCGAGGTCACGCAGGTCCACACGCGCCTGCTCAAGTGCTCGCTCGAGCTCGAGGAGTCGCGGGCGTACTGGCGGAACAGCATGTCGCCGCCCGTCACCGCGGAGCGGGCGTTCAGCGAGTACTGGTTCGGCGCCAAGAGTCTGCCGCGGGTCGCGCTGCTGTTGACCAACTTCCGCGCCCGCTTCGACGCCTACCCGGCCGGGCTCGCGGTGCTGCAGCGCTGGCCCGACCTCGATCTCGCCAGCCGGCGGGTGATCGGTCACTGGCACCTGCAGCTCTCGGACCCGCTGTATCGCGCGTTTACCGGCGCATACCTGCCCGAGCGCCGCCGACACCGCCCGCAGGTCCGCCGCGACGCGGTGGTGACGTGGGTCGGCGAGCAGGGGCCCGGGCGTTGGACGATGGCGACGCGGATCCAGTTCGCCAGCAAGCTGCTGACCGCGGCCCACGTCGCCGGGCTGGTGACGACGATCCGTGACCCGCGGCCGCTCGCGTTTCCGCCCGTGCCCGACGACGCGCTCGTGTACCTGCTCTACCTGCTGCGCGAGGTCGAATTCGCCGGGACGCTGCTCGACAACCCTTACCTGGCCTCGGTCGGGCTGACGGGTCCGGAGCTCGACGCGCGGCTTCGCGCGCTCGATGCATTGACGTTCCGTCGACAGGGCTCGCTCGTCGAGCTCGAATGGGCCTACTCTGACCTCGCCGCCTGGGCGGCGGCCCGCCCCGCCGCGCCCGCGCACGCCGGAGCCCCTGCATGACCCTGCCGCTCTTTACCACCAGCTCGCTCAAGGAGGCGTTCGCGGCGCTGCGCAGCGACCTCCTGCACGAGGACGGGCCGAAGATCAGCACGATGCGCAACTACCGGTTCGCGATCGTCTCCTATGACCCGTCCCAGGAGTTCGCGCTGCGCCGCGAGGTCCGCGACCTGACCGAGGACCTGCGCCAGGGCGGCTGGTTCGTGCTGCCTCTGTCGCTGCAGAGCCTGTTCCTGTCGCGCGTGCGCAGCCTCGGCGACGAGTGGGTGCATCGCGTGATCGAGATGGAGCGGCGCACCAGCAAGATCGACAAGGACCGCGGCCTGGCGTACCTCAAGTCGAAGATCATGCCGCTGGTCGAGGGCCCGGACGGGCTCGCCGCCGACTGCGCTCGCGTCATTACGGAGCACACCGAGCGCCACCCCGATCAGGTCGATCGGACGCTCGTGTTGATCGGCCGCGCCGGCGCCGTCTACCCGTTCATCCGCTCGTCCGCGCTGCTGCGCCATCTCGACGGCCGGACCCGCAACGTGCCCGTCGTGCTGCTCTATCCCGGCGAGCGGCGCGGCCCGACCGCGCTCTCGTTCATGGGCGTGCTCGACCCCGACAGCGACTATCGACCCCGGATCTATCCATGAAGACCCCGAGCCGTATTCGTGACCTGTTCGTCGCCGACGTCACCCGCGATATCCCGCCGGTCGTCTACTTCCACGAGCAGAGCCCGCAGAAGTTGGCCGTCGAGGTCTCGGAGTACATCATCACCGGCGGCTATCCCGACGGGCACCCGGGCAAGAAGCGGATCCCGGAGGGGATCCACGAGCACTACGTCAACCTGCTGCGGGCGATCGCCGACGAGCTCGACCGCGACGGCGGCCCCGACCTGCCGACCTGCTGGATCTCGGGCTTCTACGGCTCGGGCAAGTCGAGCTTCGCCAAGCTGCTCGGGCTCGCGCTCAACGGCGACGAGCTGCCGGACGGGCGGTCGCTCGCGGAGGCGCTGCTGGCCCGCGACATGAGCCCGAAGAGCCAGGAGCTGCGCGAGGCCTGGGTGCGCCTCAAGGGCAAGATCGACCCGATGGCGGTCGTGTTCGACGTCGGCGGGATCGCCCGCGACGGCGAGCACATCCACGCGCTCGCGGTGCGCATGGTCCAGAAGCGCCTCGGCTACTGCACGACCGACCCGCTCGTCGCCGACTTCGAGCTCAAGCTCGAGCGCGACAAGGAGTGGAAGCGCTTCGAGAAGGTCGCGCGCGAGACGCTCGGGCGCCCGTGGTCGGAGGTCAAGGACAAGCAGATGGCCGAGGAGGAGTTCTCGGTCGTGATGTCCGCGATGTACCCCGAGCGCTATACCGACCCGATGAGCTGGTACACCAGCCGGGCCGGCACGCACGCGCGCAGCGAGTCGCCCGACGACGCCGTCAAGGCGATCGGGGACATGCTCAAGTTCCGGTGCCCCGACCGCTCGCCGACGCTGTTTTTGGTCGTCGATGAGGTCTCGCAGTACGTGCTGCATCACAACGACCGCACCGACCGCCTGCGCGCGTTCGCCTCGGCGCTCGGCGCCGGCCTGCGCGGCAAGGTGTGGCTGATGGCGCTTGGGCAGCAGAAGATCGACGAAGGCGCCGGCGAGTCGTTCCTCGCGTGGGCCAAGGACCGCTTCCCGCCGAAGCTGCGCGTCCACCTCGCCAACACCAACATCCGCGACGTCGTCCACCGGCGGCTGTTGCACAAGACGTCCGAGGCCGACAAGCTGCTGCGCGAGCTGTTCTCAAAACACCGCGCCGACCTCAAGCTGTTCGCATACGGCTGCGACGCGGTGACGCCGGACGACTTCGTCGAGATCTATCCGCTGCTGCCCGGCCACGTCGAGCTGATTATGCGGATCACGAGCGCGCTGCGGACCCGCTCGGCGCGCTCGCAGGGCGACGACCAGGCGATCCGCGGGCTGCTTCAGCTATTGGGAGAGCTGTTCCGCCGGCAGAAGCTCGCCGACCAGGAGGTCGGGGCGCTGATCACGCTCGAGCAGGTCTACGAGGTCCAGCACACCGCGCTCGACGCCGAGACGCAGGCGAGCATGGCGCGGATCCTCAGCGAGTGCGCGAGCGACGAGTCGGGCCTGCTCGTGCGCGTCGCCAAGGTCGTCGCGCTCTTGGAGCAGGTGCAGGACGACCAGAGCCCGACGACCGCGGCGCTGGTCGCTCAGTGCCTGTATGACCGGCTCGATCGCGGCAGCCTGGTCGGGCCCGTCACCGAGGCGCTCGAGGAGCTGCGCCGCAAGAACCTGGTCTCGTACTCGGAGAAGCTCGGCTACAAGATCCAGTCGACCGCCGGCGAGGAGTGGGAGCGCGAGCGGCGGGACCTCGGGGTCTCGGGCGAGGCGAGCGCCGAGTCCGTGCAGGAGGCGCTGCGCCTGCTCCTGGGGACAGTGGACCGGCCGCGGCTCCAGGGCCGCCCGTTCCCGTGGCAGGCGTTCTACGGCGACGGCCAGCGGCAGGACGTCATCCTCGCCGACCCGCGCGACGAGGCGGTCGTCACCGTCGACTTCCGCTTCGTCACGCAGGAGGAGCGCAGCGAGAGCGCCTGGATTAAGCGCAGCGGCGAGCACGAGCTGCACAATCGCCTGGTGTGGGTCGCCGGCAGTCGGACGCCGGTGCTCGAGGTCGCCCGCGAGCTCGGCAAGTCGCGGGCCATGATTAAACGCTTCGACGCACGGCGCGAGTCGCTGCCGACCGCGCGCCGGCACCTGCTCGACCACGAGAAGGACCGCGCCGAGGAGCTCGAGAAGCGGCTGCAGTCGGCGCTGACCGACGCGTTCATGGGCGGCACGATCTTCTTCCGCTCGAACCCGCTGCGGCCCGGCGACATGGGGACCTCGTTCCTCAACGCGCTCGTCGCCGCCGGCACGCGCGTGCTGCCCGAGGTCTATCCGTACTTCATCACGACGACGCTGACCCCCGGCGAGATCCTGCCGCTCATTGGCAAGGACCTGTCAGGCCCGTCGCCCAAGCTCGTCCACGACCTCAAGATCCTCGCGCTCGACAGCGGCCGCTACGACCCCGCGTGCAGCGGCCTCGTGCCGACGCAGGTGCGCGAGAAGATCGAGGCCGACGAGGGGATCGGCGGCACGAGCCTGCTCGCCCATTTCAGCGCGCCGCCCTACGGCTACACCGCCAACGTGATCAAGGCGTGCGTCGTCGGCCTCCTGCGCGCCGGCAAGGTGCGGATCCAGCTCGAATCGGGGGACATGCTGACGGCCCACGGCGACGCCGGCGCGCGCGACCTGGTCGAGAAGGACCGGACCTTCCGCCGCGCGACGATCTACAAGGCGATCGAGGTCGACGTCAGTCCCCAGGTCCTCGCCAAGATCGCCAAGTTCTTCGAGACGCAGTTCGGCGGGCATGTCGAGCGCGACGCGAGCGCGATCGCCGATGTCGTCGCCACGCGTTTTCCCAACGTCGCCCGCGAGCTGCGCGAGGTCGAGGAGCGCCTGGGCCGCCTGCCGGTCGCCAAGGAGCCGCCGCCCGCGCTCGTCGGCTTGCAGGCCGCGCTCGAGGCGTGCATCCGCGTGGTCCGCCAGACCAAGCCCGCCGTGCAGCAGGTGAAGAAGCACCTCGACGCGCTGCGCGACGGCCTGCAACTGCTCAAGGTCTACCAGGCCGAGCTGACCGACCCGGCGATCGCCGCCGTCCGCGAGGCCGCCCAGGTCCGCGACCACCACGGGGCGCAGCTCGCCGCGGTCGGCGCGCTCGATGCGGCCGGCGAGGCGGCCCTTGCGCGCATTTCCGCGCACCTCGCCGAGGCCCGCCCGTGGCAGGGGATCGCCGCGCTCGCCCCCGACGTCGCCGCCGTCCGCCGCGCCTACGCCGAGGAGCGCCAGCGCCGTCTCGACCACCAGCAGGTGCTGATCGAGCGCGCCCGCGCGCAGATCCGCCTGCGCGACGGCTTCGCCACCCTGAGCGCCGAGAAGGCCAGCCGTGTGCTCGCCAGCTTCCAGCGCGTCGCCACCGAGACCGACGCGGAGGCGCTGGCGCCGGACCTCGCCGCCCTCGACGCGCCGTTCCAGGTGGCGCTGGCGAGGGCGACCGAGGAGGCCGGCGTGCGCCTCGACGAGCTGCTCAGCCAGGGCGATCGGCCGGTGATCCGGCGGTTCGTGCTGGCGGAGGGGTTTAAGGACAGGGAGCTCAAGACGGTCGAGGACGTCGACGCGGTGGTCGGGCAGCTGCGGGAGCGGCTGCTTGAGCAGATGAAGCACGGAATCCGACTTCGCCTAGCTTGATCAGGCCAACGTTGGCCGACCGCTAAGGACTCGGAGGCAGACTGAGGCGCTTGGAGAGAGCTGCCATGAGTCTGAGCTCGTGCCGGCACTCCCGTTCTGCGGTTTCCTGAGCTTCTCGCCACTTCTCAACTGCCGTTAATTTGTTTCCACGACTAATTTCGAGGTCGCCTTCAACGAGAAGTAGTCGACACAGGGTGACGGTGTTTCGAGCTGCTGTCAGTAGTCGGGCGCTTGCTGCGGCTTCGGCAGCACCTGTCGTATCTTCTTTGAGCAGCAAGAGGGCCGCTTTGTGCACATAGTTGTTTGCAAGTCTATCAATTCTCTTGCCGAGGGAGTCAATCTTGAATGCCTCTTCAAGAGTCTCAAGTGCTCGTTGAATCTCTCCGCGCTCTTGGTAGAGGATCGCAAGATGAGCTACGTTCAATGAAATTCCGTCACTGCGGGAGAGATCTCGATTAATCTGGAGCGCTTTGCGGAGGCTTGACTCTGCTTCATCAAGGAACCCTTTCTCGAGAAGAATGTAGCCAAGCGAGCCATAGTTATAGGCTTCGCCTCGCTTGCGATCTTCTCCGTGCGCCTTCTCCGCAGCCTTGATCCCCTTCCGATGCGCTTCTTCTGCATTGTCAATGCGGCCCAGTTCTCGAAGGATGACTCCAAGGCTTCCATAGGAGTTGGTAAGACCAGCCCATTCCTGTAAAGCTTCTTGCGCGTGGATGGCCTTCTCTTGCATCTCAAATGCACCTGAAAGATCTCGTTCAGAACGAAGAATCTGTGACAAGTTCCCCGTGCAGTAGGCAACCAAGTCGAGGCCGTCCTCAAGTTCGCTGGCTATCGAGATGGCCTCACTGAAATGTTGACGTGCCTCGGTGAAGCGCCGTGCTTTTCTAGCGACGACACCCAGGTTGGCGATGGCATCGCAAGCCGTTCGCCGGTCACCTTGTTCCGTGGCAAGATTTCTCGCGCGTGAAAACATGTCCTTTGCTAGAGATAGCCGGTCATGGCGGCGTAGGTATTTTCCGTACCGGATAAGAAAGTTGGGCTCTGGATTGCTCGTAATCACCGTAGCGAAGATCCGCTCAGCATCAGTTGTGTGGCCATGTTCTGCGAGATATTCCGCTCGCCTTATTTTGTCCTCGTTCGACAGAAATTCTGCTGGGTTATCTGGGGTGTCGGAATTTGTTGATGTCTTGCGTTCTTCTGTCGGTCTCTTCTTGTCTTGATCCAAGCTCCACTTGGCAAGATGATGACGAACAATTTCCTTGAATTCATCAACTTTGTCGAATGTCTTGTACAGAAGAGCCTTTTCGGCTTCTAGTTTCTTTTTGAAGGAGAGTACCTTGCTCAATTGCTCGCCAGGGTCGCTCAATTGACGTTCGTCAACACCCTTGAAGAGTACGACAATGTCTTTCATGGGCATTGCAGGGTTGTTCAGGCACTCTCGGGCTACAGCGAATTCCTCCTCACATCCTGAAGTGAAACTCATCGCGCCGGAGTTTACATGAGGAGGCGAGCCCCAGCGATCCCAAAGAACTAAGATAAAGTAATCGCATTGGCGAACATCATTGTTGATCATCTCTTGCGGCCTCCCGACTCCACCGGTCGTATCTTCCCATCCTACGGGAAGAAAAGTTAGGTTGCGAGAGTAGCCTTCGCGTTCGCTGTAGCGTCTCAACGTCTCGCGGAAGGCAGTTCGTTCGTCGTTCAAGCCCGAAGGTGACGCGATGAAGACCCTGAGTGCTGTGAGGTTGAGTGCCATCCACAACAGTTTCGATGTTTTCTCAGGTTGCTGCAAGCTCAGGCGACATGGGCCGTTGCTTGCCAAGTGGAGTGTGCGGGGCGGGAGAGTCGGCGAGGCCGGGACTCGTCCGTAGAACCCTCGGGGCGTCGGGGATTACCGCGGCGGTTAGGGCTTCACCCCGCTGAACGGCGGCGCGGGCGCTGGTACACAGGGGTCTGCGCGGACGTCTGCCGATGACCCCTGAGGCCAAGAAGCTGCTCTCTTCCACCGTCCGGGCCCTGCGGGCGCGGCTGCTCGAGGACTTGCGTGCGGCGATGGAGACGGAGTACCGGCTCGGGGTGGGGCGGGCGCGGGAGGCGGGGCTCGGGGAGGCGGCGGCGCGGAAGCGCGCGCGGCTCGAGGGGTGGCTGGACGAGCAGGTGCGGGCGCAGGGGGCCGGGGGGAAGGGGAAGAAGGGGCGGACGGCGGTGGTGACGAAGATGTGGGGTTTGGCCTCAATCTGACTCGGGTTTCGTCTTTTTGAACCCCCGTCCTGGGCCCGTCCAGAGGGCGCTCCAGGGCAGAATTCGCACCTGTACGTCACTCCCGCGGCATCGACTAGGTGCCCGAAAATCTGGAATTCTCGGGAATACCGACCCCGATGCCCTTCTTGCTCCAGCAAAAAGGGCGAAACCCGAGTCTCAGGACGCCCGCGGCTCGGCGAGCGGCGGGTCCTGCCGACGCGGCGTCCCGTCGGCCTGTTTGGGCGGGGCGCTGCTGCTGGGGCCGGAGGGGGCGACCCATAAAGGCGCGCAGGCTGCGCCGGGGAGCCTGGCCAAACCTGCGAGGAGAACTGCCTCGAGCTCGGGAGCCTGCCGAGGCGACACGGCGGGCCGCGCTCGTTGATGTCGCGTCGCCATCCGTTGGGGGTGCTGCCGACGCTGTGGTTCTGGCGTGAGCTGCGGACCGAGCGGCCGCTGCTGAGCATGTTCGTGGGATTGTGGATGGGCGTACTCTGGGCGAGCGCGAGCTTGGCCCTGCTCGCCTCGCGGGTCAGCCTGCCGGTCGGTTTTGTGGTGACCCTGTGCTTGACGTACCTCGCGCTCGGGCTGCTCGAGCGAGGGCTGCGCTCGGCGGTGCTTCGTCGGCGACGCGCGCTCGCCAGGGGGGGGGGGGCGCGTGGCGAGCTGTCGGCCGCGGGGTCGCACGCGGTGCAGGCCAAGGACGAGGCTTACACGGACGGATAGCGCTGCCCGAGTGCAGCGGGAACTGGCTGGGGCGTTAGGGCGAAAGCGCGCGCTGATCGAGAGATGTGCATGGCTTAGATGGACGACGTGTGCGCATTTGTTCAGTTGAGTCGCATGATGACGTGCGATACAAGGGCACGATGGCCGACAAGCGTACGTCCCTGGTCCCGCAGTCGACGAGCCTCAGGACCATCCGCGTATTCATGGAGGCTCTGGCACGGGGGGAACAGGCAATCACGGAGATTGGTTTTGCGCCCCGCCGAATTCACTATGCACGGAATGCTTGCGAGTCATTAGGGCTGGTTGATGGCGATATGGCCATTACTCCCTTGGGGCGTGAATTCCTTGCAGAGGTCCATGGTTCGTTCGCTGAGGCGATGGTGCTGAAGAAGGCTATCATTCGATCTCCAGTGCTCCGCGTGATTGCGCCGAACCCATTTTCGCGTTCCATGAGTCGAGAAGAAGTTTCTCAGAGCATTCAGAATACCTATGGTCTCGCGGAGAATACGGCCAATGATCGGGCATCGACTGTCGTGGCGTGGGTAACGCAGGTAAAGGCGGCGTTGGCGCCCGATGAGTCGGAATCCGGGCGCGAGTCCGTAGATAGCGCTGAAAGCCGAGCTGAGAACGTGCGCCGGCCGAGGAGGGGCACCGCAGCTGGGAGACGTCCTGCGGCAGGGAGGGGCACATCGACTGGGAGTGGCGCCACAGCGGGGCGAAGGGCTGCGACAGGGGCGGCAAACACGGGTGCTAAGACTGGCGGCAAGGCGAGTTCGAGTGCCGTGGCGAGTGGGGGACGTCTTGCGAGCATTCCCGTGCTTGTGTTGCCCAAACGCTTCGAGCGTCTTCGTGCGCAGTCGGAGAAGGCAGATATCGATCCGATGACTGTCGTTCAAAAGGTGGAGACGGCAGCCAAGAGGATAGACTTCTTGCTACGGCGTGTGACTGACGGTAAGACAGGACAGTTTGAGGTCTTCTTTGGTGACTCGGGGTCAGGGAAGACTACATTTCTCTTCTCTCTGCCGAAATTCTTTAGGGATATTGAGGTTTTTGCTGTCCGGCAGAACGATGGCCCGCTGGATGCGTTCGCTGCCCGCGTAGAGAGAGACCATACATTCAATCGGAGGAAGCTCCGCGTCTACTTCTTCGAAGACCGAGAGAACGAGCGGCTTAGCGATGATGATGCTGAGCGGTTCTTCGAGTCTCTGCGGGTCCTGTTTCGGAAGGACGAGGGGCAAGTGGTCGTGATCTGGCCTGTGACCAAGCCGGAGACGCGCGATCAGTTGGCCAGAATCGCATGGGGTGTCGGTGCTGACAGCGTCGTCCCGGTCGACACGCGCGGGGTATACAAGTTTGAGGGCGTTCCGCGAGAGAAGTACTTTGAAGTGGCGGACCTCACGGCTCGTAGCCTGAACGGTGAGTCCTTGGAAGTGTATGGGGTTTCGCGCGAGAGCGGCGAGCGTCTCGCCGCGGAGTCTACGACGATCGGTTCCTACTTCAGCCGACTCGAGACCTATGCATCTGAGCGGCAGGGGAAGGTGTGGTCCATCCTCAGGGAGCGGGTTCGGCCGAGGCTCTGGGTCGTGCTCCCGGGTGACATCGGAGATATGCTCGACTCTACCGTTGCCCGACTTACTCAGGGCCGGAAATATAGGATTGACGTCGAGCGACTCCTCGAGTTCTTGGACGACGCCAGCAACGAGTCCAACTATCTCCAGGATTGGCGTCGGCGGAGAATGGACGCTGCGTTCCTGTTTCGCATCTTGGATGTCCGGCTGGTCCCGCTGCATCCAGGGGCGGCGCTTGCGGCGATTAGAGGGTTCGGCGCTGATTCTCTGCGTCGTCGTCTGAACAAGGGATCCGTGTCCAAGAGTGAGGCGATTGGTGGCGTCGAGCGTTCGGTGCTCTACAAGCTGATCTTGGAGGAGTTGGGAGGGAATCCTGATCCATACACAAAAGGCCGGCCGCCATCCAAGGAGACCGAGCATGAGTATAACCGAGTTCAGAGCGTTGCGAAGAGTGGGGACAAGGCCCTTAATCATGCGCTTGCGGACGCCCTGAGAAGCACTCTAGAGCATGAGGGGGTTTCTGCTGTATTTCGGGCGGAGCGCAGAAGCTTAGGCGATACTAATTTACAGCCCGACGTGCAGATCGAGATGGGGGATGCCGAGGTGCTGTGCCTCGAGCCGACGTGGAGGACTTCAGGACAAGGGGTCAAGGGTGAGTTGAAGCCTTCGCAGAACTCCATGACTCCCGGCGTCATTCAGAAGTACATCTTGGAGAAGGTGATGGAGTATGTGAAGGCCCTGGATATCTGAAGTTCAGAGACTGGATGAGGCAGGCCCATACGGCTCGCGGCACAGAGCTGCGGGGCCGGCTCGGGGTGGCGCGGGCGCGGGACGCGGGGCTCGGGGAGGCGGCGGCGCGGAAGCGCGCGCGGCGCGCGGCTCGAGGGGTGGCTGGACGAGCAGGTGCGGGCTCAGGGGGCCGGGGGGAAGGGGAAGAAGGGGCGGACGCGGGAGGAGTTCCGGCGGGAGGTGGAGCAGGAGGCGGCGTATACGCTGCTCAATCGGCTGGTGGTGCTGCGGCGGCTGATGGAGGCGGGGGAGCTGCGGCGAGGCGGTGGTGACGAAGGGGTGGGAGAGCGCAGCGTACAAGACGTTCCGCGAGCTGGCGCCGGCGCTGGTGCAGGGGGAGGCGAGCGAGGGGTATGCGCTGCTGTTGGCCCCGGACATCGCCGGGCGGGCGGCTATCCGCGCTCGACCGATTGTTTGTTGATCACTGCGTTCGACTTGAGGAACTTGATGAGCACCTGTTCGACCTGATATCGGAGCGTCTTGTCGACGATCTCGATGTAGGCGGCGTGGTTGACGATCGGTCTTTTGTACCAGAACTTCTCCGCGTGATCCTTCACCCGTTTGGCGATGTTCTGGCCTTGTCCGATGTAGATCGGGCGATCGCTGATGTCGTAGAAGACGTAGACCCCGGCGCAAGTCGGGATGTCGTCATCGGCGTGCGGATCGAAGTCGGAGAGTTCTCCGAGACCCTTGATGGTCCGCTCCTCGATGGCCTCGGCCTCGATGTCTTCAGGAACGGTCGCGTTGAGGGCCTTCTCGAGGCGCTTGCGGGTCTTGTCCTGAGGGTTCTGCGTCTTGCCCGCCTCGATGTTGCGGATCGCCATCCAGGAGACTCCCGAGACCTCCGAGAGTTCATGGCGCGACAGGCCCGCCGCCTTGCGCGTGTCTCGAAGCCACTCGCCGAAGGCGTTGGACACGTTGTCGCCGTCGTCCTCGGCCTCGATTTCGACCTCGGATTCGCTGGATTCGCTGCGCTTCTTCTTCGGCGCGCTGAGATCGCCGAGGAGCTTCGACAGGCGCTTCAGGTGCCCCTCATTGGGCTCGGCGCGGCCGGTCTCCCAGGACGACACCTGTGCCTGATTGACGCGGATCTTCTCCGCCACGTGGCGCTGCGTCAGTCCCTCCGCCAGCCGGGCGCGACGAAGTCGGCGTCCTAACATCTTGCCCATCGGATGCTCCTTGTCTCGTGTGGATCCCGGCACGGGGGCGGACGAGAGCACGTTCCATGCGCGTGTATGCGCTCCAAGGGGGAGAGCGCGTGCGGCTGGTCGCGTGTGCGGGATCGCTGCCCGTTCATCGGGAATCTGCACTCTATCACTCCAGAGAACTCGCTGCCAAGGCGCTCTGTTGCATACGCTCGAAGTCGCGCCTGCGGTCGTTTCGCTCGGACGTGTCCATCGGCGAGGTTCATCGTAGTGCTCTCGGCCATCGACGGTCCGACGACTCGTGGGGTAGGATGCGCGTCCGTGGGCTCCGGGGTCGATGACACGCAGCCGGCGTCGCTGGGCTCGGGGCCGACGCTGGCGGCTGGTGAAGGTTTGGCGGTTTCCGGCGAGGTCGAGCTCGGCCGCGGGTCGATCGTCGGGCGGTATGTGATCCTGGCCGGGCTCGGGGCCGGGGGCATGGGGGTCGTTCATGCGGCGTACGACCCGGAGCTCGATCGCAAGGTCGCGCTCAAGCTGCTCAAGCCGAAGAAGGACGCGAGCGCGGACAGCCAGAAGCGGCTGCTACGGGAGGCGCAGGCGCTGGCCAAGCTGCAGCACCCGAACGTGGTCGCGGTGCACGACGCGGGGACGTGGCACGGCCGGGTGTGGGTGGCTATGGAGTTCGTGCGTGGGGAGACGCTGGCGGGCTGGTTGCGCGCGCGCGAGCGCGGATGGCGGGAGGTGCTCGCCGTCATGATCGATGTCGCGCGCGGGCTGTCGGCGGCGCACGAGCTCGGGCTGGTGCACCGGGACGTGAAGCCCGACAACATCATGATCAGCACGGACGGCCGCGTACGGGTGATGGACTTCGGGCTCGTTCGCGCGGAGGTGGAGGGCGAAGGGCGCAACCTGACGACCTCGCAGGACAGCCGGGCGCTGCCTGCCCGGCAGGCGCTCGTCGAGGAACTGACGCAGGACGGCGCGGTCATGGGGACGCCGGCGTATATGGCCCCGGAGCAGTTCGTGGCGGCGTCGACGGATCCGCGGACGGATCAGTTCAGCTGGTGCGTGACGACGTGGGAGGCGCTGTTCGGCGAGCGTCCGTTCGCGGGGGCGACGCTGTGGGAGCTGTCATTGTCGATCGCCCAGGGCAGGTTGCGCCGGACGCGTCGGGGCAGGGGGGTGCCCGGCTGGCTTCGGCGGGTGCTCGAGCGGGGCATGAGCAACGCGCCGCGGGACCGTTTCGCCAGCATGCAGGATCTGCTCGCGGCTGTGGAACGCGGTTCGCGGCGGCGGACTCGGGTTCTCGCTGCGCTCGGCGTGACCTCCCTTGTCGGCGCTGCGGTGGCCGGGTTCGTCGTGTCTCAGGAGCGAGCGGCGGTGTGCGGCGGCGCCGAGGCGCGCGCACGCGCGATCTGGGACGAGGCACGCCGCGCCCAGCTCGAGCAGGGGTTCAAGGCGACGGGGCTGGGCTTCGCGGAAGAGACGGCCCGGCTGGTCAGCGCCCGCTTCGATCAATACGCGCAGCTCTGGGCCGAGGGGGTCGAGGACGCGTGCCGGATGCATCAGCGCGGCGAGCAGTCGGATCACGTCTTCGATCTCCGGACCCTGTGTCTCGAGCGGCGATATGCCGAGTTCTCGGCGCTCGTCCGGTTGATGGCGACGCCGGACGGCGCGGCCTTGGACCATGCCGTACAAGCTGCGCAGGGCTTGAAGCCGGTCGATGCGTGCGGCGATGTCCCCGAGTTGCTCGAGCGAGAGCGCTGGCTGCAGCTTCCGGACGACCCCGAGGCGGTCGCGCAGGTGCAGGCGCTCTCGCGCGAGCTGGCCGAGGTCTCGGCGAGCGAGCAGGCCGGTCGGGTCGAGCAAGGGCTCGCGCGGAGCACCGTCCTGATGGCGCGCGCGCAGGCGGTCGGGCACGGACCGACGCTCGCAGAGGCGCTGTATGTTCACGGCCGGCTGCTCGAGCAGGCTGGCCGAACGGATGAGGCCTTGAGCGCGCTGTGGTCGTCGATGTTGGCTGCGGAGCAGGCCGGGCACGATATGGCTCGCGCCGAGGCCATGGTTCACTATCTCTTCGTCGCGGCGACCTGGGGGGAGGAATCGAGCGACTTCGAGAACATCGCCGCCATGGCCGAGGCGCTCGTCGCTCGGGTCGCTCCCGAGAGCAGGCTGCAGGGTCAGCTCTTCAATAACCTGGCGATCCGGCACGATATGCGGCAGCGCTCGGCGGATGCCGAGAGTATGTATCGGAGGAGCCTGGCGCTGCTCGAGCGGGTGCTGGGGCAGGGCCATCCCGAGGTCGCGTTCTTGAGGGTGAACCTGGGGAGCTACCTGCTGGATCGAGGACACTTCTCCGAGGCCGAGAAATTCCTGAGGGATGCCCTATCGCAGATCGTATCCGCGCTCGGTGAGAGCCATCCCAACGTCTATATCAGTCGACTGCAGCTCGCGGACGCGCTCTTGGGGCAGGGGCGATACGAGGAAGCAATTTCGGAGGCTGGTCCGGGTTTCAGGGGATATGAAGCCCTCGTCGGTCCCGATAATCCGCGCGTCGCGTGGTTCCTCGCCATGCGGGGAGAGATCCAGTTCCGGCGGGGCGCCCTTCCGCTGGCGCTCGCCGATCTCGAGCGAGCGGCGAGGTTGGTCAATGAGGAACTACCCGCCCCTATGAGAATTCGGGCGCGCTTCGTGCTCGCTCAGGCGCTGTGGAGCGCGGGCGCCGAGCGAGAGAGGGCGATCCTCGAGGCGAGACGTGCTGCCAGCGAAGCAGAGCGCACGAGCGATGTTCGCCTTCCGGCAATCAAGGCGTGGCTCGCCGAGCGGAGCATGCAAGGTCGTGGGGGTGGCGAGGTCAGGACTCGTCCGTGAAAGCCTCAGAGCTTGCGCCGCACACCCCGGCGCGTCTCGGGGGGCCTAGACGGGCCGAGACGACGCCGGGTTCACCTGTGCGGACGGCGTGGGGGACGTATCCGCCCGCGCATTCCGCCACACGCTCAGGGCTCGATGCCACGGACGCAGGCGTCGATCCACTCCTTGCGGTCGTAGTTCTTGTACTCCTTTCCGTTGATGGTGACGGTCATGCTGGCGGAGGAGTTGCTGACCTCGCAGTCGCCGTGGCACGAGCCGATGAGGCCGCCGATGCTGGGGGCCGCGGCCTCGCACTTCTTCACGACGTCGTTGTACCAGTAGGGCTGGTGTGCGTAGAGGTAGTAGAAGACTACCGCCCCGCCGGTCAGGGAGACGAAGATCTTGCCCCCCGTACCGTGCGGGATGTCGGCGCTGGCGGTGATGGTTCCGCCCCAGAACATGGCGGAGAGAGCACCGACCAGAGCCGAAAACAGGAGCACCGTGTGCCGCCGGTCGGCCGTCAAGGTCGGGACCATGAAGAACGCGGCCATGAGGAAGAGAAGGAGCAGCACCGTCAGGCAAAGGGCGGGGATCCAGAGGTACTTGGTGGTCGAGTGGGTGGTCATAATTCTCCTAATGGCCCAATGGGCTGATGTATGGCGGACCGGTAGAGACTAAGAAAAAGCTCGAGCGTGAAAACTAGATGGTTAAATCAAACAGTTGGTGTGAAATCTTGTTCGCGGAGGGTGAATCTGCTTGCACGGAGGGCTGAAGTTTGATTCGAAAACGCTCAGAAAGCTGGGTTTGCACATTGAGTTTCGGCTTGGTGTCTGACAATCGAATATGCAGCGGACATGCCGCCCGTATTTGCGAGTGCTTACGCGAAAGCGCGCCCCGGGGTCGGCCAATATCGTTGGCATTTGAGATGCGACGCACTCGTTGTGTTGGCAGCGGACGCCTCCTCGCCTTCGATTGAGGTGCGGGGAATGCGCGCGGCAGGGCTTGTCCCCGTTGAACGGCGGGGCGGGCGCTGGTACACAGGGGTCTGCGCGGACGTCTGCCGATGACCCCTGAGGCCAAGAAGCTGCTCTCTTCCACCGTCCGGGCCCTGCGGGCGCGGCTGCTCGAGGACTTGCGTGCGGCGATGGAGACGGAGTACCGGCTCGGGGTGGGGCGGGCGCGGGAGGCGGGGCTCGGGGAGGCGGCGGCGCGGAAGCGCGCGCGGCTCGAGGGGTGGCTGGACGAGCAGGTGCGGGCGCAGGGGGCGGGGGGGAAGGGGAAGAAGGGGCGGACGCGGGAGGAGTTCCGGCGGGAGGTGGAGCAGGAGGCGGCGTATACGCTGCTCAATCGGCTGGTGGTGCTGCGGCGGCTGATGGAGGCGGGGGAGCTGCGGCGAGGCGGTGGTGACGAAGGGGTGGGAGAGCGCAGCGTACAAGACGTTCCGCGAGCTGGCGCCGGCGCTGGTGCAGGGGGAGGCGAGCGAGGGGTATGCGCTGCTGTTCCGGCTGGTGTGCGAGGAACTGGCGGAGGACCTGCCGGGGCTGTTCGGGTCGGACGGGGTGGCGGCGCTGGTGCCGGTGCCGGCGGCGACGCTGCGGCACGCGGTCGAGGTGCTCGACCAGCCGGGGCTTGTGTCGTGCTGGTCCGACGATATGACGCTCGGGTGGGTGTATCAGTACTGGAACGACCCGGAGCGGGAGGCGCTCGACGCGAAGCTGAACGCGCGCGGGAAGCTCGAGCCGCACGAGATCGCCAGCAAGACGCAGATGTTCACCGAGCGGTACATGGTGGACTGGCTGCTGCAGAACACGCTGGGGCCGATCTGGCTGGCGATCTGCAAGAAGCGCGGGTGGACGGCGGAGGTGGAGGCGGACGGGACGCTGGCGGCCCTCGAGGCGCGGCGGGCGGAGTGGCGGGGGAAGCGGGAGCGCGGGGAGGTGGAGCTGACGGCGCTGATGCCGCTGTACACGGACGCGGAGCGGCGGTGGGCGTATTACGTGCCGCAGCCGCTGCCGGCGGACGCGGTGGAGAAGGCGCCGGAGAGCGTGGCGGAGATCCGTCTGCTCGATCCGGCGGTCGGGTCGGGGCATTTCTTGGTGGTCGCGTTCGAGCTGCTGTTCGCGCTGGTTCAGGAGGAGGCGCGGCATCGCGGGCTGGTCGAGGACGAGGCGTGGTCGGCGCGGGCGATCGCGGAGCGGATCCTCGAGGCGAACCTGCACGGGATCGACATCGACGCGCGCGCGGTCCAGATCGCGGCGGCGGCGCTGTGGCTGAAGGCGAAGCAGACCTGTCCCGAAGCGCAGCCGCGGACGATGGGGCTGGTGGCGTCGAACCTGCGCCTGTCGAGCCTGGCGAAGGACGACCCTGCGCTGGTCGAGCTGCGCGGCGAGGTCGAGCGCGAGACGGGGATCCCGGCGGCGCTGGTCGATACGGTCGTCGAGGCGCTGAAGGGCGCCGACCACCTCGGGAGCCTGCTGCGGGTCGGTGACGCGGTCGAGCAGGCGATCGACGCGCACGAGCGCGCGCTCAGCCGGCGGGTCGGGAAGCCGGTGCAGGGGGCGCTGTTCGGGGCGAGCGAGGGGCACCTGACGGGCACCGGGACGCTCGAAGGGCCGAGCTTCCCGCCGGAGCAGCGCGAGATCATCGGGCGCGAGGAGGCGAAGTCGACGATCCTCGAGCGGCTCGAAGGGTTTTTGAAGAGGCACACGCACGGCGACGACCTCGGGCTGCGGCTCCGCGGCGAGCAGCTCGCGGCCGGGGTGCGCTTCGTGCGGCTGGTGCGCGAAGGGACGTTCGACCTGGTGGTCGGGAACCCGCCGTATCAAGGGACAGGGAAGATGGCCGACGCGGCCTACGTGCAAAAGACGTATCCCCGGGGCAAAGCCGATCTCTACGCGGCGTTCCTAGAGCGTGGGCTGCAGCTCGTTCGGCCGGGCGGGGTGTCTGCCCTCCTGACGATGCGCAACTGGATGTTCATCCAGCAGTACGTGGAGCTGCGGCAAGGGCTGCTGAAGGAGTTTGATCTGCGGGCGCTTGGAGACTTCGCCATCGGTGCGTTCGATGAAGTTCCAAACGATGTGCTGACGGTGGTTGCAAGTGTGTTTCATCGGGCTGGTTCGCGTGCAGACAGGAGTGTCGCGCTTCAACCTACGCCTCCGGATGATCGTTCGTATGATCGAGAGAGGACGAGGCGTAAACGGGCTGCAGTGCTGATCCATGTTGGCCGTTTTGAGTTCGCCCCTGCGGCGCTTTCAGTCGTGCCCGAGTGGCCGGTCGTCTACTGGTGGTCTGAAGCGTTTCTGTCTCGCTACAGTCGGGTTGCGAAGATTGTAGACTCCGCTCCTGCGAAGAAGGGGCTAGTTACGAGTGATAATACACGGTTTATCCGAACGCCTGCAGAGGTCGCAGTGCGTAGGCTTGCTTTGAGCCGAGCCCAAGTCTTGGAGCCCGAAAGACGATGGATGCCCCTCATGTCGGGTGCACGAGGACGGCGGTGGGTCGAGCCTTTGTCGGAGGTAATCCTGTGGCAAGCTCTGGGGCTTGAGGTCAAGCTTCTGAACGAGAAGATGTATGGGTCATTCTCTCGTCAGATCATGAATGAGGTGCATTATTTTCGGCGTGGTGTCGCCTTTGCGTGCATCGGGGATCGGTTTGGTGCACGACTTCATCGGTTTGAGAGTGTTATCAGCAGTACGGGGTGTTCAATTTACCCGGCGCAGCCGAGCGCAGCCGTGTGCCTGATGAACTCTTCGGTTGCTGCGTCGACCCTCAGTGCGTTGAATCCCACGATCCATTTCACGAACGGCGATGTGAACCGTCTCGCGCTGTTCCCGATCTCGCAGGCCGATGAGATTCTCGCCACCGTCGAGCGCGCGTTCACCGAGCACGAGGCGCACCGCGAGACCTCTGTCGAGTTTCGCCGGCCGGGGCCGTCGCCGTGGCGGCATGCGCAGGAGTGGGCGCAGGTCGCGGTCGATCGGGCCGAGGGGGCGCCGCTGCCGGCGTATGGGGCCGAGTACGATCCGGAGCCGGCCACCGATCATCTCTCGTATGCGCTCGGGGTCGCGCTCGGGCGCTTCGGGGCCGGGGGCGAGGGGATCCTCGATCCGGCGAAGGACAGCCTCGCGCACGCGCTGCCGGCGGGGATCCTGTTCCTCGACGGGACGCTCGACGCCGAGGATCTGCGGGACGGGCTCGGGCACGCGGCCGCGGCGCCGCTGCGCGAGGCCTGGGACAAGTACGGCGCGGCGATCGCCCCAGGGGTCGGGCTGCGCGCGTACCTTTTAAAAAGTTTCTTCGAGCTGCATCGAAAGATGTACGAGAGCCGGCCGATCCACTGGCCGCTGTCGTCGGCGGAGCGGACCTTCGTCGCGTACGTCACGATCCACCGGTGGACGGCCGACACGCTGCGGGTGCTGCTCGCCGATCATCTGCACCCGACGCTGACGCGGATCGACGGCGCGATCGCCGACCTGCGGGCGGCGCGGGACGGGGCCGACAAGAAGGCCGCGCGGGCGGCCGAGAAGCGGCTGGTCGGGCTGCAGAAGGCGCGGGACGAGCTCGCGCGGTTGATCGCCGATGTCGAGCAGTGCGCCGAGAAGGGGCCGCCGCCGGCCGACACGAAGAAGCCCGAGCGCGAGGTCGACGCGCGCTATGTGCCCGACCTCGACGACGGCGTGATGGTGAACAGCGCCGCGCTATGGCCGCTGCTCGCGTCGCAATGGAAGGAGCCGAAGAAGTGGTGGAAGGAGCTCGCGGCGGCCGACGGCAAGAAGGATTATGACTGGGCGCATCTGGCGATGCGCTACTGGCCGAAGCGGGTCGACGAGAAGTGCCAGAAGGACCCGTCGCTCGCGGTCGCGCACGGCTGCTTCTGGAAGTACCACCCGGCGCGCGCGTGGGCGTGGGAGCTGCGGCTGCAGGACGAGATCGGGCCGACGTTCCGGATCGAGGAGGAGCCGTACCGCGGCGACGGCGGGCACGAGGCGCACCGGACGGTGTTCCTGGCCGACCATCCGGCGGACGCGCTGGCGATCGTCGAGAAGGAGGCGCTGCGGCGGATCCGCAAGCGCAAGCGGCCGCTCGGCGAGCTCGTGCTCCGCGAGGCGGGCCTGTGGGGCGAGAAGCCGGATCTGTGCTGGGATCTCGAGCTGCGGGTGATCGAGAAGCAGGGGCAGGACTTCGTGCTGCGCGCGCCCGACGAGGCGGCGGCGCGGGCGGTGTTGGTGAAAGAGTCCCCCGGGCTGGTGGCGAAGCGGAAGAACCTGCTCGAGAGCCTGCGGCCGAGCGACGTGCTGATCGGCGGGGACGACGACGAGGCCGAGGGCGCCGGGGCGGACGACGACGACGAGCGCGGTGAGGAGGAGGACGCATGAGCGAGGGTCTGGAGCCGGTCTCGGCCGTCTTGGAAGAAGACCTGCGGGCGGCGGTCAGCCGCGGGGGGCTGGTCGTCTGGCTCGACGCCGACGACGCCTATTCGCGGTTCGTCGAGCGCCTGATCGCCCGGCGGGCGGCTGGCGGATTACCGTATGATATCCAGGCGTATCGCGGCAGTCACCTCGAGCTGATGATCGCGTTCGAGGACGCGGCGAGCGGGGGCGACAAGCCTGCGCTCGTGGTGCACATGCCGGGTTATAACGAGGAGAGCATCCGGTCGACGCCGGCGCTCGAGCTGTATCTGGCGGGGTCGCGCTATCGCAAGGCGCTCGATACGCTGATCGCCGAGGCGGCGGCCGGGATCGCGGCGCCCGAGGCGATCGAGGAGTTTAGGCGGCAGAAGGACGTCACGCTGGAGCGCGCGGACGCGTGGCTGGCGGCGCTGGCGGCCGCGCGCGAGGTCGGGCTGCGCGGGACGCTGCGGCTGATGAAGCTGCGGGATTTGATCGATGAGCTCGTCCGCGGGTATGGGGTCGCCGGGCAGATCGCGGCGGCCGACAACCTGCGGGCGGTGTGGGCCCACCTCGAGGCGGTCAGCGGGCTGACGGCGGCGTGGCGCGAGGCGATCGTGCTGCCCCAAAGGCCAGGTCCGGGGGAGCGCGCGCGGCGGCTGGCCGAGGACGTCGCGTTCGCGGCGGCGAGCTGGGCGCTGGCGGTCGAGTACGTCGACGACCTGCGGCGCGAGCCGAAGGACGCGCGGCTCCTGGGCGTGCGCGCGCTGCCGCGCGCGGTGATCGACGCGTGCCGCGGGCTGGCGGAGCACCTGCGGCGGGCGCAGCCGGAGTTTTACAAGCGGGTCGCGGAGGAGACGGAGGACGCGCTCGGTGCCGAGGTGGAGGCGGCGGTCGCGGAGGACCTCGGGCGGGTCGATACCTTCGAGTTCGAGGAGAAGAAGGTCTACGAGGCGGCGCTCGCGGCGCTGGCGGGGGGCAAGTGGGAGGTCGCGCGCACGTGGGCGCACGAGCGGCTCGACGGGTCGTCGTTCTGGATCGAGCTGCGCGGCTCGCAGCGGCGGCCGGCGTGGGAGGTGGTGCAGGCGTCGGCGACGCTGGGGCTGGCGCTCGCGGCGGCGGGCCCTGGGCTCGCGGCCGATTCGCACGAGGCGGCGGTGCAGCGATACGTGACGCGCGGGGCGGCGGTCGACCAGGCGCACCGGGCGCTCGAGCAGAGGTGGCACGGGGTCAGCGGGGCGCTGCTGCCGATGCGCGAGGAGCTGCGGGCGCAGGTCGGGCGGGTGCGCGCGCTGTGGCACGACTGGGCGGACGCGTGGGCGCGGCAGTTCTCGGCGCTGTGCAAGGCGCAGGGCTTCGTGCCGGCGCCGGCGCTGCAGCAGCGGGCGCTGTTCGAAGAGGTGGTCCGGCCGATGACGGCGCAGGCGGGGACGACCGTGGTGTTCATGGTCGACGCATTGCGCTACGAGATGGCCGAGGAGCTGCGGCGCGAGCTCGGGGAGCCGGGGGCGACGACGATCGAGCTGCGCGCGCGGCTCGCCGAGCTGCCGTCGATCACGGCGGTCGGCATGAACGCGCTTGCGCCGGTGGCCGAGCGCGGGAAGCTGCGGCCGGTGGTGCGCGAGATGGCGATCGCCGGGCTGCAGCGCGGGGAGTACCGGGTCGATAATCCCGAGAGTCGCCAGCGGGCGATGCACGAGCGGGTCGACAAGGCGAAGTGCCCGCTGATGACGCTCGACGAGGTGATCGAGGACGACGCGGCGGGGCTGAGGCGGAGGATCGCGGGGGCGAAGCTGGCGATCGTGCACGAGACGGCGATCGACAGCGCGGGCGAGAAGGGCAACGGGCTGATGGTGTTCGGGCCGGTGCTCCAGCGGCTGCGCGCGGCCTGCAACCTGCTGCGCGAGGCGGGGGCCAAGCGGTTCGTGATCACGGCAGATCACGGGTTCTTGCTGCTCGACGACCGGCTACGGCAGGTGCAGGCGCACGGGCGGAAGATCGACCCGTGGCGGCGGCATGTGATTCGGGATCTCGCCGCGGACGAGCCGGGGGTGGTGCGGGTGCCGCTCTCGCAGCTCGACTATGAAGGGGTCGAGGGGCTGCACTTGCTGATGCCCGAAGGGACAGGTGTGTTCGATGTCGGCAAGAAGACGCTCAGCTTCGTGCACGGCGGCGGGAGCCTGCAGGAGCGGGTGATCCCGGTGCTGACGATCGTGCACCGGAGCAGCGGGGCGGGCGGCGACGCGACGGCGTACAGCATCCAGGCGCGCGCGCTGGAGGGGGTCGCGGGGCTGCACTCGATCGCGGCGAAGGTGCTGCGGATGGCCCAGCACGCGCTCGACTTCGGCGGGCGGCGGCAGGTGGAGCTGGCGCTCAAGGTCGAGGGCGAGGGCGAGGCGCTGGTCGACGCGCTTCAGGCCCGCGGGGCGCAGGTCCGCGCGGGGTCGATCGTGGCGAACGTCGACGCGGACTTCGAGCTGTTCTTCCGGCTGGTCGGGCCGCGCGAGGCGCGGGTGCGGGTGGCGCTGTACCACCCGACGCACGAGGCGGAGGTCGAGCCGTGCGTGCTCGAGGAGTTCTTCGCGGTGACGGTGGTGCGGCCGCCGGAGGAGAAGCCGCCCGAGCCGGCGAAGGCGCAGGCGCCCGCGACGGCGCCCGAGCCGCCGAAGCCGGCGGGGCGGGCGTGGCTCGAGGCGTTCACCGACGCAGGGGTGCGCGAGCTGTTCGAGCACCTGGCCGTCCACGGGGTCGTCACCGAGGACCAGGCGGCGAAGATCCTCGGCGGCGCGCGGGCGGTGCGCCGGTTCTCGAACGCGTTTGACGAGTATGCGAAGAAGGCGCCGTTCGTCGCCCGGATCGAGACGGTCGGCGGCGTGAAGCGCTATGTGCGCGAAGGACAGGAACGATGAGCCAGCTCAGTCAGCGCGACGTGGAACACATCTTCGAGTCGCTCCGCAAGGGGCTGGTGCCCGAGCGCGGGGTCGAGGCGTTCGCCCAGGGGATCGACCGCCAGCGCGGCGAGATCCACCGGCAGCTCGAGCTGGCCGGGAGCGGGGAGGGGACGATCAAGTTCCTGCGCGGCGGGTACGGCTGCGGCAAGACGTTCATGGCCCGCCTCGCCGTGCTCGACGCGCAGGCGCGCGGGTTTGCGACGTCGTTCGTGGTGGTGTCGGATAATGATCTGCGGTTCCACCGGTTCGATGATGTCTATAGAAAAGTGATGACGGAGCTCGGGACGGCGTCGTGCCCGCGCGGGGCGCTCGGGGACGTGCTCGACCGGTGGATCGGGAAGATCGAGGAGGGGCTGATCGCGGGCGGGGCCGACGAGAGCGCGCCAGATTTCGATGCGAAGGTGCGGCGGCGGCTCGACGAGGACCTGATGGCGGCGACCGGCGGGAACGCGCCGCAGGACTTCGTGCGGGCGATCCAGACGATCTTCGACCTGAAGCAGAAGGGGGAGGTGGCGGAGGCGGGGGCGCTGATCTCGTGGCTGTCCGGGAGCGGGAACGTGGGGGCGGCGGCGAAGCGGCTGGCGGGGGTGAAGGGGGACATCGAGAGCCGCGACGCGCTCGATTATTTGAGAGGGGTGCTGGCGATCGTGAAGGCGGCGGGGTACCGCGGGCTGGTGATCGTGATCGACGAGGCGGAGACGATCCTGCGCATGCGCAAGGACTCGCGGCACAAGTCGCTCAATGGGATCCGGCAGATCGCGGACGCGGCGGGGAGCTATCATGGACTTCTGTGGGTGTTCACGGGGACGCCGGATTTTTTTGATTCGCGGCACGGGGTCGGGGGGCTGGCGCCGCTCGACGACCGGATCCGCTTCATGAAGCAGGGCGACCGCGCGACGGTGCGGCAGGCGCAGCTCGAGCTGGTGCCGTTCAACGCGGCGCGCCTGCGCGCGGTGGCGCTGCGCCTGCGCGAGCTGTACCCGACCCGCGACCCGGAGCGGCTGCGGGCGCGCCTGAGCGACGAGTTCGTCGACCGGCTGGTGGCGGAGGTGACTGCCGGGTTCAAGGGGGATGTCGGGGTGGTGCCGCGGCAATTTTTGAGGGAGTTCGTCAACCAGATGGATCTGGTCGACGAGGACGCAGCGTACGAGCCGATGCGCGAGTACGGCTTTAAACCCCGCGAGATGAAGCCGGAAGAGGAGTTGGCGATCCAGGGGCAGAAGTTCGTGCCGGAAGACGGAGACGAGGGGCCGGTGCCGGTGGAGGAAGTGTTCTAAGCGCCCAAGGAGGGCAGAAGGAGACCATGATGGCAGCGAAGTCCGAGAAGCCGCCACGCTACGTTCAGGCGTTCGCCAAGGCTCTGGGCGAGGTCACGCCGATTCCAATCGTCATTCCAGGGCTCGATGAAGCAGTCGTCGGTCGTCCTGACGGAACTTCCTATCGAGCGCTGAAGACCGAGGAGGAGTTCCCGGAAATTCGTAGGTGCCACAGGTACACGTTCGAGCGGCTCGACAGGCCGCTCCGGGTCTGGATCGACTTCTACAAGAATACTCGCCAGCACTGGCGGCTCTTCGCGTTTTGTAGAGAGGGAATGCTGTTCTCGCTCAACCTGACGTGCGCTCACCGCGATGGGACTTCGGTGGAACTTAGCCAGCAATTGAAGTTCGCGGATCGCCGTCGAAGCCCGCGGAGGAAACGGAAGGCGATGGCTGATGTGTGTGCGAAGCTTGAAGAGCTTGGATTCGAGGTCTCGGATGAGCGCGACATCAGATTTCCTTGCTTCGACGCGAGCACCGGGCGCTTCGGAAAGATAAGCGTCGAGAAATTCATCGAGCGTTTCATCACCGTTGCGGTGATCAAAGGACATTACATGGAGAACAAGCGCTATGAACTGCCGCTCGGTTGAGCGCCGCATGCGCGCAGGTGAGCCATGAGCGTCTTCTCGAGGTTCTCGCCGCGGCTGCAGCAGGCGATCGTCGCGCGGCTCGGGTGGACGGCGCTGCGGCCGGTGCAGGAGCTCGCGGGGGAGGCGCTGCTCGGGGGGGCGAACGCGGTCGTACTCGCGCCGACGGCCGGCGGGAAGACGGAGGCGTCGATCTTCCCGACGCTGTCGATCTTGCTCGACAACCCGGCGGCGGGGGTCGGGGCGCTGTACATCGCGCCGATCAAGGCGCTGCTCAACAACCAGGCGGAGCGGCTCGGGGTTTATGCCGAGATGGTCGGGCTGCGCCGGTTCGTGTGGCACGGGGACACGACGAGTCACGAGCGGCGCGCGTTCCTGCGCGAGCCGGCGGACCTTCTGATGACGACGCCGGAGTCGCTCGAGGTGATGCTGGTGTCGGAGACGATCGACACGCGGCAGCTGTTCGGGGACCTGCGGGTGGTGATCCTCGACGAGGTGCACGCGCTCGCGGGGACGGACCGCGGCGCGCACCTGCTGAGCGTGCTCGAGCGGATCGCGCGGGTGTCGCGGCACGACCTGCAGCGGGTGGGGCTGAGCGCGACGGTCGGGAACCCGGCGGCCATTTTGGGGTGGCTGCAGGCGACGTCGCGGCGGCCGGCGAGGATCGTCGATCCGCCCAAGCAGCCGGCGCGGCGGCAACTGCTGGTCGCGCGCCGGCCGGAGCTGGCGGACCTGGCGCGCGACGCGTCGAAGGTGGCGCGCGGGGGCAAGAGCCTGTTCTTCTGTCAGTCGCGATCGGTGACCGAGGCCGTCGCGGAGCACATGCGGCGCGCGGGGACGGCGGTGTTCGTGCACCACAGCGCGGTGTCGCTCGAGGAGCGCAGGCTGGCGGAGGAGCGGTTCCACCACGGGACCGACGCGTGCATCGTCTGCACGTCGACGCTCGAGCTGGGGATCGATGTCGGCGATCTCGACCGGGTGCTTCAGCACGAGGCGCCAGACACGGTGTCGTCGTTCTTGCAGCGGATGGGCCGCACGGGCCGGCGCGCGGGGCAGGTGGCGAACACGACGTTCTTCTGCGAGACGGGCGCGGGGGTGGTGCAGGCGGTCGCGCTGATCGAGCTGGCGAAGGCGGGCTGGGTCGAGCCGGTCGAGCTCGGCGACCGCTGCTGGCCGGTGCTGGTGCATCAGGTGCTGGCGATGGCGCTGGCGGAGGAGGGGGTGCCGCCCGAGGCGGCGTGGGAGCACCTGTCGCGGGTGCCGGACTTCAAGGGGATCCACCGGGCGGAGTTCGAGCGGCTGATCGCGTGGATGCTGCGCGACAAGTCGCTGGTGCTGCTCGACGGGCGATTGTTGCTCGGACCGAAGGCGGAGCGGCGGTTCGGGCGGCGGAACTTCATGGAGCTCTATGCGGTGTTCTCGAGCCCGCAGAGCTACAGCGTCGAGACGACGGCGGGGCAGCCGCTCGGGACGCTCAGCCAGGCGTTCGTCGATCGGCTGGTCGAGGGGGTGAGCTGCTTCTTGCTCGGCGGGCGGCCGTGGTCGGTGCTGCGAATCGTCCACGAAGACAGGCGGCTGGTCGTCGAGGCGGCGCCGCGCGGGAAGAAGCCGACGTGGGGCGGGTTCGTGCCGAGCTTCCTCGGGTTCGAGCTGTGCCAGAAGATCCGCGAGGTGCTGACGTCGGGGCAGAGCTACGCGTATTTGGACGAAGGGGCGGTGGCGAGCCTGGCGGAGGAGCGCGTCGGGCTGGAGGGGATCACGGCCGAGCCGCGCAGCGGGGTGTTCGTCGGGGAGGGGGAGATCCGCTGGTGGACGTTCGCGGGCGGGCGGATCAACACGACGCTGCGGCACGCGCTCGAGGCGCTCGGGGCGGCGTGGAAGATCGTGCCCGACAACTTCGGGCTGACGATCCGCGGGGAGGACGTGACGCAGCACGCGTTCGGGGAGCTGCTGGAGCGGCTCGTCGAGCCGGAGGTGTGGGAGAACGAGAAGCTGTGGCGCGATGTCGCGGAGGGGCTGCCGAGCTACCGCCTGAGCAAGTTCCAGCCGCTGATGCCGCCGTGGGTCGAGCGCGAGGTGGTCGCGTCGTATCTGCTCGATGTCGCGGGGGCGTGGCGGTGGTTGTCGGGGAAGGCGCAAGCGGGAGAGCGGGCAGGGCGGGTGCCGACGACGGTGGCGGCGCCGACCCGGGAGGAACTCGACGAGGCGGCGGCGCCGGTCGTCGCGCCGGCAGCGGCGCCGATCCCCCGCGATGCGAGCCGGCCGGTGCGGTGGGTGGCGAGCGACGCGGAGCTGCCGGCGCTGTGCGAGAGCCTGCGCCGCGAGCCGTTCATCGGGCTCGACGTCGAGACGACGATCCAGAACCGGACGCTGTGCCTGATCCAGGTGGCGACGAGCGCGGGGACCTACCTGCTCGACGCGCTCGAGCTGTCCGACCTCGGCCCGCTCGGCGAGGTGTTCGGAGATCCGAGCGTGGTGAAGGTGATCCACAACGCGACGTTCGAGCGGTCGGTGCTCGAGCGGTACGGGGTGCCGCTCGATGGGGTGGTCGATACGCTGCGGGTGTCACGGCGGCTGCGCGGGAGCAAGATCGACGGGGGTCACAGCCTCAAGTCGGTGTGCGAGCGCGAGCTCGGGCTGCAGCTCGACAAGTCCGAGCAGGTCAGCGACTGGTCGCAGCGGCCGCTGTCGGAGCGGCAGGTGGCGTATGCAGCCCTCGATGCGGAGGTGCTGCTGCGGCTGTTCGAGCACTTCGGCCGGCCGGCGGCGGGGGACGGGGAGAATCTGAAGCTGTGGTGAGCGAGCGAGGCGACGGTCGTGCACGTCGAGGCGAGGAGGCGGCGCTCTAAGACGCCCTCAAGGTGCCGGGGCCGGGGCGATCCGGCTCTTGGTCAGCAGGTGAGAGGCGTATCACATGACGAAGAGGGCGAACTCCGGGCCGATGAACAGGTTGATGGTCTTCTCTGTCTTTTCGCGCAGCTTTTCGAGGGCGAGCTCCAAGGTCGGCCCGGGCTTGACTGCCGTCGAGAAGATGAGCCCGACCTCCGCCTGAGGATAGGCCTCGAAGGCGTGTTCAATGTCCTCGACGGCTTTTGTGTCCCAGTGCTCGCCCTGAAACGACTTGACCTGGACGACGCAGAAGGTCTGCTTGATGCCGGTGAGCGGATGACCCTGCTCGATGGTCATGACGATGTCGGCGCCTCGATCGCCGGCGCCGCCCTGCAGCCGCACGTCCTTGACGCCGGGCACGCACTTCAGGACCTCGGCGACGAAGTGCTCGAGGTCGTAGTTCGGGTGGGTGTGGTGGATCTGCCCGGTGATCTGGAGCAGCAGCGGTTCGATGCCCTTCGCCAGGAACTCGAGGTTGTCGGCGGGGGCGAGGGGCTTGCCGCTCGGTCCCGCCTCGAGGCGCTCGAGCAGCAGCGCGAACTCTTGCTTGGCGTAGATCCGCCACCAGCGCCCTTGCAGCTTGAGTCGTTGCGACAACGCCGGATGGACGATCTTGTCGTTGCGAGCGAACGTTCTCACGCTCGCCGGGTCGACGCCAAGGCGGTGGTTGAAGTCGTCGCCGGACCATTGCCAATAGTAAGGCCGGGTGATCCGTGCGAGCGTGCAGAGGCCCCAGGTCGGGACGTTGACATAGACGACATAGTCGTCGACGGCGATATCGAGCAGGAAGTCTTGATAGCACGCTTGCTCCGCCTTCGTGAGGCTACCCCATCCACTCTTTTCGATGCGCTGTCGCAGTTCTCGTAGATCGGCGGTCTTTTCGTAGCTCCAGCCGAACCTGGCCTCGCCTTGCTTGAGGGATTCGAGGATGTTGGCGGCCCAGGTCGCGTCGCCCTTGAAGACGTAGATCGTGCGCTCGGACATCGGCGCATGATACCCTGTGTCTTGATCGGGCGGCGGTTGACCGAGAGGCCGTCGAGGGCCCGGGTCCGGAGGGCCCGGGGCTGGGCGAAAGCGCGCAGTTCCTTCGCCTTGCCCATCGGGGCCCGGATTTCTCCTGGCTTGTCCGGAGGAGTCCCCTGTGCGATAAGGGTGGGGTGCAGGCTCCGCGGTGGGAGTTCGATGCATTGCCGCCTTCGGGGGCGCGCCGGGGTGGTGACCCGGCCGAGTACGCGTTCACCCGCACGCTCGACACGTTCGTCCGGGAGGCGCTGCAGAACGCGAACGACCAGAGCCTGCGTGGCGGATGGACGCGGGCGGAAGTTCGGTTCGATGTCGAGGAGCTGAAGGGCGGGGAGCTCAAGGAGTTTCGCGCGGCGCTCGGGTGGGACGTGCTCGTGCGCCACCTTCAGGGGGCGGCGGCTGTGCAAGGGCGCGGGAAGTTCCGCGACTTCGCCGACGGGAAGAGCGGGGCGAGCTCGCTCATGCTGCTGCGCGTCGAAGACCGCGACACGTCGGGCCTGGTCGGTGGCGAGGACGAGAGCGAGTCGAATTTCTGCGCGCTCTGTCGAGACTCGCTGTTCAGCCACAAGCAGATTGAGGGGGCCGGTGGCAGCTACGGGCTCGGGAAGTCGGTGTATTGGTCGTTCTCGGCGCTGTCGACCGTGGTGTTCCACTCGCGGCTGGCGACCGGCGAACATGCGGGGCGGCATCGACTGATCGGGCGTGTCGAGCTGCCGAGCCACGCGGTCGACGAGCGCCGCTTCAGCGGCCCCGGGTGGTTCGGTCGCCCTGTGCGGGTGGCGAACGGCGAGCGCGCGGAGTCGCTATGGGACGAGCAGGCGATCGAGCTGGCGAAGTGCCTCCGGATCGCCCGGCCGGAAGGGGTCACAGGGACGACGATCCTTGTGGTGGGCTTCCGCGACCCGACACACGAGGGGGCGGAGGAGCGCGACCAGATCTTGGATCGGATCCGGGCGAGCGCGGCTCGCTTCTTTTGGCCGGCGATGCACTTCCCGCGGCCGCTGCGGATCGTCGTCGGTGGGCAGCCCGTGGTCGCGGCCGGTGAGGTCGGGCCCTTGGTGGCGGCGTGGCAGGGGCGTGAGGGGAAGGGCGGGCGCCTCGAGAAGCCTGGCGATGTGGTCCGCAAGTCGATTCCAGTGGAGTTGCCGCGGCGACGGGACGACAAGGGCCGCCCGGAGCAACGCGCGCAGTGCGAGCTCGTAGTACGGCTCGCGGGGCCGCAGGACTCCGAGGAGCGTGGGAACACGGTGGCGCTCTTCCGCGGCCCGGGGATGGTGGTGAAGTACTTGCCGGTGGACCCGGCGGGCGCGCGGCGGTTCCACGCGCTCCTGGCCTGCGGCGAGGGGCGAGCGCCGGAGGGCCCGACGGACAGCGACCGGTACGCCGAGGCGTTCTTTCGTGCGAGCGAGCCGCCGGGCCACGACGAGTGGCATGTGACGCCGCGGCTCAAGGACGAGTACGTCCAGGGCGGCGGCGCGAGGTTGAACAAGTTGTTCGACGACGTGCGTAAGGAGATCCGCGAGCTGCTGTCGCCGGCGAGCGTCGACGCTCAGCGAGGACCCGAGCTCCTGCAGCGACGCTATCCGCTCGGCGGCGTGGGGGATCCGGCGCCGCACTCCGGGGCTAGCGCGTTCCACTTCACCGGCCTCGAGGCGAGCTTCTGCGACGGGTGCTGGCACTTCTCGGGCTCCGTGGAGCCGGCAACGACCGGACGCGCGTGGACAGCCACGATCGCGCTGAAGATGCTCGGGGACGACGGCGTCGAGATCGAGCGCCTGAAGATCGTCGAGTTCTCGCTTCTAAAGGGCGAGCGCGGGAAGTTCGAGCGCTGCGAGGACGGGACGGTGCTCCTGTCGGCCGGGGCCAACGTTGCAGCGCTCGGGTTCTCGGGGGTCAGTGAGGCGATGCCCGACCCTCAGCAGCTCTGCGAGCTGGGCCTCGAGATCACGGGCTCGCTGCGAGAGAAGGGAGGCGCGTGAACGCGCGAAGCCGGCATGTCGCGCGCTTCATGCCCTACGCGTGTGCGCGCGAGGGATTGAAGTTCCGCTCGGTCCGCGCGGCGGTCGATGGGGATGCACGCGGCGAGATCGCGTCGGGCTCGCTGCTGGGGGCCGAGTGGCAGGTGCTCACGCTCGTGGTTCACCTCGAGCTCGGTCCGGAGGTCTTGAGCGCGGTGCTACCTCCGGAGGAGGTATTCCGTCCGCCCGTGGCACTGGTCCTCGCGCTGCGGTGCCGCGAGGCGTTTCTGTCGCGTGCGCATCGTGTGACGCTGGCGGACCCGGCCGTGCGCCTGTACGAGTCCATGCTCGATCTGCGGCGTGACGAGCTGCGCGGCGAGGTGTCGATCACGCCGTATCTCGTGCGAACCAGCCAGGGGGGACGGCGCCCCGGCTACGCCTGGCGACGTGGCGCGTGGTTGGCGACCGGCGAGCCGTGGACCCTGCACGTCGACGAGCCGAAGCCGCGGGTCGGCGACAACCTCGAGGTGGTGCGCAAGCGCTTCACCGAGGCGCCGGAGGTGCCGCCTGCCGACCGCGCCAACTGGTTCTTCTTGCAGCTCGACAGCGGGGCGCCGCGGCTGCTCCTCAACGACGAGCACGCCGAGCTGATGCGCGTCCTGCACGACGAGTCGGCGAAGGGGCGGCGTGCGGCGGCACGGGATGCCCTCTACGATCGGCTCGACGCGGCGATCTGGCCCGCGCTGTTGCTGTACGCGGCGCGCGCGTGGCTCGACGGGGAGGGGGACGTGTCCCCGTGGCAGGAGAACGTCCTCAGGCTGTGGGCCAAGCGGCTCGGCGCCGCGAGGGGCGAGCTCGACGCCGAGGTCCAGCGGCTCGCCGAGCGCGCGACCGAGGCGCCGGCGAGCTTCGTGATCGAGGTGAACGCCGCGCTCCAGCGCAGCGATCAGTCGCGGACCGCCAAGGCGCTCGCGGAGGCGCTCTCGTGATCCTGCGGACGCTTCTGCCCGAGGGGCGCCGCTTGTTGACCGAGGAATTCTTGCACGGCCAGCGCGCGAGCTGGTCGGAGCATGAGTACTCGGGCCTCGTCGCGGAGATCGAGCGACCGGTCCGCATCGAGGCGTTTTGCGAGGTGGTCGAACGGGCAGCCACTGGAGGGCCGGTCAAGGCCGAGGCCGATGGCCGGCTCGCAGTCGAGATCCACAAGAGCTTGCGGCTAAGCCGGCGCGAGGCCGCCGATGTCGGCGTGTGGCGCTACCTCGCCATCATCGTCGCTCCCGAGCTGATCCGCCGGCGCTGGAGTGCCGAGGAGAAGACCTTCCGCGCGCGCTTCTGGCGGCCCGGGACCCGGCCGGACAGCAACTACTATTCGCGGCTGTGGTGGATCGCGGAGCTGACCGCGGGACCCGACGGCGATTACGAGCGCACGCGCAAGGTGCTGAGCGGGCAGGCTCGCGCGACCGCGATCTTCGTGCGGAGCCTGTCGCACTACTTTCCGGCGGTGAAGGCGTGCGCCGAGGTCCTCGCCGACGAACAGGGCGAGACAGTGGCCCGCGCCGTGCGCGAGCTGTACCGCGAACTCGCGCTCCTCCCGCGTGAGGCGCTGTCGGACGTCGAGATCGCCGAGATCCTCCGCAGCGAGGTGGCACGCGCGAAGGCCGGGCGGGGGTGAGGCCGATGGTGCATGCCGGATCGGACGGTTCGGGCAGTCCTGTGCGTCGGGCCCTGGCCGTCCGTTCGGCTCCGTGCGAGGTTCGCAACCGCCTCTCTTTCCAGCGCAAGCACGAGCTGGCGAAAGGCCTATTCGCCCCCGACAGTGGGCCCGACGGCGACGCATGAGCACCCGCACCCTGCGCATCCACGCCGAGTGAGCGCCGCCGCGCGGACGCGCCCGCGCGCGGTTGTCTGCGCACCACGGAGGCGCTATCGTCGCGTGATGCGGCCTGGCCCCCTCTCCCTCGCCCTCCTCCTCGTCGCCTGCAACAACGGAGGCGAGGGCAGCAGCAGCTTCACGACCGCCACCTCCACGATTACGACGACCACGGACGCGACCACGGACAACAGCGGGACCACGGACACCCCGACCACCGGCCCCACGACCACGGGCACCTCGTCGACCGGCGAGCCGATGGGCACCTCGACGACGGGCCCCGACACGAGCTCGACCGGCGCCTCCACGGGCGGCACGACCGCCGAGCCGCCGCCGCCCTTCACCGAGGGTCACGTCTTCGTCGTCGGCTTCAACGACCGCAAGGTCTTCGAGTTCGACGCCGAGCTGCAGCCGATCGGCTCGTGGTCGCACACCAGCTTCGACGACGTCGAGGGCCCCTCGGGCATGGTCTTCGACTATCGTGGCTACCTGGTCGTCGCCTCGTATTCCGAGTTCTGCGTCTTCTCCGGGCCGGGGGAGATCGAGACCTGCCACCCGAAGATCAAGCCGCAGCGGACCGAGAACGTGATCTTCGACATCTTCCGCAACCTCTACACCACCACCTCGACCGGCGGGACCGACGAGATCCACAAGTACGACGAAAACTACGCCCACCTGACCACCTTCTCGCTGCCGACCGGCAACCTGACCGGGATCACCTGCGACCCGAGCGGCGACCTCTTCGTCGCCAGCCAGAACGGTCAGACCAGCATCGTCTACAAGGTCCGCCGCACCGACCTCACGGTGCTCGATCAGTTCGATGTCCCCGGCAACGCCGAGGGCCTGCAGTACGGCCCCGACGGCAATCTCCTCGTCGCCCTCTCGGGCGGCGTCGGGATCGCCAATGTCGTCCCGAAGTCACCCTCGATGGTCCTCGACATTACCGCCGACCCGGGCCTCCTGTGGCCCGTGCCGCTCACCCTCGACCAGGCCGGCAACCGCTACACCGGCGACTTCGAGGACGGCAACGGCGCGGCCCCCTCGGACCTCTTCGTGTTCGCCCCGGACGGCTCGGTCGTCGTCTCGTTGCGGCCCTCCGAACTGCACGGCCCCTTCGGGATGGTCGTCGCCGGCACCTCGCTCCCCTGCGGGGCTGTGCCCCCGGGCTGACCCCCTCGCGGATAGACAGCCATGCCGCCCGTGAATGGGTCGGGCTGCGATCGGAATATCGGCGAGCGTCTCGCAGAACTCCCGCAGGCGCCCGAGGCGCGTCGGCTGCGCGAGGGAATTGGGGCCGACCTCGGCGAGACACCGCGCTGCGTCCTCGTCTTCCCCGCCGAATCACCGCCGACCTCAACGAAGGCGCCCCTCTGGCCTGCGTGCCGAACGGATCGCTGCGCGGGACGACCCGTGCACGCAGGAGCTCGACCCGTGAGCGGCCGTTGTCGGTGATCCATCGGGCGACGATGTCCGGAGACCGAGTCACGGCGCACAACCCGGGGCGCCCGCGCGATCAGCAGCGCCGCCGGGCCCGGTGGGCCCACACCAAGCCCGCGAGCGCGAGCAGCCCGCCGCTCTTGCTCCCGCCGGCGCTGCTGCACTGGCAGCTTTCCTCGCCGTCGATCGGCGCGCCCGTGCCGGTCGCGCCGTCGCTGCTCGATCCGTCCGAGGTGTCTCCCGGGTCGGCGCTGTCCTCGGTCTCGGCGCCGCCGGTCGTCGGCTCCGGCGCGGGTGAGCCGACGATGAGCGTCAGCTTGTCCCGGACGACGTGCTCGGCGTGGTCCTCGGCCTCGAGCGTCAGCTCGTAGGTGCCGTCGGGCATGTTGGCGAGGTACCACGAGCCGACGCGGTCGTAGTCGACCTGGTCGAGCACGACCTCGCCGTCCTTGAGGATCAGCATCTTCCAGCCGACGCCGCCGTAGTTGTCCTTGATCTTGGCGACGACGTTGACGCTCGCGTCGCTCTCGAGCTCGAGCACGCCGGTCTCGGCGACCGGCTCGGCGATCTCGACCAGCGGCGGCTCGGTGTCGGGCTCGGGCCCGCCGAAGATCTTCATCAGCTCGGCGAGGTCGTTCTGCGCCTCGCTGCCCTCGCCGCAGTAGATCTCGTGGATCAGCCGGCAGCCGATCGTGCCCGGGCCCTGGCACTCCTCCTCACACAGCGGCTGGCAGTTGTTGCCGAAGATCTTGTTCGAGCCGCCCTCGTAGCTCATGATCCGGTCGCTGCCGAGCGTGTGATCGAGGCCCCACGCGTGCCCGATCTCGTGGCTGACCGTCGCCGAGCTGGTGTCGAACGCGTAGACGACGTTGCGCTGGCCGCGGTCCTCGCAGTCGGTGCCCGGCGCGACGCCGCCGGCCGGATCGCTGATGTTGGTGTCGGTCCACGAGCCGCCGATCATCGCCATCGTGTACGGCACCGTCTTGCTCGGTCGCTTCTCGTACACGATCCGGACCCCGAGGCTCGCCACGTCCTCCTTGACCGCCTGGATCAGCGCCAGCGCGCTCGACTCGGAGCCGCTGTAGCCGGGATACGGGTGGTTGTGGCGCGCAAGCGTCGACTTGTTCTCGGCCGAGTTGTCGCTGCCGTTGCGGAGCACCCCGCCGTTGAAGTTGAGGAACACCGTGCCCTTGCGCGGGTACTGGTTGCCCTCGATGTCCTCCCACGCCGGCAGCGGCTGCGGGTCGACCTGCTTGAGGCCCGTGGCGACCTCCTCGCGCTGGACGACCTCGCCGATCTGCACCCACCCCGGCGGCAGCTTGCCGGGCGGCAGCGGCGCGGCCGCGACCGGCGGCTGCGCGCCGAGCTTCGACAGGTCCGGCTGCTCGACCGGCTCCGCGACGTACTTGCCCGGGTTGGCGAGCACCTCGCGCATGTCGATGTGGTACGGCTCGGTCCGGTAGGTGGCGAACGGGTCGAAGCGCTCGCCGTCGCCGGCGCGGGCGATCGGAGCCGCGAGGGTCACGCCACCGAGGACGATGATCGAGCCTGCCTTGAAAGCCATGTTGCTCCGCCTGCGGTACCATCATACCGACGATCTGCGAGCGCACCGCAAGCGGGTGTGCACCCGATCCGGATCCGGAATTTTCCCCCGGGCGTTCTCGGTACAATCCCTGGATACTGGGCGCGAAGTGTGCCGTCCCGCGCTATTTGCGGGATTTCGTCCCGCGTTCGGTGAGGGACTGCGGTGCGGGGTCGGGCGTCGCGTTTGACGTGGCCGGGGCAGTGCGGATGGATTCGAGCATGACCCCCTCGGGCCCTGCCGCCTGATCGCGCGCTGCGCCCGGGCCGCACGGGCGCGCGGGCCGGGCCCCGCGCGTCTCACTGCGGCGGGATGCACACCTCGCCGCCCTCGATCTGCGAATTGGTGCGGAACGTATTGAGCGATGTCCACCACGGCTTCTCGAACTGCGGGATCGCGCCGTCCTCGCGGACGTTCGTCACGTGATAGGTGTGCTGATTCCAGATCCGGCGCGCCTGGATCCACCGGTCCTGCACGTCGCGGATCACCTGCACCGTCGGCGCCGTCTGGTTGCCCCCGAAGCCGGCGTCCGACACGACCACGATCTCGGCCGACCCGTCGTTGTCGACGTCGGCGACGACCGGGTACTCCGCCAGCGTGCGCGCGCTGCGGGGCACGCTGAGCAGCGGCTGGCCGGCGCCGTCGAACACGAACAGGTTGGTCTCGTCGGCGTACATCGCCTCGGCGACCCCGTTGCCGTCGAAGTCGAACGCCGTGCCGCCCGCCCACCCGCTGAGATCCTGCACCGGCGCGGACCACACGATCGCGCCGTCGCCCTCCATCACCGAGTAGGTGTTCGACGCGCTCGCCGCCATCTCGGACACCTCGTCGCCGTCGAAGTCGTGCACCGTCGCCGGGCGGAACCAGCTCTGGCCGCCGCCGGGCTGGAGGTTCTGGAACTTCACCGCGCCGGTGTGCTCGAGCATCGTCAGCCCGCTGTACGACGCGATCAGCACCTCGGGCAGCCCGTCGGCGTCGAGGTCGGCGACCTGGGCGAACCCGCGGTCGAGCCCCGGGTTGGTGAACAGCGGCGTGCCGTCGTGGTGGTACGCGTTCGGGCCGATCACGATCTCGAGGTCCATGTCGCCGTCGAGGTCGGCGGCGACCGTCGTGAAGTTGTCGGCGACCTGGCCCTCGGGCAAGGTGACGATCGTGTTGCCGAGGTGGTCGATGATCAGCTTGTCCATGCTGATCTCGACGTCGCCGTCGTTGTCGAGGTCGGCGAGGGTGATCGCCCCGCCCTGGCTGTGCGTGATCCCGGTCGCGTTGGTCCACTTGAGCGTCCCGTCGTGCTCGAACGCGACCGCCTGCGACGGCCCGCCGAAGCCCGGCCCGATCGCGGCGATGATCTCCGGCAGCCCGTCGGCGTCGATGTCCCCGATCGCCGGGTTGATCGACCACGTGATCGGTGTCGGGATCATGAAGTGCTGCGCCCCGGTCGCGCCGTCGAGCACGTAGAGGTGCCCCTCGGCAGGGAACGCCGTGACCGCGACGACGATGTCCGGGATGTCGCACAGGTCGATCGCGCCGTCGCCGTTGTCGTCGGTCAGGTTGGCGACCAGCGGCGTGACCAGCGACTCCTTCTCCGGCCCGGGCCCGTTCCACGACCACTGCACGTCGGGCTCGAACGCGTCCGGCGGCGCCTTCATCGTGCAGTCGCCGAACCCGTCGCCCTCCTCGTTGGCCGTGCACTTGTCGACCGGCGACCCGGTGTCGCCGCCGGTGTCGGTGTCGCCGGGCGGAAGGTCGAACTTCGTCCCCGAGGTCGCGCTCGTCCCCGTCGTCACGCCGGCCGTGCTCGCGTCGCCCATCGTCGCGCTCGCCGACATGGAGCCCTCGCCGGTCGTCGAGCCCGAGCCCGAGCCCGTCGGCTGCTCCGAGGTCTCGCCGGAGCTCGCGCTCGCGGCGGTCGCGGTCAGGCTCGTGGCGCCGCCCTGGCTGGCGGTGCCGCCTCCGGAGTCGCCGCAGGCGGTCAGCAGGACGGTCAAGATCAAGGGACGGGGGGTCATGCGCATGGGCCCTACACTACCAGCGACCGCCGCGATCCGGACGCGGCCAGCCGCAGCACGCGAGCCTTCTCGATCGCCTCCATGTTGCAGGCCGCGTCGCGCGGCCGCCTGCGAGCGCCCCAGAGCGGCGCAGGCCCTGCCGTGAACGTCACCGCTGCGGGGGAGCGCGCGACCTCCACACCGGGCAAGCGCGGGACCTCGCCGAGCCGCGGCCAGAACGGCTTGCCCACGAACGTGCGCTTGCATGAGCGCGTACTTTCCGGGGCGCCGGCCGATCTCGCCGCCTATGTCCACGGGCTCCACCCGTACATCCGCGGTTCGCTGGATTGGTGCCGGGAGACCTCTCGCTATCGCTATCAGAACGGCGTCGACGGGCCGGAGGTCATGCGTCCGGGCGAACTGCACAGCACGCCGCCCGACCATACGGAGGACCCGATCCCGATCCCGGCGATCGCCTGGTGGTGGCGCGTCGCCGGCAAGGGCTAGTGCCGCGCCCAGGGCCTAACGACACCACCTCGCGTGGTCTCATCGCCGCTGGCTTCGTTGGCGAAACTCGTAGTACGGTCCAGTACAACTTCGTTTCGCCGCCTCGCCAGCGACGATGATCCCGGCGCGAGGCGGCGCCGTTAGACCCTGGGCACGGCACTAGAGGCGACGACCGGGGCTCATGGCGACCGGTCTGGACCGGGAGGGATCTCGACGCGCGCGGACGGCCGGACTCGCGGCGAATCCGCGCACGCTCGCGCGCCGCCCGATCTTGGCGTATTCATGACCATCGTCGCCGTGCGTCCCGCCCTCGTCGCCGCCGTCCTGGTCGCCTGTTCTTCAGGCCATGTGCGACCGTCCGCCCCGGCGAGGCCGGTCCGCGTCAACGACGTCGGGATGCGGCTGGTTCAGGTCCCGGGCCGCGACGGCGCGCCGATCTGGGCGGCCGCCCACGAGACGACCCAGGGCGCCTTCGCCCGGTTCGTGGCCGAGACCGGCCACGTGACCACCGCGGAGCGCGACGGCGGGGCCAAGGTCTGGCGAGGATCGGGCTGGGTGATCGATCCGACGGCGTCCTGGCGGAGCGTGTTCCCCGGGCCCGAGCGCCCGGTGGTGGCGGTCTCATGGCATGACGCCGTCGCCTTCTGCGCCTGGTTGACCGCCCGCGAGGCGGAGCGCGGGGCCTTGCCTTCGGGACATGTGTATCGCCTGCCGACCGACGCCGAGTGGGAGCACCTCGCCCGTGCCGGGGTTCACCGGGTCTACGCCGGCAGCGACGCGGCGGCCGAGCTCTGCCGCTACGCGAACGTCCCGGACGAGGCCGCCGCGCGCGAGGGGCTCGGCCGCGAGGTCTTCGCGTGCGACGACGGCGTCGGGGTCGGCACCGCCGAGGTCGGCCGCTACGCGCCCAACGCGTTCGGGCTCCACGACATGAGCGGCAACGTGTGGGAGTGGACGGCGAGCCCGGCGCCCGGCGACCCATCGTCCCGGCGGATGCGCGGCGGCTCGTGGAGCGGCCGCCTCGACGCGCTCCGGATCGATCGCGCGGACAGCTACCCGCCCGAGCTCCGGGGCGGGGCGATCGGGTTTCGGGTCGTGCTCGCTCCGGCGCTTCCGCGTGAAGGATAGGCGCGTCGGAGGTCGCTGGCGAGCGCCGGGGCGGGTCGTGGAGCGCGTGCTGCAGGACGACCCGACCGATGTCGTGGCCGACGTCGAGGTTGCTGCGGCGCGCGCCGCCGAGGAAGACCGTCAGGTTCCCATCGATCCGCCGCAGGTCGAGCCACCCGACGCCGAGGGTCGGCGTCGCCCGCAGGCGCAGGTCGACGGACCCGCCGATCCGCAGCACGTGGACCGACGCGAGGGCCGGTCCACGGATGGGTTGCGTCGTGGCCGCGGCGCTTGCGAGGCGCCGGGCAGGCGATCACGGGCCGCCGAGGGCGGCGCCGCGGGTCTGCAACCAGGCGGCGAGCTGCGCCGGGTCGCGGGGGACGACGTCGGCGGGGTGCTCGACGAGGTCGTGATCGGCCCGGGTGTGCAGCGCGACGGCGCCGGTCGGGCGGGCGGTGAGGACGAGCTCCGTCGGGAGCTCGCCGAGCGGGTGCCAGTCGCGGCGGAGAAGGGCGACCTCGCCGGCGACGAGGTCGGCGCGCAGCAGCGAGCCGCGGTCGCCGAGGACGATCAGCTCCTGGTCGTCGAGCCAGGTCAGGGCGCGGGCCTCCTCGGGGAGCGCGAGCTCGCGGCCGGGGTCGGCGGCGGCGTCGAGGACGAGCAGGCGCGTGCCGGCGAGGCTGACGGCGAGCCGGCCGCCCGGGCTGTAGGCGAGCGCGGGGAGGTGGGTGAGCAGGACCGGGCGGCGGGTGGTCGCGCCGGTGGCGAAGTCGTGGTGGAGGAGGGTGTCGTCGCCGGCGATTGCGGCGACGGGCGCGCTCGGGTGGGCGACGACGGGCGAGATCGCGGCGCGGTAGGGCATGCCCTGACTGGCGTCGATGGTGGCGAGCGGGGTGACGACCTCGCCGCGGATCGCCACGATCCGGCTGTCGCGGGTGCGGGCGACGAGGCCGGCGTCGTCGGGCAGGAGGGTCAGGCCGACGATGGCGGCGCCGAGGGACAGGCGCGCGGGGGCGGCCGCCGGGGCGCGCCAGCGCAGGACGGTGCCGTCCGCGAGGCCGGCGGCGAGGCCCTCGCCGCGGGCAGCGAGGGCGAGCGCGAGGGCGGGTCCGGGGAGCTCCAGCGGGTGGGCGGCGCCGGCGGGATCCTGCACGCACGCGCCGCGCGGGCCGGCGACGAGGAGGCGGCCCTGGACGTCGAGGACGACGCGCGTCGCGGGGTCGGCGAGCTCGGCGGAGGTGAGGCCGGCGAGGCAGGTCGCGGCGGCCTCGGTCCGTGAGGACATGTCCAGGAGGGCAGGTGCGCCGCCGCGGCGCTGAACGACGGCGCGGGCGCCGTCGGGGGCGAGGGCGGCGTAGACGGCGAGGGGCGCGTCGGCGGAGGGGGCGACGGCGAGGGGGTCGGGGGACGGGGGCGAGGGCGGGAGGGTGGACGGCGCGGACGCGGAGGGGCCGTCCCAGAGCCACACGTCGGCGTGGCGGGCGACGGCGAAGCCGCCGTCGGCGAGCCAGGCGGCTTGCAGGTGTGCGCCGGTGTCGAGGCGGCGCGGGAGCTCGCCGGTGCGCTGCGAGCCGAGCAGCCAGTGGTCGCGGGCGCGGATCGCCAGGCCGTCCCCGCGGGGATCGAGGAGGGCGTCGTAGTCGCCGTATTCGTGCCACTGGTTGAGGCTGTCGGACTCGAAGAAGCGGGACCAGCGGGGGTCGCCGGTGGCGAGCGAGCGCAGGGACAGCCGCGCGATCGTGCCGAGGGCCTCGAAGGAGATCGCGAGGGCGTGGTCGTCGCGGGTGGTGCCGAGGGTCCAGCGGCCGATCGGGTGGACGGCGCCGGTGGCGAGGTCGGCGGTGACGAGGCCGAACTCGGCGAGGGGCTCGCTCGGGAAGCCGAACAGGTGGGCGCCGCCGCTCGCGAAGCCGAGGGCGCGCCTCAGGCCGGGGACCCGGGTGATCGCGCCGTCCGTGTGCAGCGCGACGGGGCCGTCCTGGGTCTCGACGGCGACGGCGCGGCCGTCGGGGCGCAGGGCGGCCACGCCGGCGCGCACCCCGGGGAGCGCGGAGGCGGTCGCGGGGGCGGTGCGCAGGTCCCAGAGGTAGGCCGGGGCGCCGGTGCCGCCGTCGACGGGCTCGCCGAGAGCGGCGAGCGTCTCGCCGCCGGCGGACAGCTCCCAGCGGTACTTCGCGGCCCTGGGGAGGCCGCGCGGGACGAGCGAGACGTCGAGCGCCTCGATCGTGCCGTCGGCGCGGACGAGCCGGGCCTGCGTCTCGCCGATCACCGCGAACACGGGGACGTCGCGCGCGGCGACCAGCACGGCGCCCTGCTCCGCGAGGTCCAACAGGTCGGCGCCCGCGCCGGTGCGTGGGTCCCAGCGGCGGACGACGCCGCCGAGGTCGAGGCTGACGAGGTCGCCGCCGGCGAGCGCGGCGAGCCGCGCGACCGGGCGGACGTGGCCGCGGAGCACCCGCGAGGGGGCGCCGCGCGACTCGGCCGCGAGCGCGAGCAGGCGGGCGCGGCGGGTAGATGTCTCTTCGGACAGGTCGACGCGGGCGAGGGTGGCGAGCGCCCCGGCGAGGTCGGCGTCGAGGGCGCCGCGGGCCTGGGCGAGCAGGGCGCTGCGGGCCTGGGCGCGCGACTCGAGCAGGGCGGCCTCGACGCGCTCGCGGGCGTCGACGGCGTCCTGGCGGGCGGCGGCGGCGAGGTCGCGCTCCTCGCGGACGTTCTGCACGGCGACGGCGCCGAGGCCTGCGACCGTGACGAGCGCGGCGGCGGTGACGGAGGTGACGGCCCGGTGGCGGCGCAGCCAGCGGAGCGCGACCTCGCGGGCGGAGTAGCGGTGGGCGTCGACGAGGCGGCCGGTGCGGAAGCGGCGGAGGTCCTCGGCGAACGCCTCGGCGGTCGGGTAGCGATCGGCGGGATCGGGGGCCGTCGCCCGCTCGACGATCGCCAGCAGCTCGCGCGGGACGTCGGGGACGCGGGCGCGCAGGTCGTCGACGACGCCGGCGGCGATCCGGGCGGCGAGCTGGCGGGCGTCGACGCCGTCGTGCGGCGGGACGCCGGCGAGCACGTGGAAGAGGACGGCGCCGAGGGCGAAGACGTCGCTGCGCGCGTCGACGGGCTCGCCGCGGGCCTGCTCGGGCGGCATGTAGCGCAGGGTGCCGAGCACGGTGCCGTGCTCGGTCATCGTCGAGGTGGCGCCGTCGGTGGGCGGCGGGAGGTCGGGGAGCTCGTCGGCGGCGGCGCCGGTGGTGTCCTTGGCGAGGCCCCAGTCGATGACGACGGTCTCGCCGCGCTCGCCGACGAGGATGTTGGCGGGCTTGAGGTCGCGGTGGACGACGCCGTGGCGGTGCGCGTGGGCGACGGCGTCGGCGGCGGCGATGACGTGCTCGAGCAGGGCGAGGCGCTCGACGAGGCCCTGGCAGCGGCGGATCCCGTGCTCGAGCGATTCGCCGTCGACGAGCTTCATGCAGTAATAAGGTTCGCCGGTCGGGTGGCGGCCGATGTCGTAGAGCGGGATGATACCGGGGTGCTGCAGGCGGGCCGTGATCGCGGCCTCGAGGGCGAAGCGGCGCTCGGCGCCGGGGTCGCTGCGCAGGAGCTCCTTGACGGCGACGACGCGGCCGAGCCGGCGGTCGCGGGCGCGGCGGACGAGGCCGAGGCCGCCGGCGGCGAAGGCCTCGCCGAATTCGTAGCGGTCGTCGGCCTCGGGCTCGGCGAGGCGGGCTCGGCCCGGCCACGGGGTCGGCTGGTCGGAGACGGCAGGGCCGACGACGGGGAAGGTCGGGGCGCTGCGGTCGGCCGCGGCCGGGTCGGTCCGCAGGGCGGCGAGCAGGCGGTCCTTGGCGGCGCGGACGAGGTGCGAGGGCGGCGAGTCGGGGCGAGGCAGGGCGGTCATGGCGAGCTCCGGTGGTTCGCCGGTCACGTGCGCCGACCCGGGCCGCTGATCCCCGGGTGATGCGATTTTTTCGTCGGCCGTCACCGGTCGCCCCCGCGGCGGTCCCAGCGGGCGTCGATCTCGCGCCGGATGCTGAGCATGCAGCTGTCGAGGCCGCGCAAGCTGCGATCGCGCAGGTCGGGGTCGGCGACGAGACGCTCGACGGCGGCGCGCAGGCGCGCGCGCGCCCGCTGCAGCCGGCGCGCGACGGTCGGCTGCGGGACGGCGAACAGGGCGGCCAGCTCGGCCTGCGTGAGCTCCTCCCAGTCCTTGAGCTCGATCAGGATCTGGTCGTCGAGCGGGAGGCTGCGCAGAGCGGTGGCGACGAGGCGCACCGTCTGCTCGTCGGCGAGCAGGCCCGCGAGCGAGGGGAGCGCGGCGTCGGGGAGGAGGCTGTCCTCGGCGGGCTCGAAGCGGCGACGCCGGCGGGCCCAGGCGATCAGGACGAAGCGGGCGACGCCGAACAGGTAGGCCTTGAAGGTGCCCTCGCCGCGGAAGTCGTCGCGCTTGCGGCACAGGACCTCGAAGGTCTGCTGCGCGAGGTCCTCGCGGACGTCGGGCGGGACCTTGGCGAAGAAGAAGCGGAAGACGGCGGCGTAGTGGCGCTCGATCAGGGCCTCGCCGGCGTCGCGCCGACCGGCGCGCCAGGCCTGCAGGAGGGCGTCGTCGTCCATGCGGGGTCCAGGATAGCGGCTGCGAGGGGCGGTGCGGGAAGCTCGACTTCGACCCGCTGCTCCCCATGCGCTGGCCGGACGCGCAGGAGGCGTTCCTGCGGGAGTCCTTGAAAGCGCTGATCCCGCGTGCCGGTCGAGAGCGCGGGTGGATCAATCGCGCTGCAGCGTTCGCCGGGATGGAGCGCAGCGGACTGGTCAAGGCGCTCCAGCGGCTCGGCCTCTACGGTCCGGGGCTGGACGTCGAGTTGTAGGAGCGGGCCGACGTCACGGCGCCGGGCACAGCTCGACGAACAGCGCGGTGATGTTGTCCTCGCCACCGCACCGGTTGGCGTGATCGATGGCGGCCGTGACGGCCGCGTCGAGGTCGAGCTCGAACAGCTCGTGCAGCGCGTCGTCGTCGTCGAGGTAGCCGTGCAGGCCGTCGGAGCAGAGGAGCAGGCGATCGTGAGCAGCGAGCGTCAGCGCGGCGACGTCGACCTCGACGTCGTCCTCGCGGCCGAGCACGCGGACGAGCGGGCTCGGCCGCCCATGGTCGGGGCCGGGCGAGAGGCCCTGCCTGCGCTGCAGGTTCCGCAGGGTGTGGTCCTCGGTCAATTGGTGGATCGACGCGCCGCGGCGGAGGTATACCCGCGAATCGCCGACTTGACCGATTACCGCGAGGTCGTCGGCGATGACGACGACGGACGCGGTGGTCGACATGCCGGTGTATCGCGGTTGGGCGCGCGCCATCGACCGGAGCTCGCGCGAGGCGCCCTGCATCGCGTCGCGGACGAGCGCGCCGAGGCGGGCGACCGTCACCTCGTCGCGCGTCCGGCGGGTCGCTGCGGCCAACGTGGCGGCTTTGAGGCGGAGGAATTCGTGGATCCGCGAGGCCGCCTGGCTCGACGCGATCTCGCCGAATGCGCGACCCCCGACGCCGTCGCAGACCACGAACAGGCCGAGCGCCGGATCGGCGAGGTAGGCGTCCTCGTTGTTGTCGCGGCGCTGGCCGATGTCGGTCGCGGCGCGATGTCGCAGGTGGAGGGCCGGCCCCGGCGAGTGAAGGGTTGCGGCGGGGATCGGCCAGCGGGTCGGCCGACCCGAGAGGCGGTCGAGCGGGACAAGGCCCGGGAGTTCGGGGTCGTCGGCCGCAGGAAACTCCAGGAGCCCGACCGGGCGCGGAAGCAACGTCAGTTTTCGGTGGCGGCGACTCATGACCCGGCGCGGCCAGGTCGGGCGCCTGACACTCGCGCGCGCACTCTCGCACGGCGCGGAATCGCTCACAAGTGTCGGCGCTCGCCCCCTGGCTTGCGCGCCTGGCGCCGGGCGTCGTCGGGCACGGCGAGGTGCCCGCTGGGCGCGCGAGGGGGCCTCAGTGCAGATGCGCCGAAGGCGCGTTGCCAAAGCGTTGCCAAAACTTGGGGAATTTTGGTCCACTCCGGTCCGTGACGGGACAATGCCGGATCCTCGCAGAACGCCCGATTTGCCTGGGATAGCGGCTTTTCGGCGGGTGAGGGGGCGATCTGCGAGGGGGCGGCGGCACGTTCGCCAGGAACACTGCGAAGCAGGGGGGCAGGGCGGGCGGGTAGGAGGGTGGG
>ERZ1066136.264-NODE-264-length-49840-cov-26.472070_pt1 | contig 49840 bp, 37 predicted proteins | sample MGYA00382783_ERZ1066136 | MGnify/ENA primary metagenome ERZ1066136 (study PRJEB33369, sample SAMEA5778366) | biofilm metagenome | biome: Industrial cooling water; feature: Water cooling tower basin; material: Biofilm | place: United Arab Emirates | collected... | reverse complement strand
CCTCGTAAACGGGCCCGTAGGGGGGTCTAGCGCCGCTAGCTCACGATTTCACCAACGTCGGGCTCGTCGGGGAGATCCCGGTCAGCGAGCCGCCGAGCTGGTCGACGCCGCCGAAGAGCCCGTACAACAGCTACCGGCGCAACGTGCAGGGGGACGCGGGGACGACGTTCTGCGCGCCGGACCTGAAGGTCGACGATCTCGATGTCGACTACGATCAGTGCCCGCGGCTCGAGATGACGGTGACGGTGGCGAACGTCGGCTGCCTCGGGGTCGGGCCGGGGGTCAATGTGTCGTTTTACGAGAAGACGCTCGGGCTGCTGGGGACGGCGCAGACGAAGGGGCCGCTGGCGGCCGGGGCGTCGGAGAAGCTGCCTTTCTCGTTCATGACCGATCAGCAGCCGAGCGAGATCTGGGCGGTCGTCGACGACGACGGGATGATGAAAGGTGTGCTCAACGAGTGCAAGGAGGACAACAACAAGACGCCGAACCTGCTCGTGTGCGTGCCCGATCCGGTGTGACGCGCGTGGGGTGAGAGGGGCCGCGCCGTCGGCGGGATCCGCAGGGGCTCGCACGACGGCGCGGCGAGGTGCGTCGCGGCTGCGTGCGCGCGTCCGCTCGGCTGTGGGGCGGGAGCACGCGCGCGGGCGGCGAGGCTGACCGGCGAGGGACGGGCGCGCCGGCGCTGCGCTTGCGTCCGGCGGACCCGGCGGGTAACGCTGGGAGCCGTGGGGCGCTGGTTCTCGTCGGCGAGGCGCGCGGCGGTGCTCGCGGTGTGCGCATTGGCGGGGTGCGTCGCCGAGCCGCGGGCCGAGCCGAGGGGCGAGCCCGGGTCGATGCCGGGTCCGGCGCGCGGCCGGGGGCGGCCGGGCGCGGCGGCCGTCAATGCGCTGTGCGAGGGGTGCCACGAGGAGGTGGCCCGCGAGTGGCGCGGGTCGCTGCACCGGCGCGCGTACGTCGATCGCAGCTTCGCGGAGTCGCTGGCGCGCGAGCCCGATCCGTTCTGCCGCGGCTGCCACGCGCCCGAGGCCGATCCGCAGTCGCCGCCGCCGCCCGCGCTGGCCCGGCTCGGGGTCGGCTGCGTCAGCTGTCACGTGCCCGCGGACGTCGTGCTCGCGGCGCCGCGCGAGGGGGCAGGGGCGGCGCCGCACCCGGTCCGTCGTGACGCCCGGTTCGCGACCGCGGCGGCGTGCGGCGATTGCCACGAGTTCGCGTTCCCCGACGCGCCGCCGGGCCAGGATCGGATGCAGCGCACGCTGCAGGAGCACCGGCTGTCCGCGCAGGCCGAGACGAGCTGCGCGGACTGTCACATGCCGAAGAGCGGCGAGCGCCGCGACCACCGCTTCGTCGCCTCGCGCGACCCGGCGACGCTGCGGCGGGCGCTGGTGATCGAGCCGCGCCGGGACGAGGCCGAGCGCGGGTTCCTGGTCCTTGCGCCAGGTCTCGTGGGACATGCGATGCCGACCGGGGATCTGTTCCGCCGGCTGGTGGTCGAGGCTGAGGTCCGCGAGGGGCGGCGCACGGTCGCCGAGGTGACGCACGCGCTCGGGCGGCGCTTCGAGGTCGTCGGCGACCGCCGGGTGCCGGTCGGGGACGACCGCGTCGGCGCGTACGGGCCGCTGCCGGTCGAGCTCGAGCTCGACTTCGGGGCGGACGCGGTCGGTCGGGCGATCCGCTGGCGGGTGTTCTACGAGCGCGTCGATTTCGTCGACCAGCACGGCCGCACGCAGGTCGCGGCGCGCACGCTGCTCGCGTCGGGAGAGCTGCCGCCGCCGCGCGCGGACTGACGCAGGGCGAGACGCAGTCGTCCCGCAAGACTCCCGGGCGAGCCGCCCTGCGTGCGCGCGGGCTCACGTGACTGCGCTCCGCCGTCAGTGGACGAGGATCGTGATCTCGATGCGCCGGTTGCGGCGGCGCCCCTCGGCGGTCCTGTCGTCTGCTCAATCCGCCGTGCGGGCCGTGGTGCGCCGGGCCGGCGGAGTCGATCGTGCTGCGCGTGCCCGATCAGCGCGCGGGCTCGTAGCCGGTCAGGGCGAACAGCCACAGGGCGCCGAAGTGGATTGCGACGACGTCGCGGATCCGCTCCGGGGTGTCCTGCGCGGCCGAGGCGGCGCGGCGGATCGGGACGTAGGCGAACAGCAGCAGGGCGGCCGAGAAGAGCGGGAGGGTCAGCGCGTCGGACAGCGTCCACGGGCCGGCGAGCAGGTCGGCGCGGGCGCCGGCGCAGGCGGCCATGACGGCGAACAGGACGGATTCCTCGATCGCCAGGCCGCCGGCGCGGAGCCACCGGCGCATGCGCGGGCGCGGGGCGGCGGGCGGGCGCGCGAGCGCGGCGGCCTCGCCGAAGATCAGGGCGAGGGTGTGGACGACCAGGAAGCCGCAGGTGAGGCCGACGCCGAGGCCGAGCGAGAGCGGGACGATGTCGGACCAGGAGAGCACGGCGAACAGGAGCCACAGCGAGGCGAACATGGCCTCGCCGATCGCCTCCCGGAGGCCGAACCGGTGCGCGGCGAGGTAGGCGCGGCAGCCGGGCTCGACGAGCACGAGCAGGCGGGTGGCGAGGTAGACGAGGAAGCTGGCGGCCGCGAGCACGCGCACCAGGGCGTCGGGGACGTCGATGCGCGGGATCACCAGGGCGGCGGCGAGGCCGAACGCGGCGCGCAGGAATGGCCTCACAGCCAACCTCCGCGCGGGGAGATCCGCAGGAGCTGCCAGGCGCCGGCGGTGCGCGCGAGCGCGCGGTCGGGCGCGAGCACGAGGGCGGCGTCGCAGCCGTGCTCGAGCGGGACCTCGAGCATCCACTCGCAGCGGTCGTCGGGGCGGAACTCGTAGAGGTGCAGCGCGCGGTCGGTGCAGATCGCAAGGCGCGCGAGCGGGCGGTCGTGGTCGACGGCGTGCAGCGGGCCGCCGCGGGCGGTCGGGGGGGCGCGTTCGTAGCGCCGGGTGCAGGTCGCGGCGTCGCAGGTCGCGTGCTCGAGCCAGAAGGGGGAGCCGTCGGTGAAGAACAGGCCGGGGGTGGCGTGGTCCGCGGTGAGGAGGAAGACGCGGTGGGTGTCGATCGCGTGGGCGCGCGCGGGGTCCGAGCGCGGGGCGATCAGGAGGTCGTCGCCGGCGAGGCGGAGGACGGCGACCTGGTCGACGAGGACGGCGTCGTCGTCGGCGAGCTTGTGCGGGGCGGGCAGGTCGGCGGGGCCGATCGCGCGGCCGCCGGCGTCGACCCACAGGGTGCCCGGCGGGACGGCGATCGCGCGCGGGGCGTCGGGCGGGCGCCACCGCCACCAGCGCCGGCCGCCGCCTTCGTCGGCGAGCCAGGCGAGGTGGCCGTCGTCGAGCGCGAGCTGCAGGGGGGCGGCGGCGCGGTCGACGGCGGCGCGCTGAAGGATGGCCGTTAGGACAGGGTCGAACAGCCATGTCGTCGTGACCAGGGCGACGCTGTCGCGGCCGTCGGCGCCGCGCAGGCCGACGAGGGCGAGGCCGTCGCGCGGGGCCCGGCGGGCCCACAGCAGGGCGTCGCCGCCGGGCAGCGCGAGGGGGGTGCGTTCGGCGAGCTGCCAGGCGGGCCCGGGGGCGCGGACGAAGGCGAGGTAGACGAGGGCGACGAGGGCGTAGGCGAGCAGCGTCGACCAGGTGGGGCGGGCGAGGAGGGCCGTCGGAGAGCGGCCGCGCAGGAGGGCCGGGAGGCGGAGCGGCATGGTCTGGCCTCAGGGACAGGGGCCGCAGGCGAGCAGGTCGCGGCACGACCGGGCGGATCCGAGGTCGGTCGAGGCGAGGCCGCCGAGGGACAGGCCGGAGCTCAGGAGCGCGACTCGGAACCACATGAGGCCCCAGGGTACCCTCGGCCGTGGGCGGCGTACACCGCCTGCGAGGCGCGCGGTGGCGCGTGCGGCCGCGGTGACTGACGGCGCGGGCCGGTTCGTCTACACTCGCCCGGTCGTAGCCGCGAACGGCGCGGCCCCGAGGTGTCTCATGCGAAGCCCATGGTTGTGTGTGCCCTTCGTCGCGGCCCTGTCGTCCGCGCTCGCCTGTGACGCGGCGGTGTCCGCGACGACCGGGGGGCAGGCGGCCCCGAACGCCGGCGTGATGGCGGCGAACGTGCAGACCGACGTCAAGCTCGATCCGCACGACCTCGACCTCGAGTCGATCAACTACCTGGTCAAGAAGGGCAAGGTCAAGGACGCGGAGTCGCTGGAGAAGTACATCAACAACCCGAAGGAGAAGATGCACAGCATCGACCTCGACAAGGACGGGAAGCTGGACAAGATCCAGATCGTCGAGGTCAAAAAGCCGAACGACGAGATCGTGTTCGAGCTGCACGTGTTCCCGTCCGGCAAGCTGAAGGACAAGGAGAAGCCGGCGGGCGTGCTGGTGGCGACCCTCGACTTCGTGCCGGACAAGACGACGGGTCAGATGGTCGTCAAGGCGACGTACGCGCCGTGTGTGGTCGGCTGGGAGACGATCGTGTACGACTACGTGGTCCCGATCGTGGTGCAGAACGGGGTGATCGTGGTCAGCGAGGGGCCGGCGTTCTTCGGGTGGCTGTTCGCGGTCCGGCCGGTGTACGTCGGGGTGATCGCGCCGGTCTTCAAGGTGAAGGGGAAGTTCAAGGGGAAGGGCAAGGGCAAGTGGTGACCCCGGTGGTCGGTCACTTGGCCTGAAGGAGGCGGGTCATCGCTTGTTTGGCGGGGGCGGGGAGCTGGGGCTCGGCGTTGGCGCGGGTGGCGAGGATCTTGGCGCTGGTCGAGTCGCCGGCGGCCTCGGCGGCGAGGGCGAGGACGACGAGGGTGTCGGTCGGGCCGCGCGAGAGGGGGCCGTCGCTGTCGTTCATGTCCTTGATCGCGCGGACGCCGAGGGCGCGGGCGCGGGGCTTGTCGCCGGCGCGGGCGGCGAGCAGGGCCTGGCCGCCGAGGGTCAGCGGGTGCAGCGGGGCGATCGCGGTCGCGCGGTCGATCGCGTAGGCGAACGCGGGCCCGTCGTCGGTGACGAGGGCGAGCATCGCCAGGCGGCCGGCGGGGTCGTAGCTCATGCCGTCGATCGCCATGCCCTCGCGTAGCAGCAGCTTCTCGCGGGCGACGTCGCCGGCCCTGCGCGCGTGCTCGGCGAGGCGGACGATCGGCTCGACGGCCTCGGTGTGGAAGGCCCGCGCCCTGGTGTAGTGCTCGGCGGCCTGCTGCCAGCTCGGGCCCTGCATCAGGACCTCGGCGAGGGTCATCCGCGCGTAGTAGCCGTCGCCGCGCTGCTGAATCAATTGTTGCAAGGTCCGCGCGGCGCCGGTCAGGTCCTTCTTCTTGGCGAGCGAGAGGGCGTCGGCGAACAGCTTGTCGCGCGCGTCCTGCTTGGCCTTGCCGCGGGTCGGGGCCCAGCCCTGGATCCTGGCGTCGAGCTGCTTGTACAGCCAGGCCTCGAACTCCTGCTCGATCACGGAGAGCGGCTTGCCGAGGTGGCGCTCGAACAGGACCTCGGTGGTCGCGCCGTCGCCGTAGCCCTTGAGCACGGCGATGATCCGGGCGGTGCCGTAGGTCTCGCCGAGGTAGCGCATCGCGTAGGCGGCGGTGGTGTAGGCGACCTCCATGCCCTGGGCCGAGCCGGCGCGCAGGAACGCGAGCTCGAGCTCGGACAGGCGGCGCAGCGCGCCCTGGCGGCGGGCCGAGGCCAGCAGCTCGGCGGACTCGCGCGCCCACGAGGGGTCGGCGAGCTCGGACTCCCACTCGGACAGGCCCTCGGTGAACCACCGCGGCACGCGGCCCTTGCTGAGCTGGACCGCGTAGACGTGGGCGAGCTCGTGCCAGATCACCTGGTGGAAGTTGTGGGTGCCGCCGTACGGGCCGAGCGCGGTGATCAGGCGGCCGAAGCACACGCCGACGGCGCCGAGGCTCGGGACGCCGATCGTGCGGACCGAGAAGTCGTTCGGGTCGGCGAAGACCTCGATCCGCAGCGGGGTCGGGTGCAGGCCGTAGCGCTTGTCGAGCGCGGCGCGGGCCTTGCCGATGAACGCGAGCATCGCCGGGGCGACGTGCTCCTGGTCCTCCTTCAAGAGGCGCAGGCTGAGGTCGCCCTGGGCGATGTCGGTGTAGAGCGGGTCGATCCGCTGGTCGTAGAGGTCGAGCGTGTTGCGGGTGCGCTCGTTGAAGCGGTCGCGCTTCCACGCCTCCTTGAGCGCGGCCCGGCCCTCGGCCTCGCGGCCGAGGCGCAGCAGGTTGAGGCCGTAGGCCGACTGCACGTAGGCGTTGTCGGGCGCGCGCCGGGTGGCCTCGTCGAGGACGGCGGCTGTCTGTTCGTACAGGTGCATCGAGACCAGCAGGTCGGCGAGCGCGAGGTAGAACGGGGCGCCGGTCGGGTAGACGGCGACGGCCTGGTCGCGCAGCCTGGCGTAGCCGGCGGCGTCGTCGGCCGCGAGCGCGGCGCCGGCGAGCACGGCGAGGCCGTCGGGGTGGCCGGGGCTGGCGGCGAGCAGCTCGTCCTTCGCGCGGGCGGTCGCCTCGGCGCGGCGGCCCTCGACGAGCGCGAGCTTGGCGAGCACCGCGAGCGCCTCGGGGTGGCGCGGGTTGACCTGGAGCGCGCGGCGGGCGAAGTCGTCGGCGGCGGCGAGCCGCAGCTCCTCGAGGTGGGCCGCGGCGACCCCGGCGAGCGCGTCGGGCTGCCAGGCGTCGCGCTGGAGGATCTCCTCGTAGGTGGCGATCGCCTCGGCGGCGGCGTACTTCTCGCGGAACATCGCGCCGCGGAGCAGGATCGCGCGGTCGCGCAGGGCGTGCGGCGGCTCGATCGAACCTGCCTCAAGAGGCAGCTTCTCGGCCTCGCCGAGGACCATGTTGGCGTCGTGGAAGGCGCCGGTGGTCCCGCGCGCGAGCGCGGCGCGGGCGACGGCGGTCAGCTGCTCGGCGGTCTTGACCTTGCCGGCGTCGTAGGCGTCGTAGAGGGCCTCGCGCAGGGCGACCGCCTCCGGGCTCTTGGCCTTGCCGACGAGCGCGTGCAGCGAGAGCAGCTCGCCGCGCGCGGGCAGCTCGGCGGGGTCGGCGATCGCCTTCTGCAAGAGGGCCGTCGCGCCGGGGAGGTCGCCGCGCAGGGCGAGCAGGCGGGCGTGCAGGCGCAGGCGGGCAGCGCTCGCCGGGGCGCCCCTGGTCTCGCCGAGCACCGCGGCCGCCTGGTCGTAGGCGCCGGTGGCGAGGTGCGCGTGCGCGAGGGCGAGGCGGACGCGCTCGTCGCCTGGCTTTTGGCGCAGGGCGCCGGCGAGGAAGGTCGCGGCGCCCTCCGGGTTGCCGCCGGCGAGGGCCGCGAGCGCGCCGGCGAGGTCGGCGACCGGCGCGGGCTCGGGCCGGCGAGCGGGCTGCACCTGCGGCGGGGCGTCGGCCTCGGCCTCGCCCGCGTCCGCGCCGTCGGCGTCCGGGGGGACGAGGGTCGGCGGCTCGGCTGGTTCTGTTCGTTCGGACAGGTCGGCCGGCGCCGGCGGAGCAGCGGGCGGGGGGGCCGTACGGCACGCGGCGGCGGCGGCGGCGAGCACCGCGAGCAACCGCACGGGCCACCCGGCGCGCGGGCGAGGGGACCATGAACGCGGCATGTGGGGCGGAATTGTGCGAGCCGCGCGCGCCCGTGTCAAAGGGTGCCGGGGCCTCTGCTATGCTGGCGCGCATGGCAGTCAGCAGCACCAGTCACACGGCGTACCCGGCCGAGGTCTACGAGAGCTTCGATGCCTTCATGCAGCAGGTGATCAAGGACACCTACGAGCGCGGGGCGAAGCGGCCGGAGTTCGTCGCGCTGGTGCTCGCGTCGGGCGAGCTCTTGCCGATGGCCTGGGGCAAGATGAGAAAGAGCGGGATCCGCGAGCTCGCCGTCGGCGTCGGCGGCGTCGTCGCACTCCGCTACGGCCTCGCCTACATCGTCAGCGGCCCGATCGGCGTGGCCCTGACCGGCTTCACCGTCGCGGCGATGGTGTCGTTCTTCTGGCAGAACCAGAAGGAGGTGCTCGCGCGCCGCAAGCCGTACAAGCAGCTGATCAACGACACGCGCGAGAAGTTCGAGGACATCCAGGCGCGCTATCACGACGGCGTGTACGACTCCGGCGAGCGCGCGCTGATGGTCGAGGGGCTGCTGCGGCGCATGGTCGCGCAGATCGAGGCGCCGCTCGAGGAGCCGGCCAAGGCGTAGCCGGCGCAGGCGAGAACGCGCGCGCGCGGGCGCGAAAAAAAATCGACGGGCGGCGTGTCGGGCCTGGCCGGGTTCTTGCGGACGTACGGCGAGACCAAGGACGCGCCATGCAGACCCAGCCTGTCACCGATCTCCCCGACACCCTGACCCTCCGCGACGCCCGCGAGCTGTACATGCGGACCCACGGCTTCTCGATGGAGGAGTACACCAAGCCGACGGTCCAGCTGCCGATCTTCGGCAAGATGGTCACGTTCCCCAACCCGCCGGCCCGCCAGCGGGCGATCGCCCGCCACGACCTGCACCACCTGCTGACCGGCTACGGCACCGACTACGCCGGGGAGGCCGAGATCGGCGCGTGGGAGCTGCGCGCCGGCTGCAACACGATCTTCCTGTGGCTGATCAACCTCGCGGCGGTCGCCGCCGGGCTGTTCGTCGCGCCGCGGCGGACCTGGCGGGCGTTCCGCCGGGCCCGCGGCCAGCGGTCGCTCTACGTCGACGGCCGCGACCTGCCGGCGCTGCTCGAGCTGCCGATCGCCGAGCTCCGCCGCCAGCTCGGGATCCCGGCGGGCGGCCACGGCGCGGCCGCGCGGGCGTGAATCGGCGCGGACCCGGGCGCGCGCTTTGAGCTACTCTCCCGCCACCGATGCCCGCCGACCCGTCCGCCCGTCCCGCGCGCCAGCAGCTCTGGACCGTGTCCGAGGTGCTGCAGTGGACCGTCGAGCGCTTCGAGCGCGCCGGCTTCCCCGAGGCCCGCGTCGACGCGCAGCACCTCGTCGCCCAGGCGCTCGGCTGCTCGCGCATGCAGCTGTACCTGCGCTTCGACCAGCTCGTCGACGAGGCCCGCCGCACCGAGCTGCGCGAGCTGATCCGCCGCCGCCTCGCGCGCGAGCCGGTCGCCTACATCGCCGGCCGCAAGGGCTTCCACGCGCTCGGGCTCGACCTGACGGTCGACCGCCGCGTGCTGATCCCGCGGCCGGAGACCGAGCACCTGGTCGACTGGCTGCTCGAGACGCTGCCGCCGTCGCCGTCGCCGTTCCCGCTGCACGTGCTCGACGTCGGCACCGGCTCGGGGGCGATCGCGCTGGCCGTCAAGCACGCCCGCCGCGACCTCAGCGTCACCGCCTGCGACGTGTCACCCGACGCCCTCGCGGTCGCCCGCGCCAACGCCGAGGCGCTCGGCGTCGAGATCGCGTTCGTCCGCTCGGACCTGCTCGCCGGCGTCGCGGCCCCGGCGAGCGGCTTCGCGGCGGTCGCCGCCAACCTGCCGTACATCGCCACCCGCGAGGTCGGCCTGCTGCAGCCGGAGGTCCGCGACTACGAGCCCCGCCTCGCGCTCGACGGCGGCCCCGACGGGCTCGTGCTCGTCCGCCGCTTGATCGACGCCTGCGCCGCGCCGGGGGTGCTCGTCCCCGAAGGCCGGTTGTTCCTCGAGATCGGTCAGGGCCAGGCCGAGGCGACCCGCGACCACCTGCTCGCCCGCGGCTTCGCGTCCGCCGAGATCCGGCGCGACCTGGCCGGCATCGAGCGCGTCGTCATGGGCGTGCAAAAGCCGTAGCCGCGCGCAGGCGGCTCCCCTATCCTGGAGCGGATGTCCTCGCGCGGGCCCCTCGGCGCTCCGCGGGCCCGCGGCGGCGGGCTCGCCGTCGCCGCGGCCTTGGTCCTCGGGGACATGTCCTGCGCGACAGGGACCGAGAAGCTGGTCCGCCGCGCGGTCCCGGCGACCATCGACGAGACGATCGCGGCCTTCGAGGACCCGGAGACCCAGCGCCGGCTGAAGCAGTTGATCGACCTGCCCGACGTGCAGGCGGCCGCGCGCAAGCTCGCGCAGGGGCTGACCGAGGGCGCGCTCGACGGGCTGACCGACGAGGAGCGGGCCAAGAAGGCGCGCGAGCTGAGCGAGGCGTATGTCGGCGCGCTGACGAAGGCGGTCGGCGAGGGGCTGCAGGAGGACATCAGCCCGGCGGTCGAGGGCGCGGTCGAGCGCACGGTCCGGCGGGCGCTCGCGGCCGCCCTGTCGCCGCAGACGCGCAAGGACGCCGGCGCGCTGGCCGACGCGCTGACGCGCCGGACGGTCAAGGCGCTGGCGGACAGCCTGCGCGACGACCTCGGGCCGGCGCTGCAGACGGTGCTCGAGACGAACCTCGGGCCGGCGCTGCAGAAGGTGATCGAGGACGACCTCGGGCCGGCGCTGCGCAAGACGATCGAGAAGGACCTCGCGCCGGCCGTGCGCGACGCGATCACCGGCGATCTGACGCCGGTCGCCGGCCGCGTCTCCCGCGAGGTCAGCCGCGAGGTCGTGCTCGGGGTCGTCGACGCGATGGCGGCGCTCGAGCACGACGAGCGCCTCAAGGGCGTGGGCGACCGCCTGTGGGGCCGGATCAACAGCACGATCGACCAGGGGATCCGCGCCAGCGAGATCCTCGCCTGGATCCTCGCGCTGGTCGTGCTGATCCTCGGGCTCCTGCTGGTCCGGTCGATCCTGGTCCGCCGCCACCTCGCGGACGAGCGCGAGCGCAGCGAGCGGATGCTGATCGGGATCTTGCAGGTGCTGCAGAAGAGCGGGGAGGTCCGCGTCGAGCAGGTGATCGACAAGGTCCGCGAGCGCGATCCGGAGCTCGTCCGCTCGAACTACCTCGACAACCTGCTGCGGCGCGCGGTCGCGATCACCCGCGACTTCTTCGACGGCCGGCCCGACCTCGACGGCAAACCGGACGAGCCGATGCCGCCGAAGCAGTGAGCCGCGTCGACGCACGCCGGCGCGTTGAAACCTCCGCGAGAGCCGGGCCGAACGCGAGCCCCGGCGCCGAGGATCCGCGAATTTCGCCGCGGAGAGGGTCCTGCCCGCGCGTCGGCGCGGCGAGGTGAACCCGAGTGGCGAGCCCGCGGACCGGGTCCTATCTTTCGTGCGCCGCGCGCCGCGGCGATTCACCCTCCGGCTCCCCCATGTTGATGTTGCATCGTCGAACCATCCTCCTCCTGCCCCTCCTCGCCGGCGCGTTGACCGGCTGTCGCGGCGACGAGACGCCGGCCGACACCGAGACCGCCAGCACCACCGACACGACCAGCGCGACGACCGACCCGACCGGCGGTCCGCAGGCCGGGCCGACCTACTGGCAAGACATCGCGCCGATCTTCTTCGCCGACTGCGTGACCTGCCACCGAGACGGCGGGATCGGCCCGTTCGTGCTCGACGACTACGCCGAGGCCAAGAAGTGGGCCGAGGCCTCGGCGAGCGCGGTCGAGGCGCGGACGATGCCGCCGTGGCTGGTCACCGACGACGGCACGTGCGGGACGTTCAAGGGCTCGCGGGCGCTGTCGCAGGCGGAGATCGAGCTGGTGCGCGCGTGGGTCGACGCGGGCGCGCCCGAGGGCACGCCGCGCGACGACCTCGCGCCGCCGCCGCCTGAGACGCTGACCGACGCGGTCGACTACAAGACCCCCGCGTTCGCGCCGGAGCCCCAGGGCGGCGACCTGGCGACCTACGACGAGTACCGCTGCTTCCGCGTCGAGACCGGGCTGACGAAGGACCGCTTCATCACCGGCTACGACGTGCTGCCCGGCAACCCGAAGATGATCCACCACCTCCTCGGCGTCGCCGTCGACCCCGAGGAGACCGGCATGGGCGGCAAGACGAACGCCGAGATCATCGCCGAGCTCGACGCGCAGTCGCCCGACCGCCTCGGCTGGCCGTGCTTCGGCGCCGCCGGCGACGGGGTCAACCCGAAGGGGATCCCGATCACGTGGGCGCCCGGCATGGGCGTCACCGAGCTGCCCGAGGGCGTCGGCTACCGCATGAAGCCGACCGACTGGATGATCGTGCAGGTCCACTACAACATGCCCGAGCCGGAGCTGATCGGGCAGACCGACCAGACGACGATGCGCGTCCGCTGGGCCGACGAGGTCGCGCGCGAGGGCTTCTTCGACCTGCCCGACCCGCTCCTCGGCTCGCTGCTCGAGGGCGACCCCGTCGAGCTCGAGCCCGGCAAGCCGTCGGTCAAGTACACGTGGGAGTACGACTTCAGCTACCTGCCGTTCTTCGGCGTGCAAGCGGCCGACCTCTACGGGATCTTCCCGCACATGCACCAGCGCGGCCGCAAGATGCAGGTCGAGCTGATCGAGGGCGACGCCGCGCCGCAGTGCGCCGCCGATGTCCAGCGCTGGGACTTCGGCTGGCAGCTCTACTACTTCTACGAGCAGCCGTTCCCGCTGACGACGAAGTCGAAGCTGCGCGTGACCTGCGACTTCAATACGGAGGGCCTGACCGAGCCGGTGCTGCCGGGCTGGGGCACCGAGAACGAGATGTGCCTCGCCGGGATCTTCGTGGTGCCGAAGTAGTCGCGCGGCCAGGGCCCACGAGATGCCTCGAAAGACAGGCGTACGGAAGCGCGCGCGCAGACGGGATAGATCGCTTATCGAGGCGTCTAAGACGTGAGTCGGGGTTCCCCGGAGGACGCCTCGCCAACTCCTTGAAATGATTGACTTCAACCCGCCGAGCCGAGCCCTGGCTCGCGGGGTGCTCAAGGAGGGGTCAAGGAGCGACCGTCATGGTGAGCCTCAAGCTGTTCTCGACCCGCAAGCGCGCGAGCGACGACGCCGACGCCGTCAACGAGGCGGGCGGCCGGGCCTACGCGATGAGCGACCGGCACATGCTGGCGCAGTACGCCGCGACCGGGTGCCTGAGCCGGACCTTCTACGCGATCGACAAGGACCAGCTCGACCAGGTGCGCGCGCTCGCGGGCAAGGTCGACGCGGAGTTCATCGCCAGGACGGCGGTGTACGCCCGCGAGCAGGGGTTCATGAAGGACATGCCGGCGCTGCTCCTGGCGGAGCTGGCGAGCCGCGACGGCGCCCTGCTCGAGAAGGTCTTCGACCGGGTGTGCGACAACGGCAAGATGCTGCGCAACTTCGTGCAGATCGTCCGGTCCGGCGCGACCGGGCGGCGCTCGCTCGGCTCGCGGCCGAAGCGGCTGGTGCAGCGCTGGCTCGACGCGCACAGCGACAAGCAGCTCTTCGCGGCCTCGGTCGGCAACGATCCGTCGCTCGCCGACGTGCTCAAGATGGTCCACCCGAAGCCCGCGACGGCGAGCCGGCGCGCGCTCTACGGGTACCTGATCGGCCGGCCCTACGACGTCGCCGCGCTGCCGGCGTGCGCGCGGGCGTACGAGGACTTCAAGGCGGGGCGCACCGAGGAGGTGCCCGACGTGCCGTTCCAGATGCTGACGAGCCTGAACCTCGACAGCAAGGGCTGGCGGGCGATCGCCGCGCGCGGCGGGTGGCAGATGATCCGCATGAACCTCAACACCTTCCTGCGCCACGGCGTGTTCGACGACGCGGCGCTGACCCGCAAGCTCGCGGCCAGGCTGGCCTCGCCGGATGAGGTCCGCAAGGCCAGGGTGTTCCCGTACCAGCTGATGGTCGCCCACGCGCAGGCCGAGCGCGAGGTGCCGCGCGTGATCAAGAAGGCGCTCCACGACGCGATGGAGGCCGCGATCCAGAACGTGCCCGAGATCGCGGGCAAGGTCTACGTGATGCCGGACGTGTCCGGCTCGATGCACTCGCCGGTGACCGGGGCCCGCCCCGGCCAGACGACGGCGGTGCGCTGCGTCGACGTCGCGGCGCTGGTCGCCGCGGCCTTCCTGCGCAAAAACCACTCCGCGGAGGTGCTGCCGTTCCATACCAAGGTCCTGAAGAGCCCGGTCGAGCCGCGCGACAGCGTGCTCACCAACGCGCAGCGGCTCGCGTCGCTGCCGTCGGGCGGGACGGACTGCTCCGTGCCGCTGCGCGAGCTGGTCCGCCGCAAGGCCCGCGGCGACCTGTTCGTGTTCGTGTCCGACAACGAGTCGTGGGTCGACCCGAAGGGCTGGGGCGGCCGCGGGACCGCGATGCTGCACGCGTGGGAGGAGCTGAAGAAGACGAACCCGAAGGCGCGTCTCGTCTGCATCGACCTCCAGCCCAACCGGACGCTGCAGGCGCCTGACCGCGAGGACATCCTCAACGTCGGCGGGTTCTCCGACCACGTGTTCGAGCTCGTCGCCGCGTTCGCGCGCGGCGGGCTGGCGGGCCAGCACTGGGCCCGCGTCATCGAGGCGATCCAGCTGTGATCGCCGCTGTTTGACAACTTCAGGCCGCGAATGCCGGTGGGACTACATTTCAAGAGGAGTCTCCCCGATCCCTCGTCGCGGCCGCCTATTTTGGACCTCGAATGCCTGAAGGGACTCCATCGCTACGGACGACGGGGTCGCCGGTTCGAATCCGGCCCGCTCCACTCATGGGGCGGTAGCTCAGCGGTAGAGCACGAAACAGTCTCTTCGATCAATTCGTCGAGGTCCGCCTTTTTTGGCTGCGAATGCCGGTGGCACTCCATCTTTGGGTTGATACGGTGTCATCGATCCTCGTCGCAGCCGCTTTTCTTCACACGGGACGGACGCCGTAGCGGTCGCGCAGGGCCGCGATCGGGGTGTCCAGGTGGCGCGCGTAGGCGAAGAACGGCCACTTCTCGCGCATCGCGCGGGCGCGCCCGATCGCCCGCAGCGCCCGCGGGACGGCGCGCAGGGTGCCGGTCAGCATCGCGCGCAGGCCGATCTGGCGGAACAGGGCGGTGAACTGCTCGTGCTCGAGGTAGGCGCTGTACTGCTTCAGCGTGACGTCGGTGCCGAAGACGGTCCAGGTGTCGGCGAGCGCCTCGTCCTCGACGCTGGTCGTCAGGCCGAACAGGACGTGGCAGGCGTCGTGGGCGCGCACGAGCTCGCGGATCTGCGGGTCTTCGTCCGGGATCAGGCCGGGGTTGCTCGCGGCGAACTCGGCCATGCCCTCGGCGAGGGTCAGCGGGCAGTCGGGGTCGAGGTAGCGGGGACGTGGCGTTTGAGTCATGGCGCTTGAGTCCTGGTCTTCGGGTCTGGTGAGGCCGTCGGGCTCGGGGCGGCGAGCCGGGCGAAGAGGTCGATGTACTGGTCGGGCAGGCCGGCGAGCTCGGCGGGATCGAGCTGGTCGAGGCGGGTCAGCAGCCAGCGGTCCATGGCCTCGCCGAGGCCGGTGAGCAGGTGGGCGAGCAGCGCGACGGGCAGGTCCGTACGCACGGCGCCGACGGCCTGGCCGCGGCGCAGGAGGTCGGCGGTGAAGGCCTCGAGCCGCAGGGTGTGCCCGGCGACGGCGCGGCCGGCCGGCGAGTCGGAGCCGGCGGTGATCAGCTGCTTGCCGAGTCCGGCGACGTGCGGGTCGGCGAGGAAGAAGGCCATCGCGCGGGCGCACAGGGCCCGCATCTCGCGCCAGAAGCCGGCGGGGTCGGTGAACGGACCGGGTCCGCCGATCGCGGCGACGGCCCGCTCGGCGAGGTCGGCGACGACGGTGAGGAACAGGTCCTCCTTGTTGTCGAAGTAGTAGTACATGGCGCCCTTGCTGGCGCCGGCGCGAGCGATGATCCGGTTGTAGCTGGCGCCCTCGAGGCCAGCGCGCGCGAACTCCTCGGCGGCGGCGGCGAGGATGGCGGCGCGGCGGTCCGCGGGGAGGGTGGCGAAGCGCGGGAGAGGCATGGAGACCGGACGGTCGGACTGAGCAGTTCGACCGGGTGGTCTAACGCTAGCAGGGCGGCGGAGGGGGCGCAAGACGGAGTTCGAGGCGCGGGGGCGCCCGGGGGCGCGGATGCGCGAGGATGCGCGTGAGAGGAGGAACCGGTGGCGGTCAGAACTCGAGGCGGTCGCCCTGGTGCGGGTAGACGAGGCGGGCGCCGAAGGTGTCGGTGCGGGCGAGCTGGGTTTGGATCTCGGCGCGGGGATCGGGGCCGGCGGTGGGGCTCGGCTTGATGTGCGTGACGACGACGGTGAGGGTGCGCAGGGCGGCGGGGTCGTTCGGGTCGACGAGGGCGGCGAGGGCGGCGAGCTCGGCGGCGAGCCACTTCGGGGTGAGGTGGCCGAAGAGCTGCTCGTCGGGGCGCGGGTCGGGGTAGGAGACCTCGACGAACAGGGCGCGCAGGGTGCCGGTGCGGATCCGGGGGGCGATGCGCCGCCACAGGCGGGCGAGCCGGTCGGTGCGCTCGACGGCGTCGGGGCCGGTGTCGCCGAGGTAGAGCAGGGCAGAGCCGTCGCGTTGTTGCAGGAGGAAGGCGGTCGAGGGGCTGCCGGCATGGCTCAAAGGCCATGCCTCGACAGACAGGTCGCCAGCGGGGAGCGGGACCGGACGCTCCGGCGGGAGCTCGAGCAGGGTGTAGCGGGCGAGGGCCGGCGGGGCGCCGGCGTCGGCGAAGTTGGGCCAGATCGCGTGGTTGAAGAGGTGGCCCTGCAGGGCGGCGAGGGTCGGAGCGAGGCCGGCGATCGGCTTGCCGGGGGCGTCGTCGGGGGCGGCGAGCACGAGGCCGGCGAGGTGATCGAGGTGCGGGTGGCTGAGGAGGTAGGCGCGGACGTGGTCGCGCAGCAGGCGGCCGGGGTCCCGCGGGAGGCCGGGGAAGGCGCCGCGGGCGGCCGCGCGGGCGAGGCCGGTGTAGAGCGTGCCGGCGTCGAGGCAGACGAAGCCGGCGCTGCCGCGGGCGGCGACGAGGTAGGCCGAGAGGTCGTCGCCGACGAGGCCGCCCTGGGCGCCGAGGACGACGACGGTGAAGCGCGCGTCCTCGCGGGCGGCCGGGGCGGGAGTGGTTCGAGACAGGTCCGAAGGGACAGGCGCGGCGATCGGGCGGCAGGCGAGCGCGAGCAGGGCGAAGTGCAGGAGGCGGCGCGACATCGGCACGGCGATGATAGGCGAGCGCAGGGCGCAGCGGCGGTGAGGCGAACGCGAGGAGGGGCGCGGGAGCGCAGCGGCGGTGAGGCGAGCGCGAGGAGAGCTTGCACGAGCCGGGGGCTGGTTCGTCGGGGCGCTCGCACGAGCAGGCGGGCCGGCGCGGGGGCGAGGTCGAGGGGCGCGCGGGCTGGTACAGTGGCGGGGCCATGGAGCTCGTCGACATCGGGATCAACCTCGGGCATCGATCGTTCGCGGCGGATCGGGCGGCGGTGGTCGCCCGGGCGGTCGCGGCGGGGGTGACGCGGATGGTCGTCACGGGGACGAGCGTCGCGGCGAGCCGGGCGGCGCTCGAGCTGGCGCGGGCGCACCCGGGGCGGCTGTGGGCGACCGCGGGGGTCCACCCGCACGACGCGGGGCGCTGCGACGCGGGGACGCTGGTGGCGCTGCGCGAGCTCGCGGCGGCGCCCGAGGTGGTGGCGATCGGCGAGTGCGGCCTCGACTTCAACCGCGACTTCTCGCCGCGACCGGCGCAGGAGGACTGGTTCAAGAGACAGGTCGAGCTGGCGATCGCGCTCGAGATGCCGCTGTTCCTGCACGAGCGCGACGCGGCGGACCGGTTCTTGGCGGTGCTCGACGCCTGCGGGCCGGCGCCGGAGCGCGTGATCGTCCACTGCTTCACCGGCGACGCGGCGACGCTGCGCGAGTACGTGCGGCGCGGGTACTACGTCGGGATCACCGGGTGGATCTGCGACGAGCGGCGCGGGCAGCACCTTCGGACGCTGGTCCGGGAGATCCCGAAGGACCGCCTGCTCCTCGAGACAGATGCGCCGTTCCTCGCGCCGCGCGACGTGCGGCCACGGGTCGAGAGGAACGAGCCGCGGCTGCTGCCGCATATCGCCGGGGTGGTCGCAGCCTGTCGCGGAGAGCCGCTCGCGGAGCTGGCGGCGGCGACGACGGCCAACGCGCTGCGCGTGTTCAATAAAGTGGTCGAGGTCGTGGTGGCTTGACGGTCGCGCGGGCGGCCGCTGCCGTGAGACGGCTGCGGTCGCAGGGCGCCGGCGGAGCGGGCGCGCGGGGCATGGCTGTCTTCAAGGACAGAGCGCGTCGGTGCGCTGGTTCGCGCGGCCGCGTGCTCACCGGCTCGCGAGCCCGGGACGGTCAGCCCGGGGCCTTCGGGGCGGCGGCCTTGGCCTCGGCGACGATCGCGGCGGCGGCCTCGGGTGTGGCGGCGGCGCGCAGGCGGTTCATCGCCTCGCGGTTCCTGGCCAGCTGGTCGGGGCTGACGCCGAGCTTGGCGGCGTAGTCGTCGGCGTAGACGGCGAGCCACCACGAGGCGGCGCTGCGCATCTTCGGCACGATCGGCGTCTTCTCGAGCGCGCTGAGGTCGGCGAGCGCGAGGTCGGCTTCGGTCAGGTCGGCGCTCGTCAGGTCGCACTGGGTGAAGTCGACGCCGTGGAGCTTGGCGCTGCCGAGCTGGGTCTGCTTGAGGACGGCCTTCTTGAGGCTGGCGCCGGTGAGGTCGGCGCGGACGAGGTTGGCCTCGGTCAGCACGGCGTCGACGAGGACCGCGCCGCGCAGGGTCGCGTCGGTGAAGTTGGCGCCGGTGAGGTCGGCGCGGGCGAGCTGCGAGACCGAGAGGTTGGCGAGCGCGAAGTTGCCGCCGGGGAACTTGGTGTCGTAGAGGGCCGCCTGGCGGATGCTGACGCCGGGCAGCTGGACCTGCGGCAGCTCGACGTTGTGCAGGTCGGCGTAGTCGAGGAAGGCGCGCGAGAGGTCGAGCTCGCCGACGTCGATGTTGATCGCCGACATGTAGCGCAGGAGCTGCTCCTGCTCGGGGCTCTTGACCTGCTCGCCGACGCTGCTGGTCACCGGGTCGACGCTCTTGTACGGCTGGAGCTGAGCGACCGAGGCGGTGATCAGCAGGGCGGTGCTCTGCGACAGGGTCTTGCGGTCGTCGCCGTCACCGCGGCGGCCGGGGTCGCTGGCGATCGCGGCGAACAGCTCGCGCGCGGTCGTCTGGCGGCGGTCGGCGATGCTGAGCGAGATCTCGACCTCCTGGCGCTGCTTCTCGAACTTGAGCTGCTCCTCGGTCAGCTTGGTCTGGGCCCGGACGAGCTCGTTCTGCTCGGTCATCCGCTCGACCTGCATGTACGAGGTGAGGAACACGGCGAAGCTGATCGCCGAGCCGAGCACCGCGAACAGGGCCGACAGCGCGGCCATGCGGAAGAAGGCGGCGAGGCCGAGGCCGGCGACCTCCTCGACGGCGGGCCGGATCCGGCGCAGGCGCTCCCACACGCCGGGCAGGTGGCTGGTGTCGCGCTGGAGGACGACGACGGCGAGCTCGTCGCCGAGGCCGGGCAGCTCGCTGCCGGCCTGGCGCAGCATCGCGAGGCCGTGGCGCTGGATCCGCTTGCGCCGGGACTCGAAGATGTAATGGCCGACGACGGCGCCGAAGATCAGCGCGGCGATGATCAGCAGCAGGCCCATCGCCACGTACCAGGCGGCGTTGAGCTTGAGCGCGACGCCGCCGATCAGCGCGAGCACGATGCCGACGGCCATGCCCTTGATCATCGAGGGCTCGGTGAACCACAGGACGAGCCGGACGATCGGGTTGCGCGACGGGCGGAGGTTGGGGGACGGCGGCGAGGGCGAGGTCACGGGCGGAGGCGGGGTCATGGACGGCGCGGGGCGGGGCCCGACTATAGCTGGACGGGCGGGCCCCGGCGTATCATCCCGCGCGTGGCAGACACCGCGAACGACAGGGGACTCTGCGACTTTCCGCCGGTGACGCCGGCCGCGTGGCGCGAGCTGGCGACGCGCGAGCTCAAGGGGGCGCCGCTCGAGCGGCTGACTTCGCGCACGCCGGAGGGGGTGCCGGTGCCGCCGCTGTCGACCGCGGAGGACGTCGGGGGCGGCGTGCCCCGCGAGCCGCTCGTCGGCCGGTCCGGGCGCGGGTGGGCGATCTGCCAGGAGTACCGCCAGGCGCGCCCGGGCGACGCCGGTGCGGCGGCCGCGGAGGACCTGGCCCAAGGGGCAGAGGCGGCGTGGTTCGTGGTCGACGAGGCGCTCGCGGCCGGGACCGCCGGGACGGCGGGGCGCGCGGGGGTCGCGGTCGGCGGGGCGGACGATGTCGCGGCGATGCTCGCGGGGATCGACCTCGCGCGCGTGCCGGTGACGATCGACGCCGGGCTGCGGGCGCTGCCGGTCGCGGCGATGCTGGCGGGGGAGGCCGAGCGGCGCGGGGTCGCGGTCGAACAGTTGCAGGGGGCGGTCGCCGGGGACCCGCTGGCGCTGCTGGCGGCGGTCGGGGAGACCGGCTGGCCGATCGAGCATGCGTATTCGGACATGGCCGCGCTGACACGTTGGTCCCGGGCGGCGGCGCCGGGCCTGCGGACGGCGCTGGTCGACGCGACGCCGTGGCACGACGCGGGGGCGACCGCGGCGGACGAATTGGCGGCCGGGATCGCGGCGGGGCTGGAGCACCTGCGCGGACTCGCGCGCGCGGGGATCGCGGCCGACGAGGCGGCCGAGGCGCTGGTGTTCGTGTTCGCGGTCGGGCGCGACCTGCTGCTCGAGCTGGCGAAGCTGCGGGCGGCGCGGAGCCTGTGGGCGCGCGTGGCCGCGGCCTGCGGCGCCGGTCCGAAGGGACAGGTGATGCGGCTGCACGCGCGCGCGTCGCGGCGCGAGCTGGCGGCGCTCGACCCGTGGGTCAACCTGATCCGGACGACGACCGAGGGCTTCGCGGCGGCGCTCGGCGGGGCCGACACGATCGCGATCGCGGCGCTCGACGAGGCGCTCGGCGAGCCGGGGCCGCTCGGGCGGCGGCTCGCGCGCAACGTGCAGCTGATCCTGCGCGAGGAGTCGCACCTCGGGGCGGTCCGCGACCCGGCGGGCGGGAGCTATACGATCGAGCGGCTGACCGACGCGCTCGCGCGCGAGGCGTGGCGGCGCGTCCAGGCGATCGAGGCCGAGGGCGGGCTGCTGGCGTCGCTGCGCGCCGGGGCGATCCAGGGCCGCGTCGCCGAGGCCGCGGCGGCGCAGGCGAGGGCGGTCGCGACGCTGCGGCTGCCGATCGTCGGGGTCAGCCGGTTCGCCGCGGCCGAGGCGCGCGGCACCGGGGCGGTGGCGGGCGACCGCGTGGCGGCTGTCGCGGCAGCCAGGTCGAAGGGGACAGGTTCCGAAGGGCAGGTCCTCGAGGGCATGTCCGAGGTGCAGGCGGCGGTCGGGCGCGGGCTCGGGCTGGTCGGGTTCGCGCGGCCGGGGCCGGGCGAGGCGGCGCGGCCGCTGGTGCGCGGTCGGCTGGCGGAGCCGTTCGAGCGGCTGCGGGCGCGGGCGAGCGGGACGGTCGCGCTGGTGCCGGTCGGGGCGGCGGCGGCGGTGCGGCCGCGGGTCGAGTTCTCGCGGACGTACTTCCCGGTCGGCGGGTTCGCGGTGGTCGAGGGCGAGCCGACCGAGGATCTCGAGGCGGCGGTGAAGTGGTTCGCGGGGAGCGGGGCGGCGGCGGCGGTGATCTGCGGGACCGACGCGAGCTACCCGGAGGTCGTGCCGGCGCTGGTGCCGAGGCTGCGGGCCGCGGGGGCGCGGGCGGTCGTGCTCGCGGGCAGGCCGAAGGACCAGGTGGAGGCGCTGACCGCGGCCGGCGTCGATCTGTTCATCGCGCTCGGGGGCGACGCCCTCGAGGTGCTCGGCGCGCTGCAGCGGCGCCTGGAGGTGGAGCCGTGACGAAGATCCCGAACTTTGCCGAGGTCGGCTACGACGCGCTGCCGGAGTCCGTGGCCCCGGGGACAGGTGCGCAGGGACAGGCGTGGCAGACGCCCGAGGGGATCGCGGTCGCGCCGGTCTACGGGCCGGCCGAGCTGGCGGCGCTCGACCCGGCGTGCCTGCGGACGCTGCCGGGCCTGCCGCCGTTCACGCGCGGGCCGTACGCGACGATGTACACCCAGCGGCCGTGGACGATCCGGCAGTACGCGGGCTTCTCGACGGCGGAGGAGAGCAACGCGTTCTACCGGCGCAACCTGGCGGCGGGGCAGAAGGGGCTGTCGATCGCGTTCGACCTGGCGACCCACCGCGGCTACGACTCGGACCACCCGCGGGTGGTCGGCGACGTCGGGATGGCGGGGGTGGCGATCGACTCGATCCTCGACATGCGGGTCCTCTTCAGGGAGATCCCGCTCGATCAGATGTCGGTGTCGATGACGATGAACGGCGCGGTGCTGCCGATCCTCGCGCTGTACATCGTCGCCGCGGAGGAGCAGGGCGTCCGACCCGAGCAGCTCAGCGGGACGATCCAGAACGACATCTTGAAAGAGTTCATGGTCCGCAACACGTACATCTATCCGCCGGCGCCGTCGATGCGGATCGTGGCGGACATCTTCGCGTACACGGCGCGGCACATGCCGCGGTTCAACAGCATCAGCATCTCGGGCTATCACATGCAGGAGGCCGGGGCGACGGCCGACCTCGAGCTGGCGTACACGCTGGCCGACGGGCTCGAGTACGTGCGCACGGGCGTGCGCGCGGGGCTCGACGTCGACGCGTTCGCGCCGCGGCTGTCGTTCTTCTTCGGGATCGGGATGAACCCGATGATGGAGATCGCCAAGCTGCGGGCGGCGCGGCTGCTGTGGGCGCGGATCGTGCGCAGCTTCGGGGCGAGGAGCGACAAGAGCCTGGCCCTGCGGACACACTGTCAGACGTCGGGCTGGAGCCTGGCGGCCCAGGATCCCTTCAATAACGTCGCGCGGACGTGCGTCGAGGCGCTGGCGGCGACGTTCGGCGGGACGCAGTCGCTGCACACCAACTCGTTCGACGAGGCGCTGGCGCTGCCGACCGACTTCTCGGCGCGGATCGCCCGCAACACGCAGATCGTGCTGCAGGAGGAGACGGGGATCGGGCGGACGATCGACCCGTGGGGCGGGAGCTACTACGTCGAGCGGCTGACGCACGAGCTGGCCGAAAAGGCATGGTCGCTGATTCAGGAGGTCGAGGCGCTCGGCGGGATGGCGCAGGCGATCGTGCAGGGGCTGCCGAAGCTGCGGATCGAGGAGGCGGCCGCGCGCACGCAGGGGCGGATCGACAGCGGGGCGCAGGCGGTGATCGGGGTCAACCGGTTCCGGCCGGCGCGCGAGGAGGAGGTCGAGGTCCTCAAGGTCGACAACACGGCGGTCCGCGAGGCGCAGATCGCCCGCCTGAAGGAGCTCCGGGCGAGCCGCGACGAGGCGGCGACGCTGCAGGCGCTGGACGCGTTGACCCGCTGCGCGGGCGGCGAGGACGGGAACCTGCTGGCGCTCGCGGTCGCGGCGGTGCGGGCCCGGGCGACGGTCGGCGAGGTCAGCGCGGCGCTCGAGAAGGTGTGGGGCCGCCACCAGGCGGTGACGCGGACGATCCGCGGGGTGTACAGTGCGGCCGTGGACGATGCCGCGAGCGTCGCGCGCGTGCAGGCCCTCGCGGAGGCGTTCGCGCGCGAGGAGGGGCGCCGGCCGCGGCTTTTGGTCGCGAAGATGGGGCAGGACGGGCACGACCGCGGGGCGAAGGTGATCGCGACCGCGTTCGCCGACATGGGGTTCGACGTCGACGTCGGCCCGCTGTTCCAGACGCCGGAGGAGACGGCGATGCAGGCGGTCGAGAACGACGTGCACGTGGTCGGGGTGTCGTCGCTCGCCGCGGGGCACCTGACGCTGGTGCCGCAGCTGCGCGCGGCGCTGGCGAAGCTCGGGCGCGAGGACATGATGGTCGTGGTCGGCGGAGTGATTCCCCCGCAGGACCACGCGGCGCTGCGGGCGATGGGGGTGGCGGCGGTGTTCGGGCCAGGGACGGTGCTGACGGCCGCAGCGGAGGCGATCCTCGCCGAGCTCGGGCGCCAGCTCGGGCACGCGGCGGCGTGAGCGAGGACGGGCCGGTCCTCGGCGCGTGGTGCGTCGGTCCGGGCGGGTCCGCCGGGGTCTCGCGCCCGCGCGGGTGGAGCGCCCGCGCGAGCGCCGGTCCCGAGAAACATGTCCTCGGGGATAGGTCCGGGCGTGGTTGACAGCGGGGGGCGGGCTGGTAAGTTTCCGCGCGCATGAGCATTCCGATCGGCATCGATCTCGGGACGACGCGCTGCACGGCGGGGATCTTCGAGGGTGGGCGCGCGGCGACGCTGCTGCAGGGCAAGGGGCCGATGGTGCTGCCGGCGGCGGTCGGGATCGATCCGGAGGGGCGGGTCGTCGTCGGCGACCGGGCGCGGCGGCTGGCGCTGCTGCACCCGGAGACGATGGCCTTGCACGTCCACCGGCTGCTCGGGCGGCGCTTCGAGGCGACCTTGCCGGGGGTGTGGCAGCCGGGGAAGTTGTCGCGCGCGGAGCACGGGGACGCGGCGGTGCGGCTCGGCGAGCACGGGCTGTCGCCGCAGGCGCTGGTCGCGGCGATCGTCGGCGAGGTGCGCGGGATCGCGGAGGAGCAGCTCGGCGAGGCGGTGACGCAGGCGGTCGTGTCGGTGCCGGTCCACTTCGGCGAGGGGCAGCGGCGGGCGCTGCTGCACGCGTGCCGGCTCGGCGGGCTCGAGGTGCGGCGGCTGGTCCACCCGACGACGGCGGCGGCGCTGGTGTACCTGGCCGATCGGGCAGGCGTCGAGGACGAGGTGATCGCGGTGCTCGATGTCGGCGCCGGCGGGGCGAGCTGCGCGGTGCTCGAGGTCAAGGAGCGCGAGGTGGCGGTGCTGGCCCAGCGCGGGCTGAACATCGGCGGCGAGGAGATCGACGGGCGGATCGCGGAGTGGATGCTGGCGGAGTTCCGCGAGCAGCGCGAGGGCTGGGGCGGGGCGAGCGAGGCGCTGGTGCGCGCGCGGATCCGCGACGCGGCGCAGAAGGCCAAGATCACGCTGTCGGAGCGCAAGGACGTCGAGATCCACCTGCCGTTCCTCGGGGCCGACGAGGCCGGGCCGCGGCACCTGGTGGCGAAGTTGACGCAGGGGCGGCTCGAGAAGCTGGTCGGCGACCTGCTGCAGCGGATCGCGGCGATGGTGGCGAAGGTGCTCGAAGAGTCAGGTCGCGCGGCGGAGGATGTCCGCGAGGTGCTGATGCTCGGGGGCGGGGCGCGGATGCCCTCGCTGCACGAGAAGGTCGAGGCGGTCTTCAAGAAGATCCCGTCGGCGCGGCTCGACGCGGTCGACACGGTGGCCCGCGGGGCGGCGATCCTGGCGGGGCAGCTGGCGTCGCGGCACCCGGAGGTGCGCGTGCACGAGGCGCTGGTCCGGCCGCTCGTGGTGCAGGTCGGTTCGGCGGAGCCGCAGGTGCTGCTGGCGGCGCGGACGCCGGTGCCGGGGGAGCAGGCGGTGCTGCTCGAGACGCCGGGCGACGGGCGGCCGTCGGCGGAGGCGCGGCTGTTCGAGGGGGAGCGCGGGGCGGAAGAAGACGACCTGGTGGTCGGGTTCCACGCGACGGGGCGGCCGGAGGTCGAGGTCAAGCTGCGGGTCGACGAGAACCAGGTGGTCGAGCTGTCGGTGCGCGAGCTGCTGCGCGGGAAGGAGGCGAAGCTGCACACGCGCGACCGGGTGGGGATCCCGGAGGAGCAGCTGGCGGGGATGGTCGAGGCGGCGCGCGCCCGCGAGGCGGAGCTGCGATCGGAGCGAGAGGCCCGCGAGCGGCGGCAGCGGCTCGAGGGGATGGTCCACCGCTGCGAGAGCGTGCTGGTGCAGCAGGAGAAGCTGGCGCCGGAGGTGCGCGCGGCGGTGGAGGCGGGCTTGAAGGACGCGCGGGCGGTGCTGGCGGCCGGAGACTGGAGCCTGATCGCGGCGGGGATCGAGGGGCTGGCGGCGGTGCTGCAGCCGCTCGGCGGGGAGCTGACGCAGATCGCCGCGCCGCCTCCGCCGCGGGCGCGGCTGCAGCCGGTGGTGGCGGCGCCGCCGAAGGTGAAGGTCGATGCGGCGAGCATCGAGCTCGAGGACGGCGAGGGGGACGAGGACGACGACTGAGCGGTCGTCGGCGCGGGGCGACTCGCCGGAGTCGGTGCGCGTGGGGGCGGCCGACGACGCGCGAGCCACCGTATGCCCGGGCGAGGGTGCGATCTAGGGCTGGCGCGCGAGGAAGGCGAGGGCGCCCTGGCGCATCTGGGAGCCCTGGCGGGTGGTGAAGATCTGGCGCGGGCCCTGGCGACACGAGCACATCAGGTTCTGGTGCGAGGTGTCGTGCTCGAGGCCGAAGAGGTGGCCGATCTCGTGGACGAGGGTGGTCGCCGGGGCGTCGTTGCTGACGACCAGGTACTCGCGGTTGCGCATGCGGCCGAAGATCCCGCGGTAGCGCCAGTGCAGGCCGCGGACGGCCCGGTCGGGGCGGAGCGCGCCGCCGAGCTCGAGCGTGCCGACGAGGAAGAGGTGGACGGTGCCGTCGGGCGGGGCGTACTGCGCCAGCTTGCGACGGTCGCGGCGGTGACGGATCGCGGCGAAGCCGTCGGGCATCAGCGAGATCTTGGCGACGTAGACCTCGATGCCGTAGGGGCGGAGCGCCTCGTTGGCGCGCGCGACGGAGCGCCCGAGGCGGCGCATGTCGAAGGCGACCCGGTCGCCGCCGGTGGCGACGTGGATCGTCAGCGGGAGCCGCAGGAGGCGGATGTTCTGGCGCGCGCCGGAGGTCGTCTCGCCGCGGATGTCGGGGACGACGTGCTTCTCGTCGGAGGCGCGGGCCGGGCCGGCGGACAGCAGCGCGAGGAACAGGACCGCGAGCGCCGCCCAGCACGACCTGCTCGCCCCACTCGCCCGCCGACAAGGACCCGAGGTCACAATCACCCGAGGATCGATAGTACCGGACTCGTCACGCAAAGAAACTGCGCGGTGCGCACCGGAGCGGCCTGTGTACAGGTGTCGCCGGGGACGTCCGGGGCGAGGCCGCGGGGCGAGGGCGGAGCGGGGCGAGGGCGGAGCGGGGCGAGGGCTGCTATCATCGGCGGCGCGATGCTGAAGTTCGGAGCGATGGCCGCGACGGCCCCGGAGTTCGTCCCCGAGGTGAAGACCCGTGCCTGGCTGGCCGAGAGCCTGGCGGCCGTGATCGCCCATCTGGGGCCGCCGGCGCGCCGACAGCAGTGGATCACGGCGTCGCCGCTCGGGGGCGCCGCGCCGCGCGACCTCGACGGGCTGTTCGATCTGATCTGCGCGGCGCAGGAGCACGTCGGGCAGGCCGACATCGAGTTCACGCTCGCCGAGCCGGTGCCCGGGAAGGCGCCGGTGCCGCCCGGGTTCGTGGCGCTCGGCGATCCGTCGGGGCACCTGCTGCACACGTTCGCGCGCGGGAAGGAGCTCGCGCTGCTGGTGATGCCGGCGATCTTCCGCGCGCCGTCGCTGCTGCTCGGGTGCGTCGCGCGCGAGCTCGGGCGCATGGGGTTGTGGGCCCAGGGCGAGCCGTCGGAGGCGCTCGCGCAGGTCGACCCGGAGGCGGCGGCGGAGCTGGCCGCGATCTCGCTCGGGCTCGGGGTGTGGGTCGCCAACGGCGCGTACATGTTCGAGAACGCGTGCTGCGGCGGCGGCTGCGGGATCGACCTCCGCGGGGTCCGGGCCGGGCTGTCGCTGCCCGAGGCGAGCTACGCGCTGGCCCTCGACGCCCAGCGCAAGGGGCTGTCTCGCCGCCAGGCGGCGAAGATGCTCGAGACGACGCAGGAGACGGCCTTCAAGAAGTGCTGGGACGCGTGCGGCGGGGATGTCGCGGCGCTGCCCCCGGCCCGCGAGGCGCCGGCGCTGCGGGCCTGACCGATCGGGCAGGTTCGGGCCGGGGGCGCGAGGAACGCGGATCTGACCGAAAGGGCAGGTCCGTGCGGTCCGCTCGGGTGGGTTTGCGAGGCGGTGGGCTCGGCGGGGCCGGGTCTGCGGGCTGACCGAAGGGGCAGGTCCGGGCGGTCTGCGCGCCTGGGTCGCGGGGTCAGGGGATCGGGGCGCGCATGAGGGCGTAGTGGGCGTTCTCGTAGGCGACCTCGGCGCCGCCGCGGAGGTCGGCGGGGAGGAAGGCCCTGGCGCGGGTCATGTGGCCGGCGGTGGTGATCAGCCAGAGCGTGCGGCCCTGGCCGCGGTGGGCTTCGACGAGCTCGACGAGCGGCTCGCGCTCGGCCTCCTTTTGTACCCACACGGCGGCCTTGGTGAAGAAGGTTTCGCCGCGGTAGTAGAACCACCAGCTGGCGAGCGGGTCGTCGGGGCCGCGGTGGTCGTAGTAGTAGCGGATCGCGCTGCGCTGCGACCAGTGCTCGGAGGCGGCGGGGAGGTAGCTGTTGAGGGTGTAGTGGAGCGTCAGCACGGCGGCGAGGACCATGGCGACGAGGCCGGCTCGCCGGCGACGCGCGGCCCACAGGGCGAGGCCGAGGGCGAACGGGACGGCGCACCCCACGAGGGCCGTGGTCGGCGGGGCGCCGTTTCGCCACATGTGCTCGTAGAGGTAGGTCGTCAGGTGGGCGAGCCACGCCGGCTCGGCGAGGGCGTCGCGCAGGACGAGCGCGAGCAGGGCGGCGCCGAGGCCCGCGGCCGCCCAGGCGAGCCGGCGATCGCGCCCGGTCGGGGCCGGCTCGGCGAGCCAGAGGCCGAGCAGGACGGCCAGCGGGGGGAGGGCCGGGAGCAGGTAGTGGTAGTACTTGGTGACGCTCGCGGTCAGCAGCGCGAGCGTGGCGAGGAACCACAGCAGGGCGAGGCGCCACAGCTCGCCGGCGGGGTCGGCGGTGAGCAGGGTGCTCGGGGCATGTTCTCGGGGGCCTGTCGCGGGGGGCAGGTCGGAGAGGGCATGTCCGGCGGGCGAGGCGGTCGCTCGGGGGGCTGGCGCGGGGGACAGGTCGGCCGGGGCGGGGTCGGCGGGTGCGGGGCTCGGCGTGGCGTGGCGGAGGCGGCGGGCGGCGGCCCAGAGGGCGGCGGGGAGGGCGGCGGACCAGGGGAGGGCGGCGAGGCCGAGGGTGCGCAGGTAGTAGGCGAAGCCGCCGACGGCCTGGTCCTGCTCGCCGGTGCCGAAGCGGGCGAGGTTGTTGATGATGATCAGCTCGTTGAACCACGAGTCGCCGCGGTAGATCCACATCGCGTGGTGCCACGGCAGCGAGGCGAGCGCGGACAGGACGACGCCGGTGACGAGGCCGCAGCGCCACAGGACGGTCGGGGTGAGGCGGCCGGCGACGAGCAGGTGGAGGGCGACGAGCAGGCCGACGAGGCCGGGGCCGATCATGCCCTTGCCGACCAGCGAGACGCCGGCGGCGATGTAGAGGACGCCCATCCACGCCTGCGAGGCGGTGCGCCAGCGCAGGCTGCGGAGGAAGACCAGCAGGGCGAGCGCGCCGTAGCCGAGCAGGACGCGGTGGATCTTGACCAGGGTGTCGTAGTTGGGGACGCCGGGCTTCTTGACGAAGCGGGCGACGCGGGCGACGGTCTGGTCGCTGCTGACGTGGAGGTCGAGCGCGAGGATCGGGGCGACGACGGCGAGCAGGAAGACGGCGAGGAAGCCGAGGTAGGCGCGGTCCCACGGGAGCTCGCGGCGCAGCAGCGCGGCGAGGCGGCGGCGCGCGGGGAAGGCGGAGGATGGCCCGGGGGACAGGTCGGCGGAGGGCCGGCTCGGGGCGGCTGGCGCGCCCGAGGGCTGGGCGGCAGAGGGCGCGGGGGCGGGCGTGGCGCCGGGTCCTTCGGGCATGTCCGGGGGGACATGCGCTTCGGGACCGGGTCCGAGGAGCCTGTCTCTCAGGCGGCGCGGGAGGAGGTCGGCGAGGGGGCGGCGGCGGAGCTGGCGGTCGGGGCGCAGCCAGGCGAGGGCCCAGGCGGCCATCGCCACCGTGACGGGGGCGACGAAGAACATGTCGGTCAGCGCCTGGCGGCTGACGATCGCCCACTGCGGCATGGTGAAGAGGGCGAGGGCGGTGTAGACGCCGACGCGGGTCGGGTGGGTCGGGTCGGCGGGGCGGGCGGCGCGGAGGACGGCGGCGCAGGCCCAGCCGAGGAAGACGGCGCAGGCGAGGCCGGTCAACATGCTCGGGAGGCGGATCGCCAGCTCGGGCCAGGGGGCGCGGACCATCTCGTCGGCGGCCGGGCCGGTGCCGACGCCGAGCAGCTTCATGCTCAGCGCCATCAGCCAGAACGGCAGGGCGGGCTTCGACCAGAAGGTGTTCTCGGCGTTGCCGTCGGGGCCGGTTCCGGGGCGCCACCACAGGTCGAGCGGGTCGCTGCGGACGAGGATCTGGCGGGCGACCTCGCCGTAGTGGGTCTCCCACGGGTCCCACGGGCCGCAGTCGGCGATCGACCAGGCGCTCAGGCCGACGAGGACGAGGGCGGCGAGTGCGAGGAGCGCCCAGGTCGGCGGCGGCGTGAGGCGAGCGGTCACGGGCCGGAGTGTTGTATCGGAGTCGACGGCGGCGGTGTAGCCTGTCGCGGCGGCCCGGTCGACGGTACGAGCGCGGCGGCGAGGCTCGGCGCGCAGCGGCGCGGACGAGGGGGGTCGCGGCGGCGAAGCGGGCTCGGGCGACGCGCGAGGGTCAGGGGCGGTGCGAGCGAGCGGCGCGCGCGAGGCGAGCGAGGGCCGCGAGGACGGGCGGCATGGAGGGTGTGTCGTACGGGAGGAGGAGCGCCGGGGGCGTCGCGCAGGGCGGAGTCCGGGGAGTGGGCGGGCGCGGGTGGCGAGCGTGAGGATGGCGCGGAGGGTGTGTCGCGCGGGAGGAGGAGCGCCGGGGCGTCGCGCGGGGCGGGTGAGTCGGGGCGTCGCGCGGGGCGGTATTCAAGTCGGGGGCGGCGGTGTAGCCTTCGAGGTCGTGACGATGTCGGTGCAAGACGTGCGAGCGGCGGCGGAGCGGATCGCGGGGCGAGTGGTGCGGACGCCGGTGGTCCGCTGCCCGGCCCTCGACGCGCGCGCCGGGGCCGAGCTGTGGCTCAAGGCGGAGAGCTTGCAGCGGATCGGGGCGTTCAAGGCCCGCGGGGCGCTGCACGCGGTCGGGCGGCTGGCGCCGGAGGTCCGGGCGCGCGGGGTGATCACGTACAGCTCGGGGAACCACGCGCAGGCGGTCGCGCTCGCGGCGCGGGAGTTCGGGGTGCAGGCGACGATCGCGATGCCGGTCGACGCGCCGGCGGTCAAGGTCGCGGGGGTGCGCGCGCTCGGGGCGGAGATCGTGTTCGCGGGGACGACGTCGGACGAGCGGCGCGCGGCGGCGTTGCAGGTGCGAGCGTCGACCGGCGGGGCGATCGTCGAGCCGTTCGACGACCCGGACATCATCGCCGGGCAGGGGACGGCGACGCTCGAGCTGCTCGCGGAGGTCGAGGCGGCGGGGTCGCGGCTCGACGCGGTGGTGGTGCCGGTCGGCGGCGGGGGGCTGCTCGCGGGGGCGTGCCTGGTCGCCGAGGCGGCCGGTGTCGAGGTGTGGAGCGCGGAGCCGACGACGTGCGACGCGATGGCCCGCAGCCTGGCGGCCGGCGAGCGGGTGGCGGTGCCGCCGGGGCCGACGATCGCCGACGGGCTCAAGCCGGTCCGCGTCGGGGCGCTCAACTTCGAGATCGCGCGGCGGGTCGTCCGCGGGAGCTTCACCGTCGACGACGAGGAACTCGGGCGGGCGCTGGTCGGGCTGCTCGTGCACGCGAAGCTGCTGGCCGAGCCGTCGGGGGTCGCAGGGCTGGCCGCGGCGCTCGGCGGGGCGCTGCGCGGGCGCAGGGTCGGGGTGCTGATCTCCGGCGGGAACGTCGACCCGTCGCTGGTCGCCGGGCTGCTCGCGCGGCACGCGGGAGAGGTGTGAGCGCGGTGGCGAGGGCTGGTCGAAAGGACATGACGGAACGGGCAGGAGGTGACGGGCGTCGGTGGGCGTCGGAGCCCGCCGGCGAGCGCGCGGCGGCCGGGGCCTGTGCGCGCTCGGGTGTCGCGGACGACGGTGGGTGGCCCGTGGGTCAGGTCGCGGGGGGCGTCGGTGGCGGGCGAGACGAGGTCGCGGTCGGCCGGGCGCGGCGTGGGCCGGAGGGGGCCGGGTGGGCAAGGAGGCTCGGAAGGACAGGTCTCTTGGGGCAGGTGCTCGTCTGCGCGCTCGCGTGCGGGCGCGGGGGCGAGGCGCCGAAGAAGGCGCAGGAGCGCGCGGGGGGGCCGGAGCCGGCGGCGGCGCGAACGGGCGCGCCGGATCCAGCGGAGGACGCGCGCAGGGCGGCGGAGCTGGCGCATCGGGTCGTGTTCGCCGACCGGATCACGTTCGGGTACTTGCTGCTGTTGCCGGGGGACGCGGGGCCGGCGCCGACGCGGTCGGAGCTGCAGGCGATCGTCCGCGAGGCGTTCAAGGACAACCTCGCGGACCCGGAGGTCGAGCTGTTGCTCGATCTGGTGGTCACGCCGCCGCGGTCCGACCTCGGGGGCGCGCCGGCGGCTGGCGAGAAGGACAGGTTCGAAGCGCCAGCCGACCCGGAGGCGGCGGAGCGGGTGTGGCGGACCGGCGACCTGCTCGGGCTCGAGATCGATGCGTTACCGGCGGAGGCGGTGCCGGCGGGGGCGCTGGCCGACGCCGAGCTGACGCGCGCGCTGACGCCCGCGGAGCGGGAGAGCCTGCCGCAGCGGCGGCGGGTGGTGATCGTGCGGGCGCTGTACCGCAACCAGCAGGGGGTCCGCGGGCTGCGGCTGCTGCAGGCGCTGGTGCGGGTGGTGGCGGCGCGGCTCGGCGCGCTGGTGCACGACCCGGACACGCTCGAGACGATGGGGCCCGCGGCGTTCGCGGAGCGGCGGCTGCAGGCGAGCCTGGGCAACGTCGCGGACCAGGTCGCGGTGGTGCCGTTCCCCGACCCGGCGCACGGCGAGGGCGCGGTGCGGTTGACCACGCGGGGCATGCGGCGGTTCGGCAGCGTCGACCTCGAGCTCGGGGGGCTCGGGCGCGACCTGCCGGCGCTGCAGCAGGCGACCTATTTTTTGCACGGCCTCGGGCTCGTGATGGTGCGGCTGGGTGAGTTCGATCGCTCGGGGTTCGCCGTCGAGGCCCCGGACGTGATCGAGCTGGGTTATCGCGACTGCCTCGGGGCCTACGGCGGACAGGTCAAGCTGCCGCGCTGCGCGGCCTGCCCGGAGCAGGTCGAGGTCCACCTCGTCGAGCGCCCGGCCGAGGCGCAAGATCCCCCGGGGCACGTCGTCGCGCGGGTCGTCGCGCCGCGCGCCGTCAGCGAGGCGCCGGGGTACGACCACCCGACCTGGGTGCGGAAGGCCCTGGACCAGGTCCTCGGCCGGCCCGGCGCGTGAGCCTTTCGCGCTCGGGTCCGCGGGCCGGTGCATATGCAGGCGCCGGTCCGGTTGGCGCGTCGCCGGGGAGGTCGATATAATCAGTCCTGGCGGGGTCCCCCCCCGCCGCCTTCCCTTGACTTCGTTCTTTTGGCTTGAGGTGCTCCGATGTCCCCCATCCGCGGGTCCTCCCGTGCTTCCGCTCCCGTCCGCCCCCGCCGCAGATCCTGGTCGCCGCTCGGCGCGAGTCTGAGCGCGTGGCTGCTGGCCGCGGGCTGTTCGACGGTCCAGCCCCCGCTCGACGAGGCCGATGCGGCGCTGTCGGGCGACACGGACGAGGATGGGGCGAGCGGCGGGCCGCAGGACGGTGAGACCGGCGCGGAGAGCAGCGCGGGCGGGTCGGACACGGGGGGGACGTCGGGGGCGAGCTCGGCGGGCGAGACGGAGCCGTCGCCGCCGCCGCCGGAGGAGGAGCTGCCGGAGCCGCAGGACCTGCTCGAGCCGGTCAACGAGGGGCTCGACGGGGCGTGCGGCGGCGTCGAGCCGCGGACGTGGGCGCTCGCGGTGCGCGAGCAGCTGTCGACGACCGCGCCGGCGCACGCGCGGGCGGCGGTGCTGGCCGAGTTCCCGTCGCTCGACGAGGTGTCGGTGCGGCCGTGGGAGTTCCTCAACTACTACACGTTCGAGTACCCGCTGGCGCCGCCGGGGCTGGTGTGGCCGAAGGCGCAGATGCGCAAGGGCCAGGATGGCCTCGGGGACATGTACGAGCTGCAGCTGGCGATCGCCGGGCCGGCGCTGGCCGAGGCGGATCGGCCGGCGGTCCACCTGACGCTCGCGCTCGACAACTCGGGGTCGATGGAGGGCAAGGCGCTGGCGCTGCTGAAGAGCGCCGGCGCGGCGCTGGCCTCGCGGCTGCGGGCGGGCGACACGGTCGCGCTGACGACGTGGAACGAGGCCGACGCGATCCTGCTGCCGGTGACGCAGGTCAACGGGCCGAACGACCCGGCCGTGCTCGCCGCGCTGGCGGAGTTCCAGGTGGGCGGGGCGACCGACCTGCAGAGCGCGCTCAAGGCGAGCTACGGGCTCGCGGACGAGGCGTACGCGGCGACGGACATCAACCGCGTCGTCGTGATCACGGGCGGCGGTGCGACGGCGACGGACGCGGACCTGAAGGAGATCGCGGTGCGGGCGGTCGACGCGCCGGGCAAGCCGGGGATCCACCTCGTCGGCGTCGGCGTCGGCGACCCGGCGATGTACCGCCGCAGCCTGGTCGACGCGGTCGCGCGCGCGGGCGCGGGGGCGTCGCTGTTCGTCGGCAGCGAGGAGGACGCGCAGCGCCAGCTCGGCGACGGGTTCCTCGGGGCGCTGGCGCTGGCGGCCCTCGACGTGAGCGTGCGGCTGACGCTGCCGCCCGACCTGATGCTCGGCGAGGTGACGCTCGACGCGAAGGTCAGCGAGGCGGAGCGGGTGCTGCTGGCGCCGAACGACCGGGCGGTGGTGCACCGGACGCTGCGGCCGTGCGGCGCGGAGGTCGACCCGACGGGGGTGGTGCGCGCGGAGGTGCAGTGGGTCGACCCGGCGAGCGGGGCGGCGCAGAAGAAGACGCACGAGTGGAAGGTCGGCGATCTGCTGGCGGGCGACACGGGGCTGCTGGCGAAGGGCGCGGCGGTGCTGGCGTACGCGGCGGCGCTCAAGGGCTGGCAGCACGGCGACCTGGCGGCGCACGCGGACGCGCTGGTCAAGCTGGCCGAGGCGCAGGCGAAGCTGCCGAACGACGGCGAGCTGCTGGAGATCGAGCAGGTGCTCGCCGAGCTGATGGCGCCGTAGTACCATCCCGCGGCCATGGACGCCGCGCCGCCGCTCGTGTGGATCGACCTCGAGATGTCGGGGCTCGACCCCGACTCCTGCCAGATCCTCGAGATCGCCGCGATCGTCACCGACGGCGAGCTCAATGTGATCGCCGAGGGGCCCGACCTCGTGATCCACCAGCCCGACGCGGTGCTCGACGCGATGGACGAGTGGTGCACGCGGCAGCACGGGGCGAGCGGGCTGACGGCGGCGGTCCGGGCGTCGACGGTGTCGCTGCAGGACGCCGAGGCGCAGGTGCTGGAGCTGGTGCGGGCGCACTGCCCGGCCGGCAAGTCGCCGCTGTGCGGCAACTCGATCGGGCACGACCGGCGGTTCCTGATCCGCTACATGCCGGCGCTGACGCAGCACCTCAGCTACCGCAACGTCGACGTGTCGTCGATCAAGGAGCTGGTCCGCCGCTGGTACCCGCAGGTCTCGGCGCCGCCGAAGCGCGAGACGCACCGCGCGCTCGACGACATCCGCGAGTCGATCGCCGAGCTCAAGTTCTACCGCCAGCACGTGTTCCGCTGAGCGCGCCAGCATGCGGACCCCCGCGCTCAAGCTGCACTTCTTCCTGCTGTACGGGATCGCAGGGGCGTATCTGCCGTACGCGCCGGTGTTCCTGGCGCGCGACCTCGGGATGCCGGACTGGCAGATCGGGTGGGTGACCGGCAGCTACGGGCTCGCCGTGCTGCTCGCGCCGCCGCTGATGGCGACGCTGGCCGACCGCAAGGTCGACGGGCGGCTCTTGATGGCCGGCGGCTACGGGCTGTCGGCGCTGGCGCTGGTCGCGTTCGCGGGGGTGACCGGGTTCGCGCCGGCGGTCGCGCTGGCGGTCGCGTACGGGCTGGTGTACACGCCGATGACGCCGCTGCTCGACGGGATTGTCTTTTCGGACATGTCGCGCGAGCGGGCGGCGGGGCGCAGCCCGCCGAGCTACAGCGCGCTGCGGGTGTGGGGCAGCTTCGGGTTCATGGCGCCGGCGGTCGGGCTGTTCGCGGTGATGCACTACGGGCTGATGGGCGGGCGGGCGGCGATCTACGCGGCGGCGCTGGTGTCGGGGCTGGCGCTGGCGTGCGCGCCGCTGCTGCCGAAGATCGTGCCGGAGGCGCTCGGGCCGGGGGTGCCGGCGGCGGCGGCGTGGGCGGAGCTGCGGCGGCCGCCGACGGCGTCGCTGATCGGGGCGCTGGTGCTGCTGTTCGCGGCGATCAGCGTGTTCTACGCGTTCTACCCGCGGCTGGTGGTCGAGGTCGGGATCGACCCGGCGTGGGTCGGGCTGGTGACCAACGTCGGGGTGCTCGCGGAGCTGCCGTGGATGATCTTCGCGGCGCCGCTGCTGCGGCGGTTCGGGGTGCGAGCGCTGCTGCTCGTCGGCGCGGCGTCGCTGGCGGTCCGGCTGGTGGTGCTCGCGGCGCTGCCCGGGCCGGCGACGGTGGTCGCGACGCAGGTGCTGCACGGGCCGGCGGTGCTCGCCCTGTACGTGCTGCCGCCGATGATCCTCGACCACAAGGCGGCGCCGGGGTTCCGCAACTCGGTCCAGGGGCTGTACGCGGGGCTGTGTTACGGGGCCGCGCGGGTCGTCGGCGCGGGCGCGGGCGGGCACGCGGCGGAGTACGGGCTGGCGTGGGCCTTCGCGCTCGCGGGGGCGCTCGCGGTCGCGGCGGCGCTGTGGCTCGCGCTCGCGTGGCGCGATCCCGCGGCCGAGGCGGCGCTGCGCGGGCCGAGGGCCTGACGGCGGCGCGAAGGGCCGGACGGATGCGCCACGGGGCGGACGAACCCGGACGCGCTGGGTCGCGCGCCGGGCCGGCCGTGTCCGCGGCCGGGCGTGGTTGCAGTACCATCGAGCGGTGATGCAAAAAGGGCTGTTCGCGCTGGTGCTGGTGCTGGGTGCGTGCAAGCCGTCGACCGGGTCGAAGGGGCCGGAGGGCGGCGGCGAGGCGGCGGCGACGAGCGCCGCGGACGCGGAGCTGGCGGCGATCGCCGACCGGATCGATCCGGGGCCGCAGCCGCCGCTGTTCGAGGGGATGCCGGCGTGGGCGCGGGCGAAGATCGAGGCGCTGATCGGTGAGCCGCCGGCCGGGGACGCGCTGGCGGTCGCGGCCCGCGAGGCGATCGCGGCGTGGGACAAGCAGACGCCGGGCGATGCGCAGGCGCTGGTGCTGGCGGCGGTGCAGCTCGGGCGCGGGGTGGTGCTCGCGGAGCGGGCGATCGCGGCGGGCAGCGCCGACCCCGAGCTGCTGGCGGCGCTCGGCAAGGCGTACCGGCTGATTCACCAGCTCGAGCTGTTCCAGAAGAACGCGCTGTTCTCGTCGGTGTTCGCGCTGGCCGGCGAGCTGGCGCGCAAGGAGGGCGGGCTCGAGGCGAGGCAGGTCGAGGAGGCGTTCGCGCTGCTGCGCGACGTCGTCGGGCGGGCGCCGAAGTTGCACCTGCACGTGGCGGCGCGGAGCCTGCGCGAGCACCCGCGGCACCCGACGATCCCCGACGTGCTCGTGCGCCTGGCCCAGGCCGAGATGGGCGCCGAGCGGCACGCGCCGGCGGTCGAGCTGCGGCGGCTGGCGGTCGCGCGCAAGGGGGCGCGGGCGAGCGCGACCGACCACGTGTGGCTGGCGGACACGTGCTACCGGGCGTTCGACCTCGCGTGCGGCGACCTGGCGAAGAAGACAGCCGAGCAGCTCGGGCCCGAGGACCCGGGCGACGCGAAGAAGGTGGAGGCGCTGGCGAAGCAGGTCGCGGAGCTCGCGGTCGTCGCGGGGCAGGCGAGGCAGGCGATGGCGCTCGCGCAGCAGGCCGGGCTCGACGCGCAGGTCGAGCGCGGGCACCTGCTCTTGAAGCTCGGGCGCAAGGGCGAGGCGGAGGCGCTGTTCACCCGGCTGAGGGACGAGCACCCGGGGGACGCGCGGCCGGTGACGGGGCTGGCGGTGACGCTGCTGCACCGCGAGGGCGACTTCATGAGGGCGGCGGGGCTGGTCCGCGGGGCGCGCGGGCTGGCGGGGCGCGACCGGCTGTACTACGAGGTCGCGCTCGGGACGGTGCCGCTGGTGGTGATCGGCGAGGCGCTGCAGGAGGTCGCGAAGACGGACGGCAAGCAGATGCCGTCCGGGTTCGACCGGCTGGCCGACGAGCTGATGAGCTTGATCAAGGAGTTCGCGGCGTTCGACCCGGCGCGGGCGGCGGTGCTCGAGCTGGCGATCGGGTCGGCGCGCGATGCGGCGCCGAAGATCATGGCGGAGGACAGGGCGGCGGCGCTGGCGCTGCTGCGCGCGGCGCCGGCGCGGGTGTTCGCGCTGACGCAGAAGTACCCGGAGTCGCGCGACGCGTGGAAGCTGCTGTTCACGACGTCGCGGCTGGCGAGCGACGCGGGGGAGGCGGCGCGGATGCTGACGACGCCGCTGCCGGCGGCGCTGCAGGAGGACCCGGACGTCCGGCTGCAGCAGGTGCGGGCGCAGCTCGACGTGGCGCTGATGCACGAGCACGCGCCGCTGCTCGAGGCGGCGGGGCGGAACGCGGACAGCCTGCCGGCGGGGGTCGACAAGGACGCGGCGCAGTGGGTGCGGGCGACGATCGACGCGCTGCGGGCCAACCGCGGCGACAAGGAGGCGCTCAAGCGGTCGTTCGACGCGTTCGCCGAGCTGGTGGGGCGGACGAGCGGGGCCGACCGGGCGCGGGCGATCAACAACGCGGCGATCGTGCAGATGATGGCGGGCAGCGCGGAGTCGATCGAGTCGTTCAAGGCGGCGCGCGAGCTCGACGAGGGGGTGCTGGCGCCGGCGCTCAACCTCGGGGCGATCGCGTTCACGGCCGAGCAGCGCGAGGGGCTGGCCGAGCACTTCAAGGCGGTGACCGGGTCGAGCGTCAGCACGATCCGCGTGCTCGCCCACGGCTGGCTGGTCGCGCTCGCCGACGCGGGGCTCGGCGACGTCGCGGTGACGCGCAAGGAGTTCGCCGAGGCGCTGAAGAAGGAGCGCGAGGGCAACTTCTTCGGGGCGTTCACGTCCGGGCTCTGGGGGGTGGCGTCGTCGGGCGAGTTCAAGGTGTCGTTCGGCTACGCGACCGAGAGCGGGCTCGAGATCGTCGATACGGTCGAGTCGCGGTGGTGGCTGGCGGTGCCGCCGCCGAACCTCGAGGCGCTACTCGCGGGGGACCCGCGGCCGAAGGCGGTGCCGAAGAATCGCAAGGCGCGCTGACGCGGCGCGGGGGCCGGTGGGCGGGCTCCGATGCGGGGGCGCGGGGCCGTGAAGGTCTGGGTGGGCGCAGTGCCGAGCGCGGCGGTGACGGGGGAGGTCTTTCGACGGCCCGTGCAGGATCGTCGAGGGCGCGCGTGCGGGGGGCGGAGGTGAGCGTGGGGGGCCGGTCGCGAGCGCGCCCCGCGGGCGAGGGGCCGGCGGGGCGCGGGGCGTGGGGATGTCCTGGGGGACAGGTCAGGCCGGGTCGGGCTTGGGGGTGTCGGGGCCGCTCGGCGGGAGCTCGGGCTTGGCGATGTAGGCCTGGTCGACCTTGCCGGTGAGGCTCTCGAGGAAGGCCTTGATGTAGGTCAGCTCGTCCTCGTCGAGCTTGCCCTTGGCGAGCTGGTACTCGGCCATGACGGCGAGGGCGTCGTCGAGGGTCTTGGCGGAGCCGTCGTGGAGGTAGGGGGCGGTCTTGGTGACGTTGCGCAGGCCGGGGACCTTGAACACGAACTTGTCCTCGGGCTTGCCGGTGATCTTGAAGCGGCCCTCGTCGGCGGTGGTGTAGGGCTTCACCGAGCCGAGCTTCTGGTACATCGTGCCGCCGAGGTTGGGGCCGGTGTGGCAGCTGACGCAGTTGAGCTCGATGAACAGCTCGAGGCCGCGCAGGGCGTCGGAGTTGAGGGCGGTCATGTTGCCGGCGAGGAACTCGTCGAACGGGGCCGGGGTGATCAGGCCGCGCTCGAACGCGCCGATCGCCTGGCCGATCGTCGCCGCGGTGACCGGGTCGGCCTCGCCCGGGAAGGCGGCCTTGAAGGCGTCAGCGTAGGCCGGGATCGACTTGACCACGCGGGCGAGCGCGGCGTCGTCGGCGAGCGCCATCTCGACCGGGTTGGAGATCGGCTTGGTCGCCTGCTCCTCGATCGTCGCCGCGCGACCGTCCCAGAACTGCGCGAAGTGGGTCGCGGCGTTGTAGACCGTCGGCGAGTTGCGCTCGCCCCGCTGGCCCTTGTGGCCGGGCGAGGTCGGCTCGTTGTCGACGCCGAAGTTGTCGAGCTTGTGGCAGCTGTTGCACGACAGGTCCTGGTTCTTCGACAGGCGCGTGTCGTAGTAGAGCTGGCGGCCGAGCGCGACCTTCTCGGGGGTGATCGGGTTGGCCGGCGACTCGGCGCGGGCGGGCAGCGGCGCGAAGTACTTCTTGGCGGTCTCGAGCAGCTGGGCGGCCGACGGGACCGGGCGCGCCTTCTTCTTGGCTTCGGTCTTGCCCTCGGTCTTCGTCTCGGCGGTCTTGACCGGGCCGGGCTTCTTGGCGCTGTCTTCGCCGCACGCGGCGACGAGGACGCCGAGGGCGAGCGCGCCGGTGCACAGGGCCAGGGGAGGACGCTTGCGGTGGAACATGATGCCTGCGACCATACCCCAGCATGCGCCGGATTTCCTGCCTGGTGTCGTCTGCGACCCTCGGTCTCAGGCTCGGTCTGGGGGCTGTCCTCGTGACCTCGCTCGCGGGCTGCGGCGGCGGGGGGGACGAGCCGTTGCCGCTGCACAACCGCCTGTGGCTGAGCAAGCTGCCGACGAGGCCGAGCGACACGGTCGGGGCGCTGGTCGTGCTCGCGGCCGCCGAGGGGAGGGCCCAGTACGGGGCGCTCTACCGGGGGTCGCTGCTGCGCGGCGGCTTCGAGCTGTTCGAGTGGAAGCCGGAGGGCGACGGTCGCGGGCGGATCCGGCTGCTGCAGGACGACAGGCTCGTGAAGATCCGCACCGAGCCGTGCAGGCCGGACGTCGGGTTCCACGGGTGTGTGCTGCTGCACGGGGATCCGTCGGGGGTCGTCCGCTACCAGACGCGCCGGCGCTGGGGGATCAAGGCGCAGGGCGGCCTGCCGGCGCTCGACGTCGCGGCCGAGCTGCGCGGGCTCGCCGAGGTCGACCCCGAGCTGGCGCTCGCCCTGCCCGATGAGACCTGAACGAGAGGACATGCGCGCAGGGACCTGTCCGGACGGGCAGGGGAGGGGCGCGTGAGCGACGGCGAGGTCGCGGCGCTGCTCGACCGGCTGGTCGCGCAGTTCGAGGGGCCGTACGACTTCCTGCGCGAGCTGGTGCAGAACTCGCTCGACGCCGGCAGCGACCGCGCCGAGGTCGCGCTCGAGGTCCACCCGGGCGAGGGCGAGGACCCGGACGAGGTGGTGTACGAGCTGCGGGTGGTCGACGCGGGCGCGGGGATGGACGAGGCGATCATCGACGGCGGGCTGACGCGGCTGTTCGCGTCGACGAAGGCCGACGACCGGACGATGGCGGGCGGGTTCGGGATCGGGTTCGTCAGCGTGTTCGCGTGGCAGCCCGACGCGGTGGTCGTCCACACCGGGCGGGCCGGCGAGGCGTGGGAGCTGACGTTCTACGCCGACAAGCGGTTCGACAAGCGGGCGCTCGCGGAGCCGTGGGAGGGCACGACGGTGACGCTGCTGCGGCGCGGGCGGGCCCACGAGCGGGCGCAGATCGCCGAGGCGGTGCGCGACAGCCTGTGGCGGTGGTGCCGGTTCTGCAGGCTCGAGCTGAGCTTCGAGGACGTCGCCGGCGGCGAGGGGCCGGAGCTGATCCAGGACGCGCCGGCGCCGCCGGGGGCGCTCGCGGTGGTCGACGAGGCGGGCGACGGGGCGGTCCACGTCGCGTTCGCGGTGCCGCCCGAGGCGGTGATGCTGCGGCGCGGGCTGGTGCTCGCGCAGGGGCCGGCGGCCGACCTGCTCGCCGACCTCGCGCCGGCGCCGGGGCGGACGCTCGAGCACCTGCAGGTCTGGGCCGACTCGCCGGGGCTGCGGACGACGATGGCGCGCGACAAGGTCGTCGAGGACGAGGGCCGCGCGGCGGTGCTCGGGCGGGTCGCGCGGGCGCTCGCGGGGCTGCGGACCAGGCTGCTCGAAAAGACAGCCGCGGCGGCGGCCGAGCCCGGGCCGTGGACGCGCGCGCGCCACGAGCACTACGCGTACCTGCACGCGCACCTGGCCCTCGAGCGCGAGCACCTGGCGGCGGCGCTGCGCGGGGCGAAGGTGCTGCGCGACCTCGCGGGCGGCCGGGCGGTCGCGCCGGGCGAGCTCGCGGGGCGGCCGGCGCTGTGGGCGGCGCCGGGGTCGGAGGACCCGCGGCAGGCGGCGCTGCTCGCGGCCGCGGCGGCCGCGACGGTGCCGGTGCTCGCGGCCGAGGCGGTCGACGTCGGGTGGCTCGAAGGGCTGCTCGAAGGGACAGGTGTGACGCTGGTCGAGCTGTCGCGCGGGTGCGCGCTCGCGCGGGCGGACGCCGGCGAGGCCGAGCCGCTGCGGGCGCTCGTCGAGGCGGGGCTGGCCCAGGCCGGGGCGGTGGTGAAGCTGGCGATCGGGGCGAGGCTCGCGGCGGAGGGCGAGCCGGTGCGCGGGGGGCCGGGGCTGGAGCTCGGGCGCGGGGCCGAGGGCGTGCTGGTCTTGTGGTCAGGTCAGAGCCTCGCGGCGGCGGCGTGGCGCGGGGCGACGCTGTGGCTCGACGCGAGCGATCCGCTGGTCCGCGCGGCCGGCAAGGGGTTCGCCGGGGCGCCGCGGGCGGTCGCGCGGGCGGTCGCGCTGGCGGTGCGCGCCCACCTGAACGAGGGTCCGGAGCGGAGGCGGTCGCCGAGGCGATCGATCGGCTGGTCGAGCGGACAGGTCGCTAGGGGCTCGCGGCTTCACGCTGGCGCCCAGCCGTGCTACGGGAAGTCGGTGACGAAGCCTGAAGAGCTCCAGAGCTGGATCGAGCGGCCGCGGGAAGACGAGCACTTCGAGTTCAAGCTGGCGCAGAACCAGTACGACACCGCGAAGCTCCACAGGTACTGCGTCGCGCTGGCCAACGAGGGGGGCGGCCGTCTGGTGCTCGGCGTGACGGACAAGCCGCCGCGGCGGATCGTCGGCAGTGCGGCCTTCCCAGCGCTGCAGAAGACTGCGGAGCAGATCTTCGACAAGCTGCGGTTTCGTGTCGACGCCGAGGAGATCATGGTCGACGGGGCGCGCGTCGTCGTCTTCCACGTGCCGGCCAGGCCGCAAGGGACCGCCTATCACTACGAAGGCGCGTACCTGATGCGGAGCGGGGAGGACCTGGTGCCGATGAGCGAGGATCGATTGCGGAGGATCTTCGCCGAGGGCGGCCCCGAGTGGCCGCTCCGGGTCGCTCGCGCGGGAATGAGTCCCGAGGACGTCGTGTCGCTCCTGAGCACGCAGGCGTACTTCGAGCTGGTCGAGCTTCCCTACCCGTCGACGAGGGAGTCGGTCCTCGATCGCCTGCAGCGCGAGGGCCTGATCCGACAAGATGGGGAGCGCTGGGGCGTGACCAACCTCGGGGCCGTTCTGTTCGCCAAGGATCTCCGCGACTTCGAGCTCCACCGGAAGGCCGCGCGCGTGATCGTGTACGGCGGGGTCGACAAGCTCGACACCAGGCAGGAGCGCAGCTTCACGGCGGGGTACGCCCTGTCCTTCCCTGCGGTCGTCGCCTATGTGAGCAGCCAGTTGCCTTCCAACGAGGTCATCGAGCTCGCGCTCCGCAGGCAGGTGAAGCGGTTCCCGGAGCTGGCGGTCCGCGAGCTGACCGCGAACGCCATGCTCCATCAGGACTTCGAGGAGGTGGGAGGCGCCGTGATGGTCGAGATCTACGCCGACCGGATCGAGATCTCGAACCCGGGTAAGCCCTTCATCGACCTCGAGCGGTTCATCGACGGGTATCGATCACGCAACGAGCGCCTCGCCGACCTCGCTCGTCGCCTTCGGATGTGCGAAGAGAAAGGCAGCGGGATCGACAAGGTGGTGAGCAGCGCGGAGGTCTACCAGCTGCCGGCGCCGGATTTTCGTTCGTCCGAGCACCGGACGACGGCGCTGCTCTTCGCGCCGAAGCCGTTCTCCGAGATGAACCGGAGCGAGAGGGTTCGAGCCTGCTATCAGCACTGTTGTCTGCTGTACGTCATGAACCGGCGCATGACGAACCAGACCCTGCGGGCGCGCTTCGGATTTCAAGACGAGAGCAAGGCCGCGACCGTGTCGCGGATCCTCGCGGACGCGGTCGAAGCCGGCAAGATCAAGCTCGAGGACGAGGAGAGCGCGTCTCGGCGCTACGCGCGCTACGTGCCCTTCTGGGCTTGAGTTCGCTCGCTGCGTGAGGGCGTCTATTTTCATGGCGGCGGTCTCGCGCCGGGACTTCCTGTGTATGTGTCCGATTTCGTTGGTCTTTTCTGTTTGCGCCCATTTTCACGCCGGGGGCTGCCTGCTTCGGCGGGACGGACAGGCGGCGGGTGCGGCGGTCGTGCGAGGCGGGTCTGTGCAAGGCTCGGTCGAGGGGCCGGTGAGCTGGTCTCATGGACAGGTCAGGGCGGTCGCGCTGGCGGTGCGCGCCCACCTGAACGAGGGTCCGGAGGCGGAGGCGGTCGCCGAGGCGATCGATCGGCTGGTCGAGCGGACAGGTCGCTAGGGGCTCGCGGGGGGGCGAGGCCCCGCGGATCGGATCCGCCGCCTCGAGGTCGCGCTGTTGCGGACGTCATGCGAGGCGTCGCCGGCGGTCGATCGGGGACGGCCCGATGCGGCGACCTCGGTCAGAGTAACGGGCGAGGAGATAGGCTTATGCGACTCAAGAATGTGCTGTCGTCCACGCTCGCGCTGGTATTGAGCCTCGTCGCGGCCCCGCAGGCCGAGGCCGGGATCAAGGGCAAGGGGCACCTGGAGGTCGAGAAGATCCGGCTCTGGGACCTCGGGACGTCGCTCAAGGTGACCGGCGTGCTCGAGGGGCTGACGCCGTACGAGGACGTCAAGATCAAGGTGATCGCGATCGGCGACGGGATCGCGAAGTGCATCACCCCCGGCGGGAACGCGCCTCCGGGGCAGAACCCGGTCGAGATCGAGGACGTGACGGTCAAGGGCTTCAAGCTGCTCGAGAACGTCGACAAGGAGGAGCCCTTCAAGGTGACGACCGGCAGCTACGGCCGCGAGATCCAGGGCGCGCCGGACTGCCCGAGTTCAAACTGGACCGAGAAGATCGTCGACATCCGGTTCCGGCTGGTCAAGATCATCGTCAAGCACGACGACGAGGTGCTCAAGGTCGTCTGCAAGATCGATCTGCCGTCGACGTACGGGCCGGTGCCCGAGAAGTACGTCTCCTGCTCAGAAGATCCGTGAGTGGCAGTGGCGCTCGCAGGTCCGGGCTGCTAGCGTCGAGGTGATGCGACGCGCCGGATGGATCTTGCTCCTTGTGGCTTGTGGGCCCGGTCTCCCGTCGAGGAGCACGGAGACGGACGCGGGCGAGACGACCGGCGGGACGGCGATGTCGGCGAGCGCGACGGGCACGACCGGCGCAGCGGCGAGCACCGCGGCGGAGACGGGCGCGGAGACGGCGGAGCCGACGGGCGCCGGGGCGAGCACCGGGGAAGCCACCGGGGCGACGACCGGGGCGACGACCGGGTCGACGACCGGGTCGGTCGACCCGAGCGACGGCACGAGCAGCGGCACGACCGGCGAGGCACCGGCGAGCTGCTGCTCGATCCCGGACGTCGCCAACGCGAAGGTCAGCGGGACGACGCCGCACGGGCCGGTCGACCTGACGTGGGCGTGGTACGGGATCCACGGCGGCGAGTGCGGCGGGGTCAGCGTGTTCGTGTTCGCCGACCCGGGTCAGCTGGCGATGATGGTCGGTCCGTGGGTCGAGGTGTTCCTGCCGAGCTTCGACGTCGAGATGGCCGAGGCGCCGGCGTTTTTCACCGTCGCCGACGCGCAGGGCAAGCAGGAGTTCGTCGAGGGCACGGCGACGATCGGGGTGATCGACGAGGGCCACGAGCCGTGGTGGTGCGGGCCGGGCGACCCGGTCGTCGAGACGGCGTCGCGCGCGGGCGTGTCGTTCGAGCTCGTCGCCGACGGCTGGGACCTGTCGGGGACGATCGAGGCGGTCTACTGCCCGCAGCTCTCGGTGATCTGTCCGTGAGCCGCGGGCAGGGGGCGCGTCACTGGCTCGACCAGGTCGCCATGTCGAGCTCGTCGTAGGTGTTGCCCTCGCAGCCGCCGCCGGGCTCGTTGCCGCACATGTGCAGCTTGACGCCGAGGACGGTGACCTGACCGGTCGCGGTCGCGGCGTCGCCGGCGGGCAAGAACTCGCCGCTGAAGTCGAGGGCGCCCTCGTCGTAGCCGGTGAGGTCGACGTCGGCGATACCGAAGGCGGCCTCGAAGTCGGCGGCGGGGACGGTGCTGACGTAGGCGGCCTGGATGAAGACGCGGACGGAGGCGAGGGTGCCGTCGGCGGCGGGGGTGGCGGCGACCTCGACGGCGAAGCTGCCGTTCCAGCGGCCGTCGGCGGTCGAGACGGCGGCCTCGGACGGGATCCGGAGGGAGCCGATCGCGTCGCCCTCGAGGGTGGCGCAGGCGACGGCGCCGGGGGTGAGGGCGAGGGTCATGTCGGTCGGGGCGCCGCCCTGCCAGGTCAGCGCGAGCGCGGGGGCCTTGGCGACGAGGGCGAGGGCGTCGTCCGCGGAGAAGCCGGCGACCGCGGCGCCGAGGCCGACCGGGGCCTCCCACGACTCGCACGGCGAGGTGGCGGACGGCCAGCGGGCGATGTCGACGAAGCCGGCGCCGACGACGTCGCCGTCCTCGATCGTGACCATCGTCGAGGCGCCGCCGAACAGGCCCTCGCCGCTGACGCCGATCTCGAGCGCGATCGCGCCGAGCTCGGCGTTCGCCGGCTCGACCTTGGTCGCGGCGAAGCTGCCCTGGAAGTCGGCGAGCGCGAGCTCGTGGCGGACGATCCCGATCCCGCGGGTGGTCGCCCGCAGCGGGGCGGTGAAGCTCTCGGCGAACGCGCCGCCGGCGGTGTCGAGGTCGACGACGACGTCGACCTCGAGGCGGTCGTTGCAGATCGCCGCGAAGCCGCCGCCGTCGTCGAGCCCGTCGCCGCCGCTCGGCTTCGGCTTGGAGATGATGTGGCGGACCTCGCCGCCCTGGTAGGCGATGCCGACGGTCAGCTGGCCCTCGCCCGACTCGGGGCCGAACTCGACGGTCGCGGGGCCGTCGTTCAGGCCGGCGCTCCAGGCGATCGGGCCGGCGTGGGTGCCCTCGACGACGGCGAGCACGTCGGCGGCGGTGAAGCCGAGCGCGGACGCGGCGTCGACGCCGGCGAGGACGACGACCGTCTCCTCACAGCCGGAGTCGGTGGCCTCGTCGCCAGGGCCGAGCGGCGTGGGGCTCGCGACGAGGTCGCAGGCGGGGAGCAGGGCGAGGAGGGTGAGGGCGGTCAGCGAGCGGGTCATGGCGAGGCGGTCGACTGCAGCGGGCGTGCCAGCGGCGAAGCAGGGCCGTGGAGCGGGTTTTTTGCGCCGTGCAGGGCAGGCGTGTCACGGCCGTGACGACCGGATCCGGCGCGGTGTCGTGGAGGTGGCTCACGCGCGGGCGGGGGCGCGCGCGGGCCGAAAAAGAGGTGGGTCGGACAGGCCGGGAAGACAGTAGGATCGGGCCGGTGCGTGCGCGGAGGCAGCGGCGGTGAGCGTGCTCGACCCGAGCGTCGCCGCGGCGCTCGCCCGGGTGCGCCGCAGCGAGGGCGACGGCGGGGCGCGGCGGGCCTTCACGGTCGCGCGCACCGAGGCGGTGCTCAAGCTGCGCGAGCTGCCGCGGCCGGGGCCGTGGGCGTGGACGCTGGCGCTGGTCCGGGCCGCCAACGCGGTCGCGCCGGCGGCCCGCGGGTTCGCGCGCGAGCGCGACGAGGCCGACGCGCGGGTGGTCACGCTGACGTTCTCGACCGCCGGCTTCGAGTTCGCGGGGGTCGAGCTGCGCGGGCTGGTGCTCGCGGCGGCGGATGGCGCTTCGGACATGTCCGAGGAGCCAGCCTCGAAGTGGCGCCGGCTCGTCGGCGCGGGGGTCAACGCGGCGCTCGGGACGGCGCCGGCGACGATCGAGGTGCGGACGTCGGCCGGGGCGGTGCAATATGTCCGCAAGGACAGCCCGGGGGCGGGTCAGGACCCGTACGGCGAGCTGCGGTCGCCGGGGCGGTGCCCGCCGCAGGCGTTCGAGGTCGAGCTGCGGTGGCCGCGGCCGGGGTTCGGGCGGCGGCTGGCGTCGTGGCTGTCGCGGCAGGCGCGGGCGGAGGCGGCGGTGACGGAGCTGTGGCGGTCGGCGCTGTTCGGGGCGGACGCGGACCAGACAGCGGAGCAGGGGCTGGGGCTCGGGCGGCCGCTGCCGGGGCTGCGGGTGGCGCTCGGGGACCACGCGGTGTGGGGCGCGGCGCCGGGGCTCGCCGGGCCGTGGCTGGTGCGCGAGGGGGTGCGGCTGATGTCGCTGGCGCCGGCGCTGAAGCGGGCCGGGATCGCGGTCGAATCGGGCGAGCTGGCGGGGTGGATCGACTGTCCGTCGCTGCGGCCGACCGCGGACGAGACGTCGGTCGCGCTCGACGCGAGCTTCGAGCTGCTGGTCGCGTGGCTGCTCGACGCCCGGGCGCACAGCTTCCCGGCGGAGGGCGAGCCGGGCTGGATGGTGCAGTGGCCGACGGAGCTGCGCCACGTGCCGACGGTGTCGGGGCGGCCGGCGCCGATCGAGCAGGTGGCGCAGCGCTGCCGGCAGGGTCGCGATCTGCTGTACGTGTGGCCGCACCAGGCGGAGGACGTGCCGGCGGCGATTCGCGCGCGGGTCCACGCGCTGTGGCCGTCGGAGCTGGCGGCGGTGGTCGCCGCGATCCCGGAGGCGCGGCCGGTGCCGGCGCGGGCGCTCGGCGACAGCCCGCAGTTCGACCGCGCCGACCTGACGAACCTGACCAAGAGTTCACTCGCGCCGGTGCCGATCGACCTCGAGGCGGAGGCGACGGTGACGCTCGCCGGCGAGGTGCGGGCGCGGATCGAGCTGCAGGCGTACGTGCACCGCCACGCGTCGGCGCAGGAGGGGGCGATCGCGCTGCTGGCCCACGAGCGGCGGGTCGCGCACGTGCGCGAGCCGGCGCGCGTGCTCGCGGGGGTGACGCTGATCGCGTCGCTGATCGGCGAGCCGCCGGACGCGCTGGCGATCGACGCGCTGCGCGGCGAGAAGGGGCTGATGCAGGCGATCGCCGAGCGCTGCCGGGCGGCGGCGGGGCGCGAGATCGGGCGGATCCTGGCGCAGGCGCTGACGCACGGCAGCCCGTGGGAGCTGCCGCTGGTGCGCGCGCAGGCGGCCGGGCTGACCGGGGCGGCGCTCGGGGTCCGCTACCGGGCGCGGCGCGAGGACGGGGCGCTCGAGCTGTCGTGGGAGGAGTCGCCGCTGCTCGGGCTGCCGGTCGGGCACGACGCGGCCGGGCGCGCGGTGACGCTGCTGCAGGCGCTGGTCCGCGCCCGCGACGTCGGCGGGATCGTGGTCGAGGACCCGCGGCAGCGCTGGACGACGTTCCGCTCGCCGGACCCGCGGCACGAGCCGTGGTCGCTGTCGGCCGAGGGGCGCGCGCTGGTCGGGCGGGTGCTCGGCGAGGATGTCCTGTGGGACATGCCGACGACGCCCGAGGGCCACCTGCTGCCGGCGCCGGCGGAGGCGCAGCGGCGCCTGGTCCTCGAGGCAGGTCCGATCGCGCAGCTGCTCGCGGGACACGCGGCCCGGGCCCGCTCGGACGCGCGGGCCCGGGCGGGGCTGCGCGCGCACGTGCTGGTCGCCGAGGCGCTCGCGGTGCCGGCCGACGAGGTGGTCGACGCGCCGCTGTTCGTCCGCTACGACCCGCGCGCGCTCGAGCCGCTGCGGCTGGTGTCGCGCTCGGAGGCGCGCGCCGAGGCGACGCCGCTGGCGCCGACGGGGTCGGGGTCGCGCGCGCTCGCCGGGCCGGCGCTGCTGGTGACGCCGGGCGAGGCGCGGCTGCTGCACGCGGCGGGGCACCCGGCGGCGGGGG
>ERZ1066136.262-NODE-262-length-49982-cov-16.773069_pt1 | contig 49982 bp, 35 predicted proteins | sample MGYA00382783_ERZ1066136 | MGnify/ENA primary metagenome ERZ1066136 (study PRJEB33369, sample SAMEA5778366) | biofilm metagenome | biome: Industrial cooling water; feature: Water cooling tower basin; material: Biofilm | place: United Arab Emirates | collected... | reverse complement strand
TCCAGTACCGCTTCCGGTGACCGCGGCGGGGCGGGCGGCTCAGCGGCAGCCCGCGAGCCCCGCTGGCGCGGAGGGCGCCCCGGCCCCCCGGGGGCGCGGCAGGTGTCGGCCCGGGGCTGCCCGGCCGAACCGGGATCGCGCCCGGGGGGCCTACAATCCCGAGCCCATGCGCCGCATCGCGATCGTGAACCAAAAAGGGGGGGTCGGAAAGACCACCTCGGCGGTCAACCTGGGCGCCGCCCTGGCTCGGGCCGGTCAGCGGGTGGTGCTGTTCGACCTGGACCCGCAGGGCAACCTTTCGACGCACCTCGGGATCGAGGTCGAGGCGGGCGAGCCCTCGAGCTACGGGGTCTTGGCGGGCTCCTGCAGCGTGGCCGAGGCCCTGTGCCAAACGCGCACCCCGGGGCTGTGGGTGGTGCCCACCGGCATCGACCTGTCGGGGGCCGAGCTGGAGCTGGCCCAGGCGGAGGACCGCGAGCAGATCCTGGCCCGGGCGCTGTCGCGCTGGAGCGCCGAATCCGAGCAGCGCCACGGCGTCGCGCCGGCGGAATTCGTGTTGTTCGACTGCCCGCCGAGCCTGGGGCTGCTTTCGTTGAATGCGCTGATCGCCGCTTCGGAGGTCTTCATCGCCCTGCAGACCGAATTCTTGGCGCTGCAAGGCATGACGCGGCTGCTGGACGTGATCGAGCGCATCCGCGAGCACATGAATCCGGGGCTGACGGTCTCCGGCATCATCCCGTGCCTGTACGACAACCGCCTGCGCCTGGGGCGCGAGGTGCTCAGCGATATCCGGCGTTACTTCCCGGCGCAGTGTTTCCGGCGCGCGATCTCGGCCAACGTCAAGCTCGCGGAGGCCCCCAGCTTCGGCCAGTCGATCTTCGAGTATGCGCCGGACTCCACCGGCGCCCGCGACTACGCCGAGCTGGCCGAAGAAGTGCTGGCCCAGGGCCGGCCGCTGGCGCCCGAAGCGGCTGCCCCCGCGGCCAGCGCGGGCCCGGGCCTGCTGTCGTGAGCGACCGCGCTGGGCCTCGATGGGCATCTATCTGGATCACAACGCCACGACGCCGCTCGATGCGCGGGTCTCGGCGCTTCTGAGCGAGCACCGCGAGGCGGGCCTCGGCAACCCCTCGAGCCTGCATGCTTCCGGCCGCCGGGCGCGGGCGCTGATCGACGCGGCCCGCGAGCGGCTGGCGGCGGCGCTGGGGGTGCACGAAGAGGAGCTGGTGTTCACCGGCGGGGGCACCGAGGCGATCAACCTGGCGCTGATCGGACGCTTCGAGGCGGGGCTGGCCCGGCGGGTCGGCCTGGCGACGATCGAACACGCGGCCGTCGCGGAGTGTGCGCGGGCCCTGGAGCGGCGCGGGGCCCGGCTGACCTGGATCCCCGTGGATGGCCAAGGAAAACCCAGAATCGAGGCCGAATTCGAGGCTCTGCTGGGCTGCGACCTGGTCAGCTTGCCATGGGCCAACGGCGAGATCGGTGCGGTCTGGCCGGTGGCCGAGCTGGCCGAGCGCCTGCGTTCCGGGGGCTTGCGGGGCGCGCTGTTCAGCGACCTGGTCCAGGCCATCGGGCGCGTGCCCGTTGACCTCGGCGGCGCGGGCATCGACCTGGGCGCCATGAGCGCCCACAAGCTGGGCGGTCCGCCGGGGGTGGGGGTGCTCTACGTGCGCCGGGGAACCAAGCTGGCGCCGCGCTCCTTCGGGGGCGGCCAGGAAGGCGGGCTGCGGCCCGGCACCGAGGATGCGGCCAGCATCGCGGCGACGGCCTTCGCGATCGAACTGGCGCTGACCGAACGGAGCGAGCGCGCCGCGCGCTGGCGGCGGCAGAGCGCGCTGCTGTTGGCCGCGCTCAGGCAGCACGGCTTGGCCTTCGCGCTCAACGGACCGCAGGCAGAGGACCCCGAGCGCCTGCCCAACACGCTCAACCTGTCGGCCCCGGGCGGCGACGGCAAGGTGCTGGTGATGCGCCTCGACCTGGAAGGACTCGAGGTCTCCTCGGGCTCGGCCTGCGCCAGCGGGTCGGTCGAGCCGAGCCATGTGCTGCGCGCCCTGGGGCGCGACGAGGACGCGGCGCGGCGCGGGCTGCGGCTGTCCCTGGGAACGGCGACCAGCGACGAGGAGCTGCTGCGCGCGGCGGAGATCCTGGCGCGGGTGCTGCGCACGCAGGCAGCACGCTGACGCTGCCAGGAGCGCCGACCGCGGCGCTCGTCAAGGTCAACTGACCGGAAATTCTGCCTCCTTTCGCGGCCGCTCCAGGGAGCGAGAACCAGCGCTGGGATCGTGTTGACGGACGCTGGCGCAGCCCATCTAATGCGCGTCCGCTCGACGCCGTTGCATGCTTCATGCGACGGCCGTCCGAAGCAGCCGCCTGCGCGGCCTGCTGCGGATGCGCGCGGCCCCCCGCGACCCGCAGGGTCGCCCCTGCCGAGCTCGATCGCCTCGCCCCCGGCGGACCCGGCCAGACCCCCCGCGGGGGGCTGCCCACCGGCCCCTCGAGCTCGACGCCGCCCCGCCCTCCGGGGTCCTGTTACCTCGCAACTTCCCCCCATCCGCCGGGCCAACCCTGGCCCGCGGTCCCAACCCTGCCTCCCCGTGCAAGCCACCGCCAACGACCGCTCGGCTCCCCGGCTCCGCCCCGCCTGTGCTGCGCCCGCTGCGAGGGTCCGCGGCTTGGGGAGCCGGTCGAGTCCGCGGTCCGTGCTCTGGCTGGGGCGGTCGCGAGGTCCCGGGGGCCCTCGAGACGGGGTGGGCTGAACGCCCCGCCGGCCGCCCGGCCGGCCCCCCGCTGCGGTCGCGCCCGCCGGGCGTGACCCTGCTCCCCCGGCGGTCCCTTCGGCGCCGGACCCGGCGCCTGCCCCCGCGACCGGAATAGGCCGTGTGGCCTCCCAACGATCCGGATCCCGGATCGCCGCTCGCCCCCGAGCGCCTCCCACAACCGCCCCGCGACGCCCGCACGCGCGTCCAAGGCGCCCCCCCGTCCGCGCGCTGCCCCCCTCGTCCCCTGGCACGCCCCAGGCGACCCCTCCCGCGATGAGCGAGCCCGCCCAGAACCAACCCGAAGAAGCCCCGCAGACCAGCTCCGTGGGGCCGGCGGCCGAGGCCATGCGCCTCGCGCGCCTGTGGGAGGAGATCCAGACCGTGCTGCAGGGCTACATCCAGCGCGAGCAGTTCGACACCTGGTTCCGCCGCGCGGCCCTGCGCTCCCTGGATGGCCAGGCGATCACATTGGCGGTCCAGAACAACTTCAGCCGCTACTTCATCAACAACTACTACTCCGAGGTCCTGGCCCGGGCCGTGCTGGAGGTGGTCGGGCAGCCGCGCGAGGTGCGCTTCGAAGTCGACCCCGACCTGACCTCCGGCCCGCGTCTGCCCGCGGCCGCGGTGGGCCAGGCGGAACCGCTGGTGCGCGAGGGGGAAGGCGAGAACCGCAACCCCGGCGCCGCGCTGCTGACGCCTTCGGCCTGGGGCCCCGCGGCGGGGAACTCAGCACCCGCCGTGCGCGGCAAGGGCCGCCTGCTGTCCAGCAGCGACGTGGGCCTCAACGAGGCCTATCGCTTCGAGTCCTTCGTGGTCGGGCCGTGCAACCGCTTCGCCTACGCGGCGGCCGTGGGCGTTTCGGAGGCCCCCGGCAAGACCTACAACCCGTTTTTCATCCACGGCAACGTCGGCCTGGGCAAGACGCACCTGATGCAGTCCCTGTGCCACTCGCTGCTGGAGCGTGACCCGAACATCAAGATCCTGTATCTGTCCTGCGAAACCTTCGTCAACCACTTCATCAGCGCCCTCGAGAACGGCGACCTGCAGAAGTTCCGCAACAAGTACCGCAACGTCGACGTGCTGGTCGTGGACGACATCCACCTGCTGGCCAACAAGGAGCGCACTCAGGAGGAGTTCTTCCACACCTTCAACACGCTCTACAACGCCGGCAAGCAGATCGTGCTGTCCTCGGACAGCCCGCCCAAGGACATCCCCAGTCTGCAAGGCCGCCTGGTCAGCCGCTTCAAGTGGGGCCTGGTCACCGAGATGGAGTCGCCTTGCTTCGAAACGCGCATGGCGATCCTGATCCGCAAGTGCAAGGACCGCGGCTTCGAGCTGCCGGAGGAGACCGCCAAGCTGCTGGCCGAACGCATCGACACCAACATCCGCGAGCTCGAAGGAGCGGTGGTCAAGCTGATCGGCTACGCGCGCCTCTCCAGCCAAGGTCTGTCGCCCGAAGTGGCCCGCGAATGCCTGCGGGACCTGTTCGAACAGCGCAACTTCCAACCCACGATCGAAGACGTGCTGCGCGTGGTCACCGCCCACTTCTCGGTCAAGCTGGCCGACCTGCAGTCGCGGCGCAGGACCGCCGGTATCGCCTACGCGCGTCAGGTGGGCATGTATCTGGCTCGGCGCGTGACCTCCCTCTCGCTCGAAGAGATCGGCGGCTATTACGGCGGCCGCGACCACTCGACGGTCCTGTATGCGATCCAGAAGATCGCGCGCCTGTCGAAGGCCGACGCCGCTTGCCTCGAGATGGTGCGCGAGCTCGAAAGCCGCTTGAACACCCGCCCGAGCTGATCCGAGCGGGAGCGGACCGGGCGGCTCCCGAGCGGAACCGGCGGCCTGGCCGGGCCCGCCGGCAGGGGGTGAGCTCCCCCGCCACCCGGGCCGTTCCCGGCGCCCCGACCCTGAGGCGGGGGTACACCCGCGCGGCCGCCGGCTCCCGATCCCCGGGTCCAAGCGGCCGCAGCCGCGCCCGGGCGGCCCGCCCGGGCGCTCCCGTTGGAGGGGCTTGTGCGGCCCGCGGGGGAGCCTTTGGGCATCGCAAGGGGGTACTCGGGACGGCTCCGCAAAGGCCTGGGACTGCCCGTGGGAGCTGTGGACAAGCGGTGCAGGGCCTGCGGAATCGCCGTGGAGCCGGAGTGGAGTCGAGGCCCGCTTGTCCCCGCTCCTCAACAGCCCAAGCCCGGCCCTTGGAACCGCCCTGGAGAAGCCGGCCGCGGCTCGACACCCCTCCACACTTATCCACAGGGGACCAGCGTTTATCCACAGCTCTTCAAGAGTCCGTAAGTCCTTGTCCGGAATGGACTTACAAACGCGCTCCGAGCGGGAATCACAAATTGGTTCGCCCATGAAGAAGACGATGAAGATCTCTATTCTGGTGGAGCCGATCCCGGAGCTGGCCGCCGCCCCCTGCAGCCCCCTCGAACCACCGACCCCATGAAACTGATCTGCGATCGCGAGCGCCTGCGCGAGGCCCTGACCCTGGTCAACGGGATCATCCCGACCAAGAGCACCCGGCCGGCGGTCGAGAACGTCTGCTTGGTGGCGACCAACGATGCCTTGGAGCTGATCGGGACCGACACCGAGGTCGCCCTGCGCTATCGCATCGATCAGATCAAGGTCGCCGAGCCGGGCACGATCCTGGTCCCGGGTCGGGTGTGCGCCGATTTCATCCGCGACCTGGTCGGCGAGACCGTGACCGTCCAGCAACGCGGCGACAAGCTCGAGCTCGGATCCGGCCCGGACCGCTGCGAACTGCCGACCGTGGATCCCGACGAGTACCCGGTCGTGGCCCACTTCGACCAAGCCGGCGCGATCCCGATCCAGGGCGGGCAATTCAATCGCCTGGTCAACTCGACCGTGTTCGCCGCCGCCAAGGAACAGGGGCGCTATGCGATGCACGGCATCCTGTGCCTGGTCGAGGATCAGGTGCTGCGGTTGGTCGCCACCGACGGCCGCCGATTGGCCGTGGCGTCGACCCCGATCGACATCCCCAGCGGGCCGCCGCGCCGCGCGATCGTGCCCGCCAAGGCGCTCAACGCCTTCACGCGCCTGGTCAGCGACGGCCTGGAGACGATCAGCTTGCACTTCGGCACCAACCAACTCGGTCTCAAGACCCGTCGCGGCGAGTTTTTCGCGCGCCTGATCGAAGGCGAGTTCCCGCGCTACGCCGCCGTGATCCCCAAGGAATCGAACAACCGCATGGAGGCAGACCCCGAGCTGCTCTCCAAGAAGCTGAAGCTGGTCAGCAATGTGACCACCGCCGATGCGCGCGCGGTCAAGCTGCTGCTGACCAAAGGCAAGCTGGAGATTTTCGGACGCTCCACCGCTGCGGGCAGCGCCAACTCGCAGTTGGACGTCGTCTACGACGGCGAGGACGCCCAGATCGCCTTCAACCCGGACTTCCTGCTCGAGGGTTTGCGCAACTGTGAGCGCGAGCTGGTGACGCTCGAATTCAACGACCGCACCAGCCCCGGCAAGTTCACCCTGGGCGAGAACTACCTCTACATCGTGATGCCGATCACGGTCGAGACCTGAGCGTCCCTCGGTGACCGAGCCCCAAACGAACGACTCAGACCCGGACCCGGACGACGAGGGCGATCCCGCAGCGCCGCGGCAGCGGCGCCGTTTCGCTTCCTTCGCATACCGCCCCCAACCGGGACCTCGCAGCGGTCCGACCTCCCTGTTCGCCGCGCTGGACCTGCTGCGACGTGAACATGGGCTGCGCGAACCCACCCAGACCGAAGAGCGTGCCCAGCGCGCCTGGCGCGAGGTGGCCGGCCCCGAGCTCGCTCGGCAGGCCCCGCTGACGCGCTTCCGCGGCGGGGAGCTGCTGGTGGAGGTGGCCTCGGCTGCGCTCTACCACGAGTTGGTCGCCTACCGCCAACAAGACCTCGCGCGCCGCCTGGCGGACGCGCTGCCCCCCGGATCGTTCAAGCGCCTGTCCATCCGGCGCAAGAGTTGAGCCCATGGCCGAAAAGACAGCTGCGAACTACACCGCCGAATCGATCACCGTGCTCGAGGGCCTGGAGGCCGTCCGGGTGCGTCCGGCCATGTACATCGGCGACACCGACGTGCGCGGCCTGCACCACCTGATCTGGGAGGTGGTCGACAATTCGATCGACGAGGCCCTGGCGGGCTATGCCACCCGCTGCGACGTGTCGATCGAAACCGACGGTTCGATCCGGGTCATCGACGATGGCCGCGGCATCCCCGTCGACATCCACGAGAAAGAAGGCATCCCGGCGGTCGAGCTGGTGCTGTCCAAGCTGCACGCCGGCGGCAAGTTCGACTCGGGCGCCTACAAGGTCTCCGGAGGTCTGCACGGGGTCGGGGTCTCCTGCGTCAACGCGCTCTCCGAGTGGCTGGAGGTCTTCGTCCACAAGCAGGGCAAGATTCACTGGATGCGCTTCGAGCGCGGGCGCCGCGCCCGGCCCCTCGAGGTGATCGGCAGCACCGACAAGAACGGCACCGAGGTGCGCTTCAAGCCCGATCCGCAGATCTTCAGCACCACGGAGTTCGAGCTCGAGCGCATCGCCCGGCGCCTGCGCGAGACCGCCTACCTGATGGGTTCGCGCGGCATCGCCATCTCCCTGGCGGACCAGCGCACGGGTCTGGCCGAGGAGTACCACTTCCCCCAGGGCCTGATCGCCTTCATCCAACACGTCAACAAGAACCGCACCGCGATCCAGGCCGACGTGATCCACTTCCTGCGCGAAGTGCAATCCGCCGAGCGCCCCGGGCAGACCTACCAGATCGAGGTCGCCATGCAGTACAGCGACACCTACCAGGAAACGGTGTCGACTTTCGTCAACAACATCAACACCCACGGCGGCGGCACACACCTGGCCGGTTTCCGCTCGGGCTTGACCAGCACCCTCAACCAGTACGGCAAGACCAGCAAGCTGTTCAAGAACGAGAAGGACATCCCTACCGGGGACGACTTCCGCGAGGGTCTCTCCGCAGTGGTCTCGATCTACATCGCCGAGCCGCAGTTCGAAGGCCAGACCAAGGACAAGCTGGGCAATCGCGAGGTGCAGGGCCTGGTGCACTCGGCGGTCTCCGAGGCGCTCTCGACCTACCTGGAGGAGCACCCGTCCCAGGCCAAGGCGATCCTGCTCAAGGCCCAGCGGGCCATGCAAGCGCGCGAAGCGGCCAAACGAGCCCGGGATCTGGTGCGGCGCAAGACGGCCCTGGCCAGCGGCAACATGCCCGGCAAGCTGGCCGATTGCCAGAGCACCAACCGTGAGGAATCCGAGCTCTACCTGGTCGAAGGGGACAGCGCCGGCGGCTCGGCCAAGGAGGGCCGCAACCGGCGCTTCCAGGCGATCCTGCCGCTCAAGGGCAAGATCCTGAACGTCGAGAAGTCGACCGCCGACAAGATGCTGGGGCACAGCGAAATCCAGGTGATCATCTCAGCCCTCGGTTGCGGCATCGCCGACGAGTTCGACATCGAGAAGCTGCGCTACGGCAAGACGATCATCATGACCGACGCGGACGTGGACGGTTCCCACATCCGCACGCTGCTCTTGACGTTCTTCTTTCGGCACATGCGCAAGCTGATCGAGGAGAGCCGGCTGTACATCGCCCAGCCGCCGCTCTACAAGGTCAGCACCAAGAAAGAGGAGCGCTACCTCGCCTCCGACGCGGAGCTGCGCAAGTTCTTGGTCGAAAAGGGGATCGCGGCGCTCGAAATCGAGGACCTGCTGGCCGGCAAGACCTTCAGCGGAGCGGAGCTGCGCCAGTTGGCCGACGACCTGCGCCGATTCGAGGATCTGTGCGAGGGTCTGATGCCCGCCTGGAGCCAGGTGCCGGCGCGCCGGATCGTGGATGCCTGGGACGGCAAGCAGCTGCCCGAGCAATGGGCGCGCGCCGGCGGCCAGGATCACTTCTTCTCCGATGCCCAGGAGCTGCGCAACTTCCTCGAGCTGCAGCGCGTCGGGCTGGGCGGCGAGCTGTCGGTCTACACCGGCCCAGAGTCCGAGGTCGATCCGCAGCAGGCCCATGTGATGACGGCCAGCATCCCCGCCGCGCGGCAGCTGTCGGAGGTGCTGGCCGGCCTGGAAGCCCGCGGGCTCAAGTTCCGCGGCGGCGGCGACTTCATGGTGCGCGGTGGCAAGCAGGACCAGCAGGCCGACCACCTGGTGGCCCTGGCGGCCGCGGTGCGCACCAGCGCGCAGGGCGAGGTCGAAGTGCAGCGCTACAAGGGGCTCGGCGAAATGAACCCCGAGCAGCTCTGGGAGTCGACCATGGACCCGGAGCGCCGCAGCTTGTACCTGGTCAAGCTCGAGGACGAGCTCAAGGCGGACGAGATCTTCACGATCTTGATGTCGACCGGCGTCGAAGCGCGCCGCGACTACATCGAGCGCCATGCGCTGGAGGCCACGAACCTCGACGTGTGACAGGTTGAGACAGAATCGACTCGGGCTGCGCCCGAGCCGCGACACCAACCTGTCACATGCCTTTGGGCCGGCATCCGCCGTCCGCACAGCCTGGGATCGGTGCTGCGCACCGATCTCTCCCAGGCTGTGGCAGGTTGAGAGAAAATCGACTCGGGCTGCGCCCGAGCCGCGACACCAACCTGTCACATGCATTTGGGCCGGCATCCGCCGTCCGCACAGCCTGGGATCGCTGCTGCGCACCGATCTTTCCCAGGCTGTGGCAGGTTGAGACAGAATCGACTCGGGCTGCGCCCGAGCTGCGACACCAACCTGTCACATGCTTTTGGGCCGGCATCCGCCGTCCGCACAGCCTGGGATCGGTGCTGCGCACCGATCCCAGGCTGTGAGGCTCCCGGACGCCCCGGCGGCACCTTCAGGTAGCCTGGAGCGGCCCCGCTCCGGGGCTACGCACGCACAGAGCGGGCGGGCTTGGTCCGCGGCCCGTTCCGGCGCTGCACGCCGGCGCCGCATGCCGGCGCCGAACAACGGCGCTGTGCTCCGCCCGCGTCGCAGCGCGCGCGTCCCCAGGGAACCTGGGGGCGCCGCCGCACAGCGCTGGCGTCCGCCGCGCCGCGGCGCGCCACCCGCCCGCACCAGACCCCGGTCTCCCCATGCTCGAAAATCCCCGTGATCCGGCGCACGATGCCCTGCGCACGGCCCTGCAGGCCAAGCTCGATCGCAAGACGAAGCCGGTCGGCTCCCTGGGTCGCCTGGAGCAGCTGGCCCTTCAGCTCGGTCTTTTGCAGGGCAGCCTCGAGCCGCGCGTCCGACGACCGACCGCGCTGATCTTCGCCGGGGACCACGGCGCCGCGCGGGCGGGTCTGTCGGCCTTCCCGCAGGAGGTCACGGCCCAGATGGTCGAGAACTTCCTGGCCGGGGGGGCGGCGATCTGTGTGTTGTGCAGGCAGTTCGGGGTCGAACTCGAGGTGATCGACGCCGGGGTTGCCCGGGAGTTCGGGCCCCGGCCCGGACTGCGGCTCGGCAAGCCGGCCGCCGGAACGCGGGACTACCTGGTCGAACCGGCCATGGAGGCGGCCCAACTGGAGCAGGCCCTGGCCCTGGGCGAGCGCGCCGCCGAGGCCGCGATCGCGGCCGGAGCCAACGTGCTGGTTTTGGGCGAGATGGGCATCGGCAACACGGCCTCGGCGGCGCTGCTCAGCGCCTGCCTGCTGCCCGCGCCCCTCGAGCCCCTGGTGGGCCGAGGAACCGGGCTCGACGACGCCGGTCTGGCGCGCAAACGCGCCCTGCTGGCCAAGGCCATGGACCGCGGCGGCCGGCCCAGCGAGCCCAAGCAGGCCCTGGCCCAGTACGGGGGCTTCGAGATCGCCGCGTTGGTGGGGGCGATCCGGGCGGCGGCGCGCGCGCGCGCCCTGGCCGTGCTGGATGGATTCATCGTCGGCGCGGCCGCTCTGGCGGCGGCGCGGCTCGACCCCCGGGTGCTCGATGCTTGCCTGTTCGCGCACCGCTCGCAGGAGCCGGGGCACACCTTACAGCTCGCCGGTCTCGGCGCACGGCCCCTGCTGGAACTCGACCTGCGGCTCGGCGAGGGTTCGGGCGCGGTGCTGGCCGTGCCCCTGTTGCGCGCCGCCGCCGGGATCCTTGGGGAGATGGCCAGCTTCGAGCAGGCCGGCGTTTCCGACAAGCTGGAGTGAGCATGGAGCTGCTGCGCGCCGAACTGCGGCTGTTCCTGCTGGCGCTGAGCTGGTTCACGCGCGTGCCCTTGCCCCGCGACCTCGGCTGGAGCCCGGAACGTTTTTCCGAGAGTGCGCGCTACTACCCGGCGGTGGGCGTGCTCGTGGGCCTGGTCGGCGCGCTCGTCTATGGGCTGGCGGAGCGCTGGCTGCCGACCATTCCGGCGCTGCTGCTGTCGACGCTGGCCACCGTGCGCCTGACCGGCGCATTCCACGAAGACGGATTGGCCGACAGCGCCGATGGCCTGGGGGGCGGCAGCAGCCCGGAGCGCGTGCTCGAGATCATGAAGGACTCGCGCATCGGCAGCTACGGCGCCCTGGCCTTGATCCTGGCTTTGGCGCTCAAGATCAGCTGTTTGGCCGGCCTGGCTGCGATCGATCCCGCGCGGGTCGGCGGCGCCCTGATCGCCGCCCACGCCCTGTCGAGGCTGTTTCCCACCTGGCTGCTGCGGCTCTTGCCCTACGCGCGCCGCAGCGGAGGCGGCAAGGCGCCCGCCACCGCGCCGCCGCCCTCGCGGGGCGCCCTGTGGATCGCCAGCGCCACGGCTCTGGTGCCGCTGCTGTGGCTCCCGCCCGCCGCCGCCCTGCTCGGCAGCGGCGCCGCCGCCGCCGCGTCCCTGTACCTCGCAGGCCTGATGCGGTGCAGGCTCGGGGGCTACACCGGCGACCTGCTCGGCGCGGTGCAGCAGGTCAGCGAGATCGGGTTCCTGCTGGGTTTGCTCGCGGCGCAGGGCTGAATCTGGCTCGAGCGCGCCGCTCGCCTTGCCGCCGGGAGACGGCCCGGCGGGCCGCGGCGCCGACTAAGCTTGGGCATGATCCAAGTGCACCTTGCGCTGCTGCTCTGCCCGCAGCTGCCGGATTTCGAACCGCGCTTCGAGCTGGGCCAGCGCGTGCGCGCCCTGGAGCGCGAATTCCTGGAGCAGCCCGAGCAGGGGCCGCGGCGCCGCGAGTTGATCGACGCGGCCGAACGGGCGGTCGAGCGTTTCTTCAGGGGCGACTTCGCCGCGGCTGCCCAGGCCTTCGATGGGGCCCTGGGCTGGCCGCCCGGGGCGGGCTGGGTGTTGCTGCCGCAGCGCCGGTTGGTGCCGGCGGAGGCCGAGGGGCTGGACCTGTGGTTGTGGCGCTGGTACGGGCCGGAGCAGCCGCGGCCCGCGGCCCTGGAGCTATCGGTCGGAGAGCATTGGCAGGCGCTCGAGGCGCTGCCCGAGCAAGCCGTGGGCATGCGGCGCGCTTGGCGGGCGCGCCTGCCGCTCGAAGCGTTGCCCGGCGGCGACCAGCGCCTGCGTCTGCGGGTCCGCTTCGAACCCGGGAACGGCTCCTCGCCGGGGCCCGACGAACCTGCGGGCTCGGCCGCGGATTTCGAACGCGCGAGCCCGGCCGCCGGGGAGCGGAACTCGGCCAGCGAAGAGCCGCGCTCGCTCTGGTTGTCCGTGGTCCCCGATCTCGAGCCGCGCCTGGCGGCCCTGGAGGCGGGTGCGGCCACGCTCGGACCGCAGGCCCCCGCGCTCGAGGCGGCCACCCTCGCCGGGCACCTGGAGCTGCTGCGCCAGCTGGCCTCCGGACCCGCCGGCGAAACCGAGTTTCCGGCCGCGCGCCTGCTGGAGGAGGCCGAGGCGCTGCTCGACTGCGCATTGCGGGGCCGGCCGTGGTTGACCTCACAGCGCAGCGGCGAACACTGGATCAGCGTGCCCACCGGCAAGCGCCCGACACGGGTGCGGCTCTGGCTGCCGCCGGATCTCGGCGCCGAGGCCGGCCCGGGCCGTCCCCTGGTCCTGGCGTTGCACGGGGCCGGGGGCAGCGAAAACCTGTTTTTCGATGGCCACGGGGATGGCCTGATCCGGCGCCTGTGTGCGGAGCGGGGCTGGATCCTGGCGGCGCCCAGGCTGGGACTCCTGGGCGGCGGGGCTCCGGAGCTTCTGCCCGCGGCCCTGGCCGAGCGCCTGCCGATCGACCTGACGCGGGTTTTTGTGGTCGGTCATTCCATGGGCGCGGCGCGCGCCCTGAGCTTGGCCCGCGAGGCCCCCGGCCTGGCGGCGGCCCTGGTGCTGCTGGGCGGCGGCCGCCCCCTGCGCGACCCCGAGGCCCTGCGGCAGCTGCCGATCTGGATCGCGGCGGGGGAACGGGATTTCGGGCGCCCCGGGGCCGAGGCCCTGCAGGCGAGCCTGGCCCGGGCGGCCGCCCAACCGACCGCGGCCGACCTCGCCCGCCCCCACGAACTGTGGATCGTGCCGCAGGTCGAGCATCTGCTGGTCGTTCCGGCCGCGCTCCCGCGGGCTTTCGCTTGGTTGGATGCCCGCGCCCCCCGGCAGCGATGAGGCCGCCCGATCGCGATCGCCAGCGGCTTCCGCCGCGGTTGCCCCCCGCCCGGCCTCAGAGTTCTTCGTGGAGCCGCGCCAGGGCCTCGTCGGCGACCCTCAAGCGCTCGAAGCGCCGCCAGGCCGGACCGGCGCGCAGCAGGAAGATCGCCGGAGCCAGCAGGCAGGCGAGCTGGTACGCCACCGGGCCCGGGCGCGGGCCGGCCAGGTGCGGCAGGGCGACCAGCGCAGGTGCGCTGGCCAGGGCCAGGAAGCCGCACAGGGCCGTGGCCAGGAGCAGGGCCACCCGGCGCTGGTCCGCTCGGCGGGTCCGCAGCCAAAGCACTCCCAGCAGCAGGCCCGGCAGGCCCGCGAGCCAAGACGCGGACGGGCTGCCGGTGCAGACGGGGGCCAGGGCGGCCAGCAGCAGCAACCACAGGGCCAGAACCGGCAGGCTGCGCCGCAGGGGTTCGAGCGCCCGCAGCGGATCCTCGCCGGGCTGACCCTCCGGGGGCAGGGGGTCGGCGCGCTCGCGCAGGACTCGCTTTCGGTGGGCGTCGGCCATGGCGCTGGTTTGCTGGCGGGGATCCGCGGGTCGCCGGCGCAGCCGAGCAGGCCGCGACCGCCCCAGGTTGGCGCGGCCGGACCGCGCCGTCGATCGACCTCCCGCAGGGCCTTCGTCCTGGGCTGCCCCGCGGGTGCAATCGGCAGCCCGGGGGCCGCGGGGCCGCCGGGCTCGGGGGCGCCCCGGGGGCCCCTCCAGGGGCCCGGCGGCCCGGGCGGCCGCGGACTTGGCAGGGCCGCCCGAGGTCGTATCCTGGGTTCGCTGACCAGATTCCTGTCCCAGCCGTGACGGGAGGCCTGTGTTGAGCTATTTGTTTGGACGGCGGTCCCAGATCCCCCAGCCCATGCGCGCTCCGACCCTGCCCCTGCTCTCGCTGGTGCTCCTGGCGCTCTCGGCCCTGGTGCCCTCCGGCCTGGGCCAGGGCTTCCCCGGCTTTCCGGAGGGCCGCGAGTTCTACGTAGCGCCCAACGGCAACAACGCCGACCCGGGCACGCTCCAAAAACCCTGGAAGACCGTTTCCTTCGCCCTGCGCCGGGCCAACCTCCCGGGCGACAAGGTGTTCCTGCGTTCGGGGGTCTACCCGCTGACCAACACGCTGCGCTTCTGGCACGACGGCGCGGAGGCGGGCGGCCCGATCACCCTGGCGACCTACCCCCTGGATGTCGAGCGGGCGGTGCTGGACGGCAACAACCTGCCGCCCAACGCCAGCGCCATGCTCGATCTGAGCGGCCGACGCTTCATCGACATCAAGGGCCTGGAGCTGCGCAACATGCGCAAGAGCGTCGTGCCCCACGCGATGGTGCTGGTGGGGGGGCGCGCCGACCACCTGCGTTTCCTGGGCAATGTCTTCCACACCCTCGAACCGTTCAACGGCTACCAGGGATCCGGGCGCGTGCTGGCATTCCTGGCCGGACCAAGCCAGACCATCGAGGAAGTCGAGATCGCCGACAACGAGATCTTCGAGTGCCTGATCGGCAAGGCGCCTCTGGTCGAATTCGCCGGCCGGGTCGAAGCGGTGAACTTCACCGAAAACCTGGTGCGCGACAACGAGACCCAGGCGGCGCTGCTGCTGCGCCGGCCGGAGAAGCTGCAGCCGTTCGGCGGCGGGCTGATCGGCACGGGATCGCCGCGCGACTTTCTTTTCCGTAGCAATACGATCCAGCGCCACGCCGATGCGCTGCTGGGCGGCACGGGCATCTGGATCGCCGCCGGCAGCGATGTGCTGATCCAACGCAATCGCCTGAGCGACAATTGGATCGGTCTGCGGCTGGGCAGCTCCAGCAGCGCCTCCGATGTGCGCGACGTGCGCATCGAGAGCAACTTTGTCGAGCGCTCCCTGTACCAGGGCATCGCCCTCGGCGCTGCGCCCGGGCCCGCCGCGACCCGGGTCGATTCGATCGATGTGATCAGCAACACCTGGTACGACAACGGCCGCGGATTGCAGCTGCCCAGCGATGCGGGCAGCCTGGTCCTGGGCCAGGCGGGCCAGCTGCGATTGATCGGCAACCTGGTCGTCGCGGCCAGCAGCGGCCCGGCCCAAAACCTGGCCATCGCTCGGGTGACCGGCAGCACCAACCCCGGCATCCTGCTGGTCACCAACCTCTATTGGAGCCTCAACGGCCAGCCGCCCATCTTCGAGCCCCTGGACGGACTGCTCCTGCCCGGACTCTCCCTGTGGCAGGCGGTGACCGGCCAGGACCTCGGTTCGCTGCAGGCCAACCCGCTGCTTTCCTTGCCCTCCGCCGGGGACCTGACGATCACCGGCGCCAGCCCGGCCCGCGACGTGGCCCTGACCCTGGCGGGCACCTACGCGCTGACCGACTTCTTTGGCCAGCCGCGGCCCTCCGGCTCCTTCGCGGACATCGGCGCCCACGAGTTCTGACCTTTTTGCGGCCCTGCGCCGCGCAGACCCGCCGCGCTCCAGACCAAAGGGCTGCGCGCGGCACCGGGGCGGCACCCGAGCTGCACCGGTCCCGAGCGCCGGGCGGTCCGCGGCGCACCGCAACCGCCCGCACCGCCCGCAACCGCCCGCACCGCCCGCGCCGCCCGCACCGCCCGCACCGCCCGCACCGCCCGCACCGCCCGCACCGCCCGCACCGCTGGCCCTAGACGCCCCAGCGCAGGCAGGCTTCCTCCAGGCGCGGCAGCAGCTCAGGCTGCTCCGCCTCGATCCAGGACCGACCAAAGCCTGGAACGGCTTTCCGGTGCCTTTCCAACAGCGGATCGCGGGACTCCCGCCCGGGGAGACTCAAGCGGGCTCCCAGGGCAGCCCGATAGACCCAGGATCGGTCCGCGCCGCCCCGCGCGGGCCTTCCCCGTGAAGAACCAGCGCCTGGATTACGAGCTGCTCGCCGAGTCCCTCCGGGACCGCCAGCTCGTTTCCAATGACGCCTTGAACCATGTGCTGCACCAGGTGCAGTCCACCGGTGCCCTGTTCCCGGCGCTGCTGGTCAAGGATGGCCTGATCAGCGATTACGAGCTGTCTCGGGTGGCCTGCGACGTATTCGGCCTGCCGTTCCTGCCGGTCGAACAGTACGCGCCGGACAAGGCGCTGCTGCCGCTCCTGGATGCCGATTTCCTGCGCCACTACGCCCTGGTCCCCTTGGACAAGCGCGGCAAGCTGGTGGTGATGGCCCTGCCGGGCATGGTGCCCGCCGAGGTCCTGATGGAGGCGGAGGCCTCGCTGCAGGCCAAGATCGTGCCCGTGATCGGCACCGTGACCACCAACCAACGCTGGCTGGAGGAGAACCTGCCGCCGCCCCAGGCCCTGCAGATCGACGCGGAAGCCGAGGGCGCCGAGTGGGCTTCGGTGCTCGACATGGGCGATTCCGCGGTCCAGAGCGGGCTGGAAGGGGCTGGGCCCGAGGGGCTTCCGGATCCGAGCTTGGTGGAGCTCGAGGCCAGCCTCGGGCTGCTCGACATCGCCGACGAGCCGGGCCAAGTGCAGCCGCGGCGCCAGCAGGCCGACGAAAGCCTGGCCTTCGAACTGCCCGAGCTGCCGGACCTCGGCACGGACGAAGCGCGCGGCGACGCGGCCTGACGGGCTCGGGTTCCGGCGCCACAGCGAGCGGGCCGCGGGGAGGACCGCGCCTGCGCTCCCGACCGGCGCGGCCTGCGGCGCGCGCACGGTTCGGGGATCGGCTGGCCCGGAGCACTCCGGCGCCGCAGAAATGTGCGCCAGATCGGCCGCCGCGGGGCCCGCGGGCGGGCGCGATGCGTGGCTTGGGCCCAACCCGCGCGGGAGCGCTTTCTCAGACGGGGGCGACCGCCGGGGGAACCCGAATCCGGGCGAGGCCCTGTCCGCCCGCCCTGGCGGGCCGGATTCAGCCTCCGGCCGGGGCGTCCCTGCGCTCGCTGTCCGTCTGGCCCGCGGCCGGGGCAGGGCTCGCCTCGCCGGGCGCCGCCGGCATGCTGGCGCCGTCGAGCGGCTGCGCGGAGCTGTCGCCGCGCGGGGCGGCCTGCTCCTCGGGCTTGGCCGCTGCGGGGCCCGGCGGAGTGCCCGCCAGGGGGGTGCGCGCGCGCTGCACGCTGTCCGCGGCCCGCACCGGCTTGGGGGCATCGACCAGCCGCCGCGGGTCGAGGTCCTTCGCCGCCTGGCGGGCCTGGCGCAGCTCCTCATCCAGACCGCTTTCGCGCCGCAGGTCCTGCACCGCCTTCTTGGCCTTGGCCAATTGGCCGGCCGCCTGGCCCGCGACCTCCGGCAAACGCCTGCCGAAGACGAGCACCGCGACCACCGCGATCAGCAGCAGCTCGGTCGGGTTGACGTTGTTGATGAACAGCAGCATGGCCCGCGCCGGATTCTAGCCGCCGGGGCGGGCGGGCCCTTGCGGGCGAGGGCGCCAGCCAGGGGCTCCGCTGAGGCCGGCCCGGCGGTCGCTGCGGGGTCGGGGCCCCGCCCCGGGACCCCTCCGCGTGGGCCGGCGCCCCGGCCCACCGGCCTCGCCTTGGGCAGCGGTCCCACGATCGAGGCCCTCCGGCCCCCAGGTCGTCGGCCGCAGCGGCATGGCCCCGGGCCAGGGCCCTTTACACGGCGCCAACCCGCCGGCGCCTGGGCTCATGGCCCTGTCCCCGACCAGGTCGAGCCCCACGGGCGCGCCCGGCGCCGCGGCTCGCTCACCGCCCGGCTCCCTGGCCCGGGCCGCGTCAGAGGCTTCGATCGGCGCGCAGCCCGATGCCAGTCTCGCTGGCCGCCGAAGGCGGCCCAAAGGCGTTGACAGGTTGCGATGGCGGCTCGGGCGCAGCCCGGGACGATCATCTTCTCAACCGCTCAGTCGACGAACAACCGCTCGCGGCTCTCGGGGCGCTTGTTGGCGGAGAGCAGCGGCTTGATGCCGATGCCGAAGCTGGTGCCTTCGCCGGCGCGGTAGCTCACCGCCAGCTCGAACAGCAGGTCGTGGCCGTAGCGCTTGATCGCCGCGCGCGAGCCCAGGGAGCCCTGGTCGAGCAGGTCGAATTCCTGGCGCCCCTCGATATCCCACTTGGGAGTGAAGCGGTACACGGCGCCGAGGGTGGCCGCCTCGAAGCGCGGATCGCCCGCCAGGTCGCGGCCGCGGTAGAAGGCCAGCAGCAGGTCCAGGTCGCGCCGCGGAAAGAGCTCCAGTTGGGTGCCCGCGTAGACGGTCTCGCCGTTGTCGAGGTCGTAGCGCCCATCGTGGGACAGCCGCAGGGGCAGCGGGCCCACCGAGGTGTCGAGCGAGCTGAATACCGCGATCGGCTGCCAGCCGCGTTCGAGCAGGCTCGAGTCTTGCACGTGGCTGGCGCGCAGTTCGCCGTCGAACTTGGCGGGGAAAAGCGGAAAACTGGCGCGTCCGCGCAGTGCCAGATCGACGAACTGACCGTCGGCCAGGCTCTCGAGCTCGTCCAGCACCAGGGGCGGCAGGCTGCTGCGTTCGTCGACCACGTCACGGCGGAAACTGATGCTGGGGGCCAGCTCCTGCAGGCTGGTGCGGGCGTCGCCGCGCCAGAGCACCTGGGTCAGCTTGAGGCCGGCGAATCCCAGGGCGCGCCCGATCTGGTCTTCCTCCTGCCCCGATTCGGTCCAGCCGGTGGTGGCCAGGTCGGCGAAGGGTGTGGCGATCACGCCGCTCTTGCCCAGGGGCACCGGCAGCTCCAGGCGCTGCTTCTGGTGCGCCCGCAACAGATCCGCCTCTCCGAAATTGTCCTCGAAGGGCGCTTCGAAGTTCGAGTCACCTTGCTGGCGATCGTAGGCGCCGAGCCGCACGTCGAAACCATGGTGCAGCGCCTGGCCAAACAGGCGCGCCACCTCGCGGCGCTGCAGGATGAAGTTGTACTCGGGCAGCCTGCCGACGCCGTTGTTGGCCGAATTCAGCGGCCCGGAGACGATCAGGTTCTGCATGCGCCCGGGGCGCGCCTGCCGCCAGTTGAGGAAGCTGTCGCGCTCCTCGTAGCGCAGGTAGTCGTTCTCGAAGAATTCCGACTGCACCCCGGGGTCGCTCTGCAGCGTCAGGGCCAGGTCGATGTACTCGCCGGTGTTGCGCTTGAAGCGTCCGCGCGAGCGCAGCCAGGTCCGCAGCGTGTCTCGGTCTTCTGCGGGAACCTGCACCAGGCCGCGGTCCTCGGCATCGTCCGGGATCAGTCCCAGCTCGGTATTCCAGATGTAGTTGTCGCCTGATTGGAGCCGGAGGCCAGGGTCGAACAGCAGTCCGCGCGAACCGAAGTAGTTGAGGTCGAAGCGGAAACGCGCCCGATAGCTCTCCGCGTCGCCGCCCAACCAGCGGTTGATGCGTTGTCCGAGCTCCTCCTTGACGTCGCGGTTGTATTCGAAGCCCAGAACGGTGCCGAAACGCGCCTCCTGGCCGACCTTGAGACCGCCCAAGCTCGGCTCCCCTTCCTCGTTGGCCAGGTAGTTGATCGGCGGCAAGGGCAGGGTCAGCCAGTCGCGCAAGCGGATCTGGTTCTGCTTGAGTCGTACCTCGTAGGGGTAGTCGGGGTCCGGCGTGCGCCGCATGCGCAGGTCGCCGGTCATGATGTAGTAGCTGGGCACTCCGAATTCCGAGGTCGTCAGACGTGCGCGCCGGCTGGCCAGGGAGCCATCGGCCGAGATGCGCAGCCAATCGGCCTGGATCTTGAGCACGTAGTCGCTGCCGCCCAGGCGCTCCCGGAAGGAGTAGTTCGCGCCGCGGATCCAACCCTGCCCGTCGACGCGGTCCAGGTAGACCGCATCGGCGAAGAACACCCGGCGCCCGTCCTGGAAGTACTCGACCGGCCCCTCGAAGTAGACCTCGCGCACGTGCTGCAGCAACGGATCGTCGAATAGGTCGCGCAGCAATTCAGGAGCCGGGCCGCTGTCCACGAATTGCGCGGGCTCCGAGGTCTCGAAGGGCTGGCCCAGGCGCAGGTCCTCCTCGGGCCGCTTCTCCCGGCTGCCGAAATCGAAGAATTCGAGCTCCCGATCGACCCAGCACACGGCCCAGGTGGCCCGGAATTCGCTGCGAGCATCCCCGACCTTGGGCATCTGGAAGATCAGCAGCTTGTTGTCGCCATCGGTGCGCGTGTCCATGGCCGAGAAGCCGAAGGGCATCCCGGCGCGCGCTTCCTGGCCCGGATCATCGCCGGGCTGCGCGCCGGTTTGCGCTGGCAGGCCGGAAGCCGTAGCGATCAGGGCCAGGGCAGCCGGGCCGAAGACGTGTCCGCGCGGCGTCATCAGCGGCGTTCGGCGCGGGGCGGCTGGCCGGCGGTCGGGCGTTCGCGCTCAGCCTCGGATCCCGGCGGCTGCGCGGGGCGATCCCCGGCGCTGTCGGGGCCGGACTGCTGCTCCATGTAGCCCGGACCGGCGCGCAGCAGGAAGTTGCGCGTGTCGATCTCCAGCCACTGGGCGCTGAACAGGAACTCATTGCGCGCCGTCGCCGGTGTGCCGTCGACGCGTACCAGGCCGGTCAGGGTGTTGGCACTGAGGCGATCCCCGGTCAGGGTCGGCCCCTCGCTGAAGGCCAGGCGCACGCGCTCCAAGGCTTCGAGATGGTCGAAGCGGCCCCGCTGGGGCGCGCTCTGATCGAGGCGGTCGAAGCGCGCTTCGCCCGCGTCCAGGGTCCAGCGGCTGCCCTCGGGCGTGTGGGCCACGAAATGCACCTTTTCGCTGAACAGGATCTCCTCCGGCGTGGCCACCAGCCGCAGGGCGCTGGCTTCGAGCTCCTTGAGGGCAAAGGCTCCCTCCTGGTCCGCCGGTCGCTGTTCCACGCCGACGATCACGATCTCGGGCAGTTCGGCCACCAGACGATCGGGCTCGAAGCTGAAGGCACGTGCCCGCAGCGTGAAGGGCTCGCCGCTGCCGGGCAGATAACCGGTGGCCGAAACCTGCCCGCCGTCGCGGGCCAGCAGACGCCCGCGGCGTTGGTGGTCGAGTTCGAAGCGATCTCCGCGCCCGGTCAGCGGCGGGCTGTCGACTTTCTCGAGCTCCACGTCGCCGCGCGCCGCCAGGCTGCCGCGGCCCTCGCTCTGCCAGGCTTCGCCGGCGGTGGCCTCGGGGCGTTCGAAGGGATCGAAGAACAGCGCATCGAACTCGGCCGCCCGCAGCTTGTAGTGCCCCAGCTCGTCGCGGAAGCTGGCGTCCACTGCGCCGCGCGCCTGCAGGTCGCTGCGGAACTCGCGCGTGTCGAGCAGCGGTGTGCGCATCAGACGCAGGCTGCCCGAGCGGATCAGGAAGTTGCGGGTCGGGCCGTCGGCCTTGGCGCGCACGTCACCCCGCGCCAGCAGCAGCACGGGGGCGCTCCAGCGGTCCTCCCGGGGGCCCGAGCCCTCCAGGCTGAGCAGATCGCGCCCCGAGATGGACAGCGCTTCGCAATCGAGGTCCAAGCTCTGTTCCGGCCCGGCGAACACCGCGTGCACCGCCCCGCGGCCTTCGATCGAATCCAGGCGCCGTTCGACCTGCATGGCCACGATCGATCCAAAGCGGGACTCGAAGCGCACCGGCACGGCCGGCTGGCTGGTGTCCGCCGGCCGGCCGATCAGGGTGAAGTCCTCCGGCCCCAGGACCTCGACGGAATCGCCGGTCAGATAGTCGGCGCCGCTGTGCACCTCGACCTCCTCGCTGGCACGGAAGGAGCGGCGCTCCGGGTCGAAGTCGAACAGGCGCCCGGCCTGGCCCGAGAGCGGGGTCGCTCCGACCAGGTTGAAGGCCACTTCGCGAGCTTCGGGGACCAACCAGCGCTGGCCCTCGGCGTGGAAGTCGAAGCCTCCGCGCGCCAGCAGGTCGAGGATTTCGCCCGATTCCGTGCGGCCTTCGATGCGGCTGTGTCCGACGGTCTCCAGCTCGAGGCGGCCCGTGACGCCCAGCTCGAACAGGCGGCCCGCGAGGTTCTCCGTGCGCACCTCCCAGCCTTCGAAGTCCAGCTCGACGCCGGTCCAGGCGCGGAACTCTGTGCCCGCCTCGGAGTCCGCGCCGACCGGCGGTCGCGCCGCCAGGCCGCCGGCCGCCCACAGGCTGGCTCCGCGCCAGCGCAGCTCCGCCGGACCCGCCACCTGGAACGTCGGGGCCGCGCCCCAATCGAGCCGCAGCGGGCCTTCGCCCCACAGCTCGACCAAACCGCCGACCTGCACCGGGCCGGCCTGGCTTTCCGGCAAGCGCAGCTTGCCCAGCGGGCTGCCGACCAGGTTCGCATGCTTGAGCTGACCGGCCTCGCTGAGCTCGAAGGCCGCGCCCTGGGAGCGGAAGTTGTGGCCCGCCGCGCGCAGTTCCACATCGCCCCGCGCGGTGAGGTTTTCGAAGCGGAAGCCGCCGTCCGCGGGGTCGGTGTCCTGTTCCTCGAGACGCCCGTCGATCTCGATGCGCTGGGCCTGCAGGGTCAAGGGCGTCTCGCCTTCGAACGCCAGGAGGGCGCGGTCCTTGGCTTCGATGTGGATCGGGCGCGCGGCGCTGCCCGGCTCCTGCTGGATCGTGAGCGCGCCCGCGCAGGCCAGTCGGCTCGGCTGGCCGCCTTCGGCTCGCACCACCGTGCTCGCATCGCGCTCGAAGGCGATCAGGCCCAGGCTCTCGTCGAGGGTCAGCCCATGGCCCTGCGCGGAGATGCCCGAGCCGCTGATGTCAGCCCAGCCGGGGGTCACGAAGCGGCCGCGGGACAGGTCGCCGCTCAGTTCGTCGGAGGTCAGCACCAGCGGCACCAGGCGGCTGCCGCGGAGCAGCTTGACGGTCACCCCGTGGAGGTCGACCTGGCTCGACAGGCTGACCTCGCTGACATCCTTGCCGGGCTGCTCGAGTTCGGTGCTGCCGCGTTCGGCCAGGATCTCGACCACCAGGGCGTCGGTCTGCGGGTCGAACATGCGGATGGTCAGGTCCTCGAGCAGCACACGGCGGTCCTCCCCGGGACCCGAGTTCCCGGCGGTGAACTCGATCGAGCGACCGGCGCTGCCGGCCTGCCCTTCCGCGTACTGCACCAGGCTGAAGCGACCGCGTGGGATCATCGTGATCCCCGGCGCCGCCTCGCCCAGGGCCTCCGGGGGCGGCGGCTCCTGCAACGGGGGGCCCTCGAATCCGCGCTTTTGCGCGCCCTGCCGCGAGTCGACCCAAAACAGGACCGCCAGCCCCAGCCCGAACAGGCCCACGAAGCCCAGCGCTTGCTTGATCATCGCGCCGCTCCCCGCGCGGCGCGGCGCTCGCTGGCCGCCAGCAGGAGCTCGCACAGTTCGCGCACCGCGCCGTGGCCCCCCGGCCGCGAGAGCTCGAGCTGGGCCGCGCGTCGGACGCGCGGGTCGGCGTCCGCGGGGCAGGCGCGCAGGCCGGCGCGGGCGAACAGGGGCAGGTCCGGCAGGTCGTCGCCGACCGCCAGGGTCGCGGAGACGTCCAGCTCGAGCTCCGCCTGCAGCCGCTCGAGGGCCAGGTCCTTGGGGCCGCAGTGGGGCAGGTAGCGGTCGATCTCCAGTTCGCGGGCGCGCCGGGCGGTGGCCGGGCAGCCCCGCCCGGTGATGAAGGCCAGCTTGAAGCCGGCCTGCTTGAGCCGCACCAGGCCCAGCCCGTCGCGCACGTCGAAGCGCTGCACCTCGACCCCCGCGGGCCCGTAGTAGATGCCCCCGTCCGTGAGGGTGCCATCGACGTCCAGCGCCACCAGCTGGATCCGCTGCAGCGCCGCCTGCAGCCAAGGCTCCAGGCGCTCGAATTCTAGGGGGGGATTCACGGCCTGCGGTCGCTTGCCGCAGAGCCCAGGTTAGCGGCTCCGGGCACCCCGGTGCGAGCACGCAGTCCGGGACCCGACCCCCGCGCCGGCGCCTCCCAGCGGCGGCCCGCTGCGACCGACGCCGCGGTCCTGCGCCGCGCCCTCGCCGCGCCGCGGCTTCGATCCGCGGGTCCGCGGGCGGCCGCCCCCCGGGCACCGGCCCGGAGCCCCTCGGGCGCGCGCGGTCAGCGCCCGCCCAGCAGGCGCCCGAGCAGGGTGCCCATCATGCAGGTTCCCGACAGGCCGGCGTGCATCAGCCCCAGGCCGACGATCAGGGGCAGGGCATGGAAGACCGGGTGCAACGCCAGTCCGAGCACGGTCCCCGTCAGCACCAAGGCGCCTGCGATCGTCCGCACCCGGTTCATGATCCGTTGCTCGAGCTCCGCCGCGGCAGCGGGGCCGCCGCCGGAGAGCGCGCAGGCCGCGCCCTGGGTGCTGTCCGAGGGCCCTGCGGCCCCTTCGATCGGCAATCCGGCCCGGGCCCAGGCCTCGGTGCCGCCTGCCACCGAGATCGGCTGGCTGTCCAGGCCCGCGGCGAGCAGCTGCTCGCAGGCGCGCGCCGAGCGCACCCCCGAGCGACAGATCACGTACAGCGGACCCTCGCCCGGAACCGCCCGCACCCGCTCCGCGCTGAGCTGATCCAACGGAATCGAGACCGCGCCGCGGGCATGGTACGCGGCGTACTCCTGCGGCCCGCGCACGTCGATCAAGCGCAGGACCGCGCCGGACCGGAGGCGGCTGGCCAGGGCTTCGGGGGTGACGCTTTCGACCGTTTGGTTGGTTTTCATGTTCGCTTGCGCTTGGAAACGCGGGCCCGCGCAGCTCGCCGCGCCGCCCGCCTTCGGTTGGAGTCCCAGCGGGGTTCCAGGTTCCCGCGGCCGTGCCGACCGCGGCCGCCGCCCCGGGCCCTTCGACCGGGCCCTCGCTCCAAACCCGCCCGGGATCAGCCGCCAGCCAGGCAGGACCAGAGCTGCTCGCCGAGAATGAAGAGCCCCAGACAAGCCAGCAGGCCCGCGAAGCCGCGCTGCAGGATCGGGGCGGGCAGTCGCTGGGCCCAACGGGCCCCCAGAAGGCTGCCCAGGGACCCCAAAGCGACGAACCAACCCAGAGTTTTCCAATCGATTTCGAGCCCCAGCCCCGCCAGCACTCCCAGGTGGCGGCTCAGGCCCGCGGCCGAATTGGCGGCGATGATCGCCAAGCTCGTGCCCATCGCCACCGGCAGGTCCAACCCGCCCAGCAGCACCAAGGCCGGCACGATCAAGAACCCGCCGCCGACGCCCACCAGGCCGGTCAGCAGGCCCACCCCCAGCCCGTCGAGGCCCACCCGCAGCGGGCTGCGGATCCGAGCGGGTCCGGCTGCGGACCGCGCGGCTGCCCCGCGCAGCATGAACACGGCCGCCGTGGCCACCACCAGGCCGAACAGCCCCATTTGCAGCCGGCCCGGAACGAAGCGCGAGAGCGAAGCGCCCAGCAGGGTGCCTAGCAGGCCGGGTCCGCCGAAAGCCAGCGCCCGGCTCCAGCGCACCTGGCCGCGCCAGGCGCGGGGCACGAGCGCGACCAAACTGACCGCGCCGACCACGACCAGGGAGCCCGCCACCGCTTGCTTCTCATGCCAACCGAGGCCGAAGTGCAGCACCGGCACGGTCAGGATCGCTCCACCGGAGCCGAGCAGACCGAGGGTCAGGCCGATCAGGAGCGCCCCGGTCAGGGGCAGGAGCAGAGCGGGCATGGGGCTAGGGAAGCGGCGGCGATCGCCGACCGCCCCGCGAGGTGAGAGCCACGCCGCGCGTCGAGGTTCTCCGCGGGGACCGTTTTCTGATTTCCCTTCCGCTCGCGTCCCGGGAGCGCAGCGGGGCGCCGCGGTTCTGAGGACCGATGCCCCGCGCTGCGCGCGCAAGCGACCGGGCCCAGTGCTGCCAAGCCCGCACCGGACCAGCACTGCGGATGTCCGTCGCCTCTGGGGCTCCAGGCCCCGGGGTCGCTCGGGCGGGGACCGCGACCATGCAGGGGTGTTCGGCGCCGCGAACGTCCGCTTCATGGCCCCCGGGCGCGACGGGCCGGCTGCCCATCCACGCGGACGCCCGCCGCCGTCGGATCGAACGCTGGCGGAGCCGTCGCCAAGTCCCACGGGACCGCCGGCGCCGGCCCCAAACGCTCGCGCCAGCCAGCGGCCTTCGAATTCGGGGTGCCTTGGGCCCGATCGAATGCGACCGATCGCCGCCCCGAAGCCCCGGGCACCCGCTCGCCCCCGGTTCCAGATCCGACGGCCCAGACGCGCGGGAAGGATCCGGGGCCGGTGGGCCGCGCCCCTGCCCAGAGGTGCGGTCCGCCGGCCCACCCGCCGGCGCAGCGAGGAGGCGACGCCGTCGGGCCGGGCGCTGCCCGCGCCCGCGGATTGAAGCAAGGATGTGCTCCGGCGACAGCGCGGACGCTGACCGCGCGGCCGCCGAACGATCAGCCCTTGGCCTGGCTGTGGGCGGCATCCCAGGCGGTCATGCCGCCCTTGAGGTCCACCAGCCGCTGGAACCCGCGCGCCTGCAGCAGGCTGGCGGCCAGGGAGGAGCGGTAGCCGGAGCGGCACACGATCGCCAGCGGGCGCTTCGGATCGAGCTCGGAGGCCCGGTTCTGGAGCTGATTGAGCGGGATCAAGGTGGCGCCGGGCAAGCTGCCGCCCGCGGTCTCGGCGGGCGTGCGGATGTCGAGCACCAGCGGGCGTTCGCCCGAAGCGATCCAGCCCTCGAAGGAGCGCGGCTCGAGCCGATCGAAGCGCTGCACCAGCTCGGGGCGTTGTTTGGCCCAGGCCGGGTCGAAGGCCAGCACGCCCTGGAGATTGTCGAGGCCGATGCGGCCCAGGCGCATGGCCGCTTCCGCGTGCTGGTCGGCCCGGCCCACGATCACGATCGGGCCCTTCGGGGCCAGGATCGTGCCGGCCCAGGTGGCGAAGCTGCCGGAGAGCCCGATGTTGAGGCTGCCCGAGAGGTGGCCGGCCGCGAACTCGTCGGCGTCGCGCACGTCGAGCAGCGTGGCGCCCGCGTTGGCCAGGCGCAGCGCGTCCTCGAGCCCCAGGGGCTTCAGCTTCTTGGCCAGGGAGTCCTCGAGCGTCTCGCGATTCTGGCGGTTCAGGATCGCGTCGTGGACGAAGTACTGGGGCGCTTCGGGCTGGCCGGCGCTGACCAGGGCGACGAACTCGGCCTCGGACATGGGCTGCAGGGCGTAGTTGTTCGCCCGCTGCTGTCCGATGGTCGAGACCTTCTCGTTGGAGAGGTTCTTGCCGCACATCGATCCGGCCCCGTGGGCCGGATAGACCAGGGTGCTGTCCGGCAGCTTGAGCAGCTTTTGGTGCAGGGAGCGGTAGAGCATGGCTCCGAGCTGCTCCGAGGTGAAGCCGATCGAAGCCAGCAGATCCGGGCGGCCGACGTCGCCGATGAACAGCGTGTCGCCGGTCAGGGCGGCGTGGGGCTCCTGGGCGCTCTTGCGCTTGTCATAGACCAGGTAGGTGACGCTCTCCGGCGTGTGGCCCGGGGTGTGCAGCACCCCGACGGCCAGGTCTTGGAACTCGAGCCGCTCTCCATCGGCATAGAGCTCCGCGGCGTACTCGGGCCGGACCGCGTTGCCGAGGCCGATGCGCGCTCCGGTGCGCGCTTGCAGCTCAAGGTGGCCGGCCACGAAATCGGCGTGGTAGTGGGTCAGCAGCACATGCCGGATCGTGGCGCCATGCTGCGCTGCATCGCGCAGGTACTGCTCCACGTCGCGCTGGGGATCGACCACCAGGGCCGTGCGGCTGCCTTCGTCGATCAGCAGATAGGAGGCGTGGGCTAGGCAGCCTAGGTAGTACTGCTTGAGGATCATGGCGCGGTTTGGGCTTGGGGCAGCGGCGGAGGCTGGGAGGGACCGTCCTCCAGGTCGCCCCCGGGCTGCCCTCCATTGGAGCCCGGCCCTTCCCGGGCGGTTCCCGAGCCTACGGAAGGCCCAGGGGGTGAGACCTAAGTGGCTGCCCACCAGGGTCTTAGGACCGCGGCCCCCGAGCCGACCCCGTCCCTCGGTGGGGACTGTCCAGGTCTGGGTTTGGACATTTCTCCATACGGCCGGGATCGGCGCGCCCTCCGGTTCCGTCGCTGGAGCCTTCGCCCGCCCACGCCTACCTTGGGCCCGGCGCCGGCGGCGCCCTGCCGTGCGCCTGCTGACCTACAACATCCACAAGGGCTGGAGCCTGCTCAATCGGCAGTTCGTGCTGGAGCGCATGCGCCTGCTGATCCGCGAGGCGGAGGCGGACGTGGTCTTCCTGCAGGAGGTGCAAGGGGAGCACCGGGAGCATGCTCAACGCCAGAGGGACTGGCCGGCCCAGCCGCAGTTCGAGTTCCTGGCGGACACGCTCTGGCCGCACTTCGCCTACGGCCGGAACGCGCTCTACGACGCGGGGCACCACGGCAACGCGATCCTCTCGCGGTTTCCCTTCGTGGCCTACGAAAACATCGATGTCTCGAACCACCGCTTCGAGCAGCGCGGGCTGCTCCACGGCGTGGTCGAGATGCCGGGTTTGCCCCGGGCGCTGCACCTGATCTGCCTGCACCTGGACCTCTCCGAGCGCGGCCGGCTCCGCCAGGCCGAGCGCATCTGCGAGCGCGTCGCCGCGCACGTGCCGCCCGAGGCGCCCCTGGTGATCGCCGGGGACTTCAACGATTGGCGCGGCAGCGTCGGCCGGACGCTCGAGCTCCGCCTGGGCCTCACGGACGCCCACAAGGCAGTGCACGGCCAGCACGCGCGCACCTTTCCGAGCGTCTTTCCCCTGCTCAGGCTCGACCGCATCTACCTGCGCGGCCTCAGGCCCCGGGCCGCCGCCTGCCCCGACGGCGGCCAGTGGCGCACCCTGTCCGACCACTGCCCTCTGCTGGCCGAGGTCGAGCCGTGAGCGCCTGGAGCTTGGCCCTCAGCGCCGTGGAGCTGATCGGCGTCTTCAACGCCGCCCATGCGGTCATGAACGTGCGCGCGCCGGCCTCGGCCCTGGCCTGGGCGGTGCTGCTGGTCACCCTGCCCTGGATCGCCGTGCCGGCCTACTGGGTGCTCGGCCGCACCAAGTTCAACGGCTACGGCCGCGGTTTGCGCGCCGCCCTGGCCCGCTACCGGGTTGGCATCGGCGAGCTGTTCGCCGAGGCCAAGCGCTACGAATGCCGCCCGGAACCGCGCCTCGAAGGCTTGAGTCAGACCCTGGCGCGGCTGATGCCGATCGGTTTCACCGAAGGCAACCACACGCGGGTCCTGATCGACGGCGAAGCGATCTACGCGGCCATGCTGGCCGATATCGCCGCGGCCCGGACCAGCATCCTGCTGCAGGTCTACATCCTGCGCGACGACGCCAGCGGTGAGCGCTTCCTCGAGGCCCTCGCCGAGCGCGCCCGCGCCGGCGTTGCGACCTACCTGCTTTACGACGAAATCGGCAGCTTGGACGTGTCCGACGCTTTCCTCGGGCGGGCCCGCGAGTCCGGCATCCGCACCAGCGGATTCAAGACCACCCGCGGTCCGGGCAACCGCTTCCAGATCAACTTCAGGAATCACCGCAAAATCCTGGTGATCGACGGGCAGGTGGGCTACTGCGGCGGTGTCAACATCGGCGACGAGTACCTTGGTCTCGATCCACAGATCGGACCCTGGCGGGACACCCAGGTGCGCCTGGAGGGGCCCGCGGTCAAGCTGCTGCAGGCTTCGTTCCTGGCCGACTGGTACTGGGCCACCGGCGAGGGAGCGCCGGCGGATTGGAGCGTGCGCCTGCCGCAGCGCCAGGGTCAGGCCGTGCCGACCGCGCCGGCCGCGGTCGTCTTCACCGGGCCCGCGGACCAGCTCGACGTCTGCAGTCTGTTCCACCAGGCCCTATTCGGCAGCGCCCGCCGGCGCCTGTGGATCGCCACGCCCTATTTCGTTCCCGACCGCGCCACCCTGGCGGCGCTCAAGACCGCCGCCCTGCGCGGCGTCGACGTGCGCATCCTGGTGCCCCTGCGCCCAGACCACCTGATCCCGCGGCTGTGCTCGCTCAGCTACTACGACGAGATCAAGCACGTCGGCATCCAGCTGTTTCACTACCACGCCGGCTTCATGCACCAGAAGGTGACCCTGGTGGACGACGAGCTGGCCACGATCGGGTCCGTCAACCTGGACAACCGCTCCTTCCACCTGAACTTCGAAGCCACCGCCATCACCCGCCAGCCCGACGCGGTGCTGGCCATCGAGTCCGCCCTGCGCCGGGATTTCGAGCAGGCCAGCCCCGCGGATCTCGACACCTACGTCAAGCAGCCGCTCTGGAAGCGCATCCTGATCCGGCTGACGCGCCTGCTCTCCGGGCAATTGTGAAGGCCGGCGCGCACCGCGGCCTCCCCGGATCGGCCCCGCGCGGTTAGCTTGAGCCCATGCGCTCGACCTGCCCCCGAGCGTCCGCCTGGCTCGCCAGCGCGACGCTGCTCCTGTGCCTTTCCGGATCTCCTGCGGCGCCTGCGTTTCCCCCGCCGCCTGGGCCAGCCATCCCCGCGCTCGCTCCCGCCGCGATCCAGGACGCGGATCTGGAACCCGCTGAGCCCCGCCCCCTGGTGCCGCTGCGCGGCCAGCTGCTGGATGCCGCGGGCCGGCCGCTCGCCAACGTGCTGATCGAGGCGGGGGAATCCGAATTCGAGCGCGACGAGCAGGGCGAGCTGCTCGAGATCTTCGAGTTCACGACCGTCTCCGACGCGAGCGGCCGATTCGAGCTGGACGTGGATCCCGTCGCGGAGGAGCTTGGTCCGCCGCAGTACCTCGATGGTCCCAGCCTCAAGTTCTCGGGAGCGGGCCTGCTCGCAGTCGATCTGGACCTGCCGCGCCTGCCCGCCGCGGGTCTCGACCTCGGCCCCGTGCGCTTGTCCCGTGCCGTGCCCGTGCAGCTCAGCCTGCGGAACGTCGCCGGTCAGCCCCTCCATGAGGGCTGGAAGCTGGACCTGACCGGGACATGGCCGAGCGTCCAGCGCATCTACGGGGGCGTGATGTTCGTGGACGGTGCTTTGCGGTACTCGGACAGAGAACTAGGTCCGGAGGGCCTGCGCCTCCAAGTCCTGGAGTCGAGCCGCCGCCGCCTGCGTCTGATTCACGTCTCCGGAGCCCGGGCGGAGCTCGATGTCGATCTGCCCCCGTGGGCGCCCGGCATCAACCCGGTCGAGGCCCACGCGATCTACACCGGCCCCGACCTCGACGGCCTGCGCGTGATCCGGCTGACCCTGGGATCCCGACTCGTACTGCCCGCCGGTTCCAGCCTGGCACCCGCGCAGGTCGAGATCTTTGGACCCGAAGGCCCCGTGCCGTTTGCGGTCGGTCCCGATCCCGCCAGCGCTAGGCCCTGGGCCGAGGCCAGGGCGGCGGCAAGCGTGGCCAAGCGGCGGCCCCTGGATTTCTCCTCGGCGCCGGTGGAGCAGATCTATGTGCAGGGAGCCGGGCTTGGGACCCTCCGGCTCGAGGTCAACGATCCCCGCTATGTGCCCCTGGTGCAGTCGATCGATGCGAGCGCCGACGTCACCGAGGTCAGGCTCGAGGGCAATTCGAGCCTGATCTTGGAGGTGATCGACGCCAGCTCCGGGGCAGCGCTCCCGGCTTGCAAGCTCTCCCTCGAGGTCGGCGGCGAATTCGAGAGTTTCGAGGTGCTGCAGCGCGGCTCAGACAGCAGCACATCCCCGCCGGGCCCCGTGCTCGCCAAGCAGGTGGTCCGCGGACTGCCTCCGGATGCACTGGTCTTGCGCGTCGGCGCCGCGGGCTTTCGCGACCAGGAGTTTGAACTGCCGGCGATCCAGCCGGGCGGGGAGCGTCGGCTGCGCGTCGAGCTCCAATCCAGCATGGCAGCCCGGGTCCTGGTGACCGGCGAGCCGACACCGGGGGACACGCTGCGGCTGTTCCAAGCGTGGCTGCCCAAGGAGCCGTCCGCCCTGGGGACTTTCGCCTACGTGCCCAGCGGCACGCTTGCGACCGAAGCGGGCCTGTTCGAGTGGAAGCCGCCGCTCATGCTCGACCGAAATGGCCGCGGTTTCTCGTTGATCGCAGCCGATCGGCTGCTGCGGCTGGCGGGGCCGGTCGAGGTCCCTTGGCCGCCGGAGACGATTCAGACGATCGAGCTCCAACTGGAGCCGAGCTGCACCCTGGGCGGGGCGCTCGAGCTGCCCGCCGAGCTGCGGCGCGGACGGCTGGCGCTGCGGCTGACCCGCGCCCGGATCCAAGCCTCGATCTCGCTCCAGACCGTCAACAACCAGCTCGAGGCCTTGCGGGATTTCGAGCCCCTGTTCCTGGCCCTGGATGAATCCCGGTACCAGCTCGAAGGGCTGGCCCCGGACGTCTATCGTCTGCATCCGGCCACGCCCGGCTCGGACCCGCGGGCCGTGCTGGCGGAGGTGGATCTCTCCGCGGGGGGGGCGTTCGAGCGCCCCCTCGACCTGGCTGCGCATGTGCCCGCGGCGCTCGAGGTGCTGCTGCCCCCCGGGCTGCCGCCGGTCGAGCTCCTGCTGGCCGGGCCGGGCAGGGAGGTGCGCAGCGGGCCGACCGCTGCGGGCAGGCTCAGCTTCCCCAGCCTGGCTCCGGGCCGCTATCGGGCGGCGCTGCGCGGACTGGCTGCGGGCGGCATGCCGCTGTGGATCGCCGGCCTGTCCGAAGAGATCGAGCTGGCGCCCGGAGCGGCCCGGGTCTGGCGCCCGGAGGTCGCCCTGACCCGCGGCCGGGTGCGCCTGCTGTCCGCCGCTGGCGAGCCCCTGCGCAGCGAGCCGCTGTGGCTGCGCTTCGATCCGGTCCAAGATCCCAAGGGACTGATCGAAGAGTCGGTCGCGCTGCGCAGCGATGACGAAGGCTGGCTCGACCTGGAACTGCCCGCGGGTCCCTTCCGCCTGTTCCCGCCTGGAAAACAGCCGCCCAAGCGCCTGGGCAAGCACTCCCTGGCCCGCGCCGCCGCGCTGCAGTGGCCCGCGGACTCGGGCTGCGAGCTGCGCCTGCCCTGAGCGACCCGGGGCGGGCCAGCCGTGGCCCGCGTCCGCGCCGAGATCGCACCAAAAGTTGCCGGCGCGGCCAGCGCCCCCATGGTGGCCCCGGCCGGGTCCTTCCCTGGCGGGGCGTGCGAGCCGCCAGGACCGCGTCCGGCCTCGATGCCTGGGCCGCGCCCGGGCGCGGGGCAGGCCCCGCGGGCTCCGGGGGCGGCGCCTTCAGGGCTAGAACGGGCGGTGCGGCGACCGATCCCGGGAACCTGCGGAGCTAAACTGGCTCTGCGCTAAGGCGCCCCATGGCGCGCCATTCCCATGACAAGGCGACTGCGCATCTACGACCCCGCCCTGTGCTGTTCGACCGGCGTGTGCGGCCCCGGGGTCGACCCGGAGCTGGCGCGCGTCGCGGCCGATCTGGCCTGGCTCGCCGGCCAGGGCGTGCGCGTGGAGCGCTTCAACCTGTCCCAGCAGCCCGCCGCGTTCGCGCTCGATCCCCTGATCCGCCAGGCGCTGCAGCGCGGCAACCAGGTGCTGCCGCTGGTGGTCGTCGATGGCCGCATCGCCGCCGAGGGGGGCTACCCCTCCCGGGAAGCGCTCGCAGCCCTGTGCGGCGTGACCTTGCGGCCGGAAACCTCCGGCCTTCGCAGCGCTGGAGCCTGTCGGCCCAAACCTGACGGCGGCGGCTGCTGCTGAGCCCGCCGCGACCGCGGCACCGGCCAGGTAGGGCGGCAGCCCGTCCCGCTTTTCCGCAGGCGGGCCCGCTGGTTTGCAGCGGCCGCCCTCTGCGCTGTTTGGAGTCCACCGATGAAATCAGCGGCCGCCCGCACACCCGCCTTTCTCCGCGCGCCCCCGCGCTGCCTGCTGTTCACGGGCAAGGGCGGTGTGGGCAAGACCAGCGTGGCCTGTGCCACGGCGCTGCGCCTGGCCGCCAACGGCCGCCGGATCCTGTTGGTCAGCACCGACCCGGCCTCCAACCTGAGCGAGGTGCTGGGGACCGAGCTCGGAACCGAGCCCCGAGCGGTGCCGGGAGCTCCGGGGCTTTTCGCCATGGACATCGATCCCGTGGCCGCCGCGGCTGCCTATCGGGAGCGCATGGTCGGCCCCTACCGGGGTCTGCTGCCGGAGGCCGCGGTGCGCAGCATCGAGGAGCAGCTCTCCGGGGCCTGTACCGTCGAGATCGCCGCCTTCGACGAATTTTCGAAACTGCTCGGCAGCCCGGGGGACAGCGGCGGATTCGAGCATGTGATCTTCGATACGGCGCCGACCGGCCACACCCTGCGCCTGCTCGAATTGCCCGCAGCCTGGAGCAGCTTCCTCGACCTGAGCGCGGGCGGGACCTCCTGCCTGGGCCCGCTTTCCGGGTTGCACGCCCAGCGCGACCTGTACGCCTCGAGCCGCGCCGCCCTGGAGGACGCAGCCCAGACCCTGGTCGTGCTGGTCGCCCGGGCCGAGCGGGCCGCTTTGCGCGAAGCGGAGCGCACCCGCAACGAGCTTTCCCAGCTCAAGATCTGCAATCTCGAGCTGGTGATCAACGGGCGCTTCCGCGCCGTGGATCCGAGCGATCCGATCGCCGCTGCGTTCGAAGCCCGCGACGCCGCGGCGCTGGCCGATCTGCCTCCGGGGCTGGCGGGCCTGCCGCGTGTCGAGCTGCCGCTGCTGCCCTTCGGGCTGGTCGGTCTCGAGCGCCTGCGTCAGCTCCTGCCCGGGTCTGGATCGTTGCGCATGCCCGCTCCGCTGCCGCAACCCGCCGGAGCGCCGATCGAACCCGGCTCGCTGCCGCCTGGACTCGGGAGCCTGCTGCCCGACCTGGAGCGCAGCGGCCATGGCGCGATCCTGACCATGGGCAAGGGCGGCGTCGGCAAGACCCGCGTGGCCGTCGAGTTGGCCCTCGAGCTCGCCCGTCGGGGTCACCGTGTCCACTTGACGACCACCGATCCGGCCGCCCACGTGGCCGACGCCCTGCTGGAGTCGGCGCAGGGCGATACGCCTGCCAGCCTCAGCGTCGATCGCATCGATCCGGCCGCCGAGGTCGCATCCTATGCGGCCGAAGTGATGGCCCGAGCCGGGGCTGGGTTGGACGCGGCGGGTCGCGCCCTGCTGGAAGAGGATCTGCGCAGCCCGTGCACCGAGGAGATCGCCGTTTTCCAGGCTTTCGCGCGCCGGGTCGATCGCGGGCGTGACGGTTTCGTGGTGATCGACACGGCTCCGACCGGCCACAGCCTGCTGCTGCTGGACGCCGCCGAGAGCTACCACCGGGAGGTGGAACGCTCCCGCGGCGACATCCCGGAAGAGGTCCGGCGCCTGCTGCCGCGCCTCAGGGATCCGAGCTTCACCCGCATCCTCCTGGTGACCTTGCCCGAAGCCACGCCCGTCCACGAAGCCGCCCACCTGCAGGCGGATCTCGCGCGCGCCGGCATCCGGCCCTTCGCCTGGGTCATCAATCAGTCCCTCGCTCCCCTGGAGCTGCGCGATCCGCTGTTGGTACGCAGGCGCGCCAACGAGCAGCGCTTCATCGCTGAGGTGCTGGCCCTGACCGAGCGCGCGGTCCTGGTGCCTTGGAGCGCAGCAGCGCAGCCCTGCACCGTTTCCGCGGGCTGAGCGCGGCGAACCCTCGCCGCCAGCGTCGCGACCCGAACCAGCGCGCCCGCATGTCGACCGCCCCGCGGCCGCCGGCGCGGACCTGCGCCTGCCCTGGGGGAGCGTCCGGCCCAGGGGCGAGAAGCCAGCCAAGGGTCCGCCCCGATCCTGGGACCGGGCGGGGTTGCAGCGGCCCGCCCGACGCTGGGAGCCCGCTTGCCCCATGCCAACGAGCACCGCAGAGGTGTGGATTGCCGTTCCCTGGCCGGGTGGGCGGCGGCCGCGCCGCTAGGCTCGCAGTGCCGCCGAGGAGTTCCCGCGGCGGTCAGCGCCGGGGCTGTTCCCCGGAACGCGGAGGAATCCATGCGCACCTTGATCGCTGCATCCGTGCTGGTTGGATTCGCGCCCCTGGCGGGCGCGTGGCAAGAGGTCGATCGTTCGAAGGCCCGCGAGGAGCGCCTGCGCTACCTGGCGGAGCAGGCCCGCGACAGCCAGGACCTGGCCGGCCTGGCCTGGGTGGCCCTGGTGGGCGGCGAGGAGCTCGCCGGCGCGGGCCTGGGCAACTTCGGCGGCGGCAAACTGGACCTCGACACCCCGCTTGCGGCAGCCCCCCTGGCGGAGCTGCTGTTCGCCGCAGCGGTGCTGCAGGTTGCCGAGGAGCGCGGCATCGACCCGGCCGCGGAGCTTTCGACCCTGCTGGCCGAACGCAAGCTCGAGTGGCCCGGCGTGCGCCTGCACAGCCTGCTGGCGCACACCTCCGGGCTGCCCTTGGTGCCGGCCACGCTGCCGCTCGAAGCGGCCGCGCCCGCGGCCGAGGGCCAGCCGGTCGATCCCCCGTGGCTGGCCTGGCTGCGCACCGCCTCGCCCTCCGCGGCGCCGCAGAGCTGCTACGCCTGGAGCAACGCGGATGTGCTGCTGCTCGACCTGTGGATGCAGTCCGTGGCCGGGCAGGGTCTGCCCAGCTATGTGCAGGCCGAGCTCTTTCCCGGCCTGGGTTGGAAGGACAAGCGCTTGACCGGACAGCTGGCGGGCATCTGGCTCGAGCTGGCCCAGGACCAGGGCCTGGGCCGCCTCGAGCGGGTCCAGCTGCCGGCGGAGTTGGCCGGGTCCGAGCTCGAACTCTCCGCCCGCGAGCTGGCGGCCGCCCTGCGGGCCCTTTCGACCGGCGAGCTGCTCTCGGAGCGGGCCAACGAACAGCTGCTCGCCGACGTGCGGCTCCCGAGCGGCCAGCGCACCGGCCACGGCCTGGGCCTGGCCCACGTTCGGCTCGGTGAACAGCCCGGCCTGGTGGTCGCCGGCGCCGCCCAGGGCGTCAACCTGCGCGCCGTGCATTACCCGGGCCTGGACCTGACCATCGCCCTGCTGGCCCCCGCCCGCCCGACCTCCCTGGGGGCCCTCGAGCGCGCCTTGACCCGGGCGCTGTTCGACCTGCCGCAGCCCGAGCGCACCGATCTGCCCGTCAGCAGCGAGGAACTGGGCCGCCTGGTGGGGGAGTACCAGATCGGCTGCGACAGCCTGCTGCTCTCGGTCGACCGGGGCCGGCTGCGGCTGACCGGCGCCGACCTGGACCGGCCCCTGGCCTACCAGGGCGGTGGGCGCTACCTGGCCCAGGACGGCGCCGACCTGGAGGTCCAGTTCGACCCCGGCCTGGACGGCCCGGCACACGAATTCGTGCTTTCGATCGAAGGTCAACAAGCGATCGCGCGGCGATTTCGCTGAATTCAGGCGCAGCCGCGGGCCCCGCGCCGCGCCCGGCGCAGGCCCCGCGGCCTGATCGGCCGCTGCCGGGCGGGGGGGGCGACCCCCGGCTCCGGGTCCGGCTCGTTCCTGCGCACCCCCCGGGTGGAGGGTCGGATCTGACCCCAGGCTCGGCCTCGGGGCTGGGCCAAAAGGAAATCTGAGCTTTTTTGGCGCTCCGCAGGCCCATGCCATGGCCCCCAGCCCCCCAATTCCGGGTTTTTCCCATTAGCGTGCTGGGGTCCGGGGTCCCTTCCCAGGCCCCGGCTGCCCTTTGCCCAGGGAAACCCCCCCTGAGGGACGCGCTGCCCAAGCGATCCCTCCCGAGACCGCCGAGCGCCGTGCCGTGCCCACAGGGCCGACGCGGCTGCGTGCATTGGCAGCGCTGTTGTTGCTCACCGCCCTGGCCTTTGGGCTGCGCGCTTGGGATCTCGATGCACGGCTGCCCGCCCAGCCCGAGCCCGACGATGTCATCGTGATCCAAGCGCTGCACCTAGAGGAGCAGCGCCTGGGGCGGATCTCCAAGGAAGACCAGGTCAACTCCCAGTATCCGTTGCTCCTGGCGCACCTGCTCGAGGCGCTGCCGGGGCAGCTGCTCGAGCCGCTGCCGCCGGAAGCCCCGCTGCAAGAGCATCTGCGCGCCGCCTCGCAGCCCCACCTGATGGGGCGCTGGCTGGTGCTCGGCTTCGCTTTGTTGTCGATCCCCGGCAGCTACCTGCTGGCGCGTCGCTTCCTCGGGCGCGGGGCGAGCTTGTTCGCGGCCGCGCTGGTGGCCACCAGCCTGCTGCATTGCCTCTACTCCCAGCAGGCGCGTCCCCACGTGCCCTTGGCCAGCTTGGCCCTCTGGGCGGTCCTCGGCTGCCAGCGCCTGGTGCGCAAGGGCGGAGTTTTCGCCTACCTCTCCGCCGGCTTGGCCTGCGCCGTCGCGATCGCCTGCCTGCACAACGGCTTCGTGCTGCTGGCCCCGCTGGGGCTGGCGCTGCTGCTGCGCTGGCCCCGCGAACGGGGCTTCGGACGCGCCCTGGCCCTGCTGCCGCTGGCGCTGGTCGGGCTGGCGATCGACTGGGCCTATCCGACCCTGCTGGGCGAGGGCAGCGACCTGGGCCTCGACAAGCCCGAGGGCTCGTTCTTCCTCTCGGGCCACCGCATCGACAGCATCAACATCGATGGCCGCGGCTTCCTGCTGGTGCTGGGCTACCTGTGGGCCCATGACCCGCTGCTGGTCCTGCTCGGCGGCCTGGGGCTGATGCTGCTGCCCTGGCGCGCGATGAGCTGGCGACCCCGGACTGAGGCGCAGCGGGAGCTCTGGATCGCGCTCGCCTTCGCCCTGCCCTACCTGTGCGCGCTCGGGCTCTACGCGCGGACCTTCGGCCGCTTCCTGCTGCCGCTCTTGCCCTACCTGGCCCTGCTGGCCGCCGCCGGCGCGGCGCTCGCCCTCAAGCGGCTCACGGCGCTAGCCGCGCCGCGGCGGGCGCTGGCCGCCGCCGCGCTCCTGCTGGCCTTCCCCCTGGCCCAGGACCTGCGCCTGCAGCAGCTGCGCTCGCGCCCCGACACCCACACCCAGATGGCCGCCTGGCTGACGGCCAACGCCGATCCGCGCGAAGACCAGATCCTGCTGGGCAACCAGGTCAACCTGCCCCTGGCCGAGCCGCGCCGCAGCCTGCTGGCCCTGCCGGAGTGGTCCTGGACCGTCTGGCAGCGCTATCAGGTGCTGCTCGGCTCCGTGCCCTGCGGACGGGCGCTGCGCTCGACCCGGCCCCTGGCGGTTCCGACACTGTTCGCTCCCAACGGAACGCCGCGCCCCGACATGCAGGTGACCCTGCTCGATCAGCTCGGGCGCGGGATCTATCGGTTGGTGGTGTCCCGCAACCAATTCGACCTCAGGGGGACGCGCGGCACGCTGCAGCCCGTGGTCGAGATGCTGTGCCCGCCCACGCTCGCGTTCGGGTATCCGCCGCGCCCCGTGGACGAGGAAGATTCCGAGGGCTATTCCCTCGACGGGTCCGGTTGGTCCTGGCTCTGGCGGCGCGATCGCCTGGGCGCCCTGCTCGAGCTGCGCGATCTGCGCCGCGGCCTGCCCGCGGCGGCTCCCGATGCGGGCCGCTGAATCGGGCCCAGGCCCCTACCCGAGCGGAGCTCGCTTGCCTGCGCGTCCGGCGCTGCTCAGGGCTTCTCGAAGAAGAAGAAGCGGCTCGAGTGGAAGTAGCGGTTCGGGCCCGAGACGCCCGGCAGGGCCCCGGGCGCGAGGCGGTCTTCGACCTCGACGAACAGCGCCACATGGCGGTTCGTGGGCCCGCCGAGGAGGTTCAGGTCCAGGCTGGCCAGGTATTCGCCCGGAGTTCCGCTGGGCAGCATCGGGAGCGACTGGAAGCTGCGGTTGCTGAACTGGTTGCCCTGCCCGAAGCAGACCTGGGCCGCGCCGGTGAGCGGGTCCAGGCAGGCGGATCCCGCGGGCGGGGGCGGCAGGTCGATGTGGCGCCAATCGCCGTCGTCGTCGAAGCCGAAGCGCAGGCGCAGGCCGGCGATCTCGAGCTGGTTCGGCGCCGGATTCTGCACCTGCGCACGCACCAGGACCTGGCCGCTCGGAAGCAGGCTGGCCTCGGCTTGCAGGTCGCTGCGCTGGCGCCCGCGGAACACCGCGGCGCCGAAGGAGCGCAGATTGAGCACGTCCTGGGGCCCGGCGGAACTGTGATCGGCGTTGGCCGTGTAGTGCATCCGCACGGAGCCCTGGGGGTAGCGCCGGCGCAGCACGTCGTCGTACCACTGGCTCCGCAGCCGCAGGTCGAAATTCCAGTCCGCGGTGGCCTCCTGCAGGTGGACCCGCTTGCCCTGCAGCAGGGCCAGGGCGATCTGCACGTCCGGATCGCTGGTCTGGTGCCAGATGCCGGTGTCCTCGAGTTCCTCGATCAGGGCGAAACCGTCGAGATTCAGGGGAAAGTGCAGCGGATAACCGGCTTCCCACAGGCCCGCCAGGGCCCCGTCCCAGTTGGTCTGCAGGCTGGGCACGAAGTGCTGCACCGCCAGTTCTCCCAACAGGTCCCATTCGCCGATGCCGGCGCTGACATGCAGGTAGGCGCCGACGACCCGCGGATCCGCAGCCAGCGCGAAACCGCTGGCCCAACCGAAGCGCGAGCTGCCCTGCAGGGCGAATCGCAGGCTGCCCGGGGCCGCGCCCTGGACTTTTTCGGTGGCGGTCAGCGCGCGCAGCATCGCGCCCGCGGAGGCCACCCAGGCGTTCCAGCGCGGCTCGCCGCTGGCCAGGGCCTGATCGAACGAGCACAGCGCCACGCCGGCGACGCTGCCGGGCACGGCGGACCCGGCCTGGAGGAAATCGCCCACGATCACGCCGATCCCGAGCTCGGCCACCGTGGCCAGCACCGAGGCCTCGAAATTGGCGACCTTGGCCTGGGCGGGATCGCCCGCGCCCGGGATGCTGCCGTCGTCGAATTCAGGGAACAGGACCTGGAAGTCCGGACTCCACAGGGTGGCCTCGCCCTGCAGCACGTTCAGCAGCAGGAATTGCTCGGGCTCGACCCCGGCCGGCAGGTACAGGGCGCAGTCGATGTCGGTCCACAGGTCCTTCTTCCAGGAAGGGCAGCCCGCGCAAACGTTGTTCGGAGCGCCGAGCTCGGGCAGGTGCGGGCTATCGAAGACGAAGCGCTTGCGCACCACGCCGTTCGGCAGGCTGTCGATCACCAGGCTCGGCAGGACCTTGGCCAGATGGGGGCTGTCCTGATCGAGGATGTCGGCGGCATCCGGGAACAGGCGCTCCCGGTAGGTCGCCAGCAAGGTCGCGTTGTGGACGTCGACGGTGATCGGCTCGCCGCAGCGCCAAATCCCTTCGGGATCGCGCACGGCCAGGGCCAGTTCGACCCCGCTCACGTCGACCAGGCCGAGATCCAGGGCCGAATTCCATTCCACGGCGCCCCCGCCCGCCGCTGGGAAGCTGCCCACCTGCCCCTGGGCCCGCGCCAGCGTCACGCCCCCCAGGCTGCCCACCAGCGTCGGCTCGCTGTAGGCGCCCGGGCCTGGAACGCTGTAGACGAAGCGCTGCACCGCGGGGGAGACCTCCTGGCCCCCCGCGAGCACCACCCCGGGGCTGCCGCCGAGCTGCACCACGGGGGCCGCCAAGGCGCTGGCCTGGTTGCCGGCGGCATCGAAGGCGGTGGCCTCGAGGGCCAGGGCGGTGCCCGGCAGGGCGCTGGGCACGAACTGGAAGGTGAACGGAGCCGCCGTGAGGCTGGCCAGCAGCGTGCCCCCCAGGCTGATCTCGACCCGCTCGAGGGTCTGGTCATCGCTGGCCTCGACCTCCAGCAGGACCGGCAGGCCCGTCTGGATCGGCGGCAGTCCCTTCCAGGCCACCGTGGGAGCCACCCCGTCCACCGCGCCCGATCCCGCGCCGGTCCCCGCGCCACCCGAACAGCCTGACAGGGCCAGCGCCGTCAGCGCCGCAAGGAGCGACCAGCGCGCCGCGGCGGTCGCGCCGGCCTGGTGAGCAGCGGGGGGGAAGGGGAGGGTCACGGCGAAGGCCCTAGGGCGCCAAGGGGCCGAGGCAACCTTCGGCGGCGCTCGGGGAGCGCAAAGGGCCAACAGGCTAGGCAGCCGCAGGCCCGGTCCTCAAGCGCCGCCGGCTGCTCCAGGGCCGCGGGTTCGCCTAACTCCGCCTGGCAGCCCGGCGGAGCGCAGCGTGCCGCTGCGCCCCGATCCGCCGGGTCGGCGCCCCGGCGGCTCCAGGCCCGCGCCCGCCCGCGGCTCGCTCTTGTGCCCGATCGCCAGCGCGGGCTCCCCGAGCGCGCGCTCGGACGCCGGGGCTCCCGACCGGCACCGGCCGCCCGCGGAGCGCCGCAGCTCGCTGCTCGTCCGCGCTGCGCACGTTGAGCTCCGCACTCCGCACTGCCCGCACTCCGCACTGCCGCACTCAGCCGCTTGCGCTTGCGGCTGTTCCCCTGGCGGATCGTTCGCGCCGTCGCCAGTCGCCCGTCGCAGGGAGCCCCGCGCCCGGGTCCCGGGAATCGCCCGAATGAGCGGCGGAAAACGCGCTGGATTGCGCTTTATCCGGTGGGTGCTCGAAGGCCTCCGACTCGGGTCGGTCTCGACTCCCACCTCATCACCTGCCGTGGGCCCAGTGGCCCGCGGCGCAACGATCAAGAGCAAAACCCATGAAGATGTCCTCTGCATTCTCGAACGTCGCCATCGCCTCCCTCGCGCTGATCTTCTCCGCGGTTCCCTCCGCCCAACAACCCGATGCTCCCCAGGCCGGGCCGTCGGGCGTCTGCCTCCAGGACGACTTCGGCTCGGGCACGATCATCGCCACTGGTACGGCACCGGGCAAGGATCCCTCGGTGGAAGTCACCAAGGGCGCCAGCGGGGAGCCCGGAAAGATCACCGTGACCAGCGTGTGGATCAATGGCCAAAAGGTCGACAAGGACAAGTACACGATCCGTGAGCAGGGCTCCGTCTCCCCCGAGATCATCTTCCACGAGCCCGATCCCGGTGCGCCCGCCCAGGGAGCCGAGGTCAAGGTCTACGGCACCACCGAGAACGGGGACAAGAAGTTCGACGGCAAGCTCAAGTGGAAGTGAAGCCCTAGGGCGAGCCCAGTCCCCGCCGCCCGTTTCCCCGGGCGGCGGGGTCGCTCGCATCTCGGCTTGAGACTTGCCATCCCAGGAAACCCGGCGGCTCCTAGGCTTGTGCTGCGGGTCGGCCGAGTCTTTCGGGCCGCGGCCGGGCCGCGGCCGGGCCAGCGAACCCAGGACCCCGACACGGGCCCTGGCACCGAATCGAGCGCTCCCCTGGGGCCCGCGACGGCCTGGTCCGATCGTCAGACCAGCACACAACCACGGAAACCACGCACCGCATAGTACGAGTCCGCGCCGTTGTGGTAGGTGAACACGTGCCCGTAGCGGCGATCGCAGAACAGCGCGCCGCCGGCGGCCCGGATATCCGCTGGGGTCGCCACCCAACTCGAAGTCTTGCGGTCGAACTCGCCCAGGGTCTGCAGCAGGCGGTACTGCGCTTCGGTGAGCAGCGCGCAGCCCAGCTCGGCCGCCAGCCCCATCGCGCTGCCCGCAGGCTTGTTCTGCTTGCGCCACTCGAGGGCTTCCTGGTCGAAGCACAGGCTGCGCCGGCCCGCGGGCGATTCGGCGGCACAATCGCAGTAGCAGAGCCGCCCGTCGCGCTCGACGCCGATCACATCGGGCTCGCCCCCGGTGCGCTCCATGCCATGGAGCGCCAGCAAGGCCTGGGGCGAGGCGGCCAAGCGAGCGGCGACCGCCGACCAGTCGAGCCCACGGTGGCGCTGCGGATATTCGGCGAAACGCTGCTCCAAGCTCGCGAGCAGCTTGGCCTTGTCTGCGGCCTTCAGCGGCATGGGGGCTTCGTTCGCCTGGTTCCTTGGGGCCTTTCCCTGCGAGCCGGAGCGGCTAGAGGCGACCGCAGCAGTCTACGCCCAGGTCGGTTAGCCCGAAACCGGCCGCCCCGCAGGCCGCAGCTGCACCGGGCGTCCCCGCAGCCTTAGGCACCCTCGGACCGCCCCCGTCTGAACATGCCCACCAGCAGCCAAGCGCCCAGGGCCAGGCCGGCGCTGTAGGCCGCCGCGCCGAACAGCCGCAGCAGGCCGGCGAGCCGCTGGTCCTGGCGCAGCAGGTCGAGTTTGCCCAGCAGGTAGGCCCAATCATGGAGCGGTTCGCCCGCGCCGAGGCCCACCAGGGGCAGCGACTGGCTGCGCGCATCGCCCGCGTACTGGGCCACTTCGAACCAGTTTGTGCCCAGCCAGACCAAAGCGAAGCCGCAGGCGAAATAGTCCCTTTGGCGCAGGAACAGGCCCAGGCTGATCGTGGGCGCCAGCAGCTGCAAGGCCGAGCCTCCGGCCACTTCGATGAAGGTCCCGAAGGGCGCGCAGAGCACGTGCCCGAGCTCGTGGATGCCGAAGTTGAGCCCGCCGATCAGCCCGCGATAACCGAAATCCTGCGCCTGCCGGACGGCCCAATAGAGCATCAAGGCCAGCAGGGGCAGGCGCGGCCAAGGGGAAGCCTGGGCCATGAAGCTGCGGCAATCGGCGCGCAGCGCGCCCAGCCAAGGGAGGCCGGGTCGGTCCCCCTGCTCGGCGCTCGAGCGCGCGGAGCGCGGGGAACCGATCAGCCCCGAAACCGAAGCGCCCCCGGAACGCTCCCGCGGCTTGAGGGAGCCTCGGAAGTCCGCTCCGCCTGGGGCTGCGCTGGCCGGGGCGCCGCCCGCTGCGCGCGGAGGGCGAGCGTCAACGCCCGCTCGCGGCCCGCGGGAGTCGGCCGGCGGTGGGCCCGGCCGCGCGCCGCTGGCCGTGGCGCGGTCGGGCGTGCGCGGCAGGGGGCCAGGGGGCTGATGCGGTCCCAGCGGGCCCCGGTCAGCGCCCGGGCTGTCCTCCCGGGCTGGCGGCAGGGCAGCGCCCGGGCCGCGGACGAGGTCCAGCTCCGAGCGGGCGGGCCAGTCGGGCGGATCCGCGGGCAGGCTCATGCCCTCTACTCGGCTCGGCTGCCGCGCGCTTTGAGCGCGGCGCGCGCCGATTCCGAGCCGCAAGAAGTCGCCGCCCCGGCGGCCGCTGACCACCTCCGCCGCTCAATCGACCACGACGGACAAGACCTTGGCCGCCAGGGTGTTGGTCTCGGCGGTGTAGGGGCCGATGGCGCCCAGGTCGTAGAGGGTCGCGCCCTGGGCCAGCTTGACCGAAAGCGCCACGTCCAGGGCGGCCAGGGTGTTGAACACCTGGAACGAGCCGGTGACTTTGTCGACCAGCGTGAACAGCCCGGTCGCATCCTGCGAGGTGATCGTGGGGGTCGGGCTGGCGGGCAGGTTCTGGATGCCCACGAAGCCCTTGTCGACGATCGCCAGCTCGAACAGGTTGGGGCTTCCGCTGAGGGCCACCTGCAGCTGGGTCGGCTCCGAGCTCAGGGTCGTCGCCAGGCCGCCCGGCCGGTCCTTGATCAGCAGCAGCGAGGGGGCCAGCTCGCGGTTGATCACCGCCGTGGCCTCAAAATCGGCGCCGGCGGCATCGACGGCCGTGAACCAGCCCAGGAGCTCGACCGCCGTGCCGTTCCCGATGCTGAGCCCGTCCGCGGCCGTTCCCACCTGGGCCAGCAGCGCGTCCGGGTCGGGTGGGGTGCTGCCGCTCTCGTTCCAGGAGAACAGCCCTTGCAGCAGCAGCCCGACGCGCACCAGGTCGACGGTCAGCTGGCCGCCCGCCGGCGCGGCGGCGGCGAAGCCCAGGGCCCGCGTGGGCTGCAGGCGCACCACCGCATCGGTCGCGGTGGCATCCACGTCGGTCCCGATCAGGTCGCCGAAGATGCGCACGCGCTGGCCGATGTTGATGTCGTCGGCGTCGTAGGGCGTGGCCGAACCGCGGCGCAGGACCTTGGTTTGGGCGAAGGCCACGTCGACGGTGAAGAACGTGTCGTACTGGAACTGATCGTGGGTCGCGTTGTTGCTGTGGCCGCGCACCACCAGCGTCGGGTTGCTGCCCGCGCCGCCGCTGCGGCCGACCACATGGCCCTCGATGATGTCCTGGCCGCCGTTGTAGGTGCCCGTGCCGGCCTCCACGTAGACCACGGTCAGGTTGGGCAGGGAGGGCGAGATGGCGCCGTAGGTCTGCACCCAGGTGCCGGCGGGCAGGCCGGCCAGGGCCTCGAGCCCCGGATTGCCGGTGTAGGGCACGCCGTTGACCTGGTACACGGTCTGGGGCAGCACCGCGACCGTGGTGCTGCCGTAGGACACCCCTTGCAGGGTCTGCAGGTCGAGCTGGAAGGTGCCTGCCGCGGCGTCGACGGACTGGACCTCGCCCAGGGCGATCAGCTCCTTGGGGTTCTGCGGATCCACGCCCAGCACCAGTTTGGGCTCGACCCGCACGCTGTTGCCCGCGCTGTCGACCTGCACCGATTGGTTCAGGTCGAAGTCGAGCTCGATCAGCTTGTGGGCCCCAGCGCCCACGGAAAAGGGCGCCTGCAGGGTGATGTCGAAGGGCACCACCCCGCTGAGCGGATCGCCGTCTTCATCCAGCACGGTGGCCGCGGTGCTCTGGCCCACCAGGAAGACCTCCGCAGTGGTGAAGTCGAAGGTGACCTGGGCCCCCGTGTAGAGGCCCAGCGGCACCGGGCTCGTGCCGAGCACCTGGGACAGGTCCTGGAGTTCGGTCAGGTCGACGCGCACCGGCTGGGTCAGCAGGCTGACCAACGCGCCGGAGGCGCGCTCGAGCTGGATCGCTTCGATTTCCACGAAGAAATTGGCCACTTGGTCGAGGGCCCCGTCGGTCAGGGCGAAGGTGACCGCCCCCTGGCTGTCGCCATCGCTGCCGCCGCCGCAGGCGGCCAGCCCCAAGAGCGGCACGGCCGTGAGCCAAACGAGGATGGGCGTGGAGCGCGTCGGCGATCGAAGTGAGGTTTGCATGGGCATGGAGGGGTGGAGCGAGCCGGTCGCGGGCCGCTTCGGCCTCGCAGTCCTGGGGGGCTTATCGACCCCGGGGCCCAGGTCCTTGTCGCTGGGACGTGCCGCGGGGCCGCGGCTCCCAAGCCCGGCATCCGTGCTCCCGGGCGGCAGCCCGGACCGGGCCAGGAACCGGCCAGCCCCGATCGGGTTGCGGCCCCTGGGGCCCGCCGCGGGCTGCGAAGGGTTTTCCGGGCCGCCCTCGGCGCGCCCTTTACACTGCAAAGACGTCCCGGACCCATGCCCCCGCCATGCACAGCAAAGCCAGCAGCGTCGAGGCCTACCTGGCCGAACAGAGCCCCGAGCGACGCCGGGATCTCGAAGCCCTGCGCACGCTGCTGCGCGAGCACATGGACCCGCGCTTCGCCGAGGGCATGTCCTACGGCATGATCGGCTACTCCGTACCCCACGCGCTCTATCCCGCAGGTTACCACTGCGATCCCAAGCAGCCCCTGCCCTTCGCGGGCCTGGCCGCGCAGAAGGGGCACCTATCGCTCTATCTGATCGGGCTCTACTGCGACCCCGAGCTATCCGCGCGCTTCGAAGCCGCCTGGAAGGCGAGCGGCAAGAAGCTTGACATGGGCAAGGCTTGCGTGCGCCTCAAGCGCCTCGACGATCTGGCGCCGCAGGCCCTGATCGAAAGCCTGCGGGCGCTCGATCTCGAGACCTTCATCGCCCGCTACGAGGCCCAGCTGGCCACGACCAAGGCCGGCCAGAAGCTGCTCGCGGCGCGCGCCGCCGGCGCACAGGCTGCGGCCGTGAAAGCGCGCCCAAAGACCGCTGCCGCGGCATCCGCGGGCCCGGGCGGCCCCACGGCCGCGGCCCGGGGCCAGCGCCGCTCCAGCGCCCAGCCCGCGGCCAAGCCCGCGGCCAAGCCCAAGCCCGCGGCCAAGCCCAAGCCCTCGGCCAAGCCCAAGCCCTCGGCCAAGCCCGCAGCCAAGGCCAAGGCCAAGGCCAAGCCCGCGGCCAAGGCCAAGCCGGCCTCCAAGACCAAGCGCGGGCCGGCCAAGCCAGGCACCGTCCCCCAGCGTCCCCCCGGGGCGGGCGGAGCGCGGGCCGCGGCCCGCAAGCGCTCTTCAGGCGCATGAAGCGCCGCTCCGGGGCGCTGCACGGCTGCGCCCAGGGGCGATTCGGATAATGCGAAATCCTAGGTGGCGCGGTGCGGCGGCGACCGAACCCCCGAAAAAAATCCCCTTCGACCCATCAATTCACCGCCTGCGGGACTTGACGCTCTGGCCCACGGCTGGTCCTGGGACGGTCTCCCGGCTTGACCGCCGAGGCGCGCAGCCCCGAGCATCCCCGGGATGGCCCGCGAGGGGCAAACATTCGGGCACGAGGGCGCCAGCGGGCCGCCCGGCGGTACCGTCCCGGCGCTGGCCGTCGGGCAGCAGCAGCTCCGTGACCTGATCGAACCTCCGCCCGTGCATGGGCGCTTGTCGGGGGACTGGCTGCGGAGCGCCCTTTCGATGACGCGCAGCGCCGGCGATTTCTTCGTGCGCTTCGAGGGCGATCCGCTGCTCGAGGGCCGCGCCCGGGCGGCCCAGCACCTCTACCAGCGCTGCCTGTTGATCGCCCCCGAGCGGCTGGCCTCCCGGGCCTTGGCGCTGCTTTCCGTGCGCGCCCGGGGCTGGCGCGGGCTGCCGGCGGTCGAGCAGCTGCTGGCGCGCTGCCACGAGGACGGCGCGGCCCAACTGGTGCTGGAGGACGAGCGCGAAGAGGACTACGGCCTTTCCGCGGAGCCCGCGGTGCTGGGCCAGTACGCCATCGCCGGGGAGCTCTTCGGCCTGGACAGCGCGCACTGGCGCTTGGCGCTGGTGCGCTGGAACCGCCTGCCGTTCCCAGAACGGCGGGGATTGTTCGATTGGGTCGTGCGCGGCATCGACCCTCCCGCTGCTCCGCAGGACGCGGCCGCGGGCTCACCGCCGCCGCCCGGCTGGAACCTGCCCCGGGCGCGCTCGCTGCTGGCCGAGGTGCTGGCCCTACCCGAGGGAGGTGTGTCATGAAATCCCGTTCGATCAGCCCGGCGCTCGAGCAGCTCCTGTCGGAGCTCGCCCAGCGGCCGGATTCGATGCTCTTCGGCCGCGCCGCCGGCGCCGAGCCCGGGCGGACCGAGGCGGCCGCGCCGCGGCAGTGGACCGGCAAGGAGCCCGGCCTGACCAGCGCCGAGCAGGAGCTCCTGCGCGGCTACCGCGAGGAGCTCAGCGGCCTGATCCGCCAGCTTTCCTTCGGCTTGACCCGCCGGCTGCCCGGGGTCTGCGCCCTGCTCGATCCGCGGCTCGATGCCGAAGCCCGCGCCCGCGCCCTGCCCAGCGGCGAACTGGCGGAGCGGCGCGCCGCCGCCGCGCGGGTGCCGGAGCGCGACCAGTGGCTGCCCGGGGCCGCGCGTCTGCTGCGCGCCCTCGAGGACGAGCTGCGCCGGCCCGAGGAGGCCCTCGAGCTCCTGCGCCAGGCCCAGCGCCTCGCGCCCCACCCGATGACCCTGCAGCACCAGGCCTTCTGGCTCGAGCGTCTGGGCCGGCCCGAGGAAGCGCTGCAGGCGGCCCTGGCCGGCTGGAGAAGCGCCCGCGATCCGCTCTGGCGCACCGCCCTGGCTTTGATCCTCGGCCGGATCCACTACGCGACCGGCCGTTTCGCGGCCGCTGCGCGCTGGTACGGCCTGGCGCAGCGCGGAGATACCGGCGTGGCGGCGGCCCTCTCGGCTTGGCACTGCGCCCAGCGCGCCGGCGACAGCGAGGCCGCGGAGGCCTTCGCCGGCGCCGCGCTCGAGCTCGCGCCCGATGCGCTCGGAGCTGCCCGCGAATTCCGCGCCGTGGCCCGCGCCGCGGGCGCGGAGCTGTGCCTCGCGCGCGGCCACGGTCCGCGCTCCGACCGCTGGTTCGATGCCTTCGTGGAGGTGGTCTGATGGTCCGCGCACAGCCTGCCGTGCCGCGCGCGCGCCGCCTGCTGCTCCTGACCCTGCTCGGGCTGGCGGGGCTCGCACCGGCGCAGGTCTCCGGCGTCGGCCCGCCCAAACCGAAGGCCGAAGGCCAGCTCAGCCCCCGCGACAAGCTCAAGCGCAGCGCGCCGCCGCCGGTGATCGAGGGCGGCAACGGCCCCGTGACCAGCCAGGGGCAAAAGCAGGAGGAGGTCGTTCCCAAGCCGTGAGCGCCCGCGACCCGATCGGCGCCGCGGGGCGCGGCCGGGGCTTGTCCTGGGCGGCGCTCGCGGCCCTGGGAGGCCTGGCCCTGTGGGCCGCGCTGCCCAGGCAGGAGCGCTTCGCCGCGGGCGCGCCCGCCGGCGCGCCGCCCCCGTCCGGCGGCGCCGACGCGGCCCCACCGGCGGCGCTGCATGGGCC
>ERZ1066136.261-NODE-261-length-50039-cov-23.970811_pt1 | contig 50039 bp, 35 predicted proteins | sample MGYA00382783_ERZ1066136 | MGnify/ENA primary metagenome ERZ1066136 (study PRJEB33369, sample SAMEA5778366) | biofilm metagenome | biome: Industrial cooling water; feature: Water cooling tower basin; material: Biofilm | place: United Arab Emirates | collected... | reverse complement strand
GGGACGGCGGGGGCGGCGGCGATCGGGGCGGCGGTCGGCGGCGGGGCGGGCCGCGCGAGCAGGACCGCGGCGAGCCCGGCGGCGAGCAGGGCGGCGCCGCCGATCGCCCAGGCGCGCCCGCGGGGGGCCGGTCGCGCGTCGGATGGCTTTTCGGACATGACCGAAGGGGCACCCTCGAAGAAGGCGGCCAGGCTGGCCGTCACCAGCGGGTCGTCGGCGTCGGCGGGGTCGTCGGCCGCGGCGGCGCGGGCGGCGAGGCCGCGGTAGAAGGCCTGCTCGGCGCGGACGTCGGGGCCGTGGCCGCGGTGGTCACGGAGGTGCGCGCGCTCGGCCGGGGCCAGCGGTTCGCCGGCGGCGTCGGCGTCGAGCATGGCCTGCCAGCGGCGGTCGGAGAGGTCGGAGAGGTGGATCATGCGGGCCTCCGGTCGTGGCGGACGCCGAGGTTGATGTCGCGCTGGATCAGCCGGCGCAGCTCGGCCTGCGCCTTGAGCAGGCGGGACTTGATGGTCGGGACGGGCGCGCCGCAGATCTCGGCGATCTCCGGGACGGTGTGGCCGAGCGCGTGGCGCAGGACGAGGACGCTGCGCTGCGCGTCGGCGAGGCCGTCGAGGTAGTGCTCGAGCGGGCGCGGGAGGTCGTCGAGCGGGCGCTCGGGCTCGGCCGCGGGGCCGGCGTCGTGGAGGTCGTCGCGCAGCTCCTCGCGGGCGTGCAGGTCGCGGGTCCGCCGGGCGGCGCGCAGGACGACGCGGACGGCGATCCGGTGGGCCCAGCCCTCGAGGCTGCCGCGGCCCTCGTAGCCGCCGGCGGCCCGCAGGAGCTCGATCAGGCAGGTCTGGGCGGCGTCGTCGGCGTCGCCGCCGCGGAGCAGGAGGCGGGCGACGCGGCGGACGGTCGGGGCGAGGCGCCGGGCGAAGCGCTCGGCCGCCCGCCGATCGCCGCCCGCGACGGCGCGCACGAGCGCGAGCTCGTCGGCGAACGGTTCACCGGGGGGATCGCGGGGGGGGTCGGCCGTCATGGCGACGCTGATCGCAGGGGCGCCCATGCTCGCCGATCGGGTGGCCGGCGGGCAGCCGAGTGGTTGAAACTTTTTCCGCGCGCCCGCCGCGGCGTGCTATCGCCGGCCGGTGGACGAGACGAGCCGCACGCTGGCGTACGACGCGGGGATCTTCAGGGTCGAAGAGGTGCGCCTGCGCGGGCGGACGTCGCCGGTGACGCTGCTGCGGATGCCGGACTGGGTGATGGTCGCGGCGATCGACGCGGACGGCCGGTTCGTGCTCGTGCGGCAGCTGCGGTTCGGGATCGCGGCGGAGACGATCGAGCCGGCCGGCGGCCTGGTCGACGCGGGCGAGGTCCCGGCGGCGGCGGGGCTGCGAGAGCTGCGCGAAGAGACAGGGTTCATCGGCCAGGTGGCCGAGCCGCTCGGGTGGGTCCACCCGAACCCGGTGCTGCAGGACAACCGCTGCCATTTCTTCCTGGTCCGCGACGCGCGGCCGGGCGGGGTCCGGGACGGCGACCCGGAGGAGATCGTGGCGCCGGTGATCCTGACGCGCGCGGAGGTCGAGGCGGCGCTCGCGGAGGGCCGGATCTCGCACGCGCTCGCGGTCGTCGCGCTGACGCGGGCGCTCGCGGCGACGGGGTAAGGGGCGATCAGCGCAGCCGCTGCTCGAGGTGCTGCGCCGTGTCCTCGAGGACAGCCCGGTGCTCGGCCGGCACGAACTCGATCTGCCGGCGGATGTACGGCAGCAGCTCCGGGTTCGAGAGCTGGCTGATCGCGGTGCTCGCGACCTTGACGAACGGCTGCTCGCCCTCGCGCAGGCGGTCGCACAGGAAGTCGAGCGCCTCGACGCTGCCGATCTTGCCGATCGCCTGCAGCGCGGCGTCGCGGGCCGACTCGGGGTCGGGCAGGTCGCGCGCCTCGAAGATCCGGCGCAGCGGCTCGAACGCGTGGGGGAACACGAGCTTGCGGATCGCCCCGGCGGCGGCCTGGCGGACCTGCGGGCTCGGGTCGCGCAGCGCCTGCGAGACGAGCGAGAAGCTGCGCTTGAACCGCAGCGCGCCCATCGCCGCGACGACCGCCTCGCGCTGCGACGCGTCGCCGCGGCGGTACAGCGCCTCGAGCGCGGCGATCACCGGGTAGGCGCGCACGGCCGCGAGCTGGCGGACGATGTCGAGGATCGGGACCGTCGCGCCGCGGCGCTCGATCTCGAGCACCAGGAGGAGCGCGTGCCGGCGGACGTAGTCGGGGAAGCGGCGGTCGGCCATCACGCCGGCGGCGACCAGCGCCGGGTCGCCGCCGAGCTCCCACTCGGCGAGGTCGACGTACCAGACCTCCTCGTAGTCGGGCAGCTGGCGCAGGAACTCGGGGACGGGCATCGGCCTCGGCGCGTCGGTCGGCGCGTCGCCGAGGCGGCGGATCAGCCGCAGCGCGCGCTCGCGGTTCTTGGCCGGCAGGTCGAGCGTCGTCAGCTTGCGGTAGGCCTCGGCGACCTGGCGGAACGCGCGGACCGACGCGAACGCCTCGGCGGCCGCGAGGCAGGCGTTCTCGATGATCTGCGGCGGGTGGCCGGCGGCGTGCGCCTCGGCGGCGGCCTTCATCCACGCCTCGGCGCTGCGCCAGCGCAGGTCGTCGGCGTAGGGCAGGCCGGAGCGGGTGCAGTAGTCGGCGGCCTCGCGCAGGATCGACGCGACCGCGTGGTGCTCGCCGGCCTCGCGCGCCATGGCGATGAAGGTCTCGTAGAGGCGCAGCGCGTCGAGCTTGAGGCCGTCGTCGCGGAGGATCCGGACGCTGTTGAGGTAGCCCTCGGCGACGTTCTCGAACGCCTTGGTCTCCGAGCCGAGGCGCGCGATCAGCTGGTAGCAGTCGAACGCGCGCTCGCGCAGGCCCTCGCTCTCGAACGCGTCGGCGACCTCCTCGACGCTGGTCGTCGCGTCGGCGATCGCCTGGCGGGCCCGCTCGTGGCCGAGGCGGCGCAGGCACAGGGCGTAGTTGATCTTGATCAGCGCGCGCTCGTAGGTGCGGCCCTCGAGCGCGTCGCCGGCGATCATGCGGGCCCACAGCTGCGAGGCGGCCGCGTCGTCGCCAGCGCGCTCGAGCGCGATCGCGCGGTGGACCGGCATGCCGCCGAGCTCGAACCACGAGGCGGCGGCCCGGTGCTGGCCGGCGCGCGACAGGTAGATCGCGTAGAGCCGGACGGTGCGGAGCGCGTCCGGGTCGCCGGCGCCGGCGCGCTGGGCGAAGACCCGCATCACGTCGGGGCCCGGCAGCTCGCGCGCGCCGAGGTACGAGAGGCAGGCCATGCCCTCGCCCCACGCGCCGGTCGCCCGCAGCGACTCGGCGAAGGCGCGCAGCCACTCCTCGTACTCGAAGTCGATCCGGTCGACGACCTGGACGAGCTGGCGCAGGTAGATCTGCGCGTCGGCGTGCCGCCCGGCCCGCAGCGCCCCCTCGGCGCGGATCCACAGGACGTTGGTGTCGATCACCGCCGCCTCCGCGCCTGGCCCTTCGTACCTGGCTTTCCGGCCATGCCGCCGGCGCCGCGGCGGATCGGCGCGGCCTGGCGCTGGCCGGCCTCGACGTCGCTGATGATCTGGCGCGCGCGCTGGGCCCTGCGGCCGTGGCTGATCGCCTGGTCGTCGATCACGTGCACCCGGTAGAACAGGTCGAGGTAGCCGAGGTCGAGGGTGCCGAGGCTCGGGAGGATGAACACGCCGTAGATCGGGGCGCGCGCGGCGAGGGCGGCGACGTCGTCGGGCGGGAGCTGGCACTCGCCGTGGGTCAGCAGGTAGACGAGCACCTTGCCGCCCTCGCGGCGCGGGGCCGACAGCTCGGCGTTGAGCTGGCGGATCACCCGCGCGTAGTTGCGGCCGTGCTCGGCGCGGAACTGCAGGACGTACGGGACCTCGGCGTGGCCCTGCGCGCCGACGCGGACGCCCTCGTACAGCCGGCTGTCGAAGAAGCGCAGGATCACGTGCTCGCCGAGCAGCGCGAGCCGCTTGCACAGCGCGAGCGCGAGGCCGCGGGCGAACACCTCCCGCACGCCGCGCATCGACGCCGAGCCGTCGACGAGCACGTAGTGGGTCCGCTGCTCGTTCTCGACCTGCTTCTCGTGGGTGAAGTAGAACAGCTCGTCGTCGATGTACTTCTGCTCGAAGATGTCCTCGTCGTACGCGAGCTGCGACAGCTCGAGGTCGTCGACGCCGCCGAACCGCTCGATCGACGCGTAGCCGTCGATCGAGAACACCTGCTGGCCGGCCTCGCGCTTGACCTCGAGGATCGACGGGAGGAGCTCCATCGAGAAGTCGATCACGTCGGCGAGCGCAGGGCTGACCATCACGTTGTAGAGGTCGGCGAGGTCGACGCCGGCGGCGGCCTCGCCGGGCCCGCCGCGGAACAGCCCGAACAGCCGCAGCGCGTCGACGTCGATCTGCTCGACCGCGAGCAGCGGCAAGAGCCGGTGCGTCGTCATCGTCTGCAGCCAGGCGATCGCCTGCCGCTGGTCGTAGCGGGTGTACGCCGAGCTCGGCTCGACGCGCGCGTAGTGGGCCGCGTCGACCGGCAGCTCGATCGGCCGCAGCACCCGCACGTCGTCCGGCAGCTGCGGGACGACCGGCGCGAACACCCGCGCGAGCACGACGCCGATCATCGGGTCGCGGTGCTTCCAGCCGGCCTGCGCGCGCACGAGGTCGCTCTCGCCGAGCTCGACCAGCAATTGCCGCCACGCCTCGCACAGGTCGGGCTCGGCGATCCCGCGGGCGATCGGGCCGGGGCCGCCGAGGCCGGTGATCAGGCAGCCGAGGTCGTGCAGCACGACCAGCGGGACGGCGACGCCGAGGCGCGAGAGGATCCCCTGCCACACCAGCGCGCGCATCATCGCCAGCGCGCCGGCGCCGTCGATCTGCGACAGCGCGAGGCTGCCGACCTGGCGCTCGAGCTCGGCGACGTTGGGCGTTGCGCGGCCGACCGGCGGCGTCGTCGACAGCGGCGCCGGCCGCCCGGTGGCGGGCGGTCGCGGCGGGGGCGGCGGCCTGCGCGGTTCAGCCATGGTTCACGGGGCGGGAGGAGAGGGGGGCGCGAGGAGGGGGGCGCGAGGAGAGATGCGCGAGGAGAGGGGGGCGCGAGGAGAGATGCGCGAGGAGAGATGCGCGAGGAGGGGGGCGCGAGGAGAGATGCGCGAGGGGAGATGCGCGAGGAGCGGGCGAGCGCGTCAGCCGAAGCGGCTCGAGGCGAACATCGTCTCGAGCAGCTTGTCGACCTCGCCGACCATGCGCTGCGCGGCCGGGCTGTCCTGCATGCGCATCAGCGCGGCCTTGATGTCGCCGAGGTTGCGCAGCTGGCTGAACAGCTGCATGTCCGAGAGGACCTGGCTGCCGGTCAGCGTCTCGCGGATCACCCGCAGCTCCTCGAGCAGGTCCTGCAGGCTGGTCGGCGTCGCGCCGATCCGGCCGTGCTCGGGGTGCGACTCGTACCAGCGGTCGAGCACCGGGCCGACGATCTCTTGCAGGATCTCTTCCTGCTCGGGCGTGTTCCACACGTGGCGCAGGATGAAGAAGTCGGCGTCGGTCACGTGGTCGCGGCCGTCGAACAGCGCCGACGAGGCGAACAGCTTGAGCAGCTTGACGACGCGGCGGTCGCTGAGGCCGATGCCCTCGGAGCGGATCTGGAAGACCAGGCCCTTGAAGGTGGTCAGGAACTCCTCGCTCATGCGGATGTGCTGGCCGAAGTTGCGCTGCACGTGCAGGAGCTCGGCGGCGGTGGCGACCTTGCGGCCGACCTGCTGCTCGCCCATCTGCTGGACCTCGAGCTGGATGCCCTTCTGCAGGAGGCCGCGGAAGTGGTAGCTGTCGAGGTAGTCGCAGCGGACGCGCAGCAGGAAGCGGTCGAAGATCGCCGACAGCGCCTCGTCGGTCGGGACCTCGTTGCTGGCGGCGAACAGCGAGATCAGCGGCACGCGGACGATGTTGGTCCCGTGCATGAACCGCCGCGCGTTGACGAGCGTCAGCAGGCTGTTCAAGATCGCCGAGTTGGCCTTGAAGATCTCGTCGAGGAACACGACCTCGGCCTCGGGCAGCATCTTGTCGATCCGCCGGCGGTAGGTGCCGGAGCGGAACGCCTGGATGTCGACCGGGCCGAAGATCTCGTTGGGCTCGGTGAAGCGGGTCAGCAGGTAGTCGAAGAAGCGGGCGTCGATCACCTGGGCGAACGCGCGGACGATCGCGCTCTTGGCGGTGCCCGGCGGGCCGACCATCACCATGTGCTCGCCGGCCAGCGCCGAGATGAACAGGAGGCGGATGATCTCCTCCTTGCCGAGGAACTGCGCCTCGAGCTGACGCGCCCCGTCCTGCAGGCGCCGGGCGAGGTCGGAGATCGAGAACGTGGCCGGGGCTGTACTCATGCCGAACCTGCTTTTACGACGCGAGGGACCAGCGTCGCCAGGAGATTTTCGACGACGGAGCGCGGGATGAGCTCGCCGAGGTGGCCCTGGTACTCGATCCAGCGCCGGCCGACCTGGGCGTCGAACCCCGGCGCGTCCGCCACCCCGCCGAGCGGGTCGCCGACGACCGGCGCCAGCGCGGGCAGGAGCAGCGGCAGGGCCAGGAACATCTGGACCGGGCGGTCGCGGCTGGTCGGGGCGACCCCGAGCCGCGCGCCGAGCTCGAGCACGCGGAGGAAGTGCACGTGGATCAGCGCGCCGATCAGCGCGCCGACCTCGGCCGGGCCGGAGGTGGTCACGTCCGCGGGCGCCGCGGGCAGGGCCGCCCGCGCCTTGCCCGCGGGGGCGGGCGCCTGCGCGGGGGCCTCGAGCGGCCGGCCCGTCAGCGAGAACAGCAGCGAGCCGAGGACGGTCCCGCCGATCTCGATCCAGTGCCGCGAGGACGCCCACGCGTGGCAGACGGCGCGCGCGAAGGCGCGGTTGTGCAGGAACCTGGCGCCGAGGAGCGGGCTGTAGCCGGGCGGCGCGAGCAGCGGGCGCAGGAGGCAGGTCACCGGGCTGGCCCACAGGACATCTTGTTGCAGGCGCTCGACCTCGGGCGCGTGCGCGGCCGTCCACCAGGTCACCGCCTCCTCGCGCACGCTGAGCGCGCCGGGCACGGTCCAGCGCAGGCGGCGGCGCGGGATCTCCTGGCCGATGAACCGCAGCTCGCCCTCGGCGGCGGAGAGGATCTGGTCGCGGCGGACGAGGTCGAGCACCGCGCCGACCGCCGCGTGGTGGGCCAGCGCGGCCTCGAAGTCGCGCGGGTGGCTCAGCGTCAGCCAGTAGCGGGCCGCCTGCTCGACGCGCCGCCAGGTCGTCTGCCGCGCCCACACGCGCGCGCGGTCGGGGTGGTCGAGCACGAGCAGGTTGTGCAGCGCGACCCACAGCGCCAGCTCCTCGACGTCGGGGTCGGCGAGCGCCGGCTCGGCGACGAGCTGCTGGGCCCGCTGCACCCGGTGCAGCGCGACCGCCCCGCCGCGCAGCGCGCCGACGTCGCCGACCATCGCCCTGAAGTCGGACGGCCGGATCGGCGCGGCGACGTGGACCTCCCCGCCGGCGAGCAGCGGCGCGACGAAGCGCGCGCAGAACTCCTCGATCGGCCGGCTCACGTGCCTCGCCCCGGCGGCAGCTCGGGCGCCCCGCTCGGCTCGCCCGCCTCCGGGGAGCCGCCGAAGCCCCACAGCGCGAAGCGGCCGAGCTTGTCGTTGTGCAGCGTCGCCGGGCCGGCGGGCGGCAGGTCGGCCGGGCTCGCCTCCGACAGCGCCAGCTCGAGCCGGCTGAGCATCGCCGCGTCGAGCGGCGACAGGTGCTCGGGCTTGAGCCGCACCGGGCTCTGATCTGGCCCGAAGAACAGGGCGTGATCGGAGGCCTCGAGCCCGAGCAGCTCGCGGACCAATTGCGGGCGCACGTGCGGCCACAGCTCGAAGCCGTCGGGCACGAGCACGCCGGGGGCGACCTCGACGATCCGCGTGCCGAGCGGGATGATCGCCGCCGCGCCGACGCCCGCGGCCAGCCCCGCCGGCCCGCCGAGCGACGAGCCGGTCAGCACCAGCATGCCCTGCGGCAGCACGGCGAGGCGCGCCGCCGCCAGCGCCGTCGGCGGGATCAGGTAGATCAGCCGGCGCAGCAGCGCGGCCTGCTCCCAGCGGATCAGCGCGCCGCGCGGCTCGCGGATCGACGTCGTCGGCCGCAGCCGGATCTCGACCTTGAGCGTCGCCGCGGCGGTGGTGCGCGCGTCGCCGGGCTCGTGCGTGCGCGCGGTGACCTCGGACTTGACGAGGTACTGGCCGTCGATGAACTGCGGCGCCCCCTCGAGCCGCTCGACCCGGCCGACGCGCCCGCGGAACAGGTACATCTCGTCGCCGGGCAGGCACGATGAGGCGGACGCGAGGTGGATCGGGTGGCGGTAGCCGACCTCGACGGCGGCCCGCTGCGACACCGGCGCGAGCAGCTCGACGCCGGGGATCCCGTGCAGCACGCCGAGCACCTCGCCGCTCGGCTGGCGCAGCCGCAGCAGCAGGCTCGCCCGCCGCTCGCCCGCCAGCGCGACGCGGACCCCGGCGAGCGGGACCTGGTTGCTCCACAGGTAGCTGAGCACCCTGTCCGAAATGCCAGGTGCGACCAGCACCAGCGCCATCTCGTGCATGCCGCACAGCTGCGGATCGGCGGCGATCCCGGACAGCGGCAGCGGCACCGGGCGCAGCGAGAGGCGCTGGATCAGCTCGACCGGGTCGAGGCGGTCGAGCGCGCGGTAGCGCGCGGAGAAGTCGTGGTCGACGACGACGATCTCGTCGGGCGCGCCGGTGGGCGGCGCGCCGGCGAGGTCGTAGCCGAACGGGGCCATGCGGTCGCGGTAGCGGACGAACACGGTGCCGCTGCCGGTGAACAGCTGCCCGTGGACGGCCGTAGCGAGCCGGCCGAGCCGGTCGAGCGCGTAGCTGTCGGCGCCGGCGCAGCGCATCAGCAGGGCGTGGCCGCCGCCGTCGCGGCGCGCCCGCTCGATCGTCATCGTCGGGATCAGGTCGTCGAGGCTGCACTCGGCGCTGTACGCCCCGAGGAACGCGACGAGCCGGTCGAGCGACGGGAACGACACCAGCGTCTCGCGCCCGCACGCGACGCCGCGGGCGTCCGGTGCCAGGCCCTGCAGGTGAAAGCGCGTCTGTCCGGCGGCGATCGGCTCGAGCAGGGCGGGCATGGGGACCGGGAGTGTAGCCGCTCCCTCCGCACCCTTCTACGCCCGCGTCGCGCGGTCCGGGCGCGGCGGGGCCTGGCGCCGCGCGTGCTTCCCCACGCCGGTCCGCAGGGCGCCGCGGGCCCTGGCACGCCGGGGCGCCCGCCGCAAGATCGGCGCATCATGGTAGCATCGCCGGGCGTTGTCCCGCCCGAGCAAGCCGCGCCCGCCGCTCCTGCCGCCCGGGTCGCGCCTGCCCGCGCCGCGCCCCCCGGGGACGGGCCTGCCCGTGCGTCTGGACGCGCCCGGCGAGGGCCTCGCCCGCGCCCGCGTGCTCGAGCACACCGGCGATCACGCCCGCGCCGCCGCCCTGCGCCTCGAGTACGCCCACACCCTCTGCGGCACCGCCCAGCGGATCGCCCTGCTGCGCGAGGGCGCCGCGCGCCACTCCGGCGCGACCGAGGAGGGTCGCAGCCTCCACCAGGCGCTCGCCGAGACCCTGCTGCGCCACGCCGAGTTCATGGAGGACGGGGCGCCGCGCCGCGCGATCCTCATGGAGGCCGCGCGCGCGCTCGAGGAGGCCGACCAGGGCGCCATCGCCGGCGAGATCTACGAGCGCCTGCACATGCTGCGCCGGGCCGCCGCGGCCTACGAGCGCGCCGGCGCGGTCAGCCAGCTCGAGTACGTGCTCGGCCTGATCGAGCAGATCGAGAACGCCGAGTCGACGCTGCAGCGTGTCCGCGACGAGGTCGACGCGGCGGTCCGCGAGGGCCGGCGCGAGCTCGCCCTCGGCCTGCTGCAGGAGCACCTCGGCGACCCGCGAGGGGCCGCCCGCGGCCCGCTCGCGCACAGCGGCGCGCCGGTGCTGCGCGCCGGGCTGGCGCAGACCCACGCCGCGCTGACGGCCGCCTTGCCGCAGGGCCAGCACGTCGACCTGCGCTGGGGGACAGGTCAGATCACCCGCGTGTTCGTCCGCCCGGAGCTGCGGCTCGGCCGGGCCCCGGACGTCGAGCTCTCGCTGGTCGGCGCCGCCCTGTCGCGCGAGCACGTCGCCCTGCGCCTCGGCCCGACCGCCGGCCCGGTGCCCGAGCTCGCGGTCTGCCTGCTCGACCTCGGCTCGCGCGCCGGCAGCTTCTGGCGCGGCGAGGCGCTCGAGCCCGGCGAGCCGCTGCCGATCGAGGGCCCCGGCGAGCTCGCGCTCGGCCTGTCCGCCGCGCGCGTCGAGGTCCACCCGCTGCCGCGCGAGCGCGGCGAGCTCGGCGCGCTGCTGCGCCCGCACGGCGCCCCGGCGTGGACCCTCTACCTGCCCGGCGGCGGCCCGCTGTGGCTCGCCCCCGACCGCCCGATCCCCGTCAGCCTCGAGCTGCGCCCGCCGTTTCTGGCCCTGCAGGTCGCCCCGGGCGTCCGCTCGCACCTCGGCGCCGAGCCGCTCGGCCCGGCCGCCAGCGTCGAGCTGTTGCAGGGCGACCGCCTCCACCTCGAGCTGCCCGCCGGCCGCCTGACCCTCGAGGTCGCGCGCACCTGATCGCTCGCGCCTGCCTGTTGATTCCTGGCCCTCGGTTCCTGCTCTCACGCTCCTGTCCGCTCGCGCCTGTCCCGCTCGCCGCCGTCCCTGTCCCCTCGCGCCTGTCTCCGCCGATGCCCGCCGAGCTGCTCCGCACCGACCTCCGCGTCGATCCCGCCCTCGACTTCGAGCTGCGGGCCGTGCTCGCGCGCCTGTCCGAGGGGGCGGCGCTGCCGCGCGAGCACCCCGGGATCGCCGCGCTCGCGCGCCGGCTCGTCGAGGGCGCGCCGATGCCCGAGGTCGACCGTATGCTGCGCGAGCTCAGCCACGCCGGCTACCTGCGCGGCGCGCTCGTCAGCCTGGCCGCGCACCTGCGGCTGCGCCCGCGGGTCGAGCTCGCGCTGGTGCTCGCGCGCGAGCTGTGCGACGCCCTCGCGCCCGACCTCGGCGTCGCGCTCGGGCGGGCGCTGCTCGGCCTGCCCGAGGTCGAGGACACCCGCTGGCTGCCGGGCGGCCCGTACGTGGCGACCAACCTGCTGCTCGGCGACGCCCTGCTCGACCGCGGCGAGGCCCTCGCCGCGCTGCGCCACTTCGAGGCGGTGCTCGCCGTCGACATCGACCACGCCCGGGCGCTGCGCGGGTGGAGCGTCGCGCAGCGCAAGCTCGGCCGCGGCGGCGCCGACGCGAGCCGCGGCCTCGCGCTGCTCGAGGGGCTCGACGCGATGGAGCTGGCGGCCGGCCTCGGCGTCGACCGCTACGAGCTCGGGCGCCCGCTCGGCCGCGGCCGCCACGCCGTCGTCTACCAGGCCTACGATCGCCGGGTCGGCCGCGAGGTCGCGATCAAGCGGCTGGTCGCCGAGGGCAGCGACGGCCGGCTGGTCAGCGCCCGCTTCTTCGCCGAGGCCCGCACGCTCGCGCGGGTCCGCAGCCCGCACGTGATCGCGCTGCTCGACGTCCAGCCGGCGCACAGGTTCGTCGCGCTGTCGCTGTGCCGCGGCGGCAACCTGCGGGTCGCCGTGCGCAAGCGGCTGCTCGGCCCGGCCGACCTGCCGCGGGTCGGCGAGCAGATCGTCGCGGCGCTGCGGGCCGTCCACGCCGCCGGCGCCGTCCACCGCGACGTCAAGCCGGCCAACATCCTCGTCCGCGAGGCCCGCGAGGGCTCGCCGGTCGCGCTCGCCGACTTCGGGCTCGCGCTCGCCGATCCGCGCCCCGGCAGCAGCCTCGCCGGCACCCTCCGCTACCTCGCGCCCGAGCTGCGCAGCGCCGGCCCCGGCCTGCGCGCGACCCCGGCCTCCGACGTGTTCGCCGCCGGCGTCGTCCTGCTCGAGCTCGCCCTCCACCCGGGCCCGCTGCCCGCGGTGTTCGACCAGGTCGGCGGCGACTTCGAGGCCGCCGCCCACGTCCCGCCGGACCTCCCGGGCGGCTGGACCGCGCGCCTCGCCCGGATGCTGGCGAGCGACCCCGCCGCCCGCATGACCTGACCCGAAGGCCAGCCACCCCGAACGCGCCCGCCCATGCCCGCCGTCCGCCCCCCCGCGCCGCGCCGCGTCCTCGCCGCGCTCCTCGTGCTCCTCGCCTGCGAGGAGGTCCCGCGGACCTACAGCAGCGCCGGGCCGGCGCAGCGGTTGTTCGCCGACCGCTTCGACGGCGCCGCGCTCGGGCCCGAGTGGCGGCCGACCGGCGCGGGCGCCCGCGTCGAGGGCGGCGAGCTCGTCGTCGAGGGGCTGCGCAACCGGCCGGTGTGGCTGACGATCCCGCTGCCCGACGACGTCCGGGTCGAGTTCGACGCGCGGGCGGCCAGCGACGAGGGCGACATCAAGGTCGAGCTCGCGGGCGACGGCACGAGCTACGCGCGGACCGCGAGCTACGTCGCCAGCGGCTACGTGTTCGTGTTCGGGGGGTGGAACAATTCGCTGAGCGCGATCGTCCGCCGCGACGAGCACGGCGCCGATCGCAAGACGACGAACGCGCTCAAGGTCGAGGCGAACAAGCGCTATCACTTCACGATCACCCGGCGGAGCGGCGAGCTGCGGTGGGAGCTCGACGGCCAGGAGGTGCTCGTCTACGACGACCCCGAGCCGCTGGTCGGCCCCGGCAACCGGCACTTCGCGTTCGGCGGCTGGGAGGCGAAGGTCGCCTTCGACAACCTCGAGATCTTCGCGCTCTGAGGGGCCGCGCGGCGCACCCCCACAGGACCCTCCGGCCATGAAGCTCTGGGCGATCAGCGACCTGCACGTCGGCTACCGGGCCAACCGCGAGCTGCTGTCCGGGCTGTCCGCGCGGCCAGACGACTGGGTGATCCTCGCCGGCGACGTCGGCGAGACGACGGAGCACCTGCGGTGGGCGATCGACCTGTTCCAGTCGCGCTTCGCCCGTGTCCTGTGGGTCCCCGGCAACCACGAGCTGTGGACCAGCGAAGAGGGCGGCGCCCGGCTCGGCGGCGCCGACAAGTACGCCGCGCTGGTCGAGCTGTGCCGCGCGCGCGGCGTGTCGACGCCCGAGGATCCGTGGCCCGTGTGGCCGGGCGAGGGCGGCCCGCACGTGATCGCCCTGATGGCGCTGCTGTTCGACTACAGCCTCGCGCCGGCCGGGCTCGATCGCGCGGGCGCGGTCGCGTGGGCGGCCGAGGACGGGACCGTCTCGGCGGACGAGGTGCGCCTCGATCCGACGCCGCACCCCGACATCGCCACATGGTGCGCCGAGCGGCTACAGCGCACCGCCGCGCGGCTCGCCGACGCGGGCGGGGCGGCGACCGTGCTCGTCAACCACTGGCCGCTGCACGACGGCTTGATCCACATCCCTCGCGTCCCGCGGTTCTTGCCGTGGTGCGGGACCGTCGCCACGCGCGACTGGCACCGGCGTCACCGCGCGGGCGTCGTCGTCTCGGGGCACCTGCACACGCGCCGCACCGACTGGGTCGACGGCGTGCGCTTCGAGGAGGTTTCGCTCGGTTATCCGCGGCAGCACCGCCCGGGCCTGCGCGCCGACGGTTACGTCCGCCAGGTCCTGCCCGAGCCGCCGCCGCACGACGGGCCCGCGGATCGCTGGATCGGCCCGCGGCCTGGTGCATGAGCGGTCGCGGCCGCGGCGCGCGTTGCCACCGCGAAGCGGCCTCGGGTATTGTCGCCCGCATGAGCCATGTGGAGGCTTACGTCGAGTTCTTGCAGACGGAGGGCTATCGACCGGTCGTCGACGACGCCGGCGACCTCGTCTTCAAGTGCGAGGGCCGCTACTACTGCATCACGATCGACGAGGACGACCCGCTGTACTTCCGCCTCGTCTTCCCCAACTTCTGGGGCCTCGAGAGCGAGGCGGAGCGCCACTGGGCGCGGATCGCCGCCGCCGAGGTGACGGCCGAGTTCAAGGTCGTCAAGCTCTACCCGCAGCACGACGACATGCAGGCGGCGACCGAGCTGTTCCTCGCGCACGAGGACGACTTCCGCCAAGTGTTCGAGCGCTGCGTCACCGCGCTGCAGGGCGCGGTCCGCCGGTTCTGCGAGATCATGGAGCGCGGCCCGCGGCTGCGCCTGGTCGAAGAGACATAGCGCCGGCCGAGCGCCCGCGCGGACAGCCCGTCGATGGACCTCGCGCACCTGCGCTACTTCCGCGAGATCGCGCGCCTCGGCAGCATCAGCGCCGCGGCGCGGGTCCTCAAGGTCAGCCAGCCGACGCTGAGCGTCGCGGTCCGCCAGCTCGAGGAGTCGCTGCGGGCGACCCTGCTGATGCGCCACCGCGGCGGCGTCAGCCTGACCGCGGCCGGCGCCGAGCTGCTGCGCCACGCCGACGAGCTGTTCGCCCTGCTCGACCGCGCCGCCGCGGCGGTCGCCGGCCTCGAGCGCGAGCTGATCGGCAGCTTCGTGCTCGGCTGCCACGAGTCGCTCGGCGCCTACTTCCTGCCGCGCCTTCTGCCCGGGTTCCTGCGCGACGCCCCGCGGATCGACCTCAGCCTGCACAACGCGAGCAGCGGCGACGTCCTGCGCGCCGTCGTCGACCGCGCGGTCCACTTCGGCCTGGTCGTCAACCCGACGCCGCACCCAGACCTCGTGCTCGTGCGCCTGTTCCGCGACGCCGTCGACCTGTTCGTCGCGGCCGCGCCCGGCGCCCCGGCGCCCGCCGGCCCGGCGTTCTACGGCCCCGACGGCGCGTACACCCGCGACCTCGAGCTCGCCGCGGCGCGCCTGCGCGAGGGCCCGCTGATCTTCGCCGGTCGGGTCCACCAGTGCGGCTGGCTCATGGACCAGCTCGCCGAACGCGGCGTCGCGCCCGGCCGGCCGCTGTCGTGCGGCGACTTCGAGCTGGTGAAGACGCTCGCGCTCGCGGGCGTCGGTGTGGCGATCCTGCCGCGCCGGATCGCCGCGTACGGGCACGAGGGGGCGCTGCGCCGGCTGCACGCCGAGCTGCCGAGCTTCCCCGACGACATCCACCTCGTCTACCGCGCCGACCTGCCGAAGACCCGCGCGGCGCTGTTCCTCAAGGACGCGATCGTGCGCTGCGGCCAGCAGATGCCCGACGTCGGCGTGGCCTGAGATCGGGCGCGGGCACACCGGCCCGCGGTCTTCGTGCACCTTGGAATCGGCGCAGCGCGGGCTGTCTCGATCGAACGACGGGGGAACACACATGGACTTTCTTGCAGCTCGAGCGGCGACGCGCGCCGCGTGGGGCATCGTCGCGCTCGGTCTCTTCGGCGGCTGCGCGCAGCCGTGCATCGACGACGGCGCGGTCTGGAACCAGGACAAGCCCGAGTGCGCGAATCAGGCCAGCGTGTCCGCGAGCGAGGGCAGCGCGTCGTCGGGCGTGATGACGGCGACGACCGGGCCCGGCACCGCGACGATGGCGAGCGCGTCGGTGACCGCGACCGACTCGCAGGGCAGCAACAGCGCGACCGACAGCCAGGGCAGCGTGTCGGCGACGGACTCGGCGTCGGCGACGGACTCGGCGTCGGCGACCGCGGCGACGGCGACGGACTCGGCGTCGGCGACCGACACCGGCGGCGGCCCGACCTGCGACGACGGCCAGCAGAACGGCGACGAGAGCGACGTCGACTGCGGCGGCTCGTGCGGCGCGACCTGTGAGAACGGCGAGATGTGCACCGGCGGGTTCGACTGCATCTCGACCTTCTGCGAGGGCGGCGTGTGCATCCCCGACCCGGCGTGCATGAACGAGATGCTCGACGGCAGCGAGACCGACGTCGACTGCGGCGGCACCTGCGGGGCGACCTGCGAGATCGGGGAGATCTGCGCAGTCGACACCGACTGCGCCTCGAACTACTGTCGCGGCGACAACACCTGCCAGGAGCCGAGCTGCGAGGACGGGGTGCAGAACGGCGGCGAGACCGACGTCGACTGCGGCGGCCCGTGCGGGGCGACCTGCGGGACCGGCGAGGCGTGCGTCGTCGACGACGACTGCGCGAGCATGCAGTGCGACAACAGCCTCTGCGCCGAGGACCCGCTGTGCAGCAACGGGATGCAGGACGACGGCGAGACCGACGTCGACTGCGGCGGGCCGTGCGGGCCGACCTGCGAGATCGACGAGGGCTGCCTCAACAGCTCCGACTGCATCAGCGGCTACTGCGGGCCGATGAACGTGTGCGCCGAGCCGAGCTGCACCGACGGGATCCAGAACGGCGGCGAGACCGACATCGACTGCGGCGGCGCGTGCGGGGCGACCTGCGAGAACGACGAGGGCTGCCTGGTCGACGGCGACTGCGTCGAGGGCAACTGCGGCCCGACCGACCTGTGCCAGTCGCCGCAGTGCAACATCACGATGGACGACAACCAGTGCCAGGCCTGCATCAAGGGCTTCTGCTGCGACAACGTCGTCGAGTGCCTGATGGACCCGGACTGCGCGTGCTGGCTCGAGTGCATCCAGCACAACAACGACTTCGACCCGTGCGTGCAGCAGTGCATGCTCAAGGGCAAGCCGGGCAAGATCACGTCCTGCGCCAACAGCAAGTGCAACAACCTCAACGCCTGCGCGCTCAAGTGAGCCGAGGCGGGCGCCGCGACCGTCAGGCCGTCGGCGCGCCGAGGGCGCGCAGCAGCAGGGCGCGCACCCCGGCGAGATCGGCGGCCCGGCGCGCGTCGGCGTCGGCCGGCGGCGGGCCGTGCGGGACGGTGCGCAGGCGGCCGGCGCCGGTCACGTAGGTGACGCAGGTCGACGACCGGTTGCCGCGAAGCAGGACGAGCGCGCGGGCGAGGATCGCCCGCTGGTCGTCGGGTCCTGGGCTTTCGGACATGTCCCCCCAGGCAGCCAGGCCGAGCTCGTCGGCGGCGTCGGAGACGAGGCCGGGGGCGCGGGCGCGGAGGTGCTCCCACGCGCCCGCGAGGCCGGCGAGGTCGCCGCAGAGCGCGAGGGCCAGGCCGAGCTCGACCCACGCGCCGACGCGGGTCGGGTGCAGCGCGGTCGCCTCGCGCAGGTCGGCGAGGGCGCCGTCGCGGTCGCCGAGGGCCAGGCGGGCGCCGGCGCGGTGGGCGTACACGGCGGGGCCGACGGTGCCGCGCATCTGGGCGATCCCGCGCTCGGACACCGCGAGCGCGCCGGCCGGGTCGCCCGCGCGGGTCGCGAGCAGGGTCAGGCCGACGTAGGCCCACCGCGTCCGCGGGTTGATCGCGATCGCGGCCTCGAGGTCGGCGCGGGCGCGGTCGTCCTCGCCGAGCCACATCCGCAGCTCGCCGCGGTGGGCCAGCGGCAGCGACGAGCGCGGCCAGCGGGCGATCACGGCTTCGAACAGCGCGAGCACGCGGGCCGGCGCGGCGGCGCGGATCGCCTGCAGCGCCTGGCGCGAGGCGTGGCGCACGCCTGTCCGGGTGGACACGCGCCGGAGGACATGTCCGTCGTGATAGGTCGCGAAGGCCGAGCGGTTGTGGCCGAGGCGTGCGAGCGCCTCGCGGGTCGCGGCGACCAGCGGGCCCTGCAGGCCGGACGCGAGCGCGGCCGGGCCCGCGGGGGCGACCTCGGCGAGCGCCTCGGCGAACTCCTCGATCTGCCGCGGGTTGACCGGGGCGTGCGGGTCGGGGCGCTCGCCGGCGGCGGCGAGGAAGCGCAGCATCCAGGCGGCGAACAGGTAGCCCTCGCCGATCGCGGCCGCGCGCGACAGGGACGCGTGGGCCTCGTCCCACCGCGCGCGGGCGATCAGCACCTCGGCGCGGGCGAGGTGGGCCTCGGGGGTCTCGTGGAGCGCGAGCGCGGCGGACAGGTCCGCGAGGGCATGCTCGATCGACCCTGCCGCGAGGGCCAGCTGGCCGCGGATCCGCAGCAGGCCGGCGCGGCCGAGCGCGCCGGGGGCCGCCTCGGCGCGGCGGACGGCGGCCGCGGCGTCGCCTTGCCAGAGGGACAGGTCGGCGAGCGCGACGGCGGCCGCGGCGTCGGACGGATCGCGGCGGACGGCGGCCTCGCCGTGGGCGAACGCGCCCGCGAGGTCGCCGGCGTCGAGCAGGGCCCACAGGGCGGCGCGGTGGAACAGCGCGGCGTCGCCGGGCGGGGCGAGGCGCAGCGCCTCGGCGACCTCGGCGGCGGTCTCGTCGGCCCGGCCGAGCCGCGCGAGCATGCCGGCGAGCTCCATCCGCAGCCGGGCCGAGCCGGGGGCGCGCGCGAGGCCGCGGCGGGCCGCGGCGATCGCCGGATCGAGGTCGCCGCCGCGGAGGTGCAGCTGGGCCTCGAGGGCGTCCCACGTCGGGTCGGCGGGGTCGGCGGCGCGCCCGAGCTCGATCGCCGCGGCGACCTCGCGCTCCCACCCGAGCGCGCTCGCGTAGCCGATCGTGCGTCGCGCGGCCGCCCGCGTCGCGGCCGGGGCGGCCCGCGGGGCGAGGGCGAGGACGTCGAGGCTGCGCTGGTGGTCGCGGGTCGCGTGGAGCACGGCGCCGGCGGCGAGCAGGGCGGCGGGGTCGCCCGGGCTGTCCTGCAGGACAGCCTCGGTCGCGCGCCGGGCCCGGGCGAGCAGGCCGGCGCGCGCGAGGGCGACCGCGCGCAGCAGGGCGCCGCGCGGGCCGAGCCGCGGCTCCTCCGCGTCGAGGTCGCCGCCGTCGAGGGCCGCGGCGAGGCGGACGGCGAGGTCGCGCATCGCTCAGGCGGGGGCGACCGGCTGCATCGCCGCGAACCCGTGGGCCCGCACGTAGTTGATGTGCATGCCCGAACAGACAGGGTCGTAAGTGCAGGTCTTGCAGCGCAGGCTCTTGATCCGGAAGCCGTCGGCGATGAAGCGGCGGACGTAGCGGAAGATCTCGAGGCCGCCGTCGGGCGCGAGCTGGGCGGCGTCGAACACCGGCGGGCGGGCGCGCGGCGGGCGGCCGAGCACGCAGGCCGGCACGCCCTCGACCGGGACCGGCAGGGTGAACGCGGAGAAGAAGCCGGGCAGGTCGACGTCGCGGGCCGCCGACTCGGTCAGGCGCTCGTGCGTCGGCTGGACGAGGACCAGCCGCGGCGGGGCGGCGGCGAGGCTCCGCAGCCACGGCTCGCTGGCGCGCGAGAGCTGCAGCGAGACCTCGACGTCGATCGGCGCGGCGAGCAGGGCGGCGGCGTCCTCGGCGGCGGCGACGACGACGCGGGCGAGGCGCTTGCCGGCGATCGTGACGGCGAGCGGCGGGTCCTCCGAGGCTGTCCCGGAGGTCAGGTCGCGGACGCGGGCGAGCAGGCCGGCGCTGTCGGCGAGCTCGAGCTCGAGCGCGGGGACGGCGGGGAAGGCGGCGGCGATCGCCTCGGCGCGGGCGAGGTCGGGCGCGACGATCCACAGGGCGCGGGCGCCGGCCTCGGCGGCGAGGGCGGGGGCGGGAAGCTTCGGCGGGATGCCGGGGGCGGCCAGCGGCGCGGGCGCCGGGCCGTTGCCGAGGAGCGGCAGGTGGATCGGCAGGTGGATCGGCGGGCGGAGCCGGCGGGCCTCGACCATGCCCGCGGCGGCCTCGTCGGCGGTGCCGTCGAGGTCGGCGGCGTCGGCGGGCCGGCTATTCGCGGCTGTCTGTTCAGGCATGTCCTCGGGAGCATGGTCCGAGAGACCTGCTTGCAAGGCCCGCTCGGCGAGGACGCGGCGCAGGCGCGCCTCGGCGTGCATCTTGCTCGCCGGGTCGCCGCCATAGGCCGCGGGGGCGGCCTGCTCGGCGCCCGCGTCGACGCGCAGCACGGCGAAGGCGCGGGCGGCGAGCTGGTCGCGGACGGCGTCGAGGCGGTCGCACAGCGGCTGGAGGTAGCAGTGCTTGCAGCGCTCGGGCGCGCGGCAGTCGAGCGGGACGCCGTGCTCGAGCAGGAGGCCGTACTCCTCCTTGCGGCCGCGGACCTCCTCGACCAGCTTGTGCGGGTCCTGGATCAGGTCCTCGAAGCCCTCGAGGTGCTGCGGCGGGAAGCGGTTGAGCCAGAGGTGGATCCCGGGCTTGCGGGCGTAGGCGAACGCCTCGAGCAGGTAGGGGCGCATCGCCTCGAGGTCGTAGAAGAGGACCTCGCGGCCCTCGCTGTAGGCGCGGCCGAACGGGATCACGTGCAGCAGGTCGTACTCCTTCACGCCCATCGCGGTGAAGGTGGCGAGCAGCTCGGGCAGCTGGCGGACGTTGCCGCGGTTGACGCAGACGTCGATGTTGATGATCGGGCGGCCGTCGGCGAGCGCGTTCTTGAGGCCCTGGACCTCCTCGTCGAAGGCGCCCCGGGTGCCGACGAGGGCGTCGTGGATCCGGGCGTTCGGGCCGTGGATCGAGAACGTGATCTCGCTGAGCCCGGCGTCGAGCGCGGCCTGGAGGAAGGCAGGGTAGGCGAACATCCGGCCGTTGGTGACGGTCTGGATCTTGCGGTAGCCGGCGCGGCGGCCGAGGCGGACGAAGTCGACGAAGTGGGGGTGGATCGTCGGCTCGCCGCCGGAGAGGATCAGGCGCGTGGCGCCGCGGCGCCGGCCGTCGAGGATCTGGGCCTTGACCTCCTCGCGGTCGCGGATCGTGCCGTCGTGGGTGTGCGCGTCGAGGCAGAAGACGCAGCGATCGTTGCAGTCGAAGGTCAGGCGGACCCAGTTGCGCCGCTCGTGCGCGGCCTCCTCGTGGGAGACGACTGTCGCGGGCAGCTCCGGGGTGTCCATCGCCCCGGGAGCGTAACGAAGGCCGCGGCCGCGTCGCAAGCGTGGTATGGTCGTGGCGATGCGATCCGGCCGCGTCCTCGTCGTGCACCCGCCCGTGTCGGTCGCCCGGGACTTCATCGATTACCCGTACTTCGCGGACCTCGGGGCGGTGCAGCTGGCCGCGGTGCTGGCGGCGCAGGGGACCGCGTGCGCCCTGGTCGATGCGTATGCACTCGAGCGGTCGGGCTTCGCGTGGCGCCCCGACGGGCGGGCCCACCTGGGGGCGCCGGTCTCCGACGTGCTGGCGGCCTGCCCGGACGAGTTCGCCGCGGTCGTCGTCGCGGTGACGCCGTTCCACCGGCCGACCCGGCGCGACGACCTGCTCGCCGAGCTGCTCGCCGGGCTGCGGGCGCGGGCGGGAGATCGGCCGATCGTGCTCGCCGACTGCTACCAGTCGGGGCAGCACTACGTGCCGGCGCCGGCGCTGCTGACGACCTACCCCGAGGCCGACGCGTACGTGCAGTTCGAGGCCGAGCGGACGGTGCCGGCGCTGCTGGCGGCGTACCTCGCGGGCGGGCCGCCGCCGCGCGGGGTCCACCGCGGGGAGCAACCTGTCCTCGACGACCTGCCCGTTCCGGCATGGTCGGAGGTCGACCTCGCGGCGCACGCCCGCTTCCGGGCGGCGGTCGTCCGCGGGCTCGGGCGCGCGGCGTGGGCCTTCCCGATCGACGGGGCGACGCTGCCGGTCGTCACCAGCCGCGGCTGCCCGTTCACCTGCGCGCACTGCAGCTCGAACCCCGACGCGCTGCCCGGCCAGCCGAAGACGCAGCGGCGGCTGTCGCGGGCGGCGATCGAGCGGCTCGTCGGGGCGCTGGCGCGCGAGCACGGGGCGGCGCGGCTGTTCGTGCTCGACGAGCTGATCAACGTCCACCCGGCGCACTTCGACCATGTCCTCGCGGCCATCCAGGCCGAGGGGCTGCGCTTCGAGCTGCCGAACGGGCTGCGCGCCGACTACCTCGAGGCGCGCCACCTCGCGGCGCTGCGCGGGCGGATCACGACGCTGTCGGTCAGCGCCGAAAGCGGGGTCCAGCGGGTCGTCGACGAGGTCGTCGGCAAGCGGCTCGACCTGGCGGCGATCGTGCGCGCGGCCGAGGCGGCGCACGCGGCCGGGGTGCCGCTGCTGATCCACTACATCATCGGCCAGCCGGGCGAGTCGGCGGCGGAGATCAACGGGACGCTGGCGTTCGCGCTGGATCTCTGGGACAGGTTCAAGGCGTGGCCGGCGGTGCAGTTCGCCACGCCGCTGCCGGGGACCCGGCTCGCGCGCGCGCTGCCGGTCGTGCAGGAGCCGGAGGACGGCGACTGGGGGCCGCACTTCCAGAAGGTCCCGAGCGGGGCGACGGTGCCGCCGGAGGTGCTGGAGAAGTTCCGCTGGACGTTCGAGCAGCGGCTCGCGGCGTCGCAGGGGCCGAAGAAGCTGGTGCTCAACGCGACCTACGCGTGCAACAACCACTGCAGCTTCTGCGCGGTCGGCACGCGCACGCAGCTGCACGGCGACGCGGAGCGGCTGCGCGAGCAGCTGGCGCACTACCGCGGGCAGGGCGTGACGCTGCTCGACATCGACGGCGGCGAGCCGACGCTGCACCCGGAGCTGATCGGGCTGATCCGCCACGCGCGGGCGCTCGGGTACGCGCGGATCAACGTGACGACCAACGGCCGCCTGTGCGCGTACGAGGCGTTCGCGGCGCGGCTGCTGCACGCGGGGATCACGTCGCTGCTGTTCAGCGTCCACGGGGCCGACGCCCGCACGCACGCGCAGAACGTCGGGGTCGCGGAGGCCTTCGAGCAGACGATCGCGGGGATCCGCAACGCGGTCCGCCTGGCCCCGCGCGGGGTCGAGCTCGGGATGAACGTGACGATCACGAAGCACAACGAGGGCCAGCTGCCGGCGCTCGCGGAGCTGGCGTGGTCGCTCGGGCTGCGCTGGATCAACTGGCAGTTCCTGACGCCGTTCGGGCGGGCGACGCAGATGCTGGCGCCCGACACGGGCCGCGCGGCGGCGGCGTTGCGCCCGGTGCTCGACGCGTGGCGCGGGCGGATGAAGCTGCAGATCATCAACCTGCCGTTCTGCTTCCTGCCCGGCCACGAGGCGCGGATGCAGGGCGACCTCGCGAAGCTCGAGCGCCACATGGCGTTCGTCAACAACGAGACGGTCAACCTCGGGCAGTACCTGGCGGAGCGGCGCGTCCGCAAGCCGGTGTGCGCGAGCTGCCCGCACGCGTGCTTCTGCGGCGGGTTCTACGAGCTCGACGACGTGCCCGAGCCGCCGTGGCTGATCGCGCCCGAGGATCTGGTCCGGCCGCTGCACGATCCGCGGCGCCACGAGTCGGTGCCGCCGGGGATGCGCGAGCGGCTGCGTCGCCGATCCGAGGCGCCTTGATGGAAGATCGACCGATGCGACGGTTCGCGCTCTCGTGGTTGGTGTGGATCGGTGGGTGCGGCGATGATGCTTCGGGACAGCCGACCGACGGGCCCGGCGGATCGACCGGCGTGACCAGCAGCGGCGCGTCGGAGTCGACGAGCGCGCCGACGACGACGACGGGGACGGACGGATCGACGACCACCTCGACGACCACCTCGACGACCGGCGAGACGACGGCCGCGAGCACGGGCCCGGCCGGCTGCGACGGGCCGCCGCCGTGCGACACGTGTACGTGCGAGGACGGCGCGTTCGTGTGCCAGTGCCCGCCGCTGGCCCCGGAGGCCGGGTACGTCGACGTCGAGGGCGTCGCCTACACGCTCGGCGCGGGCGACAGCGCGGTCGATCTCGAGAGCTCGCCGGCGCGGATCTTCTACAGCTTCCACCCTGCGGCCGACGATCCGGGCGACGCGCCGCTGCTGGTGCTGTTCAATGGCGGGCCGGGGGTGTCGAGCGGGGTGCTGCTCGCCGGCAACACGGCGCCGCAGACGCTGACGGATCGCCTGACGCCGGCGCCGAACCCGACGCCGTGGACGGCGATCGGGCACCTGCTCTACGTCGACGCGCGCAACACCGGGTTCTCGTACCAGACGCTCGACGACCCGGCGGACTTCGCGAAGCGGTCGATGGAGCTGCAGACGCGCAACTTCAACAGCTACCTCGACGCGGCCGACTTCGCGCGGGTGCTGCTGCGCTTCTGGGACGACCACCCGGAGCTCGCGGGGCGCGAGCTGGTGCTCGTCGCCGAGAGCTACGGGGGGATCCGCGCGTCGATCCTGCTGCACATGCTGCTGTTCCCGCAGGCCTACGGCGACGCGGCGACCGGGCGCTACAAGGACCCGCTGCTGGCCGACGCGATCGCCGATCACCTGGCGGGGCAGTTCGCCGAGCCGACGCCGGCGAACGTCGGGGCGCGGCTCGGGCACATGGTCCTGGTCCAGCCGAGCCTCGCCGGCACGGCGCAGGCGCTGCAGGCGGGGCTCCTGTTCGAAGCGCCAGGTTCGCCGGTGCACCAGCTCGCGGACGAGGTCGGGATCCCGTACGTGACGTGCGCGCAGAAGCCTCAGCCGTGCGACCCGTGGGCGAACGCGATCGTGTTCGTCGAGGGGGTCGGGCGCAGCCGCTACGACGTCGCGGCGCCGGAGACGTGGCTCGCCGACCTGTTCGCGCGCACGCGCGCGGGCCTGAGCCGCCGCGACACGCTGGCGGCGCTGCTGCAGGTCGTGCCCGAGGACGTCGCGGGGCTGGCGGCGGCGGACCGACCGCAGGCGTTCCGCGTCCGCGAGCCCGGCGACTACATCGCCGACGAGGCGACCGGCGACCTGCCGACGCACCTCGGGCCGCTGCAGGCGTGGGATCGCTACTACCTGCCGTTCAGCGCCGAGGCGCTGGCGGCGTTCCGCGGGCCGACGGCGACGATCGCCGGGGTCCACTCGAGCGACCCGCACGTCGGCGCGCTGTTCCTCCACGACCTCGCGTACGCGCGGGTGTTCGTGACCCACGCGACGCGCGACCTGGCGATCTGGGGTCGGTCGATCGGGCCGACGCTGCTGACGTTCCCCGAGCTCGTGGCGAGCGTCGAGCAGGTCGACGACGCGCCGGCCGTCGAGCGGCCCGGCGAGCTGCGGGTGACGTTCAAACCGGACGCGTTCCCCGGCGAGCCGGCGGCCGGGACGCGCGTGATCCGGATGCCGACCTACGACGCCTCGCACGCGGTCACGTACGACCAGCCGGCGGCGCTGCGGGCCGACGTGCTCTCATGGCTGGCCGAAGGGACATGACCCCACGGACAGAGAAGAACGGGCGCGCGGCGGGCCGGGTGGCGTGGCGTTCGGGACATGACCCGGCGGACAGGCGAGATCATGGCGCGAGGCCGGCGAGCTCGGCGCGGGCCTGGATGATGTCCTCGACGAGCTGCGGCATCGGGGCGACCTCGCGGGCGGCGCGGAGGTGGCCGCGCGCGAGCTCGGGCTCGCCGGAGCGGACGGCGAGCGAGGCGAGGTCGAGCCGCAGCAGGCCGGCGCGCAGCGCCGCGGTCGGGCCGGCGCGGCGGCACAGCTCGAGCGCGCGGGAGAAGTCGTCGCGGGCGGCCGCGCGCTGGCCGGCGCGCGCGTGCAGGCTGGCGCGCCAGGTGAGCAGGTCGGCGGCGCGGAGCACCTCCGGCTCGGCGGTCGCGGCGGCGAGGCGCTCGGCGGGGAGGGTCTGCAGCAACGCGAGCAGCTCGGGGCCGACGCGCGGGTCGTCGAGGTGGTTGACGCCGGTGTTGCGCCACGCGGCGGCGAGGGCGTCGAGGTAGCGCGGCTCCGAGGTGGCCCGGAGGACAGATCCGACCTCGGCGTGGCGGCCGCGGAGCAGCGAGTGCAGCGCGCCGCGGGCGGCCGGGTCGTCGTCCGCGAGCGCGGCGCGCCACAGCGGCTCGGCCTCGGCGAGGCGGCCGAGGCGGGTCAGCAGGTAGGCCCGCCAGACGCGGTCGCGCGGGTCCGCGGCGGCGACGCGATCGAGCGCGGCGAGGGCGGCGACGACGTCGCCCTCGACGAGCGCGCCGTGCAGGGCGGCGCGGGCCTCGTCCGCGGGCGGGCGGTCGCGCAGGCGGGCGCCGCGGACGGCGATCCGGTCGACCTGAACCGAGAGCCAGGCGGGGACGTCGGCGCGCGCGCGGACGCTCAGCGTGTAGCGGCCCGGCGGGCCGAGCGGGCCCGACATCGGCTCGCGGTCGGTGCGGTGGCCCTGGCCGTCGAGGTCGGTCAGGCCGCAGCCCATCTCGCCGAGCGGGCCGATCGTGAACGCGCGCAGGCGGGCGCGCGACCGCTGCGCGGTCGAGGTCGGGAGGAGCTCCGGCGGGCGGTTGAGATAGTGGGTCCAGCGGCCGAGCACGCACAGGTACTGGCGCAGCGCCGGCTGGCCGCCGCGGCTGGTGCCGTGGGTCGCGACGAGCAGCTGCAGCGCCGGGCGATCGGGCGCGTCCTCGGGGGCGATCTCGATCGTGAGGGCCGAGCTCCACTCGGTGTGATCGACGGTGAGGTCGACGGTCAGGTCGAGCACCTCGCCGTCCCACTCGAGCGGGAGCTCGGCGAGCAGGCCGGGCGCGGCGGTGCCGACCTGCAGCGCGTCGGTCAGCGGCAGGCGCCGCAGCGCGAGCGGATCGGCGATCGTCCACGGGGCGGCGAGCGGGCGCTCGAACGAGAGGTCGAGCTCCGCGGCGTCGTCGGCGACCCCGGCGAGCCGCTCGTGCTCGGCGATCAGCGCGGCGTTCTCGTCGGCGGTGAGGTCCGGCCGCCTGCGCAGCTGCTCGAGGGCGGCCAGCGCGTCGACGTAGTCGCCGAGCCGCAGGTGCGAGCGGTAGACCCCGCGCAGCGCGGCGGTGCCGGGCGCGAGGTCGGCGGCCTCGCGGTAGAGGGCGAGCGCGGCCGCGTCCTCGCCCCGGCGCTCGCGCAGCGCGGCCGCGTCGGTCAGCACGCCGCTGCGCTGCGGCCCGGGCGGGGCGAGGCGCGCGAGCTCCTGGTAGGCGTCGGCGGCGTCGGCGAACAGCCCGAGGGTCCGCAGGTCGTCGGCGCCGGCGAGGCCGCGGCGCAGCGACGGGTCGTCGATCGGGGCGCGCGAGGAGATGTCCTCGGGGACATCCGGATCGCGGACCGGCAGGCGCTCGTCGCCGACCCCGAGCGCCCACAGCGAGGGCACGCCGCGCGCGTCGGTCTCGTTGACCAGCAGCTCGTCGGCCGGGTCGTCGTCGAGCTGCGCGAAGCCGAGGACGGCGACGCCGTGGAGGATCACCGGCGCGAAGCCGCCGCCCTCGCCCTGCAGCTGGACGACCGAGTGGAGCTGGTCGCCGTCGGTGAAGAGGTTGGCGAAGTCGCCGCGGCCGTCGCCGTCGGCGTCGCCGACCAGCGGGAGCTGGTGCGGCCCGTCGGCGGTCGCGCCCGGGCCGTCGTGGGCGAACGGGACGCGGGCGCGGCGGACGAGGCGGCCGCGATCGAGCGCGAGCAGGTAGGTGCCGGGGTCGGCGCCGAACGGGCGATCCGGCGGGAAGACCAGCGAGTTGGGCTCGCGGTGGAACACCTCGGCGACGACGAGCGGCTCGCCGCCGGGCCCGCGCAGGCCGCCGAGGCCGAACGACGAGCCGAGCTTGTCGCGCGCGACGGTGACGAGCCGGCCGGTGGTCGGGTGCTTGCGCAGCACCCGGACGTCGTAGGCCCGCCAGCCGCCGAGCGCCGCGACGAGCTCCTGGCGGCCGTCGCGGTCGAGGTCGATCGCCAGCAGGCTGTGCGTCGCCGACTCGGTGCTGTCGGCGGCGTCGTAGACGACGCGGTGGGTCCACGCGCCGGCGCCGTCGCGCGCGACCTCGGTGATCTGGCACGAGGTACCTGTCCCGACGTACAGCTCGCGGCGGCCGTCGCCGTCGAGGTCGGCGGCCGCCGAGGCGTAGATCTGGTCGTCGGGCAGGCGGTGGACCGGCGCGAGCCCGTCGCCCTCGCGGCCGTAGACGACGAGGGTGTCCTCCCAGGCGACGAGGTGCGGGCCCTGCGGATCGACGAGGTCGACCCGGGTCGCCGGCGGGAAGGTGTGGCTCCACCGCGGGGCGAGCGAGGCGTCGGCCCGCGCGGCGTGGAGGACCGGCGCGGCCTGGTGGTGCTCGAGCAGCCACAGCTCGTCGCCGACGCGGCCGTAGACGAAGCGGGTGTGGCGGTAGGGGGTCGAGCGCGCGCGCGCGAGCGCGGCGACGAGGCCCTGCGCGCCGGCCGGGGCGCGGCGATCGAGCAGCGCGCGGGCGCCGTCGTAGTCGCGCCGGGCGAGCGCGACGTCGGCGCGCAGGGCCGTGAGCTCGGGGGCGCCGGCGAGGTCGGGGTAGCGGCGGTCGAGCAGCGCGAGCACCTGGCCGAGGCTGTCCCACTCGAGGCGGGCGCGGAACTGCGCGGCGAGGCCGCGCAGGGCGGCGGACCCGTCGTCGGGGTGGCGCGCGGCCACGAACGCGCGGGCGAACGCCGACAGCGCGGCGGCCGAGTCGCCGTCGTCGCGCCGGCGGGCGGCCTCCCCGAGCCAGGCGCGGGCGATCGACCGGGTGTCCTTGTGGACAGGGTCCTCGAGGAAGCCGACGAGCATCCGCTCGGCGGTCGCGCGGTCGCCGGCGGCCTGCGCCTCGGCGATCCGGGCCTCGACGCCGGCGAGCGCCTGCGCGGCGTCGGCCTCGCGCTGCTCGGCGCGCCAGCGCTGGCGCAGGCCCTGGAGCGCGAGCACGAGCGCGGCGACGACCAGGCCGGTGAACACCAGCAGCGCGGCGACCCGCAGGCGCCGGCGCCGGACGGCGGCCGGGTCCCCGGCGAGCACGGCGAGCAGCGCGGCGAGGTCGGGGAAGCGGTCCTCTGGCCGAAAGGACAGGCCGCGGCGGAGCGCGGCGGCGACGTGGGGCGGCACCGGCAGCGCGTCCGCGCCGACCTGCAGCTCGCCGCGGAGGATCGCGGTCTGACGCGCGTGCAGCGAGGTCGACGGGAACGGGTTGGCGCCGCTGAGCGCCTCGTGGAGGGCGGCGCAGAAGCCGAACTGATCGGAGCGCGCGTCGGCCTGTCTCCCGAGCCATTGCTCGGGGGACATGTACGCCGGAGTGCCGACGATCGCGCCGACGCGCGTCAGCGGCGGCTCGGGCGGGCCGCTGTCCGACAGCGAGAGGACCGCCGGGGCGGCGGGCGCGGGCGCGGGCCCGTCGAGCGGGGGGCGCGGGTCGGCGGCGCCGCGGGCGGTGACGAGGCCGAAGTCGAGGACGCGCGCGCGGCCGTCGGGGCCGACGAGCACGTTGTCCGGCTTGAAGTCGCGGTGGACCAGGCCGGCGGCGTGGGCGGCGGCGAGGCCCCGACCTGCCTGGAGGAACATGTCGAGGAGCTCGCGCGCGCCGGCGCCGGCCCGGCGCCGCTCGGCGACCCAGGCGCGCAGCGTCGGGCCCTGGACGTACTCCATGGCGATGAAGACCTGGCCCTCGCTCTCGCCGACGTCGAAGATCTGGACGACGTTGGGGTGCGAGAGCTTGGCCAGCGCCTTGGCCTCCCGCAGGACGCGGCCGAGCAGGTGGACGTCGCCGCGATCGCCGCGGACCCGCTTGATCGCGACGACGCGGTCGAGCAGCTCGTCGTAGGCCGTGTAGACGACGCCCATGCCGCCGCGCCCGAGCGGCCGCAGCAGGCTGAAGCGGCCGAGCTTGACGTCGCCGGGGAGCTCCTCCGCGGTCTGCTCGCTGCTGCCGTGCAGCGCGCTCGCCATCGTGTCGGCCTGCTCGAGCGCGTCGCTGATGCGGATCCGGCCGCCCTCGACGACGATGTCACGGGTGTGCGCGAGGCCCCCGTCGAGCGCACCGAGCCGCCGATCCAGCACGGAGGTGAGTATGCCGCGTCGGCTATGGGCGACAAGCGTACATGCCGGGTGCTCGCGGCCCGGGGTTGGCTGGCCACAGGCTCACGCGTGCTCGCGATCCGGCGCGGCCGAGGGCGTCCTCGGAGAGCCCTCGGGGCGGGCGTGAGGGTGGACCTGGCCGGGCGGACACGTGACGGTCGCGGACGAGTGACCGCCCGGCGGTCCGAAGGGACAGGTGACCGGGCGCGCGCCCGCTCGTGCCGGCCGGCCGATCGCGGCGCGGGTCCGGGCCCGTGGACCCGCGACGACGGATCGGGACCGCTGGGGCGCCGCGCTAGTGCCGTGCCCAGGGTCTAACGGCGCCGCCTCGCGCCGGGATCATCGTCGCTGGCGAGGCGGCGAAACGAAGTTGTACTGGACCGTACTACGAGTTTCGCCAACGAAGCCAGCGGCGATGAGACCAAGCGAGGTGGTGTCGTTAGGCCCTGGGCGCGGCACTAGGCCGGCGTGTACCAGATCGGGCTGGTCCAGGCGCGCTCCTGGATCGTCCGCGGCAGCGTCGGGTCGGCGCAGGCCGGCGGGCGCCCGGCGTCGGGCAGCGAGAGGCAGTCGCGCCAGCTCCAGCGGCACACCGGATCCTCGACGACGCGGACGTAGTAGAAGGCCGGGCGCGTCGGGTCGAACTCGGGGTCGCGCCAGACGCCGCAGAGCAGGTCGGCGCCGCGCTGATCGACGGCGCAGGTCGCCTCGTCGACGCTCGAGCCGTCGGGGCCGCCGGCGAGGTCGACGACCGCGATCCGGCCCTGCGCGTCGGCGTCGAGCCAGCCCTTGATCACCTGGAGCCGCTCGAGCTTCGAGCCGGGTGCGCCGGCGACGCCGGGGTCGCGCTGCGCGGTGGCGACGATCGCCGGGCCGGCCGCGCCGGCTGGCCTTTGGGGCAGGACGCCGCCCATCGGCACGCCGCGCGCGTCGGCCTCGGCGACCAGGTCGCCGCCGTCGCACAGGGTCTCGGGCAGGTCCCAGCCGGCGAACACGCGCACGGCGATCCGCGGGCCCGAGGTGCCGTAGACCTCGCGCCGGCGCAGCGCGTCGAAGATCGCCTCGCGGCTGTTCTCCTCGGCCCACACCGCGACCAGGCCGCCGGGGCTGTTGCGCGGGCCGGCGGGGACGTTGCCGGTCAGGCGCGCGACGGCGTCGGCCTCGAGCTTGCCGACGTGGCCGCCGTAACCTGACTCTTCAGCCAGGCCCGGCGCGGCGTTGTGCGTGTCGGTGCTGGCGATCACGCCGAGGCGGTAGGGGTTGGTGCCGAGGCGCTGCTCCTCGGCGAGGCCGGCGAGCAGGATCCCGCGCAGGAAGTCGAGGCGCGACACGCAGCCGCGGCCGATCATGCCCTGGCTGCCGGTGCCGTCGCCGCAGTCGTCGAACGGCGGGACGCGCAGCTTCTCGAAGTCGCACAGCTCGTCGGGGGCGCCGAGGCCGGAGACGCCGTTCATGCACTCGGAGTCGCCCTTGTGCTGGTAGATCTCGAGCAGCGGCTCGAGGTCGGCGCGCACGCGGGCCTGCTCGACGGGGTCGGTGCCGGGCGCGACCTCGGGGGTGAACAGGTTGCCGTTGCTCCAATTGCTGTTGTGCGGGATCGCCAGGACGTCGCAGCCGGCGAGGCCGTCGCGGCACTCGGACTGCAGGCGCTGCCACAGCTCGGGCGCGGTCGGGGCCTCGAAGTGGCTGATCGGCAGCGCGGGGACGCGGCGCGACCGGAAGATCACGTTGCGGTGGAGGTTCGCCAGCATGCGCGAGCCGGACCACTCGTAGCCGACGAAGCTGGTGAAGCGGCAGGCGGCGCTGCGGTCGTAGGCGGCCTCGGCGGCCTCCTGCACGCGCGCCCACACGGCGCCGGCGCGGGCCGGGCAGTCGAGCGCGCCCGGGCCGCAGAGGTCGGAGAAGCGCGCGGGGGTCTCGTCGTCGAGGCGGAGGCCGAAGCCGACCAGCGCCGAGGGCGTGGCGGCGCGGAAGTCGGCGCAGCGGGTGGTGTCGTAGACGGCGGAGCCCGGGGTGGTGCAGCCCTCGACCTCGGCGAGGAACTCGGCGTGGTCGGTGACGGCGGCGAAGTCGAGCGGGCGCGCGAGCTTGCGGCCGTCGACCTCCTCGCCGCGGGCGAGGCGGTAGGCGCCGGCCGGGTCGACGCGGATGTCGTTGATCCAGGCGTCGAACGAGTAGGCGGTGTGGACGTGGAGGTCGCCGAAGTAGAGGTTGCGCAGCGGGTTGCGGTCGGCGCACGGCTCGCGGACGTCGGCGAGCTCGGCGGGCTCGTCGTCGCGGCAGGCGGCGTGGCCGAGGAGGCATGTGCCGAGGGACAGGGTCGTCAGGACAGGTCGATGGAGGAAGGTCACGGCGAGGTCCAGAAGGCGAGGGTGCGCTCGATCGTCCACGCGACGGCGACGGCGCCGAGGGCGTGGGCCGGGGCCGCGGCGAGCCAGGTCGGGGCGCGGGGCAGGGCGGCGCGCGCGAGCGCGGCGAGGGCGAGCACCGCGACGGCGGCGACGAGCTGGCCGAGCTCGACCCCGGCGTTGAAGGCGAGCAGCGCGGGGACGAGGGCGCCGTCCGGCAGGCCGACCTCGGCGAGCGCGCCGGCGAAGCCGAGGCCGTGCAGCAGGCCGCAGGCGCCGGCGAGCCGCCACGCGGCGGCCGACGAGGGGCGGGCGCCGGTTGCGAGCGCGCGCGCGAGCACGACCAGCGAGAGGGCGATGCAGGCCTCGACCGGGGCCTGCGGCAGGCGCAGGGCGCCGAGGGCGGCGAGCGCGAGGGTCAGGCTGTGGGCCGCGGTGAAGGCGGTCAGCGCCGCGGCGAGGCGCAGGGCGGGGCGGACGAGCAGGGCGAGGCCGGCGACGAACAGCAGGTGATCGGCGCCGGCGAAGATGTGGTGCACCCCGAGGGCGAAGTAGCCGGGCGGGACCGCGGGGGCGCGGGCGAGGTCGAGCGGCGGATCGCCTGGCCGGACGACCATGGTCTCGGGGACAGCGCCCGGGCGGCGCAGGTGGACGACGAGCTCGGAGAACGGGCCGCGGACCTCCAGCGGGCCGCGCAGGCCGTCCGGGCCGCAGTCGACGCGCAGCGCGTTCGGCGGGGCGGGGAGGCGGCGGCAGGCGGGGAGGTCGAGCTCCGGGGCGACCGCGTCGGGGCCGGGCGGGAGCTCGAGGTGGCCGTCGACGCGCCCACCGGCGGACTCGGTGAGGACGAGGACGGCCGGGCGGAACTCGTGGGCGAGGGCGAGGGCGGGGGCGAGGGCGAGGGCGAGCGCGAGCGCGACGAGGGGGGCAGGCGAGGGGAGGCGCGGCGGTGAGAGGGCGAGGGCGCGCGGGCTGGCCTCGGGGACAGGTGGTGCGGCGCGGGTGGCCTCGGGGACAGCGCGGGCGGTCACGGGGTCGGCTCCGCGAGGGCGGCGGCGAGGTCCGGGGGGACGTCGCGGAGGACGGCGGGGGCGCGGCGGCGCAGGTCGGCGAGCGCGGCCTCGGCGGCGGCGGTGCGGCGGGCCTCGGCGAGGTCGGCGCGCAGGCGGCCGCGCAGGACGGCCAGCGGCGGCAGCTCGGCGGGGGCGCGGGCGTCGACGCGGACGGCGTGGGCGCCGAGCGGGGAGGCGACGACGGACCATGTCCCTTCGGGCATGTCCGTGAGGGCAGCCGCGAAGTCGGGTCCGAACAGGGCGGCGAGGTCGGCGAGCGGGCGCAGGCCGAGGGCGCGCGCGTGCGGGCTCGGGTCGCCGAGGGCGGCCGGGTCGGCGCCGGCGGCGAGGCGGTCCGCGAGGTCGCGCGCGGCCGCGGCCGGGTCGGCGTGGCGGTCGCGGGCGGCGAGGACCTGGGTGATCGCCAGGCGGGGTGGGGCGGCGTAGCGCGCGGGATCGGCGTCGCGCAGGGCGAGCAGGGCGGCGTCGTCGTCGGGGCCGGGGTCCGCGAGCGACTCGTGGACGAGGCGCAGCTTCTGGATCAGGCGCCGGCGGACGATCGGGTCGTCGCGGTCGAGGCCGAGCCGCAGGGCCTCGTGGTAGAGGCGATCCTCGTCGAGGGCGGCCTGCAGGGTGGTCGCGAGCTCGCCGGGGGTCGGCGGGCGGCCGAGGCGGGCGACAAGGCCTGAGCGGGCGGCGTCGAGGCGTGCGGCGTCGACGACGAGCTCGGGGCGCGCGTCCGGCCGCACCGCGGCGTGCAGGCCGAACAGGCCGAGGCCGAGCACGGCGAAGGCGAGGAGGGGCTCGTGACCGAGGGCGCGCCAGGACACTGCGCCGGAGTGTGGCGAGGCCGGGGTTCGTCGCCAAAAAATCGGCCGACCCGGGGTGCCGGGGGCCGTGAGGGTGAGGCGCGGTGGCTCGAGCGGCCGCCGGGAGGAGCCGGATCGTGTACGCTGCCGCGATGTCGCTGGCAGGCGTGGCGAAGGAGACGGTGGCGATCGTCGAGCGCGGGTCGTACACGAGTCCCTCGGGACAGGTGGTGTCGATCGCGGCGGCGATCGAGGCGGCGCGCCGCGGGACGAGGCTGTACCGCCCGGAGGAGCTGGCGGACCTGCCGCTGCCGCCGGCCGGCGCGGGCGCGCCGCGGATCGAGGTGTGGGCCGAGACGACGGCCGGGGCGGCCCGCCGCCTGGTCGAGGGCGAGGGGCTGGCCGACGTCGCGGCGCTCAACTTCGCGTCGGCGAAGAACCCCGGCGGCGGGTTCCTCGGCGGGGCGAAGGCGCAGGAGGAGGACCTCGCCCGCTGCTCGGCGCTGTACCACTGCGTCCGCGAGGCGCGCGGGTACTACGACGCGAACCGGGCCTGCGACTCGCTGCTGTACACCGACCACATCATTTATTCGCCGGGGGTGCCGTTCTTCCGCGACGAGCGGCTCGATCTGCTCGAGCGGCCGTTCTGCGCGGCGATGGTGACGGCGCCGGCGCCCAACGCCGGCGAGCACCTGCGCCGCCACGCGAGGGGGCACGCGGAGATCCGCGAGGCGCTGGTCCGGCGCGCGGGCCACGTGCTGCGGGTGATGGCGCACCACGGGCACCGGACGCTGGTGCTCGGGGCGTGGGGCTGCGGGGTGTTCCGCAACGATCCGAAGGAGGTCGCCGCGGCGTTCGCCGGGTGGCTGCGATCGGAGGCGTTCGCCCGGGCGTTCGCGCGGGTGGTGTTCGCCGTGTTCGATCGCAGCAAGGATCGGTCGACGCTGCGGGCGTTCGAGCTGGCGTTCGCCTGAGCGGCGGATCGGGGGGCGCGCGAGGCCGCGCTTTCTGGTATGCGTCGCGCATGACGAAGGCGAAGAAGGGCGCGGGGGGGCCGACGATCCAGCCGTTCGGCGACGTGACGGAGAAGCAGCTCCGGGCGCTCGGGCCCAAGCTCGACAAGCTGCGCGACATCAACGGGTTCAAGCACAACGACCTGCTGTGGAAGCACACCCACGACGCCGGCGGGCTGCTGTGGCACCTGGTGCGGCACGGGCTGACGCTGGTGTCGGTCCAGTCGCGCGGGAGCCTGCGGATCCTCGGGGAGAGCCTGCCGGAGTGGTTGACGGCGGCCGACATCGTCGCGGCGCTGAAGCGGCTGCCGCTCGACATGGGCGCGCTCGACAAGGGGCAGGCGGCGAACTACACGATGCTGACGCCGGGGGTGCTCGCGGACGTCGATCCGATGATCGTCCGCGCGTACCTGCTGGACCGCGCGGCGCTGCTGGCCGCGCGCGAGGAGCTGCCCGCGCACCTGCAGCTGGCGATCGACTTCGTCCGCCGGCGCGCGGGCGAGGCGATCGACCCGCAGGCGAGCGCGGCGAGCCACGCGCACCTGGTCCAGTACCACATGGAGCACTCGCTGACGCTCCACATCGACGTGCCGCGGATCGCGGACGGGAAGCCGGTCGAGGCGCGCCTCACGGACGAGGCGGAGGTGCAGGCGCTCGCGGGGCTGTTCGCGCCGCCGGATGCGTGGGCCGAGCAGGTCAAGGCGTGGCTGCTCGCGCGGGTCGCCGAGTTCCGCTCGCGCACCGACGATCTGACCCGCAAGGCGCTGGTGGCGATGCCGCTGCTGACGCTCGCCGAGGTGATCTATCTGTTCGGCGACGGCTGGTGGTCGCCGCGGCTGGTGCTCGCGGCGCTCGACGCCCGCGCGGACGCGCCGGCGAACCTGTTCGCGGCGGCGAACCTGCTCGCGGCCGAGGGCACGGCGCCGTTCCGCGTGACGGTCCCGCAGATCAAAAAGGTGGAGCCGGCCCGCGGCGGCGCGGACGAGGACGAGGACGACGAGGACCGCGGCGGCGACGACGAGTACGGCGGCGAATACGACGAGTACGGCGCGACGGACGGCGAGGAGGCGGTCGAGGAGGAGGAGCCGCGCGAGGCGCTCGGCACCGACGAGCGCGTGCGATCGCTGGCGGAGATCCTGACGGTGGTCGGGATCGAGCGCGCGGCGCGGGCCGGCGAGGCGGTGCCGCCCGAGGTCGACGCGCGGTTCGACCTCGACCGCGTGTTCGAGAGCGACCCGGAGTACGTGGTCCGCCTGCGCGCGGCGCTGACGGCGATCGGCCGCACGCGCGCGCACGCGGTGATCCGCCGGGTGCTCGCCAAGGAGTTCTTCTACAACAAGGCCGGCGCGATCCTCGACCTGCACTTCGAGCCAGGTCTCGTGGAGCAGGGCCTGAAGCGCATGAACGAGGGGAAGTACGCGCCCGACGCCGGGCTGCTCGCGTTCTGCGAGCCGGCGATCGTGCCGGCGCTGATCAAGGCGCAGGCCGAGGCGCCGACCGGGAAGGACCTGCTGCACGCGGCTGCCCTCGGCGAGGCGATCCTGTACATCCTGGCCCGCGCGTCGGCGGCCGGGAAGGCGTGGGATCCGGGGCTCGACGCGCAGATCCAGCTCGACCGCGTCCGCTTCTCGTACGGCGGCAGCAAGGTCGAGCCGGTGCTGGCGATGCTCGACCGGCTGCCGATCGAGCGGTACGTGACGGTGCTGGGGGCGAACCTGGGGCGCTGCAAGGAGGATCCGTGGCGGCTGGTCCGGGTGCTGCGCGCCGACACGCCGCCGGCGCTGATCGAGACGATCGTGCAGGCGACGATCGCTCGCCGCAGCACGCTCGAGTCGGGCGGGCTCGGCGACCGACTGCGCAAGCTCGGGAAGGCGATCGTCGAGCCGCTGCTGCGGGCCCTCGCCGAGGTGCCGGCCGAGAATTCGTTGATGCGGGCGCTCGAGCACGCGCTCGATCCCGAGGCGTTCGCGGCGGTCAAGGCGGGGCTCGGGAAGGCGATCGAGACGCCGGAGCAGGAGCTGCGGCGGCTGGCGGCGAGCGTGAAGGGGCCGAAGCTGCGGATCTACCGGCTGCGCCGCGGAGAGGCGGCGCCGGCGGCGGACAGCGTGGGCCGGATCGGGGGGACGCCCCGCGGGGTGCCGGAGGCGGCGGTGCCGAGGTTCGAGGATGAGCCGATGGAGCACGTGATCACGCTCGACCTGCAGCAGTTCCCCGAGCTGGCGGCGCGTCGTCCGGGGGTCCGCGCGCTGTCGCTGTACCTGCCCGATCCGGGCAACGCGGAGCACCACGAGTCCGGGGCGCTGGTGTGGGTCCGCGAGGAGGAGCTGTCCGCTGCGCCAGGTTCGACGGAGGGGGCGGCGACGATCGTGGTCGAGGCGTTCGAGGTGCCGGCGGCGATCTTCGAGGTCGAGAGCGGGTCGGAGCTCGAGGCGGCGGCGCAGCGGGTGCGGTCGATCGTGTACGGATCGGCGGGCTATGTGCTCGGAGGGCCGCTGTGGCTGCAAGACGGGCCGGCAGGGGGCGATCCGTCGTTCTTGTTCCAGTTCGACGAGAGCCTGTGCCACATCAACCTCGGGGATAGCGGGGTGATGTATGTGTTCGAGGGGCACATGACCTGGCAGTGCCATTAGGAGCCTGCGCGAGAAATCGCCCGAGCAGGGAGGCGGGGCCTGGGAGGTCTCGAGGGCGCGGACGAGGGGCGGCGCGGGGCTCGAAGCGACAAGCCCCGCGCCTGGTGCGTCCGCGGGTCAGCCCGGCGGGTTGACCACGAGGTTGAGGCCTGCGCCGGTCATGTCGGAGTAGGTGTACGGGAAGTTGAGGCCGCTGACCACGAGCACGGTCTCGTACGTGTCGGGGTCGACCTTGTAGGCCCAGCCGCCCTGATCGACGACCCACACGAAGCCCTCCGCGTCGATGCTGACGCCGACCGGGACGTTGGAGCCGGGCAGCTCGACGTTCGGGTTGATGAACGACTTCGTCAGCGTGTCGACGACGGTGATGCCCGCGGGGAAGCCGTTGTGGGCGATGAAGGCGCGGCCCTGCTTGTCGACCTGGATCCCGCGCAGGCAGCCGGGGCCCATGCCGACGTAGGTGAACTCGCCGGTGTTCGGGTCGAGGTGGTTGATCACGCCGTCGCAGCCGGCGATCCACACGTCGCCCTTGGCGTCGAGCGCCATGCCGTAGAAGGACTCGAAGCCGGGCGGCTGGTAGACGGTCGGCTCGAGGGTCACGGCGTCGATCTTGGCGGCCGGGCCGGACGACCAGCCGGTGACGAAGAAGTCGCCTTCCTTGTTGACGGCGCCGCCGTAGGGGCCCCAGTTGTTGCCGCTCCACGGGATCGTGACCGTCTCCTCCGTCTCGCCGGTCGCCCCGTTCAGGCGCTCGAAGATGCCGAGGTTCTGCGCGAGGTCGTAGTAGCCGACCCACAGCGGCGGGTTCTTGAGCGGGCACTGGTCAGGTCCGAGGGCGCCGACCCAGGCGAGCGGCCGCGGGCCCTCGTTGTAGGCGAGCGGGTCGGTCGGGGTCGGGTGGTGCCACAGGACGCACTCGTCCTCGCCCCACGCCTTGACGTCGGCGAGGCCGGTCGAGGTGTCGATCACGCCGTTGCCGTTCTTGTCGATGCAGTCGGCCTCGCGCGCGGCGATCTTGGTGACGCCGCCGTTGCGGTTGGCGACCGCGGCGTCGCCGTAGAGGTTGACCGAGGTGCGGCTCGGGCCGTTGTTGATGTCGCCGATGCCCTCCATCGTCGGGGTGGTGACGAACCGCCCGACCTCGACGCCCGCCTCGGTGTCGATCTTGCTGACGGTGCCCTCGACACTGTTGGCGATCCAGATGTAGCTGAACTCGAGATTACCCATGCCGCCGCCGCCTCCGCCGTCGCCGCAGGCGCTGACCGGCGGGGCGTCGGGCTGACCGCCGAGGTCGAACTTGAGGCCGCCGCCGTCGGTGGTGCTGCCAGCGGTGTCGGCGGTGCCGCCCGTGCTGGCGCTGACGCCCCCCGTCATGGTGCCGCCGCCGTCGGTGAGGCCGGTGGTCGGCTGCTCGGTGGTGCCGACGCCGGTGGTCGGCGGGAGCGTGGTCGCGCCGGTGCCGCCGGCGCTCGCGCTCGCGCTCGTTCCGCGCTCGTCGCCGCAGGCGAGCAGGAGGACGAGCGGGGACAGGACGAGCGAGGGCAGGACGCGCGAGGACAGGACGCGCGAGGACAGGACGCGCGGGGACGGTCGGTGACGCGCGGGGAAAGATGAAGGCGTAAGGTGCATGCAGGAGCATGGGCACCGTCGCTCGGGTCGCGCAAGGGGCGCGCAGGCAAAGGGCTGTGTGCAGGGCCTCGTGCGGCGGATCGGCGAGGCGCGGAGGCGCGCGCCCGAGCGGCGCAAGTGGCCGCGAGCGCGGGCCAGCTCGCATGGGGCGAGAGGCGCCGGGCGAGCTGGGGCACCGGAACTTCGGGCGAACGGGGGATGCCGGGGCCCGAGTTCTGCCTCGCTCCGTGGTCGCGGCCACACCACGAGCACCCGTCGCACGCGGAGCAGCTGGCGGCGGTGCTGCCGGCGGCGGGGGTCGGGCTGGTCGCGTCGGCGATCCTCGGCGCGCTCATGCTGCGGGCGCTGAGCCGCAGGCTCGAGGAAGAGGGCTGATCGCGGCGGTCGCGGCGATCGTGATCCGACGGACGTCGTCGCGTACCCGCTGCCGAGCCGGGGCGACTCTCTGACGACGATCCACGTGGCGATCCTCGCGGGGCCGCGGCTCGGGCTGGCGGCGCTGCGGTGCCGGGGCGGTCACCTCGATCGCGTGGTCGAGCCGGGCTGTGTCTGTACGTCCCGATGACGTGGGCGGCCGAGACGCTGCGCGTCGGGGTGTGTCGCTGACGGGGCGCGGGCGCGGAGAGAAGGACGACGCGGGGTCGAGATCCGCGGGGCTTGCGGCGGGCCGCGATCGCGCCTGGAGAGAGCCGAATCACACGCGCCGGGGCGCGCGTGTGAAGGCCGCTGCGCGCCGCACAGGCCGCCCAGGGACGCCGTTCCCGGAGCCAGCGCCGCGCGCGTTGCCGGCGCGCGCGCGTGTCTTGAGTTATCTTACCCTCCTCCGCTCCCCGGGCGCCGCGTCCGCGGCGCATAACGATCGCCGAGCGTACGAGGGACCGATGACCGAAACGATGACGAGACACCAGGAGCTGCAGCGGTTTGTCGACGAGTGGGCGGCGCGCTGCAAGCCGGACCGGATCGAGTGGTGCGACGGCTCGCAGACGGAGTACGACCGCATGCTCGAGCTGCTGATCCAGGGCGGGGCGGCGATCCGCCTCAACCCGGAGAAGCGGCCGAACAGCATCCTCGTGCGCTCGGACCCCCGCGACGTCGCGCGCGTCGAGAGCCGGACGTTCATCTGCTCCGTGGCGCCGGAGGCGGCGGGCCCGACCAACAACTGGGAGGACCCGAAGGTCATGCGCCGCAAGCTGTTCGCGCTGTACGACGGCTGCATGCGCGGGCGGACGATGTACGTGATCCCGTTCTGCATGGGCCCGCTCGGCTCGCCGATCGCCCAGATCGGGGTCCAGCTCAGCGACTCGCCCTACGTGGTCGCGAACATGAAGATCATGACCCGCATGGGCGCCAAGGTGCTCGAGGAGCTCGGCGACGACGGGCGCTTCGTCAAGGCGGTCCACTCGGTCGGGCACCCGCTCGCGCCCGGCGAGCAGGGCCCCGCCTGGCCGTGCAACCCGGAGAACACGTACATCACGCACTTCCCGGAGGAGCGCGCGATCCTGTCGTTCGGGTCAGGCTACGGCGGCAACGCGCTGCTCGGCAAGAAGTGCTTCGCGCTCCGGATCGCGTCGGCGATGGCCCGCGACGAGGGCTGGCTCGCCGAGCACATGCTGATCCTCGGCGTCGAGTCGCCCGACGGCAAGAAGACGTACGTGACCGCGGCGTTCCCCAGCGCGTGCGGCAAGACGAACTTCGCGATGCTGATCCCGCCGAAGGAGATGACCGGCTGGAAGGTCACCTGCGTCGGCGACGACATCGCCTGGCTCAAGCCCGACGCGGACGGCAACCTGCGCGCGATCAACCCGGAGGCCGGGTTCTTCGGGGTCGCCCCGGGGACGTCGATGGTGACGAACCCGAACGCGATGCTGTCGTGCGCCCGCGACTCGATCTTCACCAATGTGGCCCTGACCGACGACGGCGACGTGTGGTGGGAAGGGATGACCCATGAGCCGCCGGCGCACCTGGTCGACTGGACCGGGAAGGACTGGACGCCCGGCTGCGGCCGCAACGCGGCCCACCCCAACGCCCGCTTCACCGCGCCCGCCCGCAACTGCCCGGTGATCGACCCGCAGTGGGAAGACCCCGCCGGCGTGCCGATCAAGGCGATCATCTTCGGCGGCCGCCGCATGAACGACGTGCCGCTGGTGTACCAGGCCTACAACTGGTCGCACGGGGTGTACATCGGCGCGACGATGGGCTCGGAGCAGACCGCGGCCGCCGAGGGCCAGGTCGGGGTGCTCCGCCGCGACCCGATGGCGATGCTGCCGTTCTGCGGCTACAACATGGGCGACTACTTCCGCCACTGGCTGTCGATGGCCAAGCGCGTGAAGGAGCCGCCGCGGATCTTCCACGTCAACTGGTTCCGCAAGAAGGACGGGAAGTTCATGTGGCCCGGCTTCGGCGAGAACATGCGGGTGCTCCGCTGGATCGTCGAGCGCTCCCGCGGCCAGGCGATCGGCGTCGAGTCGCCCCTCGGCTGGGTGCCCCGCTACCGCGACATCGACTGGCGCGGGATGGACTTCACCGAGTCCCAGTGGAACGAGCTGATGGACTACTCCCGCGACCGCGTGAAGAAGCAGACGCTGTCCCACGAGGAGCTGTTCCTCGAGCTGTCCGAGCACCTGCCGAAGACGATGATCTTCGAGCGCGAGCTGCTGATCAGCCGGCTGTGAGCCGGTGAGCCCGGAGGGCCCCCGCGGGCCTCGGCTCGCGGGGGCCTTCGTGCGCTCGGAGCACGATGCGGGGGGTCGGCGCGGGGGCGGACGCGGCGAGCTGGGTTCGGCGCGTTGCTGATTGCCGGATAGCCCTCGCGAGCGGGCGGGGATGCGGGGGTCCGCCCAGGCTTCGCGGATGACCCCTCCTTCGTCGGGGTCATCCCGCTGCAGATGGGCGGACCCCCGCATCCCCGCCCGCAGGCACGGACTACCCGTGAGAAGCGGCTCGCCGGTCGTCGGCTCCGTTCGAGGCTGTCTCTTCGACCAGACCGGGGCGAGGAGCGGGCGCTCCTTCGTCGCACCCGATCCTCGCCCCCGCCGCGGGACGGATGCTCGTGCCTCGCACCCGTCCCACGGCCCTCTCCAGGCCCAGCCGGCTGCGCGTCGGACCGCGACGAACGTCCGCGCAGGTTCGGGCGCGAGACGAGAGCGCCGGGTTATGCGGCGGTGATGGGCCAGTGCTCGTCGGCGGGGGAGATGGGCGGACCGGCGAGCACCTGCGGAGGTTGGAGTGGCGCGACGGTGATGGGCCAGTGGTCGTCGCGGGGGAGCTCGTCGGGCCGGCGAGCGTCCGCGGAGGTTGGAGTGGCGGGGCGGGGTGGGGCTCGTCGGGCGCGACGGGGTCGTCGCGGGGGAGCTCGTCGGGGTCCGAGCAGGCGCCGGGTGGGGCAGGAGAGGGCCGTGGTCCGGGCGCGAGGGACGAGCGTCCGGAGCGCGGCGGGGGCGAGGATCGGGTGCGACGAAGGAGCGCCCGCTCCTCGACCCGGCCTGTGCATCGGGACATGTCCTGGAGCGGAGCCGAGGACCGGCGCGTGGGTTTTTCAGGAGGCTGCCGGGCAGGCGGGCGGGCATGCGGGTCGCCGCCCATCTGCAGCGGGATGACCCCGACGAAGGAGGGGTCATCCGCGAAGCCTGGGCGGCGACCCGCATGCCCGCCCGCCTGCGAGGCCGTCTCCGCAACAAACGATGCCAGGCGCACCGGGGCCGGCGCGGTCCGATACGCCGTCGCGGTCGGCGCGGTCCGACACGGGCCCGTCCGAGCTCACTGACCGCTCGAGTTGGCCCAGCGGATCAGGAACTGGATCGTCCGGTCCTTCTGGAAGCCCTGGAAGAAGCGGACCATGTCGTCGTAGACCTTCGGGTCGCGGATCAGGCGGCCGACCGTGCCGTCGCCGCGCTCGACGCCGGCGACGATCTTCTGCAGGTTGTCGAGGGTGTCCTCGACGTCGGCGACGAGCTTGCCCTCGGGGTCGTAGATCAGGCGGGCGAACCAGCTCTTGCTCGCGGGGTCCTTGACGCTACGCAGCGAGCCCGAGACCTCGGCCATCGCGCGGCGGCCGCTGTCGACGGCGGGCTGCATGTCGGTGTCGACCGTGGCGAGGCCGCGGCGGGCCTTGACGAGGTAGCCGTCGAGCGTCGTCGCGCTGGCGCGGACGCCCTGCATGCTGGCGGTGAAGTCCTGCATCATCGACTCGTCGTTGAGCAGGGCGCCGAACAGGCCCTTGCCGGCGGCGGTCGCGGCGAGGCCCTCGTTGAGGCTGATCAGGCGGCTCTGGACGTTGCGGACGGTCTCCTCGTTGCCCATCTCCGAGGCGAGCTCGGCGATCCCGCCGATCGCCTCCTCGACCTTGACGAAGCCGCCGTCGAGGCGCTCCTTGACGGCGTCGATCGTCTCGGTGAGCGTCGGCGTGCTCTGGATCCGCGTGCCGGGCTGGATCGGCTGGCCGCGGCCCGAGGAGAGCTGGATCAGCTGGTCGCCGAGCAGGCCGTTCTGCGAGATCGCGGCGCGGCTGTCGTCGCGGATCCGGTGGAGGCTGTCGGCGAAGATCGAGAGGGTGACGCGGATCCGGCTGTGCGAGGCGGTGTAGCCGTCGCACAGGCCGGTCGGGCCGGTCCACAGGACGCGGCGATACCGGCGGCGGAACTCGGGGGTGACGCACACCTCGCCCTGGTTGCACTGCGAGTCCTCCTCGCAGGGCGGGTGCAGGTCCCTGTTGAAGGTGTAGAGCTCGAGCTCGGCGCACCGCCGATCGGGGGCGCAGAACATCGTCGGGTCGCAGTCGTCGGTCCGGCCCTGGCCGAAGCGGCCGCGATCCTCGGTGTCCGGCGAGCAGGGGTACTCGATCTCGATGATCTCCCGCCTGTCGACGAGGCCGATCTCGATGCCCTCGATCTGGACCGCGTTGCCGCGCTTGAGGCCCGAGACCTGGGCGAAGTCGGCGTAGACGGTGACGCGCTCGCGCCACATGTTCTTGTTCTGGCCGACGACGAAGATCAGGACGACCAGCAGGACCGCGCTCACGATCACGGCGAGGCCGACGATCTGGTTGAGGCGGCTGTCGTTGCGGGCGGCCATCGACGCGGGGCCCTCGCAGGATAACCTCCCGCGGGGCGGGCTCGCGGCGTAAAAGCGCGGGCGGGCCGGCTCCAGGTGTCGCGCAGACGCCGCAGAGACGTCGCTTGTCCGGCCGCGGCGGACGATCTATGAGACCGCCCGTCATGATCCGTTCCGCGCTCGTCACCGCCGCTCGCCTGTCCCTCCTGTTGCTCGCCTCCGCGTGCGGGCCCGATGGGGGAGGATCGGCCGCAGGGACCGGAATGGAGGCGACGACGGGGGCGGGGAGCACCACCGGCGAGGCGACGAGCAGCGCGGCAGGGACGAGTACGGAGGCGGAGCCGACGGGCGGGACGACGGAGGAGGCGAGCACGACGTCGGGGGCGAGCGCGACGTCGGGGGCGAGCACGACGTCGGGGGCGAGCACGACGGAGGTCGGGACGAGCGAGACGACGGCGGTCGACACGACGGGCACGAGCGGGGGGCTCGGCGAGGCGGCGGTCGCGGCGGTCGCGGCGCTCGAGCAGGTGGTCGCCGGCGTGACGTGGCCGAGCGAGTCGGACTACCCGTGGACGGTGTTCGCGCTGCCGGGCGCGGCGCCGGTGACGGCGGACAATTTGAAGACGCTGGTCGAGCCGTTGATCGTGATCGAGGACGGCGAGCCGCCGCTCGCGGAGCAACTGATCGAGGAGGAGCCGTGGCAGGACCGGTTCGTCGCGCTGACGACCCCGCAGCCGTGGTGGAGCGACGCGGAGTACGCGCGGGCGGAGCAGTACGCGGCGATCCAGGCGACGCTCGAGGTGCATCTGGTGAACCTCAAGCTGTTCCGGATCGGGCCCGACGTCGGCGGGACGCCGCTCGGAGCGATCGACATGTTCGTCATCGGCGAGACGGCGGACGGCGACCTGGTCGGGATCCAGACGGTGTCGGTGGAGACGTGAGCGGGGCGTCGCGCGTGCACAGGCGCGCGAGGTTGGCGAGGACCCACCGGTGCGCGGGGCCGAGGACGGTGTCGGGGCGGAAGACGGCGGAGAGGTGGAGGGTGTGCTCGTCGTCGCCCCAGGCGTCGGGGCGCAGGGCGACGAGCTGGCCGGCCGCGAGGTCGGCCTCGGCCATGTAGGCGGGCAGGTTGCCCCAGCCGAGGCCCGCGCGTAAAAGCGCGTGCTTGGTGTGCAGGTCGGCGACCCGCCAGGTCCGCGGCGAGAGCACGGCCTGATCGGGGACGCCGACGTCGTCGCGCTCGCTGAGGACGATCTGCACGTGCTCGGCGAGGCGCGCGGTGGCGATCCGGCCGGGGTGCGCGGCGAGCGGGTGCGCGGGCGCGGCGACCGGGACCATGCGGATCGGGGCGAGCGCGGCGCGCTCGAGGCCGGGCAAGAGGCCGGCGGGGCTGGCGACGCCGAGGGTGGCGGCGCCGGCGAGGACGCGCGTCGAGACGGCCGAGAGCGTCTGGGTGTCGACCCGCAGGGCGACCGTGGGGAACGCCGCGGCGAAGTCGCGGCAGAGGTCGACGAGGGCGGACAGCGGGAAGATCGCGTCGACGCACAGCGAGACGGCGGCCTCGAGGCCCTGCGTCATGCCGGCAGCGAGCCGCTTGAGCGCGTCGGCCTCGTCGCACACGCGCCGCGCGGCGCCGACGATCGCGCGCCCGTGATCGGTCAGCGCCGGGATCCGGGCGCTGCGGTCCCAGAGCGTGACGCCGAGCTGGTCCTCGAGGTTGGCCATCGCCTGGCTGACGGCCGACTGGACGCGCCGGAGCTTGCGCGCGGCGGCCGAGAAGCTGCCGGCCTCGACGACGACGAGGAGCACGCGGAGCTGGTCGAGCGTCGGATCGGGCACGCGGGGGAGCATCAGAAAAGCTGATGGATCCTGTCAACTCTTGGCCGATTTACAGGATGGGCGACCGGTGCCACGGTGAACGCGTCATGATCACGGTCCGTCCCGCCAACGCTCGCGGCCACGCCGACCACGGCTGGCTCGACTCCCACCACACCTTCTCGTTCGCCAACTACTACGACCCGCAGCACATGGGCTTCCGCGCGCTCCGGGTGATCAACGAGGACCGCGTCCAGCCCGCGCAGGGCTTCGGCACGCACCCGCACCGCGATATGGAGATCATCTCGTACGTGCTCGAGGGGGCGCTCGCGCACCGCGACTCGATCGGCACCGGGTCGATCATCCGGCCCGGGGAGGTCCAGCGGATGAGCGCGGGCTCCGGCGTGTCGCACAGCGAGTTCAACGCGTCGCGCAGCGAGCTCGTCCACTTCCTGCAGATCTGGATCCTGCCGGAGCAGCGCGGCATCAAGCCGGGCTACGAGCAGCGCGCGTTCTCCCAGGAGGAGAAGGACGGCCGCCTGCGCCTGGTCGCGTCGCGCGACGGGCGGGACGGCAGCGTGACGATCCACGCCGACGCGTCGCTGTACGCGGGGGTGTTCTCCGAGGGCCAGCGCGCCGAGCTGCCGCTGGCGCACGGCCGCCACGCGTGGATCCACGTCGCCCGCGGCCAGGTCCACGTCAACGGGCGCGCGCTCGCGGCCGGCGACGGGGCGGCCCTGTCCGAGGAGACATCCGTCCGCGTCGAGGGGGTCGAGGGCGGCGGCGAGGTGCTGGTGTTCGACCTGGCCTGAAGGTCAGGGTCGAGGTGGCCGCCGCGCCGGTGAAGATGCGCCGGGGTCCGACCCGGCGTGACGGCCCTGGGCGAGCGCGAGGATCGCGTCGCGCAGGGCGGCGGCGGCCGGCGGGAGCTGGCCGCCGCGGCGCCACAGGAGGCGGTAGGTGACGCTGCCGAGCTCGCGCACGGGGCGGGCGACGACGCCGCGCGGGAGCTCGCAGACGCCGTTGACGATCGCGACGCCGAGGCCGAGGCCGGCGAAGCGGAGCATCAACGGCCAGCCGTCGGCCTCGAGCGGGGGCTCGGCGCTGCCGGCGAGGCCGGCGAGGGCGCGCGCGACGTGATCGCGGTGCGACTGGCCGGCCGGGGTGAGGATCAACCGCTCGCCCGCGAGGTCGGCGAGCCGGACGAGGCGCTTGCCGGCGAGGCGGTGGCCGTCGCACACGGCGACGCACAGGGGGGTGCGGACGAGGTCGCGGGCGACGAGATCCTCGGGGACGAGGTCGAGCACGGCGACGGCCAGCTGCGCGGCGCCCTCGCGGACGGCCTCGGCGGCGTCTTTCGCCCCGCGGGTGAGGAGGCGCAGCGAGGCGGCCGGGACGTCGCGGGTGAAGGCCCGCAGCGCCGGGCCGAGCAGGTAGAGGTAGGAGCCCTCGCCGGCGGCGAGCACGACGGCCTCGCGGCGGGTCTCGCCGCGCAGGTCGCCGAGGAACTGCTCGGCGCGCGCGAGCTCGTCGCGCGCGAACGCGGCGACCCGCACGCCGGCCTCGGTCAGCTGCAGGCGCCGGCCCTCGCGCTCGTACAGGGCGGCGCCGACGTCGTCGGCGAGCCGCTGGATCCGCTCGAACAGGGCCGGCTGCGACAGGCCGACGGCGCGCGCGGCGTGGGTGAAGTTGAGCGCGTCGGCGAACGCGACGAAGGCAACGAGCAGCTCGCCGTCGAGTATCGGGATCGCCGATGGCATATTGGGAGATTCTAGTCGACGCCGATAGTCGCGGGCGCCACGATCGAGGCATGGACACGACGAACTTCGACGACGACAGGGGCGCCTCGGCGGCGTGGTGGGCGAGGACGCGCGACGACGCGCAGCGGCTGATCGAGTGGCTGTTCGACCAGTACCGCGGGGAGGTGACGGCGGCGGACCGGATCCTGCGGCTGCGCGACGTGTACGCGGCGCCCGGCAGCCGCGCGCACCGGCTGCTGACGGCGATCGCGGGGCAGGAGGCCGAGCACGCGGCGTGGGTGGCCGAATTGCTGCGCGCCCGCGGGTGCGCGCCCGAGGTCCGCGGGGCGGCGGAGGCGCGCTACTGGCAGCGCACGCTGCCCGGTATCGCGGACCTCGAGACGGGCTGCGCGGTCGGAGCCCACGCGGAGCGGATGCGGCTGGCCCGGATCACGGCGATCGCCGCCGATCCGACGGCGCCGGCGGACATCCGGGCGGTGTTCGCCCGGATCTTGCCGCAGGAGCAGTTCCACGAGCGGGCGTTCCGCTCGCTGGCGACGCCCGAGAGCCTCGAGCAGACGCGCGCGGCCCACGAGCTCGGGCGCCGGGCGCTCGGGCTGGTGGCGTGAGCCGCGGGCGGCCGAGGATCACACCTTGAGGTGGTGCTCCTTGAAGAACTCGCGGGCGAAGGCGACGAGCTGCGGATCGGTCGGGTGATCGCTGGTGCGGACGGCGAGGACCTTGCGCGCGAGGTCGCCGTGGTGGTGGTGCTCGAGGTGGTGGACGAACTGATCCTTGGCGACGCCGGGGCCGAGGACGACGAGCGCCTGGGCGCCCCGCAGGTGGTCGGCGACCTGATGGTAGAAGTGGCTCGAGTCGTGCGCGGCGTCGGCGGTGTGGCTGGTGTGGTGCTCGGGCTCGCGCCGGTGATGGGTGTGGTGCTCGACGGACTCCCCGGCGAATGTGAAGACCTTGGCGGTGTGGTGATCGATCCAGACGATGGTCGCGCTCATTGGTGTGCCGGGAGGATGCGCTGTCGCGGATGCGGCGGGCTCGGCAAAATCTGCGGCGGGGATGGCGGAGGGCGGGAAGCTTTGCCGGCGGGAAGTGCGAGGGCGGGGCTGGTGCCGGGTGTGCCGGGTGGCGGCTGGCTGGCGTTGGACGCGCCGCCGCCGCATTCGCTGCTTCCATGGAATAGGTGGACTCGCCGAGGATCCAGCGCGCGAACCCACATGCGGGCGCCGAGCACGAATCGTGGCGGGGACCCGCCGACCGCGCGCCCAGGCTCGAAGCACGATCATGCCTCGCGCCCAGGCTCGAAGCACGACGAGGGCCCTGTGCCGGCGCCCGGCGCCAGGGCCCTGCGCCTGCGCCCGGAGCCAGGGTCAGCGGAGCATGGTCCAGCGGACGGCGCCGGGCATGTGACAGTCGTGGACCGGCTGGACGCCGTCGAGCGTGCCGGGGTCGGTGGAGAAGATGTCGGCGGAGTTGCTGGTGATCGCCACGCCCTTCCACGGGAAGTTCGGCAGGCCCTGGCAGCCGTAGCCGACCTGGGCATGCTCGTCGATGTGCCAGGCCCCGGCGCAGCCCTCGATCTTGCCGACGTGCCACGTGCAGATCTTCTTGTCCATCACCTTGTTGCCCTTGAGCTGGGCCTCCTTGTACGTGACGACCGTCCAGTTGTTGCAGTTGTTCGGGCCGGCGGAGCCGTTGTAGAGGTTGGTCGCGGCGGTCAGCAGATAGTCCTGGCCGCGGCAGTCGATCCGCATGTCGGTCGCCAACGACTGCAGCGAGGTCATCGTCGCCTTGTCGTAGCGGAACCGCTGGTTGGCGGGGTCGGCCTGGTTGGCGGGGGTGTCGTTGTAGTACGCGCGGCCGATCGTGAACGCGCCGAGCGGGCTGCGCTCGATCACCGTCCAGCCGCCCCCGGCGGTCGTCATGTCGCAGTAGGCCTTGAAGGCCGGCTTGCCGCCGGCGCCGTCCGTGTCGATCGTGTAGACGCCATCCTTGGCCGCGGGGACGTCGGCGAGCAGGTCCTTGCACGTCGCCGGGATCGTGCAGGCGCTCGAGCAGCCGTCGGCGTCGGCCATGTTGCCGTCGTCGCACTCCTCGCCCATCTGCACCACGCCGTCGCCGCACGCGGCCTTCTTGCAAGTGTTGCGGCAGGCGTCATTGTCGACGTCGTTGGCGTCGTCGCACTCCTCGACGCCCTCGTGGACGATGCCGTCGCCGCACTCGGCGTTGACACAGGTGGCGAGGCAGGCGTCGGTGCCGATGTCGTTGGCGTCGTCGCACTCCTCGACGCCGGCGTGGACGAAGCCGTCGCCGCAGCTGGCGTTCAGGCAGGTGGCGAGGCACGCGTCGGTGTCGTCAGCATTGCCGTTGCTGGGGACGTCGCGCGCTGGCGGGCTCAATTCCCGCGTGTA
>ERZ1066136.260-NODE-260-length-50101-cov-7.468809_pt1 | contig 50101 bp, 44 predicted proteins | sample MGYA00382783_ERZ1066136 | MGnify/ENA primary metagenome ERZ1066136 (study PRJEB33369, sample SAMEA5778366) | biofilm metagenome | biome: Industrial cooling water; feature: Water cooling tower basin; material: Biofilm | place: United Arab Emirates | collected... | reverse complement strand
CCGCCACGCCCGCGCGGTACTGGCCGCGCACCACGCTCGCGGCGAACGTGTGGCGCACGATCGGCGTGAGGGCCTGCAGCACCTTCAGCTTCTCGTCGCGCACCGCATTGGCCGTGAGCGATCCGGGGGGCTCCATCGCCACCAGGCAAAGCAGTTGCAGCAGGTGGTTCTGCACCATGTCGCGCAGCGCGCCGGCGGTGTCGTAGTAGCCCGCGCGACCCTCCACACCCAGCGACTCGCCTGCGGTGATCTGCACGTGATCCACGTGCGCGGCGTTCCAGAGCGGCTCGAACAACGCGTTCGCGAAGCGCAGCGCCATGAGGTTCTGCACCGTCTCCTTGCCCAGGTAGTGATCGATGCGGTAGATGCGTTCCTCGCGGAACACCGTCCCCACCGAATCGTTCACGGCGCGCGACGACCGGAGGTCCTTGCCGAGCGGCTTCTCCAGCACGACACGGGCACTCGGCGAGACGAGACCGTGGTCACGCAGGCGCTCGCACAGCGGCCCGAACACTTCGGGCGAGGTGGCGAGATAGAACACGCGGATGCGGTCGGGCTGGTCTCCAAGGAGCGCTGCGAGCCCGTCGAAGCCCTCGTTGCCCAGCGCGTCGGTCGTGACGTAGTGCAGGCGCTCCAGAAAGCGCTCCGCGGCGGCGCGCTCCGCGTCGTCGTGCACGTGGCGCTCCAGGGCACCGCGTGCGCCATCCCGGAACACGGCCGTGTCCTGATGCGTCCGTGCCGCACCGATGATGCGCGCACCCGGCGGCACCTGGCCGGCGAGGTCGCGATGGAACAGGGCGGGCAGAAGCTTGCGGCGCGCGAGGTCGCCGGTTGCGCCGAACACCACGAGATCGAAGGGTTCCACCGGAATGATTCGGGTGCTCATGGGCGGTGCGCCGTCGGAAAGTGGGGAGAAGAAGATGCAAACGCCATGCTCACGGGAGCGAGGCCGGGCAGCCGCGGCCCATGTCGCCCCGGACTCATGCGGATTGCGCGAGCCCGATGCGGTCCTGCACCTGTCTCGCGAGCGCCCGGCAGGCGTTGTGGAGAGGCGTGGGAAGCTCGGAGGGGAGATGCTCCAGGAGCAGAAGCTTGGAACTGCTCACAGAGGGCAACGGGTCGAGCAGGCGATCGGCGTGCCCCGCCATCATCGTGTCGAGCAGGCGCCCGGCCGCGTCGCGCTGCCACGGATTCGTGGGCCACTGGCTGGGCAGGGCGAGCGCGTTCGGAAGCCGGTCGAGGTCGTCGCGCACGGTGCGCATGTCCTCCGGCGAGTCGCGGAAGGGCAGGATCACCAGAGTGGCCAGGCGGGCGAGGCGCAGGTCGTGCTCGCTGCGGCCGCCGCCGCCGTCGATGACGCCGATCCAGCCCTTGAGGCCGTGGAGCTTGTCGACCACCTTGGCGAGCTGTTCGGGCGTGCGCGCGTCCGCCGTGAGATAGCGCCGGTTCTCCCGGGCGAGCAGCGCCCGGCCCGTGTCGGTGAGCACGACCACGGCCCGATGGCCGAACAGACCCAGCCCCTCCCCGAGCATGTGGGATGCCGTCGTCTTGCCCGTGCCGCCCTTCGTGCCCAGGATGCAGATGATTTCCGCCATGACCCGTTCCGGATGCAATCCGGCGATTCTCCGGTCGCTCGCGGGGTTTGTCATCCCTGGTGCGACTCCGAGGGTCCGGCGCTCTCGATCAAGTTTTCCCGATTCGAGCCGTACGTTCGGCCCTGCGCCGGATGTTTCGCCAGGCCGCGGGATGACCGCAATCCGCCCGCCGGCGCCCGTCGAGGCCGGCGGACCTGCAACCCGGGGCTTGTGCCCCGTTGCCCGCAAACCCCACAATCGCGGTCGCGGAGCCGATTTCCGGATCACACAACTACTACATGCCAAAGCAGTATCCGTCAGGGACGGGCTCACGCCGCCGTCAGGCCGCGCGGTGAGCGTCGCCGTCGTCGTGAATTCCGGGTCGGTGGGGGCGGATGCGTTCCGCGGCCTGCAGGCTCTTCTCGCGGGCACCTATCCCGGTGCTCAGGTCTTCGAGACCGCGTCCGTCGGAGAATTTCGCCGATTCGCTGCCATGGCAGGCACGCGCGGGTTTCGTCGCGTCATCGTGGCCGGCGGTGACGGCACGCTCCAGTCGGCAGCGCACGAATTCGCCGGCACACCCGTCGAGGTGGGCCTTCTGCCCATGGGGACCGAGAACGACTTCGCGCGCCTGATGGGCATTCCCACCGAACTCCGGGCCGCCGCGACGGTGGCGTTCGGTTCCACCGTCGCGGCGATCGACGTGGGCATCATCCATTGCCGCGATCACGGGTTCCGCGCCGTGAAGTTCCGCTTCATCAACATCGCCGAGATGGGGCTGGCCGGTGGTGCGGCGCGCGGCTCCATCACCGCGAAGGGCTGGATCGTCCGGCGCCTCGTCCACCGGGCCGGACGCATCATGGCGCGGCGGTCGTCGGGAATGCCGGTGATGCGCCTCGTCGTCGATGGCACCGACGTCGGCACCCTGCCGACCGCGCAGCTCATCGTGGGCAACGGCCAGTTCCTCGGCGGTGGCCTGCGCCCGCTGCCGCACGCGCGCATCAACGACGGCTGGTTCGAGGTGGCGCGGATTCGCGAAGCGTCGGCCTCCGAGGTGATCGAACTCTGCGCACGCGAGGGCGGACTGCCGCGCGAGCATCCGCAGATCGACCACTGGCGGGCACGCCGCATCGAGGTCACGTCCGACGATCCCGTTGCGATCGAAGCCGACGGCGAGCCCATCGGCTGGCTTCCCGCCTCGTTCGAGGTGGAACCCGGCAATCTTCGTCTGGTGGTGCCTGCCCGCTGAACCGTCGCGTCGTCCGCGCTGGTTCGTGGGGGGCGCGTTTGGCATACTCGGGTCTCCCGAATTTCTAGCCAGGATCATGGCGCCACCCCCCGAGCGTGTGCCCGTGCCCGCCGTCCCGCTCTGGTTGGGGGCGGGCGGGCTGTTTCCGTTCGTCGTGCTCGCCGGCGGCCTCTGGATCACGCCACCCGAGTACCATCCGACGCTGCTCGACTGGCTGCGTACGTACGCCGCCGTCATCCTGTCGTTCATCGGTGCGATTCACTGGGGCATCGCACTGGCCCATCGCGACATGCCCGCGGCCGATCAGTCCACGGTGATGTCGTGGAGCGTCGTGCCGTCGCTGGTCGCGTGGGTCGGGCTGCTCATGCAGCCCCGTCCGGGTCTCGCGCTCACCGCCGCGATGTTCGTGGTGCACTACACGATGGACCGCCAGCTCGCCACGCGTTTCGCGCTGCCGGGCTGGTACCTGCGGCTGCGCGGCGGGCTCACCGTCGTCGTGGTCGCGTGTCTCGCCGTCGTCGCGATCCGCTGATCGCGTCCCACCCCGCACCGGGAGGTTTCATGGACAGCGCCGCGCGCAAGCGTCTTGCCCGATTCATCGCACCCTATCGCGTCGACGACGGCCGGAAGTTCCGCCTCGACCGGCATGACCCGGCCGATACCGGCGGGCTCGGCAGCGAGGCCAAGGAGGACGCCAAGGCGTGGCTTCAGGAGACCATCGAGTGGCTCGCCGAGGAGCAGGAGAAGCTGTTCGCGCAGGACCGCTGGGCCGTGCTGCTGATCTTCCAGGCCATGGACGCCGCCGGGAAGGACAGCACCATCAAGCACGTGCTGACGGGCGTCAACCCGCAGGGCTGCCACGTGACGTCCTTCAAGGCACCCACCAGCACCGAACTCGATCACGATTTTCTCTGGCGCAGCACGCTCGCGCTGCCCGAGCGCGGGCGCATCGGCATCTTCAACCGCTCCTACTACGAGGAGGTGCTGGTGGTACGCGTGCATCGGCAGATCCTCGCAGGACAGAAACTGCCTTCGGAACTCGTCGGCAAGCGTCTCTGGAAGGAGCGGCTCGAAGACATCGCCGCCTACGAGCGCTACCTGTCGCGCAACGGCGTCGCGATCCGCAAGTTCTTCCTGAACGTATCCCGTGAGGAGCAGGCGCGCCGTTTCGTCGAGCGCATCGACGATCCCGCCAAGAACTGGAAGTTCTCCGCCCGGGACGTGGACGAGCGCGAGCACTGGGACGCCTACATGGAGGCTTTCGAGGATGCCATCCGCGCCACCGCCACGCCCGAGGCGCCATGGTTCATCGTGCCCGCCGACAACAAGTGGTTCACGCGCACGGTCGTCGCCGGCGCCATCGTCGACCTGATGGAAGGGCTCGGTCTGCGCTACCCCGAGCTCGACCCGGAAGAGCGCGGGCAGCTCGCCTCCATCCGTGAACGGCTCGCCGTGTCAGAGCCGCGCTCGCGGAGCCGGCGCAAGTGAGCCGTCCCGGCCACTTCGAGCGCCTGCTCGCCGCCTGCGACGGGTTCGACCCGATTCCGACCGCAGTCGCGCATCCGTGCGACGCCGCCGCAATGGCGGGCGTTGCGGCCGCGGCCGCGCGCGGGATCATCCGTCCGCTGCTCGTGGGGCCGGCCGCGCGCGTGCGGGCGGCGGCCGATGCCGCCGGTTTCTCGCTCGATGCCGTGGAACTCGTCGACACGCCGCACTCGCATGCCTCGGCGGCCCGCGCGGTGGAACTCGTCCGGCAGGGGCGTGCCGAGGCGCTGATGAAGGGGAGCCTGCATACCGACGAACTCATGGCGGAGGTGGTCCACCGCGAGACCGGCCTGCGCACGGCGCGCCGCGTCAGTCACTGTTTCGTGATGGACGTGCCGGCCTTTCCCGAACCGCTGCTGATCACCGATGCCGCCGTGAACATCGCGCCCACGCTGGAGGAAAAGGTCGACATCGTGCAGAACGCCATCGACCTCGCGCACGTGCTCGGCATTGCGGAGCCGCGCGTCGCCGTGCTCTCCGCCATGGAGACGGTGAACCCGCGGGTCCCCTCCACGATCGAGGCCGCGGCGCTCTGCAAGATGGCCGATCGCGGTCAGATCACGGGCGCCGCCATCGACGGTCCGCTTGCCCTGGACAACGCGATCAGCATCGCGGCGGCGCGCATCAAGGAGATCGCCTCGCCCGTCGCCGGCCGGGCCAACGTGCTCATCGTTCCGGATCTCGAAGCGGGCAACATCCTCGCGAAGAGCCTGTCCTTCATGGCGAATGCCGACGCCGCGGGCATCGTGCTGGGGGCTCGCGTGCCGGTCGTGCTCACGAGCCGGGCCGACCCTGCCGTCGCGCGTCTCGTGTCCTGCGCCATCGCCGCGCTGCTCGCCCAGGCGCGTCGCACCGGGCATCCGCGCGCCGCACGCTGACTCCGGTCCCGGCATGTCCGACTCGATCCTCGTCCTCAACGCCGGCTCGTCCAGCGTGAAGTTCTCCACCTACGACGTCACGGGTCCCGTCCCGGCACTGGTGACGCATGGCGAGGTGGAGCGCATCGGTCAGTCGCCGCGCCTGCGGCTGCGTTCCGTCGGCGATGGCGCCGTGGAGACCCGGGCGCTGCCCGCGGACACCGACCACGCACGCGCGATCGACGGCCTGCTCGAACGCCATCCCGTCGGCGGGCTCCGGGCCGTGGGGCATCGCGTCGTGCACGGTGGCACGCGCTTCACGGCGCCCGTGCGTGTCGATGCGGAGGTCCTCGCCGGACTCGAGGCGCTGGTGCCGCTGGCGCCGTTGCATCAGCCGCACAACCTCGCGCCGATGCGCGTGCTGCTGGGCCGGGCGCCCGCGCTGCCCCAGGTGGCCTGCTTCGACACCGCGTTCCACCGCACGCAGCCCGAAGTGGCGCAGGCCTATGCGGTGCCGCGCTGGCTTGTCGAGCGGGGCGTCCGGCGCTACGGATTCCACGGGCTCTCCTACGAGTCGATCGCTTCGCGACTTCCCGAAGTGGATGCCGAAGCCGCGGCGGGCAGGACCGTCGTGCTGCACCTCGGCAACGGGGCCAGCCTGTGCGCCCTGCAGGGCGGACGCAGCGTCGCGACCACCATGGGATTCACCGCGCTGGAAGGTCTGCCGATGGGCACCCGCTGCGGCAGCCTCGATCCCGGCGTGGTGCTGTTCCTGGTGGACCAGCTCGGACTGGACGTGCGCGCGGTGGAGCATCTGCTCTACCACGAGTCGGGTCTGCTGGGGCTGTCGGGTTTCGCGTCCGACATGCGCGCGCTGGAAGCGAGCGGCACGCCCGAGGCGGAGTTCGCCATCGAGGTGTTCTGCCACCGCATCGTCCGCGAGATCGGCGCCGCCGCCGCGGTGCTGGGCGGGCTGGACGCACTCGTGTTCACCGCGGGCATCGGCGAGAACAGCGTGCGCGTGCGCCGTCACGTGGGCGAGGCGCTCGCCTGGCTCGGCCTGCAGTTCGATGCGGACGCGAACGCCGCTGGCGGGCCCTGCATCAGCCGGCCCGACAGCCGCGTGCGCGCGTGGGTCCTGCGCACCGACGAGGAAGCCGTGATTGCCCGCCACACGCTGGAGCAGCTGTCATGAGCGGCGGTTTCGTCGCGTTGCGCGGCGCCGCGCTTTCGTTCCGGGCCGATCCGTTCGCGGAGCCGTCCGGCGAAGCCATGGTCCACGACAGCGACGCGATCGTTCTCATGGAAGGGGAACGCATCGCCGCTGTCGGGCTGGCCGCGGCCATCGCACCGCGCCTGCCGCCGAACGTGCCCGTGCATCACTTCCCGTCGGGCACGCTGGTGCCAGGGTTCATCGACTGCCACGTGCACTTCGCGCAGATCGGCATCGTGGGCGCGTGCGGGCACGGGCTGCTCGAATGGCTCGAGCAGTACACGTTTCCCGAGGAGCGGCGGTTCGAAGACCCGGCCCATGCGGCGCAGGCCGCACGGCTGTTCCTGGCCGACCTCGTTCGTCAGGGCACGACGACTGCCGCGGTGTACGGAACCGTGCACGAGGCCTCCGTCGATACCCTGTTCGAACAGGCCCAGGGCTCCCATCTGCGCATCATCGCAGGCAAGGCGCTCATGGACCGCAACGCCATGCCGGCACTGTGCGACACGGCGCAGGGCGGCTACGACGCATCGGAGCGGCTCATCACGCGATGGCACGGCAAGGGCCGGCTGGGCTACGCCGTCACGCCGCGCTTCGTCGCCACCAGCACGCCCGATCAGCTGGAGGCTGCGCGGGCGCTGCGCGAGAAGTACCCCGGCTGCTGGCTGCAGTCCCACCTGTCCGAGACCATGGCCGAGGTCGGGTGGGTGCACCAGCTCTACCCGCGCTGCATCGACTACGTGGACGTGCTCGAATCGTTCGGCCTGCTCGGCCCCCGCGCCATCTACGGCCATGCGATCCACATCACCCATCGCGAACGGCTGCGGCTCGCCAGCACCGATACCGCGGTGGCGCATTGTCCGACGTCGAACCTCTTTCTCGGCAGCGGCCTGTTCGATCTGGCCGGCGCCAAGAGCGCCGTGGGCGGCATCCGTGTCGGGCTCGCCACCGACGTGGGCGCAGGCACGACGCTGTCGATGCTGAAGACCATGGGGGCCGCCTACCAGGTGGCGCGCCTGCGCGGCGGTCATCTGTCGCCTGCGCAGGCCCTCTGGGTCGCGACGGGCGGCGCGGCACAGGCGCTGGGCCTCGACATGACCGTGGGCAATCTGCGGCGCGGACTCGACGCCGACGTCGTGGTGCTCGACCCGTCCGCCATCGACTGGCTCGACTGGCGCTGCCGCAACGCGCGCGATGCGCACGACTGGCTCGGCGCGATGATGACCGCGGGCGACGACCGCGTGGTGGCCGCCGTGTACGCGGCAGGCCGGCGCGTGAAGTGACGCTCCGCGCAACACAGATTCTTCCGGAGATTCCCATGGCCCGATCCCCCCGGCGTCCCGCGCCCGCATTGAAGCAGCTGGGCGCAATGACGGCACTGCCCGATTCGCCCGACGTCGCAGTCCTCGAACGCGTGCCCAATCCGCACCCCGACACGCGCTACGTGGCGCGCTTCACCGCGCCCGAGTTCACTTCGCTGTGTCCCGTGACCGGACAGCCGGATTTCGCGCACCTCGTCATCGACTACGTGCCCGCCGCGTGGCTCGTCGAGAGCAAGTCGCTCAAGCTCTATCTCGGCGCGTTCCGCAATCACGGCGCCTTCCACGAGGACTGCACGGTCGCCATCGGCAAGCGGCTGCGCGATCTGCTGAAGCCGCGCTGGCTGCGTATCGGGGGCTACTGGTATCCGCGCGGCGGCATCCCCATCGACGTGTTCTGGCAGTCGGGCAAGGTCCCGGCCGGCCTGTGGATTCCCGATCAGGGGGTGGCGCCGTATCGCGGCCGGGGGTGACCGGTTGCCAATGCGCGAACGCGGCTGTTAGACTGGCAGCACTGATGAGCAAGCGACTTCGCATGCCGTACGTGCATCTCGAAGAGACCCAGACATCATGATCTACGCCGCCACACACCTCCGCTGGACCCGCCGGTCCGTCTTCCTCATCTTCGCCGACGAGCGCGCGTTCATTACCGAGCGTTAGCGCCCCTTCCGCGCCCCGCCGGAACTCCTCCGGCACCTTCATCGTTCTTCCGATCGATCCTCACGCACGGCTTTTGTGCGCGGTCGCGCCTGCGCGCGCACACCGGGGCCCGCGAAGGAGGTGTCATGTTGCACTGGTGCGTACTGTTCGCAGCCATCGTGGCCGAGGTCTCGGGCACCACGCTGCTGGCTCTCCTGCGCGAGAGCCATCCCCTTGCCGGACATGGTCTGATGGCCGCATTCGTCGCGCTGTCGTTCTACCTGCTGTCCGTCGCCATGCGGCGCGTGCCCATGGGTGTGGCCTACGCCGTGTGGGAGGGCGTGGGTCTGCTGCTGCTTGCGTCCCTCTCGGCGTTGCTGCTCGCGGAGCCGATCGGTGCTGCGAAGGCCTGCGGCTTCGTCCTTATCCTGGCCGGAGTGTGGCTGCTGAAAGGCGGGCACCGCGTCGAGCCGGACCCCGAGCCAGGGGCGGCGGGGTGATGGGAGCGCTGCGATGGAACCCCCGTTCGCCTGGTCGCACCTTGCCTGGCTCGGTGCAGCGATCGCCCTGGAACTCGGCGCCGAGGTCTGCCTGAAACTCGCCGACGGCTTTCGCCGTCGCGGCTGGGGCTTTGCGGGGCTTGGCCTCGTCGTGAGCGCCTTCGCCTGTCTCGGGCGGGCCTCCGAAGGCATTCCGCTGTCCGTTGCCTACGCGCTCTGGGGTGCGTTCGGTCTCGTGGCCGTCGTTCTCGCGGGGCGCTGGCTCTTCGGTCAGCGGCTGACCCGGGGCGCATGGCTGGGACTCGCGCTCGTCGCCACCGGAACGCTGCTGCTGCAGATGTTCTGACGTCGGGTTCGTGACGGCGTCGCGCGCCGCCGGCCGCATGCACGCCGGCACGCGTCGTGCGATGCTCGCGCCATGGCCATCCTGCTTTTCACCGACTTCGGCGCTTCGGACCTGTACGTCGGGCAGGTCGAGACCGTGCTCGACCGCTACGCTCCTGGCGTACGCGTCATCTCTCTGCTGAACGAGGCTCCGACATTCGATGTCCGCGCATCCGCCCACCTGCTCGCGGCGCTGGCGCCGCAGGTGCCCCGCGGACACGTGTTTCTCACGGTCGTGGACCCCGGCGTGGGGACGGAGCGGCGGGGGATGGTGATCCGGGTGGACGGGCGGTCCTACGTGGGCCCGGACAACGGGCTGCTTTCGGTGCTGTGGGCGCGGGGCACGGTGAAGTCGGCGTGGCACATCACTTCGCATCCGCCCGGTGTATCCGTGTCATTCCACGGCCGCGACGTGTTCGCGCCCATGGCAGCCTCGGTCGTGACGGGCGAGTTTCCCAATGAGAACGTGAAGAGCATCCCGGCGCCGTCGGTGCTGCTGCCGGCCGACGATCTCGCCGAGATCATCTACACCGATCACTATGGCAACGCCTTCACTGGCCTGCGCAGTAGCGAGGCGGACGAGAGCCGGGTACTGCTCGTGGGTCAGGAGCGTCTGCCCCACGCCCGTGTCTTCGGAGATGCGCCGCGGGGTCGCGCGTTCTGGTACGTCAACAGCCTCGGACTAGTAGAGGTCGCCATCCCTGGCGAGAGCGCGGCGAGGATGCTCGGGATCCGGGTCGGTGACCCTGTGCAGTGGGCAGCGTGAGCCGGCGGAAATCCACCCCGGCGCGTTCCCACAGTTTCTCCCTCGGCAGAAAGACTCGTTCCATCGTTCACTCCTCCGTACCCTGGCGCCGCACGTCCGTGCCGGGCACCGTGGTCCCTCCGACCGGGATCGCCGCGTTCAGCACGGACGCATCCCCGCTATGGAGCTTTGACGGCACGGCCTTGCGAAAACTTTAGGCCCGTCGGGCGGCGGGCAAGCCAATTCGCCTGTCATGGACTTCACCTGGCAAATTTGTGCCGGAATCCGCCCGCGGCGGGGTCAGGCCATGTTACGTTTCCGGTCCACGCGGCCGGGCCGCACCCTCCCGCGCACGCAGGCAGATCACCATGTATCTCTCCGCCAAAGACATCGCGAACCTGGAAGGGGGTGAGCACACCCACTTCCTCAACCCGAGCGCCGTACGGGTCAACAAATCTCTCGGCGACCTCGTCGGGCTGCAGAACCTCGGCGCGCACCTGATCACCATCGCGCCCGGTTTCCGGTCCACCGAGTTCCACGCGCACCGCTTCGAGGAGGAGTGCGTGTACGTCGTCTCCGGCCGAGGGTCCGCGGTGGTCGGCGAGAGCACGATCCTGATCGGTCCCGGGGACTTCCTCGGCTTTCCCACCAACGGCATCGCCCATGAACTCGTGAACGACGGTACCGAGCCGCTCGTGTGTCTGGTGGTCGGGCAGCGGCTGGATCACGACATCATCGATTTCCCTCGGCTGCACAAGCGGCTGTATCGGCACCGCGGCGAGTGGGATGTCGCGAATTTCGGCGACATCGACAACACCGAGGCGAGGCCGGCCGTCACGGGAGTGCCCCCGGCAGAGCGGGCGCCCGCGTCGGAGCCCGAAGCGCTGCGTCTCATGCCCGTCGGACGTGATGGCAGTGTCCCGGCCGGGGTCGGCGAGCTCCCCGAGGACGCGCGGAGGGTGATGCAAGCCTCGGCAGATCTCTACCGCGTCGCAGGGTTCGAGGCGCCGTGGCTCTGCTATCTGGGCATGGTCGGCGGGACTTGCGTCGGCACCTGCGCCTTCAAGGCGGCGCCGCGCGACAACCGAGTGGAGATCGCCTTCTACACCTTCCCCCGCTACGAGGGTCGAGGCTTCGCGACGGCCATGGCCACCGGGTTGATGGACATCGCTTTCGAGAACCAGCCGGGCATCCGCGTGATCGCGCACACCCCCGCCGAGGAGAACGCCGCCACGGCCGTGCTCACGAAGCTCGGTTTCCACCTCACGGGCCGCGGCCACGACACGGACGAGGGTGAGGTCTGGGAGTGGATGCTCCAGACCGCCGCATCCTGATTCGAACCGGGGGGCGTGCCGGGTCTCCCGGCGAATCCCCTGCCCGTCGGTGACGGCCCGGGACGCGCCGGTGACATCCCGCTAGGCGGGCCGCACCGGTTCCACCGGTTTCTCCTCGACGCCGTCGCCCTTGCGTCGGACCGACCACGCCATCGAGCCTGCCCGGTTCGCGACGGCCTGATGGAACTTGCCGTTCACGTAGTGCAGCCCCACGCCGTCGTCCGCGGCCATGCCGTCGGGTACCTCCCCCGAAGCCACCATCGCCTGGAACGCGGGTCGGCGGTCCTTCTCGCTGTCGTAGTGCGGGCAGTTGCTCCCCGGCACGATGCCGAGGCACGGCAGGCTCGTGAGCGAGCCGGCCAGGGAGTCGGTGATGCCCTGCTCGAACCAGCAGATGGAACCTGCACTCGACCCGCCCAGCGGCACGCCGCGCGCGTAAGCGTCGCGCAGGATCGCGTCCAGCCCCCAGTCGCGCCAGACGGCCAGCATGGTGCGCGTGTTGCCGCCGCCCACGGCGATGGCGTCGAACTGTTTCACGAATTCGTCCAGCGGGCGGGGCGTGCGCTTGAAGAACGGCAGCACCGCCGGCTGGCAGCCGAGTCTGATGAACGCCTGGTAGAAGCGCAGCTGGTAGGGCTCGTGGTCGCCGCTCGCGGTGGGAATGAACAGCACCTTCGGCGAGGAGAGGCCGGTGAGGTCCCGGAAATAGGCTTCCAGGTGGAGATTGTTGTCGGGGTCGGCCAGGAAGGCCCCGCCCATGGCGAACACGTGCTTGCGTGGGGACATGCGGACTACCTCGTATGGGAAAGAGGAGCGCCGGAGCGCGCGGTGGCCGGAGCCGCCACCTGCGAGACCACCTCCGGAAAGAAGCGTTCGAAATCCTCGCGCAGCGCATCGTGATGCCGCACGAGTTCGTCGATGCCGCCGGCGAGCGCGGCTGCGTGGGGGATGCGTCGTGCCATCGCCTCCAGTGTCTGCGCGATGCCGTCGGTGTGGCGGTAGGCCGTGAGCCAGTCGTGCTCGATCAGGCGCGGCAGCATCGCGGCGAGCCGCGGCGGCAGCGCGAAGGCCGGCGACCCGACGTCGCGATACACAGACCGCGCGTATTCGCCGAGCGGCATCGGGTGATGCCGTGACCAGTCCGCCGCCAGGAAGTGGTCGTAGAAGATGTCCACCAGGATGCCGGCGTAGCGCCGCCTCGCGGGCGAGATGCGCGCCTTGCTCTCGCGCACCGCCGGATGGGTGTCCGTGAACATGTCCACCGCGCGATGCAGGCGGACCGCCGCGAGCACCGCCGGCGGGTAGTCGGCCCGCTCCAGCGGGCCCTTCACGTGATCCCCGAGGAAACTCCCGAGGCGGCCTTCCGGAGTCTCGGGCGACAGATACAGATGCGCGAGGAAGTTCACTTCCCCGGGGACGATTCCAGGTAGTCGCCGGTCAGGTGCAGCAGCGTGCGGACGCCCAGCTTGAGCGCCTTCTCGTCGATCGAGAAGCGTGGCGAATGGTTGTACGCCACCTTCGCCGGGTCCACGCCGCGCGGTGTGCCGCCCAGGAAGACGAACAGCCCCGGCGCGCGCTGCGCGAAGAACGAGAAGTCCTCGGCCCCCATCAGCCGGTCGCGCAGCTGCACGTTGTCGTCGCCTGCGACGCGCTGGAGCGTCGGCAGCATCCTGGCGGTGAGTGCGGGGTCGTTCACGGTGACGGCGTAGGGCTTCTCGATCACGACTTCCGCCGTGGCGCCGGAGGCCTCGGCAATGTTCTCGGCGGTGCGCCGGATGCGCGCGTGGATGTCGTCGCGCAGGGCCTCGTCGAAGCTGCGGATGGTGCCGACCATCTCTACCTTGTCCGGGATGATGTTGAAGCGGATGCCGCCGTCGATGCCGCCGATGGTGACCACGGCCGGCTCCTTCGCGATGTTCACCTGCCGGCTCACGATGGTCTGCAGCCCGAGCACGATCTGCGAGGCCACCACGATGGGGTCCACGCCGCCCCACGGGGCCGAGCCGTGCGTCTGCCTGCCCTTGACCGTGACCTTCAGCACGTCGGCTGCGGCCATCGTCGCGCCGGGCCGGTAGCCGAGCTGTCCCTCGTTCAGCATCGAGCCGATGTGCAGGCCGAACACGACGTCGGGCTTCGGGTCCTCGAAGGCGCCTTCCTTCAGCATGAGCACGGCGCCGCCTTCTTCGCCCGGCGGCGGGCCTTCCTCGGCGGGCTGGAACAGGAGCTTGATGGTGCCGGGCAGGCGGTCGCGCACCTTCGCGAGCGCCTCGGCGGCCCCCATCAGCATGGCGACGTGCGTGTCGTGCCCGCACGCGTGCATGACGCCGGTGTCCTTGCCGGCATAAGTGGTCCGCACCTTCGACGCGAAGGGCAGATCCACTTCCTCGGTGACGGGCAGCGCATCCATGTCGGCGCGCAGCGCGACCACCGGGCCGGGCTTTCCGCCGCGCAGCACGGCCACCACGCCCGTCACGGCAACGCCGGTCTTCACTTCGTAGCCGAGGGCGCGCAGGTGATCCGCGACGAGCTTCGCCGTGCGGACTTCGCGATTGCCGAGTTCGGGATGCTGGTGGATGTCGCGCCGCCACGCGATGACCTTGTCTTCCATGGCGTCGGCGAGGCGATCGAACTCGTCCTGCAGACTCGCGGCGCGCACGGGCAGGGCGGCGGTGGCGGCGAGCAGTGACAGGCAGAGCAGGGCGGTGCGGCGTGGGGTCATCCGGAGTCTCCGAGGCTGAGGCGTGAACGCGTGGGGCGAGTTACCGCCCCGATGGCCGGTAGTGTCGGCAGTCCACGCGCGGGCGTCAACGCGAACCGGACGGCGGTGGCGCGGTCATGACCGGTACCGGGTGCGGCCCGCGTCCGTGCCGCCGATCCGTGCGATCCTTCGCCCCTTCCATCCGCCCGCCGGTTTCCGCCATGAGTCGCCTCCCCGACCCCCGTTTCGCCGCGTTCCCCCAGGACAGCGCTCCGTTGCTGGAGCGCTTGCAGGGGCTCCTCGATGCCCCCGGGCCGAGAGCGCGCGAGGCGCTGGTGCGGCTGGTCCGGCGCGCCCTCGCCGACGGTGCCGACGACGAAGTCCGCCGGCTGCTCGCCGCAGCGCCGCCCGAGGGTGCGACGGAAGCCGTCCGCGCAGTGGACGTGGCGATCAGCGAACTCGACGAGAGTCTGGACGGCCCGGAGGCCATCGTCGCGCGGCTGTTCCTGATTCCGGTCGTCATCGTCACGGCGGGCGCGGCGCCGGTCACGGTGTCCGGCACCCTTTCGGACGTGAACGAGATCCGGAGCCTGCTGCGCGGGGCGGGGGCGCTCGGGCCCGCGGACAACTTCGGACTGTCCAACGCGCTCGCCACGGCCGACGCCGTCTGGGACGTCTCGCCGTCGCACTTGCATCATCTGGCCCGGTCGGTCGGCACGGAGGGGGGGGTGGTGCTGCTGGAGCCCGGGCCCATCAGCGTCGAGTCGGCGGACGAAACCGTGCATCTGCGCTTCCTCGCGGGCGCGTCGGTCACCCCTGCGCACCTGCCGACCTTTCTGGAGACGGCCGGACCGGTCGGCCGCTGGGGCATGGCGGTATCGCGTTCGGTGTCCCGCCAGCTCGAACTGCCCGGCCTCTCGCTGCTCGCGATGCCGCGTCCGCCGCTGCCGTGGTACAGCGCGCTCGCGGAGGGCCGCTTCGCCCGGGAGGAAATCGCGTTCCAGCTGTTCGCCACCGGAGCCATCCGCCGCGTGCGCTCGGAGACGGGCGATCCCGTCGCCACGATTTCCGCGCGGGATGACGGCAGCGTGCGCGTCGAACTCGCCTCGCCGTTCGACGAACTCTCGGTGCACGCGTATCGATGGCCGCTGTGGTCCGGCGACGACCTCGGGCGGGTGCAGGCCACCATCATGGACCTGCTGCGCGACTGCCGCCTGGAGCGCATCGACATCGAACCGACGGTGCTGCCCGCCGGGACCCTGCCTGCCTTGCCGCGAACCGGTCTGCTGTCCTGATGCGCGCCTGCTGCGGGCACGGCCGACGTCAGCCGTCGAGCTCTGCGAGTGTGCCTGCGAGCGCCGACGCCTCGTCCCACGTGGCCGGCTGACAGCCCCGGCGCTGCAGACTGATCGCTGCGCAAGCCGTCGCGTGCCGCAGCGCGGGCCCGAGCGCCCCGGGGCCGTCGCCGCGCAGCACGTCGGGCATCCCGTCCTTGCGCAGCAGGCATGCCACCAGCCCCGCGAAGAAGCAGTCGCCCGCGCCGACTGCATCGACGACCGGGACGCAAGGCGCACGCTGCCGAATCATGCCGCGCCGGGTCAGCGCGACCGCGCCCTGATCCCCGAGCGTGAGCACCACGAGCGTGGCCCCGCGCTCCAGGAAGCTCGCGGCGGCCACGAGCGGATCGCCTGCGAACCCGAGGTGCAGGAGGTCCTCGTCGCTTACCTTGACCACGTCGGCGAGCGCTGCCGTGTCGAGCACCGCGCGGCGATAGGCCTCCGGCGCGATGCCGAGGCTCGCCGTCACCGCCGGCCTCGCGTTCACGTCGAGCGTGCGGACGAGACCGCGCGCGCCCGCGGTCCGCAGCAACTCGCGCAGCCCGGCGTCGTCCGGCGGCACGAGCGCCAGTCCGCCGGTGTGCACGCCCCGAGCGTCGTCGGGCAGGAGATCGACGAGCGTCTCGGGCGCGATGGCGCGATCGGCCACGCCCGACCGGTAGAAGCCGTACCCGGGACGGCCCTGCGCATCGGTCGTGACGACGGCGAGCGACGTGGGCGCCTTCACCTGCGGCCCCGGCGCGTGGACACCCGAACGGATCAGGGTATCGCGCAGCAACGCGCCGAAGGGGTCGTCCGACAGCGGATTGAGATAGGCCGCCGGCACACCCTGAAGCGCCAGCGCACAGGCGAAGTTGAACGGTGCGCCGCCCGGCACGGCGGCATACCGGCCGTCGGGCTGCACCACCAGATCGACGAGCGATTCCCCGGCGACCGCGAACACGGGTCAGACCCGGAGGCGGGCGGGCACGGCAAGGAAGCCGCGGAAGCGCGCACGGCCGCCACGCACCGGCGAACCCGCCAGCCGGTAGCGCGGAAAGCGCGCCAGGAACCGACCGAGCGCCACGCGACCCTCGAGCCGCGCGAGTGCGTGACCCGCGCACAGGTGCGCGCCCGAACCGAATGCGAGGTGACGGTTGGGCGCGCGCAGCAGATCGAGCCGGTCGGGTTCGGGAAACTGCGCCGGGTCGCGGTTCGCGGCGCCGATGCACAGGGTCACCAGCGCGCCGGCGGGCAGGACGGTGCCACCCACTTCCGTCTCGGCCAGTGCGCGCCGATTGCCGAGCTGGTTGGAACTCTCGAAGCGCAGGAACTCCTCCACCGCGGAGCGCATGTGCTCCGGCTCCGCGAGGAGCAGTTCGCGCGCTTCGGGCCACTCGCACAACAGCACGAGGCTGTTGCCGATCAGGTTGGTCGTGGTCTCGTGACCGGCGTTGAGCAGGAACACGCAGTTGTGCAGCAGCTCGGTCTCCGTGAGCTGCGTGCCGTCGGCCTCGCCCTGGATCAGCCGGGTGAGGACGTCGCGCTCGGGATCGCCCGGGGCGGCGCGGCGGCGCGCGACGAGCGTGCGCAGATACGCGAGGAACTCGGTGACGGCGGCGTTGCCGCGCGCCATCTGCGCTGGCGAAAGCTGCGGTTCGAGCGCGCCGAGGATCGCCAGCGACCACTCGCGCAACGGCCCGCGCTCGTCGTGCGGCACGCCCAGCAGGTTGCCGATGATCTCGATGGGGATGGCCGAGGCGAAGTCCTCGATCAGGTCGGCCTCGCCTCGTGTCTCCATGCGGTCGAGCAGTTCGTCCACGCGGCGCACGAGCCCGGGCTCCATGTCCGCGATCGCCTTCGGCGTGAGCGCGCCGACGATGAGGCGGCGCACGCGCGTGTGCAGCGGCGGGTCGCTGAACACAAGGCTCGTCGTGTGATGCTCGTACAGCGGACTCGCGCCGTACTTGGGCGCGAACTCCGCCTTCTTGTCGGAGCTGAAGACCTTCGGGTCCTTGTACACGCGTTCGCAGTCCGCGTAGCGCGTAAGGAGCCACGAGCCGTCGGGCATCGGCCGCACGGGCGCGGTTTCGCGCAGCCGGTGGTAGTAGGGGTAGGGGTTTTCGTAGAACGCTGCGGGCAGTGCGCGCAGGTCGAAGGCGTGCAGATCGGGCGGAGCGGGATTCATGGGGGCGAGTGTAGCGCCGGCGACGCGCGCGGTTTCCGGGGTCGGCGGGCGGCAGGGCGACTCCAGGTGGCACCGATCATGACCGCGTCGCCCCGACGGGTCGCACAGTGCTTACCTCGGAGGTAATCGCGGTGCCGAGGCGGGCACGCTATCCTGATCCCATGGAAACCCTATCCCAGCACCGCCGGCCCGAGGTGGGTGCACTGCTCCGTGACTGGCGGCAGCGCCGCCGGTTCAGCCAGCTCGCGCTCGCCCTCGAGGCCGAGATATCGCCCAAGCACCTGAGCTTCCTGGAGTCCGGGCGCGCGCGGCCCAGCCGAGAGATGTTGCTGCACCTCGCCGACTGCCTGGAGGTGCCGCTGCGCGACCGCAACCGCATGCTCGTGGCCGCCGGGTTCGCGCCGGCCTTCCAGGAACGCGCCCTGGACGATCCCGCGTTTGCCGACGTCCGCCATGCCATCGACCAGGTGCTGACGGGGCACGAGCCCTATCCCGCACTCGCCGTCGATCGCCACTGGACCCTGGTTGCCGCGAACCGCGGCATCGCGCCGCTCATCGCCACCGCCGCGCCGCACCTGCTCCAGCCGCCGGTCAACGTCCTGCGCCTGAGCCTGCACCCGGAAGGCCTCGCGCCGCGCATCCTCAATCTGTCGCAATGGCGGGCGCACATCCTGAGCCGCCTGCGCCGCCAGGCCGAGCACAGCGCGGATCCGATTCTCGCAACGCTCCTCGAGGAACTGCGCGGCTATCCGGACATCTCGGACGCACCGGCCGTCCGACTGGCCGACGATGCGCCGCTCGCCGCGGTCGTTCCCCTGCAGCTGCTCACGGAGCACGGCACCCTTTCGTTCATCAGCACGACGATGGTGTTCGGCATGCCGGTCGACATCACCTCCGCGGAACTCGCGATCGAGTCGTTCTTTCCCGCCGACGCCATCACTGCCGATCTGCTGCGCCGTCCAGGCGGCTGACTGCCCCGCAGCCGCGGCCTGCCACGCCGCGGCCGGATCGGGTACGCTCCCGGGCGTCGCGTTGATTGCGCACGGGAGGGCAGGTGAATCTCGAGAAGGTGGTGTTCGGTTTCTTCATCGTCCTGGCGATGACGCTCAATTTCGGGTTCTTCATCGGCGACATCACGGCGGTGGAGCAGCACAACGTCTACGAGCTCTATGCGGCGATCGTCGTGAACCTGATCGCCACGGTGCTGAAGTTCGGCGACCGCACGCAGGTGGGTGCGCTGCATCTCGCGACCAGTCTCGTGGCCGATCTGCAGCTCATCGCGGGCGCGGTGGTCTGGGCCTATGCCGAGCACGCGACCGGCGCCATCGACCCCAGCACGGTGGCGAGCGTCGTCTCCCTGTCAGGCGGGGCCTTCCTGGCCAACGTGGTGTCGGCCGTACTGCTCATCATCGAGACGAGCCAGCTCCGCCGCTGAGCGTCGCATGAACAGCGCCCTGTTCCTCGCCCTGCGGCGCATGCGCGCGCCGCTCATCGTGCTGATCGGCGCCTACGCCATCGCCGTCCTCGGCATGGTACTGATCCCGGGGCAGGACGGGGAAGGCATGCCCGTGCGCATGAGCTTCTTCCATGCCTTCTACTTCATCAGCTACACCGCGACGACCATCGGCTTCGGGGAGGTGCCCTACCCCTTCACCAACGCGCAGCGGCTGTGGGTCACGTTCTCGATGTACCTGACCGTGATCTCGTGGTTCTACGCGCTGGGCAAGATTCTGCAGATCATGCAGGACCCCTCGTTCCAGCAGGTGCTGGCATCCGGCCGTTTCCGGCGCTCGGTGGCGGGGCTGCGCGAGCCGTTTCTCATCGTTTGCGGCTACGGCGAGACCGGAAGCGAACTGGTGGAGGCCTTCGATCACCGCGGCGTGCGCACGGTGGTCGTCGACATCAACGCCGCCCGCGTGAGCGAGGCCAACCTCGCGGGCCTGCACCTGGACGTGCCCGCGCTGGTGGCCGACGTGCGCCTGCCCGACACGCTGGTGATGGCCGGACTGGAGCACCCCAAGTGTTTCGGCATCGTCGCGCTCACCAACGACGACGACGCCAACCTGGCGGTCGCCGCCGCGGCGCGCCTGCTGCGCCCCTCGCTGCCGGTGGTGTGCCGGTGTGAATCCGAGGAAACCGCCCGGCGCATGACGGCCTTCGGCGTGCCGCACATCATCGATCCGTTCGCGCTGTTCGGCGCGCATCTCGCGACGGCCCTGCGCAAGCCCGGACACTTCCTGCTGCACGAGTGGCTCACGGCCGCGCCCGACGAACTGCTGCCCGAACCGCTTTTTCCGCCCGCCGGCCATTGGGTGCTGTGCGGGTTCGGGCGTTTCGGGTCCCGCGTCGCGCGGGGACTGGAGCAGGCGGGCAATCAGGTGGCGGTCATCGACTCGGACCCCGCGCTGGCCACGTCCGGCAAGGTGCTGTGCGGACACGGCACCGACCGGGGCGTGCTCGAGCAGGCGGGCATCGGGCGGGCGGTCGGGCTCATCGCCGGCACCGCCGACGACGTCATCAACCTGTCGATCCTGCAGATCGCGCGGCAGGTGAATCCGGAACTGTTCGTCGTCGCGCGGCGCAACCAGCGCGCGAACGGCCTGCTGTTCGACGCCGCGCGCCCGAGCGTCACCGTGCAGCCCGCCATGGTGGTCGTGCACGAATGCCTTGCCTATCTCATGGCGCCGCTGCTGGGGCGGTTCCTGGCGGCCGTCGCGGACCGTCCCAACGAATGGGCCAACGAGCTGATCGCGCGCATCGCCGCGATCACCGAGGAGCGGGTGCCCGAGAGCTGGTCCGTCACGATGGACGATGCCGAGGCGCCCGCGCTCGCCCCCAGTCTTGCCGCGGGCGAAGAGCCGCTGGCCATCCTCCTGGTGGACCCGCAGCGGCGCCACGAGCGTCTCCCCGTGCTGCCGCTCGCGCTGGAGCGCGACGGTGCACTGCAGATCCTGCCGCCGCCGGAGACGCTGCTCGCGCCCGGCGACCGCGTGCTGTTCTGTGGTCGGGGCCGCGCCCGGCGCAAGCAGTACCTGACCGTGTCGGACGCGAACGTGCTGCGCTACGTCACCACGGGTCGCGACGTCCCGGGCGGATGGATCTGGGATCGCGTCGCGACGGCGCGCGAAGCCTGATCACCACGTGTAGCGGACGGTATAGCGCACCACGGCCTCCTTGTCGGCGCCTACGTCCACGGGAAAGTGCACGGTGCGCGCATCCCGCTTGTCGTACGAGTGCGTGGCGGCCGTGATGCGCCAGCTGGTCCAGCGGTAGAGCGTTTCCTTCACGAGCACGCGCACCGGCACGTCCTTGCGGTTGCGGATGCGGATCTCGAATTCCTCCGTCATCGTCTTGCGGCCCGTGTCCACCTTGAAGTCCGTCTGCCGGCGTTCGCCCACCACGTCGAACGCGGAGCCGAGCTTGAGCGTCACCGTCTCGTTGCGGGGCGTGTGGTCGATGCGATCCTCGCCGATGAACTCCAGCGATCCGTCGGCGGTGTCGAGCTTGCTCACACGCACGCGTCCGGCCGGCAGTGGCACGCCCATGCCCGTGTCCTTCGCGTTGCGGAACACCAGGTAGCTGTCGACCTTGCGGTTGCCGCTGCCGCCGAGATTGCGGTCGGTGTAGGGTTCCCCGCCGATGCCGTAGTCCGCGGCCCCGTAGTACACGAGCGTACGTTCGCAGTCGACGCCGGACACCGCCGGAAAGAGCTCGATCTGCTTGGTGGAGTTGTCCGGGATCGACGTGGGTCGGCCCAGCGTGTAGAGGTGGTACTCGAAGAACGCCTTCTCCTCGAAGCCTGCGACGCTGTCGGCGGCGGCTTCCGCGGCGCGCATCATCAACTTGGCGGAGGGGGCGGCCGGCGCAGGCGCGCGGTGCACGTCACCGGCGATCAGCTTGAGTTTGGCGTCCGGGTACGTGGCGCCCGACTGGTTGAGGATGGAAACCCACGCGCCCACGTCGAGGCGGCAGGCACCGGTGGTCGCGGCTTCCGAGTACGTGAGGTTGTAGTCCGCCCACCAGGTGATGCCCGTGGTCTGGTAGGCCACCCGGGCCACGTGGCGTCCCGGCTTGTCGGTGGCCACGTCCCACAGCAGCGTCGGCCGGGTGATCAGGCCGCCGGGAAGACTCGGCAGCGTGACCGAGGCGTTGTGCGACAGCGTGCGCACCGTCCCGTCCGCCTGCTTGAGCACGATCCCGCCGCGGGTCGAGAGCAGCGTGCCTTCGAACGTGTCCGCCTGTTCGCCGCGGATCTGCTCCACCTTCACGGACCGGTCGATGAACTTCTGCAACAGCTTGTCGGTGGAAACGAGGTCGAACTGGAAGCTCTGCTCCACGACGCGCGTGCCGTTCGGATCCGTGAGCGACGTGAACGCGACGGTGGTGGGGTCGATGTAGCCGGCCACGTCCGTGAAACGGATCTCGTTGCGGCCCCGGGCGAGCTCCAGTTCACGCTCGTGCCGGACCACGGCGTATCCCGGCACGGCATAGCCGGCCTGCCCGCCCGCACGGAAGGTATCGACGGGGATCGCGCCCGCGGGGGCGCTGCTGTAGATCGTGAGGGCGTTGGCCACCGGTTCGGCGGCCAGGGACGGCAGCGTCGCGGCGAGGCACGGCACGAGCAGGAGGGGGGAAAGCCTGGGGGTCATCGATCACTCCGTCAGTAGAGGCACGCCGACTGTAACGTCCGTTGCGCGGGATCGGGGTTGCGGTGCGCAACGTGACGGTTCTGCGCGAGTGATTGCTGTGTTGTAAGTAAATCCGACGCCTGATTCGTGGGTTGTGCTCCGTCGGACCGTCGGCCTCGGATAGGAAAGGCCTGGACGAGTCGAACGGCGCCGGGCGCGGGGCGCCCTGATGCAGCGAGGGTTTCCGGGCAGAAATCTATCACCAGAGTTGGCGATGGTCCCGATCGGATAAATACCGGTCAAGGGACCGGGGGCAGGCATCGTTCTCGCTCGACTCAGAAAAAACCAGATAAACGGATGCCATCCCGCCGTACGGTTCAGCGGCGGGCAGGTGTCCCATCCTGCCCATGGGGAAGTCCACGTTCGTCGGTGTCGGGGGTGCAATCGCGCTTGCGATCGCCATTCTTGGCGCCACGGCGAACATCGCTTACTGGCTCTACGTCCGGAAGGGTTCGGACGGTCACGACGAATCCATGGTCCGGATCGCCGAGTCCGTGCGCGACTTCACGATCCAGTGCGACCGCGAGAAGCAGATGCCGCGGACGATCGAGGCCGATTCCGCGGAGGCGGGGCTCGGCAGTACAGACGCTGAAGGCATGCCGTCCGCGACCGCTGCATGTGACCGTCTCGCAAGTGTCAACCTTCAGATGGAAACCGTCATCGCCGAGCGCGATCGCTCGCGCGAGCGCGCCTGGGGCGTGGTGCGCTACCTCGTGGTCTGGCCGCTGGTCGGCATCGCCGGCCTGTTCGCACTCCTGCGTTCCGGCCGGGACTGACACCACGCGTCGGCACTGCCCGGCGCATCACTCATCGAGAAACACCTGCACCTCCCGCATGAGCTGCGGGCGGTTGCGTTCCATGATGATCGTGTGGGTGCCCTCGCCGATCATCACCAGCCGCTTCGACGCGGCATTCGTCAGCTTCCCGAAAAGCGTCACCGCCATCGTTGGCGGTGTGTCCTGATCCCATTCGGCCACCGTGATCAATGTGGGCGCGGTGATCTTCGCCGGATCGTAGTAGGGCTTGTCCGAGAGCCAGTACGCGCGGATGTCCTGCACGACACCGTTCGGGGCCCGCAGCAGGCCGGATTTCTCGGATTCCGGGTCGGTGGCCCAGGTGGCGTCGGCCCAGGCCTCGAACCAGCCCGGCGGAATGAGCGCGGCGACCTTGTCCTCGGGTACGCCCTTCAGCCAGCGCTGCTTCGCGGCGTCCTTGGTCACGGTGCGGTATGCGGGCAGCGGGTCGGAGCCGGCCAGGGCGGACGCGCCGGTTCTCAGCCACACGGGCGCATAAAGCACGAGCTTGCTGACGCGATCGGGGTGTTTCGCCGCATAGGCGCCCATGATGGTCGTGCCCCACGACCACCCGAGCAGCGCGATCCGGTCGGTGCCCGTGTGCTTGCGGACGAACTGGGCGGCGGTCTCCACGTCCCGCACGGCCACGTCCGTCGTCACGATGGGTCCGTGGTCCTTCGCCGGGGCCGCCATCTCCTTCGGACGGGTGCTGCGTCCGTAGCCGCGCAGGTCCACGAGCCAGACGTCCCAGCCGTGAAACGCGATGAAGTCCATCCACGAGGTGCCGTCGAGCGGAAGATCGAATGCGGTTTCCGAGGGATAGGTGGCGCCATGCACGTACAACAGCACCTTGCGCGGCGCGCCCTCCTGCATGCAGCCGGAACGCTTGTTCCGCACGAAGAGCGAGATGCCGGCGGTGTCCGACGGGATCATGCGGTCCTCGGTGACGACGCCGGGTTCGCAGGGAGCGTCGTCTCGGGCATGCGTCACGGGGGAAGTGGTCATCAGGAGGGCAAGCAGGGCGAGGACGGTGAGACGCATGACTCGACTTGGGTGGAAGCGATGCCGGCCAATGTAGCACGCGTAGCGGCGGGTCCGGGCGCGGGTCGCGGGCTGTATGCTCGCGCCCTGCGCTTCGAGTTCCGGGCGCACCAGCCACCTGCCAGTCGATGACCGAGACCTCGCCGCCGTTCGCTCTACTCACCCCCGAAGCCCTGCTCACCGCCGTCGAGAGCACGGGCCTGCGCTGCGACGGGCGCCTGCTCGCGTTGAACAGCTACGAGAACCGCGTGTATCAGGTGGGCATCGAGGACGGCCCGCCCGTGGTGGTGAAGTTCTACCGCCCCGCCCGGTGGACCGATGCGCAGATCCGGGAAGAACACGCCTTCGCGTGGGAACTCGCGGATGACGAAGTGCCGGTCGTGGCGCCGATGCGCTTTGCCGGCCGCACGACACTGATGTCCCACGGCGACTTCCGCTTCGCCGTGTATCCGCGCCGCGGCGGGCGCGCGCCCGAGTTCGATCGCGACGAGACGCTCCAGTGGATCGGCCGGTTCATCGCGCGTCTGCATCGTGTGGGTGCCCGCGGACGCTTCGCCAAGCGTGACCGGCTCTCCGTCGAGCGGTGGGGCACCGCACCGCGCGACTACGTGCTGAAGAGCGGGTTCCTGCCCCCCGAACTCACGGAGTCTTATGCCCGCGTGTCGGAGCTTGCCGTCGAGGCGGTCCAGGCGAGCTTCGATCGCGCCGGCCCGGTTGCCAATCTGCGGCTCCATGGCGACTGCCATGCAGGCAACATTCTCTGGACCGACGAGGGGCCCCATTTCGTGGACCTCGACGATGCCTGCACGGGGCCCGCGGTCCAGGACTTGTGGATGCTGCTGTCGGGGGATCGCGAGAACCGCGAGCGCCAGTTGCGCGTCGTGCTGGAAGGCTACGAGACCTTTCGCGAGTTCGACCGCGTGGAACTGCTGCTCGTGGAGGCGCTGCGCACGCTGCGGATGATGCATTACGCGGCATGGCTCGCGCGGCGCTGGACCGATCCCGCCTTTCCGGCGGCATTTCCGTGGTTCGCCACGCAGCGCTACTGGCAGGACCACATTCTCGAACTGCGAGAGCAGCTCGGCGCCATGGACGAGGCGGTGCTCGTGCCCTGAGGGCCGGGCGCGGGGTCACGGGGGGCCGGGGTGGAGCGGAAATCGCATGCCGATGGGTTGCGGCAATGCAGCACCTTGACGCCACGCGGCGACGGTGACTAAAGTGTCGTCAGTATTGAGGTTATTTCGACACAAAAACAGTTAGTTGCGTGCGCGGCCCCGGGAGGTTGCGGCCGTTCGCGGAGGATCACGACACCATGCTTTACGCGCTGCACGAACTGCAACACGCCATGCTTGCGCCTTTCGAGGCCTTCGCAGGCGCCAACCACGCCCTGCTGACACAGCCCCACAGTCCCTGGGCGCACACCCCCTACGCACGCACGATGGCCGCCGCCAACGAACTGGTGATGCGTCTCGTGCGCCGCTACGAGAAACCCGGCTGGGGCATCACCGAGTGCGTGGTCGACGGCACCACCGGACCGGTGAAGATCGAGAAGGCGCTCATCAAGCCCTTCTGTCATCTGCTGCACTTCAAGCGCGAGACGAAGCGCAAGGACCCCAAGGTGCTCATCGTGGCTCCGCTGTCGGGCCACCACGCCACGCTCCTGCGCGACACCGTCCGCACGATGCTGCCCGAGCACGAGGTCTACATCACCGACTGGATCGACGCGCGGATGGTCCCCATGCACGAGGGCCACTTCCATCTCGACGACTACGTCGAATACGTGCAGGAGTTCATCCGGTTCCTCGGGCCGGACGTCCACGTCGTGTCGGTCTGCCAGCCCACGGTGCCCGTGCTTGCCGCCGTGTCCCTGATGGCCACCGCCAAGGACAAGATCGCGCCGCGCTCGATGACGATGATGGGCGGCCCGATCGACACGCGCCGCAGCCCGACCGTCGTCAACAACTTCGCGACGGGCCGTCCGCTCTCCTGGTTCGAGAGCCGAGTGGTCACGCGCGTGCCGATGAACTACCCCGGCGTCGGGCGCCGCGTGTATCCGGGCTTCCTGCAGCACATCAGCTTCATCATGATGAACGCGGACCGCCACGTGGAAGCCCATCGCGATTTCTTCAATCATCTGGTGGTGGGTGACGGCGAGAGCGCCGAGGCGCACCGCCGCTTCTACGACGAGTACAACGCGGTGCTCGACATGGCCGCCGAGTACTACCTGGAAACCCTGCGCGTGGTCTTCAAGGAACACGCGCTGCCCAACGGCACGTGGCAGGTACGCCACCACCCGGTGCGCCCGCAGGACATCACGCGTACCGCGCTGTTCACCATCGAGGGCGAGCTCGACGACATATCCGGCGTTGGGCAGACGCAGGCCGCCCATGATCTCTGCAAGAAGATTCCGGCCAGCAAGCGCGACCACTATCTGGTGGAAGGCGTGGGGCACTATGGTATTTTCAGCGGACGGCGGTATCGGGAGCGCATCTACCCGCGAATTCGCGAGTTCATTCGCAGGCACGCCTGAACAGGCTGCCTGGCTCCCCGAAGAACGCGCCCCGGAGGCGCGTTTTTCATTGGTGCCGCCGATCCGACGACAAGAGGGGAGGACACATGATCGGGACCTGGCTGACCCGCGCGGCAGCGGCGCTGCTGTGCACGATCTCACTGATTGCGCAGGCGCAGGGCACGTATCCGGACCGCCCCATCAAGCTGGTCGTGCCCTGGGGCGCGGGCGGAGGCACGGACGCCGTCGCGCGCATGCTCGCGGCGCTGCTGGAGAAGGACCTCGGCAAGCCGGTCAACGTGGTCAACGTCACCGGCGGCAGCGGCGTCATGGGACATCAGACCATCGCGACCGCTCCGCCCGACGGTTACACCATCGGCCTGATCACCACCGAGATCGTCATGATCCACCACCAGGGCCTCACGAAGATCACGGGGCAGTCGTTCACGCCGCTGGGGCTGGTGAACGTGGATCCGGCCGCCGTGCAGGTGCGCGCCGATGCGCCCTACAAGTCGCTCGGCGAACTCATTGCTGCCATCAAGGCCAGCCCCGGCAAGCTCAAGGCTTCCGGCACCGCGCGCGGCGGATCGTGGCACCTGTCCCTCTATGGTCTGCTGAAGGATGCCGGCATCGACCCGGCCACCGTGCCCTGGGTGCCCAGCGTGAGCAACAACGCGGCACTGCTGGATCTCGTCGCCGGTGGCGTCGACATCGTGTCCGGTTCGCATCCGGAGGCGCGCTCGCTGGTGGATGCGGGCAAGATCCGCAGCCTCGCCATCATGGATGCGCAGCCTTCGAAGCTGATGCCCTCGGTGCCCACGGCCAAGGCGGCGATTGGCAGCGACTGGGTGAGCGGCGTGTGGCGCGGGCTCGCCGCGCCCAAGGGGCTGCCCAAGCCTGTCGAGGAACGCCTCGTCGGCGCGACGCGCAAGGCGTGGGAAAGCGCTGAATTCAAGCAGTTCATGGAAGGCCGCGGGTTCGGACTCGTGTGGAAAGGTCCGAAGGAGTTCGGCGAGTTCCTCGCGAAGAGCGATGCCGAAGCCGGCGCACTGATGAAGGCCACCGGACTCACGCGCTGAACGCGCGTCGGGCGCATTCCTGATGTGGCGCTTCCACGACGGCGTGCTCGGCGGCCTCGCCATCGCGGCTGGCGCAGCCGTGCTCACGGTGGCGCGCGGCTTTCCCGAGATGCCCGGCGAGCCGGGTCCGGCGCTGTTCCCGGCGCTCGCCGCGATCGGCCTCCTGGTTTGCGGTGCCTTACTCGTCGTCACGCACTGGCGCTCCGGCGTGTCCGAGGACTGGATGCAGGCGCCCGACTGGCTCCGGCGTCCGCGCGCCGCGTCGGCGGTCGCATTCATCGTCGCGGCGCTCGCGTTCTGCTCGGGGTCCATGGAGATCGTCGGCTTCCTGCCCTGTGCGGTCGTGCTCGTGACCGGGCTGCTCGCGCTGCTGAAGGTGCGCTGGCCCGTGGCGGTCGCCGTCGGTGTCGTGTCCGCGCTCATGGTGCACACGATCTTCTACGCCGGTCTTCGCGTTGCGCTCCCCTGGGGGCTGCTCGAGCGCTTCGCCTGGTAACGCGCCATGGACGCCGTCGCGACCGCCTTCGGGCTGGTGTTCGACCCCTACGTGCTGGCGGTGATCCTCGGGGCCGGACTCTTCGGCCTGTTCGTCGGTGCCATTCCCGGTCTCACGGCGACGATGGCCACGGCGCTGCTCGTGCCGGTCACGTTCTTCATGCCGCCCGTGCCCGCGGTGGCCGCCATCGTGACCGCGACGGCCATGGCCATCTTCTCCGGCGACATCCCGGGCGCGCTGATGCGCATTCCCGGCACGCCGGCCTCGGCCGCCTATGCCGACGAGGCCTACGCGATGACCCGCAACGGCCAGGCGGAGACCGTGCTCGGCGCGGGCCTCGTGTTCTCGGTGATCGGCGGGCTCGTGGGCACGACCATCCTCGTGCTCGCGGCGCCGTCGCTCGCGGAGGTCGCGCTGAAGTTCTCCAGCTTCGAGTACTTCTGGCTGGTCCTGCTGGGGCTCACCTGCGCGATCTTCATCAGCACGGACGGCGTGCTGCGCGGCTTCGTCTCGCTGCTGATCGGCCTGCTGATCGCGACGGTAGGCATGGAGAACCCCGCTGCCTATCCGCGCTTCACCTTCGACCGCCCGGAACTCGCCGGCGGCATCACGCTGATCCCGATGCTCGTGGGGCTGTTCGCGGTGTCGGAGATCTTCCGCTTCGTCGTGGCGGACGCTCCGCCGCTCAAGCTCGCGCAGGACCGCTTCGGGCGCATCTTCCGCGGGCAGGGCCGGCTCATTCGCCAGTACCCGTGGCAGACGGTGCGCGGCAGTCTGCTGGGCACCGCCGTGGGCGCCCTGCCGGGCGCGGGCGCGGACATCGCGGCGTGGATCTCCTACGCGCTGTCCAAGAAGCTCTCGAAGACGCCCGAGAAGTTCGGCACCGGGCACGTGGAGGGCGTCATCGAGAGCGGCGCCGCCAACAACAGCGCGCTGTCCGGCGCGTGGATTCCCGCGCTGGTGTTCGGCATCCCCGGCGATTCCATCACCGCCATCGCCATCGGCGTGCTGTACCTGAAGAACATGAACCCGGGACCCACGATCTTCCTGGAGAACCCGCAGAACATCTACGCCGTGTTCATCGTGTTCTTCATCGCTCAGTTGCTCATGCTCCCGCTCGGCTGGTTCGCCATCAAGACCTACAAGCAGGTGCTGAAGGTCCCGCGCAACGTGCTCATGCCGCTCATCCTGCTGTTCTGCATGGTGGGCGCCTTCGCCATCAACAACAGCGTGTTCGACATCGGCGTGATGCTCGCCTTCGGCCTGCTGGGCTGGTTCCTGGAGGCCAACCGGTTCCCCGTCGCGCCGGTCATCCTGGGCGCGGTCCTCGGGCACATGCTGGAAGAGAACTTCGTCAATTCCATGATCAAGGCCGACGGGCAGTGGCTGGCGTTCTTCGAGCGCCCGATTGCGGGCGGGCTGGCGGTGGTGACGATGGTGCTGTGGCTGGCGCCGATCGTCCTCCGCCGCGCCGGTCGACGGACGCCCCCGGTCTGACCGGTCCCGAGCCCGCAGCAGTCTTTTGCCCCTGCGGCACAAGTGAAACGGACCTTGCCCGGGCTAGAATCGGGAGGTTTCGGGTATCGAGCCCGACCGTGAACGACACGAGGACCTTTGACATGAACGCCCCCACGATGGTGAGCCACCTTTCCGCCGCCGGCATGCAGCCGGAGATCGTCACCCTGGCCGTTCCGACGGACGAGCGCGTGTGGGTGCCCCAGGCGCCGGGCGTCTGGTTTCGCCCGCTCATGCTCAACACCGTGGCTGGCGGCTGGTTCAACCTGCTCCGCGTGCGCAAGAGCGGCATCCTGTCACGGCACCGTCATCCGATGGCCGTGTACGGCTACGTCATCAAGGGCAGCTGGCGCTACCTGGAGCACGACTGGGTCGCCGAGGAAGGCGGCTTCGTGTATGAGCCGCCGGGCGAGGTCCACACGCTCACCGTCGACGAAGGCGTCGAGGAGATGATCACGATGTTCAACGTGAACGGCGCGATGATCTACGTGGACGAGAAGGGCGACACCGTGGGCTACGAGGACGTCTTCACCAAGATCGAGATGTGCCGGAAGCACTACGAGGCCGTCGGCCTCGGTGCCGGCTACGTGGACCAGTTCATCCGCTGACACACACTCGCGGCGCCCACGGGCGACGCGTTCACTTGGAGGATCCCGCATGACCAAGGCCATCCGTTTCCACAAGACCGGCGGTCCCGAAGTCCTCGTCTACGAGGACGTGGACGTCGGCGCGCCCGGGCCCGGCCAGGCCCGCGTGAAGAACAACGCCATCGGCCTCAACTTCATCGACACCTATCACCGGTCCGGCCTGTACCCGCTGCCGCTGCCCAGCGGGCTCGGTCTGGAGGCCGCGGGCGTGGTCGAGGCCGTCGGCGACGGCGTGGACTACCTGAAACCCGGTGATCGCGTGGCCTACGCGGGCGGCCCCCCCGGCGCGTACTCCGAAGTGCGGCTGATTCCCGCCGACCGTCTGGTGAAGATCCCCGACGGCATCACGGACGAGCAGGCCGCGGCGATGATGCTGAAGGGCATGACCGTGCAGTACCTGATCCGCCGAACCTATCGCGTGCAGGCCGGGCAGACCGTGCTGTTCCACGCGGCGGCGGGCGGCGTGGGTCTCATCGCCGGGCAGTGGCTGAAGGCGCTGGGCTGCACCACCATCGGCACCGTGGGTTCCGACGAGAAGGCGGCGTTGGCGAAGGCCAACGGCTACGACCACACCATCGTGTACACCCGCGAGAACTTCGCCGAGCGCGTGAAGGAGATCACCGGCGGTGCCAAGGTGCCGGTCGTGTTCGACTCCGTGGGCAAGGACACCTTCATGGGCTCGCTGGACTGCCTGCAGCCGCTGGGCATGCTCGTGGTGTTCGGCAACGGCTCCGGCCCCGTGGGCGCCTTCGATCTCAATCTGCTCGCGCAGAAGGGCTCCCTGTACGTCACTCGGCCGACGCTCATGTCCTACACCTCCAAGCGCGAGGATCTCGTCGCCACCGCCAACGATCTGTTCGACGTCGTGAAGTCGGGCAAGGTGAAGATCGGCATCAACCAGACCTACGCGCTGAAAGATGCTGCGCAGGCTCACATCGATCTCGAAGGCCGCAAGACCACCGGTTCCACGATCTTCAAGCCCTGACCCGATGGCCGCGGCGTCGGGGGGCAGGGCGCGGTCGACAACGAAGGTCGCCATCGTCGGCGGGGGCGTCGGCGGCCTGTCGACTGCGTTCGAACTCACGCGGCCCGAGCACCAGGGCCGCTTCGAGGTCACGGTCTACCAGCTGGGCTGGCGGCTCGGAGGCAAGGGCGCCTCCGGCCGCAACCTCGAGCGCGCCAACCGCATCGAGGAGCACGGTCTGCACGTGTGGATGGGGTTCTACGAGAACGCCTTCCGCATGCTGCGCGAGACCTACGCCGAGATCGCGGCGCGGCGCGCCGACGCGCGCCGGCCTCGCGCACGCAGGCGCTACCCCGATTCTGCCGTCCCGCCCGAGCCGTTCTTCGACGACTGGCGCGACGCGTTCTTCGCTGACCCGCACATCGCCGTCGGTTCGCCCGCGCCCGACGGCACCTGGGATGCCTGGACCGCGTGGTTCCCGCCCACGCCCGGCCTGCCGGGCGACCCGCTCGAAGGTGATGCCAATCCGTTCACGCTGAAGAACTACCTCGCGCGCGCGGTCGTGCTCGTGCGCACGCTGATGTTCAGCACGCTGAGGGCGGCCGGTGAAGGCGGGGCGCCCGGGCAGGCCGGTGCGCGTTCCGCCATCGACCAGGCCCTCGACGAAGGCGCTGCCGAGTTCGCGCGCCTCACGCCGCGACTGCTCATCGACACGCTCGCCCGGCTGCTTCGTGTCGGCGCGCTCACCACGGCCGCCGGGGCGCTCCAGGGCGCCCTCATTCTGGAGACGCTGCTGAAGGGCCGCAGTGCGCTGCCGAGCAACCGGCTCGTCATCCTGGAGTTCGTCGATGCGCTCGCCGCCAACGTGCGCCGCCAGCTCGAGGACGTCGTGCGCATCGACCCGCGGCTGCGTCGCAAGACCGAGATCATCGATCTGGTCATGACTTCCATCGTCGGCATCCTGCGCGACGATCTGCTGTTCGATGAGAACGGCCTCGACGCCATCGACGAGTTCGACGCGCGCGACTGGCTGGAACGTCACGGCGCCACGCACTCGTCGCTCGCCTCGCCGATCCTGAAGGGTCTGTACGACATGGCCTTCGCCGATACGCACGTCGACGGCCGTCCGTCCGGCCTCGCCGCCGGACAGGCGCTGCGCTGCGCCCTGCGCATGTTCTACACGTATCGCGGTGCGCTCTTCTGGCGGATGCGCGCCTCGCTGGCCGACGTCGTGTTCGCGCCGCTGTACCAGCTGCTGCTCGCGCGTGGCGTGCGCTTCGAGTTCTTCCACCGTCTGGACGCCGTGGACCTCGACACTTCCGATGCCGAGAACGTGTTCGTGAAGGAACTCGTGTTCGGCCGCCAGGCCGTGCTGCGGAAGGGGCTCGCCGCCTACGAGCCACTCGTCGACGTCGCCGTGGGCGGCGCGCCGGACGGGCGTCGCATGGCCGCGTGGCCGTCGAAGCCCGACTTCACGCAGCTCGCACCCGGCACCGACCCGGAGCGCGATTTCGAATCCGCCTGGGACCGCCGCAGCGTGGGCGCACCGGTGCGGCTGCTGGCCGGGCGCGACTTCCACATGGTCGTGCTCGCGGTCGGCCTCGGCGCGATCCGCTGCCTCGACGGCAACCTCGTCACCCAGCCGCGCTGGGCCGCCATGCTGCGCCACATGAAGACCGTCGCCACGCAGGCCGCCCAGATCTGGATGCGCAAGGAGATGCCGGCGCTCGGCTGGCGCGATCCGCCGGTCACGCTGTCGGGCTTCGAGGAACCGTTCGACACCTGGGCCGACATGACCCACATCGTGCCCGCCGAGAACTGGGGGCCGGCGCCCGTTCCGCGGTCTCTCGCGTATTTCTGTGGTGCGTGCGACGACCTGCCGCATCCGGTGGATGAGAAGGAGGCCTGGGCCCAGGCGAAGGCGCTGCAGTCGGGCCGCCTCGACGCGAAGGCGACGGCGAAGGCGCTGGACGCCATCCGCCGGCACGAACGCGCGCATCAGGCGCAGATCCGCGACCAGATCGTCGCGTTCCTCGACAACCGGATCGGCGCCCTGTGGCCCGAGGCGCTCACCGGCGCCGGCAAGGACCGCGGCTTCGACTGGTCCCTGCTCGTGGACTCCGAGCGCCCGGACGAGCCGCGCCACGACGCCTCGGCCATCGATTCGCAGTTCTGGTGCGTGGCGCTGCAGCCGTCAGACCGCTACGTGCTCACCGTGCCCGGCAGCAGCGTGTTCCGCATCTCGCCGCTGGACGATGCCATCGTCAATCTCACGGTGGCGGGCGACTGGACGGAATGCAGCTTCCACGGCGGCTGCATCGAGGCGGCCGTCATGTCGGGCCGCCTGGCTGCGCACGCGCTCTCGGGTTTTCCCGCGCTTTCGGATATCGTCGGTTTCGATCACCCCTGACCTCCAAGGCAACCCATGGCCGCCTCCCGCGACTCGAAGAAGAAGCCTGCTCCCGCCACCGGCGCCGATCTCCGCAGGCGGCGCCCGTCGCCCGAACGTGCGGGCCCGGAGCGCGGCCCCCAGGGCTACATGCGAGCCGACGCCGGTGCGTCCGAGCGCGAAGCTGCCCGCGCGGCGCCCAGGCCGGAGGGCAGGCGCCGTCGCGTCACGGACGCCGTGGAGGATGCCGTCACCCGCGCCGTGCAGCTGGGCTACAAGGTGGCGGAGGAACAGCTCAAGAAGAGCCAGGCGGCCACCGACAGCCTTCAGAAGGCGTCCGCGGCGCTGGGCCGCGGCGATCCGGGCGAGGCTTTCGCGCAGACGCTGCATACCGCGAAGGCCGTCGGCGACATGGCCACGCACCTCCTGGAGAACGCATCCGGCAACACGCAGCTGCTGGCGCAGGCGCTCGGCGGCGAGAGCGGTGCAGGCGACTGGAAGTCCCTGCTGGAGCGGCTTCGCGTCCTGCTGGGTGTGAAGACCGGCGCTGCCGGTCCGGAAGGCGAGGCCGGCCGGCTGTCATGGGACGTCCTGCTGCAGCAGTACCTGGACGTGATGCTGTCGATGCCGCAGCGGTTCGGCAGCCCGGCCAGCGACCGCTCCGGGCCCGCGACACGCCTGCTCGTCGTCTGCGACCGCCTGGCCTCCGGCGGCACGCTGTCGCTGTCGCGCAAGCCCGCGTCCGCGTCACTGACCTGCGACGGCCTCGTGGGCCGGTCCGGCGATCAGCCGGCACTGCTGGACGCGAAGATCGGCGCGATCACCGAGGCGGGTGGCGCGTGGGAATGCATCGTGAAGGTCGGCCGCGGCGCGGCACCCGGGGTGTACCGGGGGGTCGTGCAGGACGGCGAGGCCTCGGTCGGCCTGCTCGAACTCACGCTGCGCAAGGCCTGAGCCCCCGATGGGGAGCGTGACCGATCCCGGATTGCTGGACGCGCCCGAGCGCGTGCAGACCACGCTCGCCGACTACGGCGCGCGCGTGCGCGAAGCCGTGCGGGCCACGCTGCCAGCGGCACGGCGCCCGTACCTCGACGATCTCGTCCGGGACTACCCGCTGCGCGGCGGCAAGATGATGCGTTCCTGCCTGTGTCTCGCGACCGCGCGTGCCTTCGGCGCCGCGTTCGAGGACGCGCTGCCCACGGCGGTCGCCATCGAGCTGCTGCACAACGCGATGCTCATCCACGACGACATCGAGGACGGCAGCGACGAGCGCCGCGGGTATCCGGCGCTGCACCGTCTGCACGGCGTGCCGCTCGCGCTCAACGCGGGCGACACGCTGAGCCTGCTCAGCCTGCGCCCGCTCCGCGACAACCAGGCTCGCCTCGGCCCGCTCGTCGCATTCCGTCTCCTGGAAGAGACCGAGCGCATGGCGTGGGAGTCCGCCGAGGGCCAGGCGCTGGAACTCGGCTGGCGGCACGACAACCGCATGGACGTCTCCGACGCCGACTACCTGACGATGATCCTCAAGAAGACCTGCTGGCTCGCCACGATCTTCCCGGTCCGCGCCGGGGCGCTCATCGGCACGCGTGGCGCGGCCGACGTGGAGGCGTTCTTCCGTTTCGGCTTCTTCCTCGGCGCGGCCTTCCAGATCCAGGACGACATCCTCAATCTCGCCGGTGACGCCCGCTACGGCAAGGAGATCGGCGGCGATCTGTGGGAGGGCAAGCGCACCCTCATGCTGATCCACGCATGGCGCCGCGCGTCTCGCAGCGAGCGTGCGCGTCTCTCTCGGCTGCTGGCGAGACCCCGGGAGAGTCGAACCGTCGCGGACATCGCCTGGCTGCGCGAACTCATCGACCGCGCGGACGCCATCGAACACGCGCGGCACACCGCTCACGGACTGGCTGGCGCTGCGCTGCGCGAGTTCGACGTGCTGTTCGCCGGCGTGCCGGACTCCCCCGATCGCGCGTTCATCGGCGGGCTCGTGACCTGGGTGCTGCAGAGGGTGCACTGACCATGACCCCAGCGCGTTCCGGTCTCGTCATCTATGGCGCCACGGGCTTCACGGGCCGGCTCATCGCGGAGCTCGCAGCGCAGCGCTGGCACGCACGTCCGGCGCGCGGCGGCTCGCCGCTGTGGGCCCGACCGCCGCTGCTGGCCGGCCGCGATGCCGACAAGCTGATGTCGCTCGCGGCGTCGCTCGGTCTGCCCTGGGAGGCCGCGTGCCTCGACGATCGCCCGCGCGTGGATGCCCTGCTGTCGCAGCGCGCGTTTCTCGTGAACGCAGCCGGGCCCTTCGCCGCCACCGCGGAATCCCTCGCGAAGGCCTGCCTGCGCACGCGTACGCACTACCTGGACGTGTCCGGCGAGTTCGGCAGCTTCCGCCGCGTCGATGATCTCAACGTCGATGCCACTCAGCTGGGCGTGATGCTCATGCCCGGCGCGGGTTTCGTCTTGGCTGCGTCGGACTTCCTGCTGGCGGAGATTCGCGACGCGATGCCGGATGTGCGCACGGTGCGCGTCGCCGTGTCGACGCCGTCCCGGCTGTCGCGCGGCAGCCTGGCCACGCTGCTGGAGACCTCGCGCGAGGGCGTGGCCGTGCGCCGCGCGGGCGGCTTGACGACGGTGCCCATCGGTCAGCTGGAGCGCGCATTCGTGTTCGCCGACGAGGACTTCGGCACGCCGGTGCTGTGTGCCGCGGTGCAGCTGCCGGACCTCGTGAGCGCCCGTGTGACCGCGGGCACCGTGGAGAACGTCGAGACCTACGCCGAGGCGGATACGCTGCGCCGCCTGTGGTTCCAGGTCACCGGCGTGGCGGCGATGGGCCTGCAGCTCGATGTGGTGAAGCGCACGCTGCGCTCGCAGATCTCACGGCTGCCCGACACCACCACGCTGTCGCACGACGGCTCATCGCGCCAGGTGTTCGTGGTCGAGGGCGAGGACGCCTACGGCGCCCGCACGCTGCGCGCCCGGATCGAAGCCGACGACACTTATCGGTTCACCGCGTGGAGCGTGCTCGCACTCGCCGAGTGCGCGGCGGAGCGCGTGCGTCGCACCTCGATGCTGCCGGGTGGATTCCGCACACCGGCCGGTGTGTTCCACGCGGAACTGCGCGCCGCCCTGCGCGATTGCGGCTGCGCGAAGATCTCGCCCCTGCGCGCCTTCGGTCTCGGAGCCCGCCGTGCCCGCCGCTGATCCGCCCGCGGTGTTTGCCTTCGACCGCTGCACCCTCAGCAGCTTCCAGGTGCCGTCCGCGCGAGATACGCTGCAGAGCCTCATCGATCGTTCGCTGGAGATCGCGGAGCCCGACGCCACGCTGGTGGTGGCGCAGCCCGCGGTCTGGGTGCACGTCATCGAGGGCGACATTGCCGGTATCGAGCCCGAGGCGGGACCGTGCCGCATCGTGCTGCTCGGCGTGCCGGTGCGCCGGAAAGGCGCGGACGACGTCACGCTCTACTGCCCGTACGTGTTCGTCACGGCAGACCATCCGGCGCTCAGCCTGCTGCGCGAGCGTCTCGGGTATCCCGCCTGGGGCGCCGACATCCGCATCACGTCCCGCGGTGGCGTCGCCACGATGACCCTGCGCACCGACGTGTACGCGCCCCGCGATCACGCGCCGCGGCGCGACCAGGAGATCCTCCGGCTCGCGTGGCCGCAGCCCGACGGCCCGCCCGAGGTGTCCCGCGCGGGCCTGCTCGCCACCAACCAGCTGCTGCAGATCCGCGAGACCACCTCGCCCACGATGGCGGTGCTGCGCCAGCCCGTGCGACTGGTGTGGGAGGGCGACCTGGAGACATTGCCGCCCGCCGGGGCGGCCACCGTGCGAGCCACTGGCGGATTCCGCAACATCGACCTCGTGGCCGACCTCGGACTGCCCGCGCAGGCGACGACCCTGCCGCCTGCGGCCTGCGCCTTCGGTCGCGCGGGCGCGCTGGCATGCCGGCTCGGCGCGGACACCCGGTCGCTGCCCGCGGTGCTGCCCCTGCCCTCGGCCTTCGTCGAAGTGCGCATCGATCCGCGCGAGCCGCCGCCCTACAAGTTCGAGGACGTCTCGATCACGGGCTTCCTCGTCGGTGCGGACCCCGAGCGCCTGCAGTTCCTGGTGGACGCACTGCTCAACACGAGCGAACGCCTGGAGGAGCCCAAGCAGTACTTCCGCTACGTGGCCGCGACGTCGCAGGTGGTGATCGAACTCATCCACTACGGGAAGATGCGCTCGGAGGCGCCCGCCACCGCATGGCGCTCTCCGGGCGACTACACGACTCAGTGGGAACTCGCGTTCCGATTCCTGGTGGGGCGTGTGGAGGACGACAGCCACGCCGCCACCGACCCGCAGGTGTTCGCGCCCTTCCTGTTCGTCGACAACTGGACGTCGATGGTGAGCGGCCGCGAGGTGCTGGGCCTGTGGAAGCGCATGGGCCGGTTCCGCGACATCACCGCCGGTGCGACCGACCCGGACATCGGATATGCCGTGGGGGTCGACTCGGGCCGCGACCGCGTCTTTACCTACGAGCACCTGATCGAGCCCGTTGCGGCCGCGCGCGCCTCGCCGCGGGCCGCCGCGAAAGGCCGTGCCGCAAGCGCGTTGCCCTGGGCGCAGCGGCACTTCCGTGACACCGCCTTCCGCCGCTCCTTCGCGCGCGACTGGTTTCGTCTGAGCGGCCAGCGGTACGGGATGATCCAGCGACGCTATCTCCCCCAGCCCTCCGGCGGCCCCGCGCTGCGCCAGTGGGTGAAGATGCTCTACACCATCGACCGCTTCCAGGTGGCTCCGGCATGCGGCGCCGCGCGCCTCATGCTCGGCGAGTTCAACGACCCCGAGCTTGCCGCCCTCCTCGATGCCGCCGCCCGCGCATGGGATCGCGGCACCGTGCCCGGACTCGACGTCACGACCGGCCGCATCGACGTCGCCGCGCTGCTGGGCGTGCGCAGCGGGCGCGAGCTTCTGCTGCCGTCGTCCGACTGGTATCTGTCGAAGGGGTCGTTCGGGTTGGAGGTGGTGGATCGGCTGGGTTGAGGCTCTCGCGGCGGCCCGGTCATCCAGCATGATCTCGCCCGGGCAGTGCCCGGCGCGGAGTCGCTTCGTTCGGCGCTCCACTCGTGGAAGGCAACCCGAGAATCGATTACCCTCCGGGTCGCTTCGGAGCCAAGTTCATGTCGAGCCCAATCTACTGTTTCGGCGGCCTGCCGCGAACGGCCGGTGCCATCTTCGGCCCGCACGGGCACGTCGGTGTCCCCGCCGGCGAATCCCGTCGCCACCGCCGTGTCTGACCTGCGCGACCGCCTCGCGGTCCTCCCGCAATACCTCTGGCCGCAGCGGCTGATGACGGTCGTCGCCGGGCGCGCAGCCGCTTCGCGCGCGCGCTGGTGGACGCGCCGTCTGATTCCGTGGTTCATCGGCCGCTACGGCGTGAACATGGCCGAAGCCGCGGATTCCGACCCCGCCGCATACGCGAGCTTCAACGAGTTCTTCACGCGCGCGCTGCGCGACGGCGCGCGCCCGATGGCCGATGCCACCTACGTGTGTCCGGTCGACGGCGCGATCAGTCAGTGCGGTCCCATCGACGGCGACCAGCTGTTTCAAGCGAAGGGGCACACCTACGGCATCCGCGCACTGGTCGGTGGCGACGCCGCGCTTGCGGCCCGGTTCGACGACGGCAAGTTCGCGACCCTGTATCTGAGCCCCAGGGACTACCACCGCATCCACATGCCTTGCGACGGCCGTCTCGTGCGCATGATCCACGTGCCGGGGCAGTTGTTCTCGGTCAATCCGACCACGGCACGCGGTGTGCCGGGGCTGTTCGCGCGCAACGAGCGCGTGGTCTGTGTCTTCGAGTCCGCCGACGGACCGTTCGTGATGGTGCTGGTCGGCGCCACCATCGTCGGCAGCATCGCGACCGTCTGGCATGGCGTGGTCACGCCGCCGCGGCCGGGCACCGTGCGGGACTGGCGCTACGACGACCGGGCGGTCGCCCTGCGCAAGGGCGAGGAGATGGGGCGCTTCCTTCTCGGCTCCACCGTGGTCCTGCTCTTCCCGAAGGACACGCTCCGATTCCACGAAGCGTGGGCACCGGAGCGCGCCATCCGCATGGGCGAGGCCATGGGCTTCGCAGTCTCCTCCCAGCAAGCCGCGCGCGCCTGACGGCCGAGATCCGGTGCCCCTGGCGCCGATTGCGGCAATCGAAAAATTGCGCAGTCCGCGGCATTCCAAGTGAAACATCCGAAGACTATAGTCCGTTCACCGATACGACATCGGAATCCGCAGGAGCCTGCGGATGAGCAACGTCACGAATGGAGGTGGACATGGACGACAAGGGAACGGGTTCCGGGGGCAAGTGCCCGGTCATGCACGGCGCGGTGACCACCGCGACCATGGCGAAGACGGACTGGTGGCCGAAGGCGCTGAACCTGGACATCCTCCACCAGCACGACACCAAGACCAACCCGCTGGGGCCGGACTTCGACTACCGCGAGGAAGTGAAGAAGCTCGACTTCGACGCCGTCAAGCGCGACGTGAAAGCGCTCCTCACCGACAGTCAGGACTGGTGGCCGGCCGACTGGGGTCACTACGGCGGCCTCATGATCCGCATGGCGTGGCACTCCGCGGGAACCTACCGTATCGCCGACGGCCGCGGTGGCGGCGGCACGGGCAACCAGCGCTTCGCGCCGCTCAACTCGTGGCCCGACAACGCCAACCTCGACAAGGCGCGCCGGCTGCTCTGGCCCGTCAAGAAGAAGTACGGCAACCGGCTGAGCTGGGCCGATCTCATGATTCTCGCGGGCACGCTTGCCTACGAGTCCATGGGTCTGAAGACCTTCGGCTTCGCATTCGGCCGCGAGGACATCTGGCATCCCGAGAAGGACATCTACTGGGGCTCCGAGCGCGAGTGGCTCGCGCCCACCGGCAGCGAAGGCACCCGCTACTCCGGCGAGCGCGACCTGGAGAACCCGCTCGCTGCGGTGATGATGGGCCTCATCTACGTGAACCCGGAAGGTGTAGACGGCAAGCCCGACCCGCTCCGGACTGCGCATGACGTCCGGGTGACGTTCGCCCGAATGGCGATGAACGACGAGGAAACCGTGGCGCTCACCGCGGGCGGCCACACGGTCGGCAAGGCGCACGGCAATGGCAGCGCGGCCATCCTCGGCCCTTCGCCCGAAGGCGCCGAGATCGAGGAGCAGGGCCTCGGCTGGAACAACCACCAGTCCCGCGGCGTCGGTCGCAATACGGTCACGAGCGGCATCGAGGGGGCGTGGACCACGCACCCCACGCAGTGGGACAACGGCTACTTCGATCTGCTGCTCGGCTACGAGTGGGAGCTCAAGAAGAGCCCGGCCGGCGCGTGGCAGTGGGAGCCCATCGGTATCCGGGAAGAGGACAAGCCCGTCGACGTGGAGGATCCGTCGATCCGCCGCAATCTCATCATGACCGACGCCGACATGGCCATGAAGATGGACCCCGCGTACCGCAAGATCTCCGAGCGCTTCCACAAGGATCCGGCGTACTTCTCCGAGGTCTTCGCCCGGGCGTGGTTCAAGCTCACTCATCGCGACATGGGGCCCAAGGCGCGCTACATCGGTCCGGACGTCCCGAAGGAAGACCTCATCTGGCAGGACCCCGTGCCCGCCGGCCGCACGGACTACGACGTGGGCGCAGTCAAGGCGAGGATCGCCGCGAGCGGCCTGTCCGTGGCCGACATGGTCTCCACGGCGTGGGACAGTGCGCGCACCTTCCGCGGCTCGGACAAGCGTGGTGGTGCCAACGGCGCCCGCATCCGGCTCGCCCCGCAGAGGGACTGGGAAGGCAACGAGCCCGCGCGGCTCGCCAAGGCGCTGGCCGTGTACGAGAAGATCGCCGCCGAGACCGGAGCGAGCGTGGCGGACGTCATCGTGCTGGCTGGCAACGTCGGGGTGGAGCAGGCGGCGAAAGCCGCGGGCGTCGACGTCACGGTGCCTTTCGCGCCGGGCCGCGGCGACGCCACCGCCGCCCAGACGGACGCCGAGTCCTTCGACGTACTCAAGCCGGTGGCGGATGGTTTCCGAAACTGGCTCGAGAAGGACTACGTTGTCACCGCCGAGGAACTGCTGCTCGACCGTGCCCAGCTGCTGCGCCTCACGGCAGCCGAAATGACGGTCCTCATCGGCGGCATGCGCGTGCTCGGTACGAACCACGGCGGGACGAAGCACGGGGTCTTCACGGATCGCGTCGGCGCGCTCACGAACGACTTCTTCGTCAACCTCACGGACATGGCCTACACGTGGAAGCCCGCCGGCCGCAATCTCTATGAGATCCGCGACCGCAAGTCGGGCGCGGTCAAGTGGACGGCGACGCGGGTCGATCTCGTGTTCGGGTCGAACTCGGTGCTGCGCGCCTACGCCGAGGTCTACGCGCAGGACGACGGGAAGGAGAAGTTCGTGAAGGACTTCGTGGCCGCGTGGACGAAGGTCATGAATGCCGATCGGTTCGATCTCGCCTGATGCCGTATCGCGCCGGCGCCTCCGGAGTAGGGCCCGGAGGCGCCGGTGCCCCGATCCATTCAGGCAAATGAAAACGGCCCGCCAGCGAGCGGGCCGTTTCCCGGGAAAGTCCGGATGTCGTTGCGGGAGTGTCGCGAAGGCTTGCTCCTGCGGAGCCAGACTCCAGCTCGTCTGGTGGAAGGCGGCGCTGGGCCGCCTCCCGCCCGTCGTGTCCCGGACTCAGGCCTGCACGGCCACTTTCTGCTGGCGACGGCTGCGCGCAAAGGCGAGCAGCACCAGACCCGCACCCATCATCGCGTACGTCTCGGGCTCGGGCACCGGCAGGGGGTTGGTGAGCGCGAAGCCGAGCTGTGCACCACCCAGATCGGGAATCGCCAGGAAGCTCACCAGCGCATCACCGGCCGTCTCGCTCAGGAAGAGGTTCGCGCCGCTCAGCGTGAACAGCGGCACGTTCTCCAGGGTCGTGGAACCCACGGACACCTTGCCGAAGATCGTGTCGGTCGGCAGGGTCGTGTCGATGAGGAAGTTCTCCAGGTTCACGGTCGTGCCGTTGCGCGACAGTGCCAGGCCGCTGCCTTCATGCTCCACCAGCGCGTTGCCCAGGTCCGGGTCGAGCGTGCCGCCGGTGATGGCGAAGGCGCCGATGAGGTTGCCGGACGCATCCGGGAACAGCGCGGCCGTGCCGATCTTGTCCACGCCGACTCCCGCACCGACGAGCACGGGAGTGGCGGTCAGCACGACGAAAGTGCTGCCGACGGGGGCGATCTGCGTCGCTGCGGTGGTGGCGGTGGTCACGAGCAGCGCGCAGGCTGCTATGCTGCCGCTCAGGAAAATCCGAATGCGGTTCATCATGTTGGGCTCCTTGAATCGTGTGAGGCGTGAGACCGGCAAGCGAGCCGGTCCCGGGTGTTGCGCGTCGGGGTTACGCCAGGTCCGAAAGGCACCCGGCACGTTTTCGTGACGCGACGGTCAAAAACGTGACCGTTTAGTCAAAACAAGAACTCATTGGTTCCGTCCCACGGAGCAGAACATCCCATGGAAGGCCCGTCCTTCAAGGAACAGCAATTCAAGGTCAGGGAAGACCTGATCGTGACGGCCGCCAATCAGCTTCTCGCTGACAAAGGCTTTGATCTGATGACCATGGACGACGTCGCTGCGGCCGTCGGTGTCTCCAAGGGCATCCTCTACAAGCACTTCGCCTCGAAGGAGGGCCTGGCCGCAGCCGCCATGGTCCGCGTGCTTCGCGGCGCGCTGGGTGCCATCGAGGCATTGCCGCCGGATCTTCCCGCACTCGACAAGCTGAAGGCGGCCCTGCGCTGGACACTCGAGTCCCGCCTCGCCGGCGGGTTGCCGCTCCTGCCCTCGGGCAGCGCGAGCCTGCAGTCGAGCCTGATGACCTCGATGGAGTACGTGGGCGCCATCTTCCGGATGAACGCCATGGTCACCGGCCTGGTGGAGCAGGCGGTGCGCGCGGGTGACCTCCGCGACGACCTTCCTGTCGAGGTCATGGTGCACAGCATCTACTCCCGCACGTGTGACCCCGCCCTGGACTTCCTCCGTCGTGGCGGGCGCTACACCGATGCCGACCTGGTCGCGCATCTGGTGTCCATCGCCTTCGACGGGCTCGCGAAGCGCCGCTGACCGCTTCCTTGCCGGGCCGCGCACCCGCCTCCGGTCCGGGCGGGTCCCAGCCCATCGTCATCCCCGGCTTCCTCCGTTCGGTGCATAGTTCAGTCACGCCACCGCCCAGGCCCCCCGGTCGGGAATGGTGGCGATCACGAACGGACGCCGCCGTCAGTGCGGCCGTCCCCACACGGAGGAGGTACACGATGAAGAGACTGCTCTCGACGTGGTCCGCGGCGCTGGCGCTGGGGTTCCTTGCCGCCGCACCCGCGGCCCTGGCGGCCGACCTGGAACGCACGCGGCCCGAGAACGTGGGTCTGTCGTCCTCCCGCATCACGCGCATCGACGACGTGGTGAAGAGCTACGTGGATGCCGGCCAGATCTCCGGCGCAGTGGTGGCGGTCGCGCGCAACAACCGGCTGGTGTTCGAGAAGAGCTACGGCAAGCTCGATCCGGAGACGGGCGCCGCCATGCCCACGGACGCCATCTTCCGCATCGCGTCCATGACCAAGCCGGTCACGAGCGTCGGCGTGATGCTGCTGGTGGAGGAGGGCAAGCTCCTGCTCTCGGACCCGGTCTCGAAGTACATCCCCGAGTTCAAGGACGTGAAGGTGATGGTCCCGCGCGACCCGGCCGACCCCGCGAAGGGGCATGACCTCGTGCCCGCCAAGCGCGACATCACGCTCATCGACCTGCTGTCCCACACCTCCGGCATCAGCTATCGCTTCTGGGGCCGGCCGGTCGCCGCGATGTACGAGGAGGCCGGGGTGAGCGACGGTCTGGAGCCCACGCCCGGCACCATCGGCGAAGGCATGCGCAAGCTCGCGGCCATCCCGCTCGCGGTGCAGCCGGGCTCGCAGTACGAGTACGGGCTCAACACGGACATGCTGGGCTATCTCATCGAGGTGGTCTCGGGCATGCCGCTCGACCGGTTCTTCAAGGAGCGCATCTTCGATCCGCTCGGGATGAAGAACACGCAGTTCTACATCACCGACGCCCAGCGGCCGAAGCTCGCCGCGCTGCTCGTGCCCGATGGCAACGGCGGCATGGTGAAGGCACCGGAGGCGCCCACCCGCTGGGGCTCGCTGGTGTTCTCGCCGGGGGTGCCCTATGCCGCCACGCGCACGTACTTCTCGGGCGGGGGCGGGCTCAGTTCCACGGCCCAGGACTACCTGCGCTTCTGCCAGATGCTGCTGAACGGTGGCCGCCTGGACAACGTGCGGCTGCTGAGCCCGAAGTCCGTGGAGCGCATGTCCAGCAACGCCATCGGCGCGCTCAGCGTGTGGGACGTCTACAGCCCCGCCGCCATCGGCAACCTTGGCGACAAGTTCGGGCTGGGCTTCGGCATCAAGTCCGAGGCGGGTCAGAACGAGCTGGGTTCGGTGGGCGAATACATGTGGGCCGGGATCTTCAACACCCGTTTCTGGGTCGATCCGAAGGAGAGGCTGGCGATCGTGTTCCTGAGCCAGCGCATCCCGCGCGCGCCGGAGATCGAGGCCAAGGTGCACGGCGCCGTGTACCAGGCCCTCGAGCGCTGAGCCCGCGCGGCCGTCGAATCCACCCGTCCCGGAGGAGGTCCCCCATGAAATCGCGTTCCCTGTCCCTGTGGCTCGCTCTCGCCCTCGCGCCCGCTCTGCCGGCGGCTGCGAACGATGCGCGCATCGAGCACATCCGTCCGGAGGCCCTGCTCGCGGTGCCCAGCTTCTCGCAGGTCACCACGGCCACGGGAGGCAAGCTCGTGTTCGTGAGCGGGCAGGTGGCGTGGGATCGGGCGGGCAAGCCGCAGTTTCCGGGGGATCTGGAAGCGCAGACGCGGCTGACCTACGAGAACGTGCGCATCGCACTCGCCGCGGCGGGCGCGCGCTTCGAGGATGTCCTCAAGTTCAACGTCTACGTGAAGAACCTGGACACCGAGAAGTGGAAGGTGATCTCCAGGGTGCGCAACGAGGTGCTGACGGCGGAGCCGCGGCCTGCGAGCACCATGGTGGGCGTGACGAGCCTCGTGTACGACGAGCTGCTGATCGAGATCGAGGCCTACGCCCTGGTCAAGGACTGACGGAAGATCGGCGCGGCTCCCGGATGACGCGGCTGCGCCGTCCGGGAGCCATCGCGTCGCGTGGTCAGCGACGGCGGCTGCGTGCGGCGAGCAGTCCGACGCCAGCGAGCATCAGCGCCCACGTGCCCGGTTCGGGAATGGGCGGCGGCGGGGGCGGCACCGGCGTGCCGTTGATGGTGATGCGCACCTGATCGGCGAAGTTGTCGGCATCGGCGCCATCGACGTAGTCCACCGCGAATCCGTAACCGCCCCAGTTGCCGGCGGAGGCGATCACGTCGAACGTGCCGAACAGCCGCGAGGACGTCAGCACGGTGTACTGACGGCCCAGCATGTACTGCGGGTTCAGGTTCGCCCCCAGCTCCACGAGCAGGATGCCGCCGAGCGTGGCATCGCCGGACACCGCCAGCTTGTCCGCCTGCACCACCGGGTTGGTGAGCGCGCCGCCCGCATGGAAGAGGTCGATCTCCAGCGTGGCGGGGAGCCGCTGTTCGTAGTCGCCGGTGATGCTGAGCGTGGCCGCCGAAACATCGGAGCCCGTGGCGTAGCCGAACGACCCGCTCGGGGCGAGCGTGCCGTTCTCGGCGATCAGTGTCGGGGCGGTGGCCGTGGCCGCGCCGATCATCTCGATGGTGCCGCTGCCGCTCAGTCGGCCGCCGCGCAGAAGCATCGGGACGTTCTGCTGCACGATGATCTTCGACTGCACGTCCAGCTGGCCGTCGCTCCACACGAAGGACTGGGTACCGAGCTTGGTGAGCTGGCTGCCATTCACCGCGCGCACGAAGATGTAGTCCCCGGCGAAGGTGGCGTTATCCTCGATGCGGACGTCGCCCCATACCTGGATGTTGCTCACGCGCAGGGTCGAGCCGGACCGCAGAGTGTGCGGCGCGGTGTTCAGGTACTGCAGGTACAGCAGACCGTCGCCTTGCAGGTTGCCGCCGGCCTTGTTGTCGAGCGCGCCGAGGTAGACGTTCAGCGTGCCGTCGTTCAGCGTGTAGGTGCCGCTGTTGTTGAACTGCACGTTCATCACCACGGTGCCTGGGCCGTTCTGGGTCATGGTGCCCGTGTTGTCGATGCGGGCGCTGCTGCCGGTGTCCGCTCCGCCCAGATTGGAGGCCGAGAAGGTGAGTGACCGGTTGAGATAGGTGGTCAGCACCACCGCACCCTGGTTCTCGAGCCGGCCGCTGCCGGCCTGCGCGCCGTTGAGCGACGTGTTCAAGTCTGCGGTGAAGTTGCCCCCGCCCGTGCCGAGATCGAAGGTCATGGTGCCGGTGTTGCGCAGCACCCGCCCGCCGTCGGCCCCCAGCGAAGCCGCGGCGCCGTTGCCGACGCGGGTGTCCCCCGTGAACACGAAGGTGCCGGCGTCCTTGAAGGTCGGCCCGCGCAGGATGGCGCTGTCGACGAACACGGTGCCCGTGCCCTTGATCTGACCGGACAGCACCGAGCCGTCGGGCAGGCTCAGATCGTTGGTGGTGAGGTCCAGCGTGCCGCCGCTCATCTCCATCGCGCCGGGCGCGAAGTTGGCCCCCGCCGCGACGGTGACGATGTTGCCGTTGATGTTCAGCAGGCCCGGGGTGAAGGTGGCGCCCGCCTCGATGTTCGTGAGGCCGCCGGTATTGAAGGCGTTGAACGTGGCGACGGTCGTGCTGGACCCGCTCTTGAATACCACCGGATTGGCGGCGGGGCTGCTGACGAACACGCGGCCTGTTCCGGTGAGCGAGCTGCCCGACTCGAAGCTGCCGCCGCGGCTCATCTGCAGGCCGCCGTGGATCTCGAGTCCGGGCTCGAGACCCACGTCGATGGTGCCCGTGTTGATGAGGTGCACACCGAAGTTGAGCGTGCCTGCACCCGTCTTGTGCAGTGTTCCGCCGTTGGTGAACGTGGCGTCGGCGCCGGTGTCGCCCGTGCCGCCGTTCGTCGCCGCGAACGAGACCACGCGGTTCAGTACCGGCGCCACGTTGAAGGTGCCGGCGTTCTCGATGCGACCCGCGCCCGCCTGGGGCGTACCGGGGGTGAAGTTCAGGTCCGCGGACCAGCTGCCCGTGCCGGAGACCAGATCGAGGGTGCCCGCGTTGCGCAGGACACGCCCGCCGTCGACCCATCCGCCGGCGCCGTTCCAGATGTGGGTGCCGCCCGCGAGGAGGGTTGTGGTGCCCGCGCCGTTATGCACGCCGCCCGTCCAGGTGCTGTTGGCGAGCGAAAGAGAACTGGTGCTGGTGAGCGTGCCGGCCGTCTGTCTCAGGTTTTGGAACGACGAGGGGGCGGAGAGCACGAGCGACGAGGCCGACAGCAGGACCTCGGTGGCGTCGGCATCGACGCTGCGTGCAATCGCGCCGGTGAAGCCGCTGGCGGAGCGGATCTGAACCAGGGGCACCGCGCCGATGGTCACGTCGTCGGCGGCAGAAGGTCGCGCGCCCGTGCTCCAGTTGGTGAGGACGTCCCAGAAGCTGTTGCCCCCGGCACCGGTCCAGGCAACATCCGCGGCGACGGCGTTGAGCGTACCCAGGACGGCGGCGGTGGCCGCGGACAAACGGAAGGCACGGCGCGCGAACATGCGTGCCGGCGACGGACGAACGGTCATGATGTGGAACTCCCCAATGGCAATCGCGATGCAACGGCGGGTTTTCGGTGGCGCGAGGCGGTTGCCCCATCGCCCCCCGGGCTCGCACTCGCGGCGGCTTTCCGGGACCCGAGCCGCGTGAAGTTAACAGCTTCCGTGCCAAGCGGCCACGGGTGCGCAACCGCCTGTTTCCGCGACGTCACTTCGCGCCCTGGGCGCCGTGCCTCGCCGCGGGTGTCAAGCCCCTCGACGACGAGGTGTCAATTCGGAAGGACAGAGGCTGGACAGTTCCGGTGCTGCATGCTCCAGCCAGGGTGGCCACGCATACGCGCGGGCTCGTGCAGGCGCGCGAGAAGCCCGTTGTCATGCCTTCGCGGCGCGATGTTCGTCCTGTCGCGGCGCACCCGTGTGCGGGATCGGTGCCGATCGATTTGCGCCACGTCAAATCCGGGCCGGATCAATCGCATTTTTTCGTCCGCGAGGCTTCTCATGCGGCCTTTCGCTGCGGTAACCTTCCGGCTTTTTGTGAAGGAGGAAAGGCGTTGAACAAAGGTGAACTGATCGAAGCTCTGGCCGAAGCGAACGAAATGTCCGTGAGCCAATCGCGCCGTTATCTCGAGTCGATGCTCGACATGATCGAAAAGAAGATCAAGAAGGGCGAGGAAGTCAACATCACCGGCTTCGGCAAGTTCGAGGTCGTGAAGCGCGCGGGCCGCAAGGGCCGCAACCCCGCCACCGGCGAATCCATCAAGGTGCCGGCGCGCAAGGTCCCGAAGTTCGTTCCGGGCGCTTCGCTGAAGCGCTCCGTGAGCGGCAAGTAACGCCCGGGCGGGTCCTCCGCCCATCGGTCTCCGCTGACGCACCGCTTCGCACGGTCGCGTCGGCGGGCCAGACGGTTCTCCGCCGTCGCAGCGCTGCCGGTCTCTCGCTCAGCGCGCCCCGCAGACCGGTCCACTTCTACCGTCGGCCAGGTTTTTTCCCCGAAGCACATCCTCCGCAGGCATTGCAGGCCGAGCCCGTCCCGGCATCGCGTCTGCGCCACGAGCGCGGCGCCAGCGTTCGGAAGGCGCGCCATGCCGCGAACGCGACGATGCCGCCCACCACCACCCACTCGATCGCGCCGGTCATGCGCCCCCCCAGGCGAGCGCGACCCGGTAGGTCACGAACGCCGCCACGTACGCCAGCCCGAACAGGTACCCCGCCATCAGCGCCGGATACCGCCACGAGTTGGTCTCGCGCTTGACCACGCCGAGCGTGGAGATGCACTGCGGCGCGAACACGTACCACGCGAGCAGGGACAGCGCGGTGGGCAGGCTCCACGTCTGCGAGATGATGGGCAGCAGCGACTGCGCGATGTCGTCACCCGTCTGCGACAGCGCGTACACCGTCCCCAGCGCGCCCACCGCCACCTCGCGTGCGGCAAGCCCCGGCACCAGCGCGATCGCGATCTGCCAGTTGAAACCGATGGGGGCGAACACGACCTCCAGCGCGCGACCGAGCATGCCGGCGAAGCTGTAGGTGATGGGCGCCTCGGTGGCCCCGGGCGGTGGCGCCGGAAACGAGCTGAGGAACCACAGCAGGATCATCAGCGACAGGATGATGCCCCCGACGCGCGCCAGGAAGATGCGCGCGCGCTCCCACAGCCCGATGGCCAGGCTGCGCACGTGCGGGAGGTGGTAGTCCGGCAGTTCCATGAGCAGGGGC